>Ga0207426_1002138_pt1 | contig 13486 bp, 8 predicted proteins | sample AraplaMF_Cvi_mMS_FD_184265 | JGI IMG/M metagenome (GOLD analysis project Ga0207426, IMG submission 184265) | Arabidopsis root microbial communities from the University of North Carolina, USA - plate scrape MF_Cvi_mMS (SPAdes) (version 2) | ecosystem: Host-associated > Plants > Roots > Endosphere ...
GGCCCTGGGCGAGGCGCAGCGCGATCAGGATGATCGGAGCCGCGATGCCGATGGTGGCCGCGTTGGGCAGCAGGCCGACGATGAAGGTCGACAGGCCCATGATCAGGATGGTGACGAGGAAGGTGTATTTGCGGCCGACGATGTCGCCGATACGGCCGAACACGATGGCGCCGAACGGACGTACCAGGAAGCCCGCGGCGAACGCCAGCAGCGCGAAGATGTCGCGGGTTGCCGGCGGATAGGCCGAGAAGAACTGCGCGCCGATGATGCCGGCCAGCGAACCGTAGAGATAGAAGTCGTACCATTCGAAGACGGTACCGAGCGAGGAGGCGAGAATGACGAACCGTTCGTCCTTCGTCATCCCTCCTGCGCCAGCTTGAGACACAGCCATTGTCGACATATTGAGTCGCTCCCCGAAATGCGTTTCCTCGCGCCCCGGATGTCCGGACATGCCGGACCAACCCAGGTCTTGCCCGCAAGGTAACATCGGCGTGAAACCTGCCCCAATACGACTTTCGGCCTTGCGCACTGACGCGCACCTGACGTCCGGTCGCAGATACCGGACCGCAAGTGCGGAGAATTCCGGATTAACCCCTTTCCAGCAAAGGGATAATGTACACTTGCATGCCACGGCCGCTCGGGGAAGAATTGACCCGCCGCGGCATCGACTCGCCCGCCGGTTGCGAACGACAGCAAGAGAACGATGAACGCTCCCTCGACCCATCTCGTCATTGCCGATGACCATCCCCTGTTCCGCGATGCGCTACGGCAGGCGGTGGCGAGCGTCCTGACTTCGGCCAGGATCGATGAGGCAGGATCGTTCGAGGATCTGACCAAGCTTCTGGAACAGACCTCCGACGTCGACCTGATCCTGCTCGACCTGTCGATGCCCGGGATCTCGGGCTTCTCCGGCCTGATCTATCTGCGCGCACAATATCCGGCGATCCCGGTGGTGATCGTCTCGGCCTCCGACGACAGCGCCACGATCCGCCGCTCGCTCGATTTCGGCGCCTCCGGCTTCATCCCGAAGCGCTTCGGCGTCGAGACGCTGCGCGACGCCATCCTCAAGGTGATGGAAGGCGACGTCTGGGTTCCCGCCGACACCGACCTGTCGGCCGCTGCCGATCCCGACATGACGCGCCTGCGCGACCGCCTGGTCACGCTGACGCCGCAGCAGGTCCGGGTCCTGATGATGCTGTCCGAGGGGCTGCTCAACAAGCAGATCGCCTACGAGCTCGGCGTCTCCGAAGCCACCATCAAGGCGCATGTCTCGGCGATCCTGCAAAAGCTCGGCGTCGAGAGCCGCACGCAGGCGGTGATCGCCGCCGCGAGGATCGCCGGCGGCCAGTGGAAGCAGGGCACGCCGACCGGGTAGACCGGTCCAGGTTCATCCACTCCCTGCGGGGGAATCCCCGGCTTCGCATGTTGTGTTGCGGCAACCATTTGCTACAACCTCCGCGTCAGGCTGGATCTCGTTTGGAGCAGGGGCGTGGGGTTGGAATGGAGTGCGCGCGATCTCGTCCATTGCGCGCCGCTGCCGGATTGGGTGGATCACCAGCCTTACCGAAGCGAAATTCCTGACACGGATGTTTCCTGCGTTGCCGGTGGTCTTTGTCGGCTGCTCTATGATTCGCAGCTTGATCTGCGCAATGCCGAGCAGGCTTGGCATCATCGCACCGTCCAGCGGGTTCTGACCCGGGAAGGGGCAGAACGCGCAGCGCACGTGGTCGTCGAGTTCGATCCCGGCTACCAGCGCATCGAAGTTCATTTCGCGCGGGTCTTGCGTGGTGCCGAGGTTATCGATCATGCCAGGGTCGACGCCTTCCAATTGCTCCGGCGCGAGACCAATTTAGAACGGCTTGTCTTCGACGGGCGCTTGACTGCGTCGCTGTTGATCCCGGATGTACGGATCGGCGATGTCGTCGACCTCGCAGTCACCGTCTATGGCAACGTTCCGGTGCTTGGACGACGCCACGCCGCGTGGGTCGTCTTCGATTCCTTCAATCCGTGCTTCGAGCATCGGCACAGACTTCTGCGTCCTCTGGACCGGAACGTCACCGTCAAGACCTTTAACGATCCGCCCGCTCCGGCGATTGCCATCGATGGGCAGACGGAGGATGTGCGCTGGCAAATGACCGGACAGGAGCGCCGCGCCATCGAGGCGCTGACGCCGTCCTGGGAGCTGCTGCGCCCAACACTTCAGTTCAGCGAGTTCGAGAGCTGGAACGACGTCGCAAGTCTTTTCGCGCCGTTCTATGAGGGGTCCGAACTACCGGCTGCGCTTGCGAAGGAGGTCGATCGCCTCAAAGCGGCGTATTTGGAGCCCGATCGACGTGCTGTCGAGTGGTTGCGCTTGGTGCAGCGGGAGCTGCGCTATTTTGCATTTTCGCTGGGCGAGGGTGGGCTGACACCGCGCGCTCTCGACACGATCTGGAGCACGCGCTTCGGGGACTGCAAGGATGCGGCGACCCTCTATGTTGCCGGTGCCCGGCGGATGGGACTGGATGCCTGCGCGGCCCTGGTTTCGACGACGCACGGTAAGTCGCTGAACAGGTTTCTCCCGAGCTCGGCCGTGTTCGATCACTGCATCGTTCGCCTGCGGTTGGATGCGAGGGCTTACTGGCTCGACCCGACAGCCAGCGTTCAGTCGGGTACCCTCAAGAACGTCTTCCAACCGCAAATCGGGTGGGGGCTGCCGCTGTCGCAAGAGACAACCGGGTTGGAAGAACTCGGGGGCGGTGAGGCTCTCCACATCCTGCACTGGGAAGACGACATCACGGTTGGGCCGAAGGTGACGTCGCCCGCGATCGTCCGGCGCAAGATCGACTACTCCTTCTGGGCCGCCGACGCGGTGCGGAATCGCTTCGCCAACGATGGCCAGGCCGCATTTGCCCAGGCTATGCTGCGAGATCTGCGGGAAATCTGGCCCGGCGCCGCCGAAGCCGCTCCGATGGAGATTCAGGACGACAAGGATCGCAACACGATCACGTTGAGTCTGAATTACGCGGTTCGTGATTGCTGGAAGCCCGCCGAGGACGGATCGCAATTGAAGCTTGTGGTTGGCCGCGCATTGGGCGGAGAGCTGCAGCCTGTTCCGGGCGAGCACCGCGAGAGCGAGATCGTGCTCGGTCGCCCTCGCAAGATAACAGCATTCGTCAAGCTCAACATGCCGAGCCGTTGGCGTGGCCACGGCTGGTTGTTTCGGTTCGACGCATCCGCTGTGGGTTACATCGACCGATCATTGGTAGACGGGCGAACGGTTACGGCATCCCAGGAACTGGTGGTTGGTGCCTGGTCGATCGCCGGCGCCGAGGTCCAGGCCTACAACGACATCGCGAAGAAGCTTCGGGAAAACCTGTTCATTCTCACAGGCCGCCAGCAGTTCGGCAGGATTCGACAATGGCTGAGTCTAAAAGCGCGGTTCCTGCTCGCGTTCCGCCTTGTCTGGTATGTCGTGTGGGGTGGTTGGGTGCTGTTCTTCCTGATCACCATCCTGTTTGAACGCCGGTGATCGACCCTACCATGTCGCCAGCAGTTCGTTGGCGATCCTGATATCTGCCATGTCCGAGGCCTCGACGAAACCTTCGAGAGCGCTCTGGAGCAACAGCTTTGCGTCTTTGCGCTCGCCCCGTTCGGCCAGGATCTGCGCAAGGTCAATCGTCGCTCGCAGCTCCCAGGCCTTCGCGCCCTTGTCGCGGCTGAGCTCCAGCGACCGCGTGAGATTGGCCTCCGCTTCCTCTTTGTCGGGTTCGGGTAGCGACAGCAACACGCTGGCCCTCATCCGCAGCAGTTCCGGCATGTAGAGATGATCGCCGCCTTGCTCGACGAGCCGGATCGCGTCGTCGATCAGGCGCGCCGCCTGCCCGGTCTGGCCGAGCGCCAGCAGGCCCTGAACCAGCGTGATGTTGAACGTCGTGGTGAGCAGCTCGTAGCCGGCCTCGTGCAGCTCGCGCAGGCAGGCGCGTATCGTCTCGACGCCGGCGGCGGCGTCGCCGCGCCGGATCGCCAGCTCGCCTTTGACGCCGCGGCCGACCGCGAGATAGGGGCCCATCGAGCGCGATTCGGCGTGGGCGATGAAGTGGTCAATGTTGCATTCGGCACCGTCGAGGTCGCCGCTCCAGAGATCGATCGCCACAGCCCAGATCAGCGCGATGCAGAGCGTGATCGGATGGTCCATCTGCGCGGCCTCGATGACCGTCTGGCGCGCGAGCTGCCGCGCATCCGCGGGCCGGCCCTGCAGCCAGAGCTCGCGCGCGAGCGCGATGCCGGCCCGGTTGCGATGATCGAAGCCGTGCACCGTGCTGATCCGCTCCGTGCCCGGCCCCTGCCAGGCGGCCTTCAGCATCGTCAATGCGTCGCGATGCTCGCCGGCCAGATGCAGCGAGACGCCCAGCAGTGATTTTGCGAGCGCGATGGAGGCGGCATCGCCGAGCGTCTCGGCGACGGTGAGGCTCTGCCGGGCATAACCGAGCGCGGCATCGAACTGCCCCATCCGCTCATGGAAAATATGCATGCGGCCGAGCAACTGGAGCTGGTTCGGCGCATCGCCGCGCGCCTGCGCGATCGCAAGCGCTCTGCTCAATGCGTCACGCGCCGCTTCGCTGCCGCCGCGCGTGAACATGAGCGTCAATCCGAGCGCGGCCTGGATGTGCATCTCCTCGGCGCTGCCGTGCTCGGACGGGGCGATCGCCAGCAGCGCCCGTTCCGACCAGCGCCGGCATTCGATCAGCAGCGACATCGCCAGGAAGATGGGAGCTGCCGCCGCGGTGAGCGCAATGCCGATGCCCGCATCGCCGTCCGTGCCGAAGCACCAGTGCAGAGCGGCGCGTACGTTGTGAAGCGCGGAGAAATGGATTGCCCGTTCGTCCGCGCTCGGCACCGTCGCCCATGTCGTGCCGGCCTGCTCCAGCCATTGCCGGTAGTAGGTCGCGTGCCGAGCCGAAAGCGCCGCGTCGCTGGGCTCGTTCTCAAGCAGATAGGCCCGCGTCGTGTCGAGCAGACGGTAGCGCATCATGGCGCCGATCGGTCGCGGCGCGACCATCGATTTGGCGACCAGGCTGTCGATGGCGTCGAACAGCCGGGCGCGGTCGACACGCTGGTCCGGCACGACCTCGAGCGCGGCGTCGATGGTGAAATGGCCGGCGAAGACCGCGAGCCGGCGCAGCACGAGGCGCTCGACGTCGGACAGCAGCCCGTAGCTCCAGTCCAGCGTCGCCTGCAACGTCTTCTGCCGCGGCGGCGCGGTGCGCTGGCCCTGCCAGAGCAGATTGAGGCGCTCGTCGAGCAACGCTGCCGTCTGCTCCAGGCCGTAGGCCTCGACCCGGCCTGCCGCGAGCTCGATCGCCAGCGCCATGCCGTCGAGCTTGCGGCAGATGCCGGCCATGATCGCGGCATTGCCGTCGTCGAGCGCGATGTGCGCGCCGCCGGCCGTTGCCCGCTCGATGAACAGTTGAAGCGCGGGATAGGTCTGCGCGGCCGTCGCCGTCAGCGCGGCGTTGTCAGGCGGAACGGCGAGCGGCGCCAGCCGATAGACCTGCTCGCCCTCGACGCGCAGGGCTTCACGGCTCGTGGCGAGGATGTGGACATGCGGCGCGGCATGGAAGATCGCCGCCGCCAGCGGTGCCACAGCAGCGATGACGTGCTCGCAATTGTCGAGGATCAGCAGCATCCGCTTGTCCCTGATATGCGCAAGCAGCGCGGGCAGCGGATCGTCGGCTTGGGCCGGCAGGCCCAGCATCAGCAGGATCGACGTGATCACGAGATCGGGATCGCTCAGAGCCGCAAGATCCACGAAGTGTGCGGCGTCGGAGAAGGTTTCGAGCAGGTCGTGAGCGATCGCCACCGCGACCGCCGTCTTGCCGACGCCGCCGGGGCCGGCAATCGTGACGAAGCGCGTGGTGATGAGCTTGTCCGAGATGGCCGCGAGCGCCTCGTCGCGCCCGACCATTCGCTGCAGCCGGTTCGGCAGCTTCACCGGCGGAAGTTCGGTCCGCGGCGCCACGGGAACCGGCTTTGCCGAAGGCTCCGCTTGCGAGATCGGCGCCACGAAGCAGTAGCCGCGGCCGGAGAGCGTGGTGATGTAGCGCGCGCCGTCCTTGCCGTCGCCGAGGACCTTGCGCAGCGCTGCGATGTGAAAGCGCAGATTGGTCTCCTCGACCGTCATGCCGGGCCAGACCAGCGCCATCAGATCCCATTTGCTGACGATCTGGTTCGGCCGCGACATCAACGCGATCAGCGTATCGAAGCTCTTGGCGCCCATCGGCAGCGCGACGCCGTCGCGCATCACGAGCCTTTCATGCGGCGTCACGGTGAAGGGGCCGAACGTCAATGTCGTTGCCGCGGGCGCGGCCGGTTCAGTCATCACGAAATCTTGCTCATTTGGAGGATCGGATAACGAGCCGTCGTCGATCCAGCAAGACCAGCAGCGCATCGCCATCCGACTGCGTTTGCAGGTCTCGTCATCGGGTTCCCGGCCAGCCTCACAAGTTCTCACAACTCCCAACGGGTGTCCCGCCGAAGCGGCTGCTAGTCATCCGCCTGACGGCAAGGAGACCTTCATGACGCAAGCGGCAAAACTGATCTACACGGCCAGCACCCACACCAGCGGCGGACGGCACGACGGCATATCGCGCAGTTCGGACGGCCGTCTCGATGTCAAATTGTCGCCGCCGGGCGGCGCAGGCATCGGCACCAATCCCGAGCAACTGTTCGCGGCCGGCTGGTCGGCGTGTTTCGAAGGCGCGATGGAGAAGGCCGCGCGCAAGCGGGAAATCGTGCTTCCTCGAAAAAGCGCGATCGATGCGGAAATCGATCTTCTGCTCGAAGACAACACTTACTCCCTGCGGGCGCGCCTCAATGTCAGCCTGCCGGGCCTCGATCCCGAGGTCGCGCGCGAGATCATCGATGAGGCGCATCTGACCTGTCCCTATTCCAAGGCCGTGCGCGGCAACATCGACGTCACGGTCGCGCTGATCTGATCACCCCCAACCAACCAGCAACGAGGTAGCCCATCATGAACCAGCTCATCGACCAGCATCGCCGCAAGTTCTTTGGCGTCGCCGCAGGGACCGTCGCCCTCGGTCTCGGCGTGATCGACCTTGCCCGCGCCGAAACGGAAGCGCCGCGCGGCTCCGCATCGACTGCATCCTTCGGTCCGATCAAGCAGATCGATGCCGGCGTCCTCAATGTCGGCTATGCCGAGGCCGGTCCGTCGAACGGGCCCGTCGCGATCCTGCTGCACGGCTGGCCCTACGACATTCACGCCTTCGTCGACGTCGCGCCGATCCTGGCCAAGGCCGGCTATCGCGTGATCATCCCCTATCTGCGCGGCTACGGCACGACACAGTTCCTCTCCAGCGAGACCCCGCGCAACGGCGAGCCCGCAGCCATGGCCGTCGACATCATCGAGCTGATGGATAAGCTCGACATCAAGAAGGCTGTTATCGCCGGCTTCGACTGGGGCGCGCGCACCGCCGACATCATTGCCGCGCTGTGGCCGGATCGCTGCCGCGCGCTGGTGTCGGTCAGCGGCTATCTGATCTCCAGCCAGGCCGCCGGCAATGCGCCGCTGCCGCCGTCGGCCGAGCTGCAATGGTGGTATCAGTTCTATTTCGCCACCGAGCGCGGCCGCGCCGGCTACGAGAAGTACACGCACGATTTCGCCAAGCTGATCTGGAAGCTGGCCTCGCCGCAGTGGAAGTTCGACGACGCCACCTTCAACCGCAGCGCGGTGGCGCTCGACAACAAGGATCATGTCGCGATTACGATCCACAATTACCGCTGGCGGCTCGGGCTCGCCCAGGGCGAAGCGAAGTTCGAGCATCTCGAAAAGAAGCTCGCGGAAGCCCCGGTGATCAGAGTCCCGACGATCACGATGGAGGGCGACGCCAACGGCGCGCCGCACCCCGATCCCAGCGCCTATGCCAAGAAGTTCGAGGGCCGCTACGATTTCCGGCTGATCACCGGCGGTATCGGCCACAACCTGCCGCAGGAAGCGCCGCAGGCCTTTGCCAAGGCCGTCATCGACGCCGACGGCGCCTGAGCACTCATGCGATGCCTCGGTCCAGCGCGGCTGGACCGGGGACGTGCCGCGATCCCTCGCTTGAAGAAAACACCATGACCTCTGTCGAACCCCAAACGAAAAAGCGCTCCTACGCCACGGCGATCACGCTGGGCATGCTCCTTCTCGTCGTCCTCCTGACTTGCGTGCCCTATCTGGTCTCGATCGCGCTTGCCGAGGGGCCGCCGCAAGACAACGCGGCGGACGCCTCCCCGATTTTCGGCGTCACGATTCCCGCGGGCTACAGGCAGTGGGAGCTGATCGCGCCCGCCGAAGAGGCGCCGCCGCTCGACGAGCTTCGCGCCGTCGTCGGCAACCAGACGGCCATCGATGCGTATCAAGCCGGAAATCTGCCGTTTCCGGACGGGACCATTCTGGTCAAGCGCGCCTGGAAGCGGAAGCAATCGCCGGAATTCGCGTCCGCAACGGTTCCCGGCGTCGCGACCACGGTGCAGGTGATGGTCAAGGATTCCAAGAAATACGCCGCGACTGGCGGCTGGGGCTTTGGCCGCTTCATCGACGGCAAGCCGGTCGACGCGGCCCAGCACCGCACCTGCTGGGGCTGTCACGAAGCCCGCGCCAAGAGCCATGATTATGTCTTCACCCGGCTTGCGCCCTGAGATCATGCGGAGGCTGACTTGAAGACCTGGTTCATCAGCGGTAGCTCTCGTGGGCTTGGCCGCGCCATCACGGAAGCGGCGCTTGCCGCGGGCGACCGGGTGGTTGCCACGGCGCGCAACCTCGCGCCGCTTGAATCGTCGCGCGACCGTTTCGGCGACAGACTGCGGCTCGCAACACTCGACGTTACCGACGAAGCCGCGGCCGAGGCAGCCATCGGACTTGCGGTGACGGCGTTCGGCGGCCTCGACGTGGTCGTCAACAACGCCGGCTATGGCGAGCTCGGATCGGTCGAGGACACAAGCCTGGATTCGTTCCGGCAGCAGATCGAGGCCAATCTGATCGGCACCGTCATCGTCACCCGGGCGGCGATCCCGGTGCTGCGCCGGCAACGCCGCGGCCACATCGTGCAGGTCTCGTCCGTGGGTGGCCGGATCGGCGCCCCGGCGCGCGCGGCCTATTCGGCGGCGAAATGGGGCATCGAAGGCTTCTCGGAGTCGCTGGCGCGCGAGATGGCGCTGATCGGCGTCCACGTGACGATCGTCGAGCCCGGCGGTTTCCGCACCGGGTTTGCGCAAGCCGCGCACGCGACCGACGAGGGGCGTGCCGAGTACGACGCCGTCGTCGGCGCCGCCGTCAGGATGCAGCGCGACTACGATGGCCGCCAGCCCGGCGATCCCGCCAAGGCTGCGGCCGTTGTGCTGAAACTTGCGAACATGGAGCGGCCGCCCTTGCGGATCGCGCTCGGCAGCGACGCCGTCAACGCCATCGCGGCCGCGGACAGGCAGCGTCTCGAAGAGCTGGAAAAGTGGCGCGCGCTCGGCGTCTCCACGGACTACTGACCCGCCTCACTCCGCCGCCACCATCTGCTGCGTGCGCCACTGGCCGAGCAAAGCGCGCAGCGAGGCCGGCTTCACCGGCTTGTTGAGCACGGCAACCTTCTCGTCGCGCGCCGCGATCTGCACGGCGGGGCTGCGGTCGGCGGTGATCAGGATCGCGGGGATGCCGTCGCCGAAGCGGCGGCGAATCTCGCGGATCGCGGCGATGCCGTTGCCGCGGTCGAGATGGTAGTCGACGAGCAATCCGGTGACGCGCTTGCCGGCAGCCTCGATCGCAGCGATCGCGCCTTCGGGATCGGCGACCGCGATCACCTCGGCGTCCCAGGCCTTCAGCAGCGTGCGCATGCCGTCGAGGATCGCGGCATCGTTCTCGATGCAGACGATCAGCGCGCCCGCGATCGGCGTGCGCGCCAGCGGCGTCGCGCTGGTGACGGCCGCGGTGAGGGTGACCGCCTTCGCCGTCGGCACCGTCACCGAGAACACCGAGCCGCCGCTCTTGTTGCCTTCGATGGCGATGCCGTGCTTGAGCACGCGCGCCAGCCGCTCGACGATCGAGAGCCCGAGGCCGAGACCGCGCGCGATCCGCGCGCCCTGCTCGAGGCGGTGGAATTCCTTGAAGATCTCGCCGCGCTTGACCGGCGGGATGCCGACGCCGGTGTCATAGACGCAGATCTTGAGAGCGGGGCCCTGGCGGCGGCAGCCGACCAGCACGCGGCCGCGCGGGGTGTATTTGATCGCATTGGAGATCAGGTTCTGCAGCAGGCGCCGCAGCAGCAGACGGTCCGACTGCACCGGCAGCGAGCAGGGCACGAAGGTGAGATCGAGGCCCTTGGCGCGGGCGACCGGCGCGAACTCGATCTCCAGCGAGCGCATCAAATCGGCCATCTTGAAGCTCGAGATCGAGGTCGTCATCGCACCGGCATCCAGCCGCGAGATGTCGAGCAGCGCGCCGAGGATCTCCTCGATCGCCTGAAGCGACTCGTCGATGTTCTCGACCAGCCGCGTCTCCTCGCCATTGTGCTGGCGCTCGACCAGGCTCGTGACGTAGAGCCGGGCCGCGTTCAGCGGCTGGAGAATGTCGTGGCTTGCGGCGGCGAGGAAGCGCGTCTTGGAGATGCTGGCATCTTCCGCCGCGCTCTTGGCGAGCGCGAGCTCCGAGTTCAGCCGGGTCAGTTCCTCCGTGCGGTCGCGCACGCGCTTTTCCAATGTCGCGTTGGCGCGCTCCAGCGCTTCGGCCGCCTCGAAGGTCGGCGTGACGTCGGTGAAGGTGATGACGAAGCCGCCGCCGGGCATGCGATTGGTCAGCACCTCGATCACCATGTGGCGGTCCGGCAGGCGCTCCAGATAGGGCTCGCTGTCGGTGGTGTAGGCCACGAGCCGCTGCTCGATCATCGCCTCGCGGTCGGTCTCACCGGCCTGATCGCTCACGCCCATGAATTCCAGGATCTCGCGCAACGGCGTGCCGAACTGGATGAAATGCGGGGGGACGTTGAGGAGATCGCCGAACTGGCGGTTGGAGCAGATCAGTTGCAGGTCGGCGTCGAACACCGCGATGCCCTGGCGGACATGGTTGAGCGCGGTCTGGAGGATCTCGCGGTTGAAATGCAGCGCCGCATGGGAGTCGTCGAGCAGCTTCAGAGCAGCCTTGGCGGACACCGTCCGCTTGCGCAGCAGCAGCGACATCACGAGGCGCGAGGAGGCCGCCCCGATCGAGGAGGCGATCAGGTGCTCGGCATGCTGCAACAGCTCGAAATCGGCAGGTGCGGCGAGTTCGAGCCGCACGTTGCGGCGCGCCGAGAAGGCCTCGAATGAATGCCGGGCGCGGTCGGGGCCGAGATATTGCGCCACCGTGGTCTGGATGTCCTGCACGGTGACGGTGGTGCGCCAGCGGCGGAAGTTAGGGGAGATCGGCGCGAGCGTGTTGGGCACGAACAGGTCGGCCTGCACCAGCTCGATGGAGGATGGCCGGCGCGCCAGCGAGAGCAGCACATAGGTGAGGATGTTGAGCGACAGCGACCAGATCACGCCGTGCATCAGCGGCGGCAAATCGGCGCCGAACAGCGCCTGCGGCCGCAGCGCCTCGATCCCGAACGGGCCGTGCTGGAGCCACAGGATGCCTGCCGTCGAGGAATCCATGAAGCTCGGCATGAACAGCGTGTAGAGCCACACCGCAAAGCCGACCAGCATGCCGCCGATCGCGCCGCGAGCGGTCGCGCGCCGCCACAACAGGCCGCCGAAGAAGCTCGGCGCGAGCTGGGCGATGGCGGCAAAGGACAGCAGGCCGATGGCCGCAAGCTGGGTGTTGCCGAGCGCGCGGTAGTAGAAATAGGCCATCACCATGATGGCGAAGATCGCGAGGCGCCGCGAGCGCAGCAGGAAGTCGCTGAAATCGGCACCGCCGGTGCGCCCCTCCGGCCGCCGCTGCAGCACCAGGGGCACCACGAGGTCGTTCGAGACCATGATCGAGAGCGCGACGCATTCGACGATCACCATCGCGGTCGCCGCCGACAGGCCGCCGACGAAGACGGCGACGCTGAGCAGGTCGGCGCCGCCCTCCATCGGCAGCGCCAGCACGTACATGTCGGGGTCGGCTGCGCCGAACGGAAAGGTGACGAGGCCGGCGAGCGCGATCGGGATCACGAACAAATTGATGGCGACGAGGTAGAGCGGGAACAGCCAGCGTGCGCGGCCGACCTCGGCATCGCTGGAATTCTCCACCACGCTGACATGGAACTGGCGCGGCAGCAGCATGACCGCGCACAGCGACAGCAGCGTCATGGTCAGGAAGTTGCCGATCGACGGCGAATAGTTGATGGCGCGGACCGCCTCCGGCGTCTTCATCGCGCGTTCGATCAATTCATGCGGCGAGAACATCCAGAAGGTGACGAAGATGCCCGCGGTGAGGAAGGCGACCAGCTTGATGATGGACTCGGTCGCCACCGCAAGCATCAACCCGTGCTGGTGCTCGGTCGCGTCGGTCTGCCGAGTGCCGAACAGCACCGCGAAGGCCGCCATCGCCAGCGTCACCATCAGCGCCATGTCACCGAGGATCGGGATATGGGAGAAAGCCTGGTCCTCGCTGAGAATGGTTTCGAGCGAGGAGGCCACCGCCTTGAGCTGGAGCGCGATGTAGGGCACCGAGCCGATGATCGCGATCAGCGCGACGGTCGCCGCCACCGCCTGGCTCTTGCCGTAGCGTGCGCCGATGAAGTCGGCGATCGAGGTGATGTTGTGGGCCTTGGCGAGCTGGATGACGCGGCGGAGCACGCCCGCGCCGAGGCCGATCATCAGGATCGGGCCGACATAGATCGCGAGGAAGTCGGTCGAGGTGCGGGTGGCGAAGCCGACCGAGCCGAAGAAGGTCCAGGAGGTGCAGTAGATCGCGAGCGATAGCGGATAGATCAGCCCGGACGCGCGGCCGGCCTTGGCCTGCGAGCGGCGGTCGCCGTGGCTCGCCACCAGGAACAGGAAGCCGATATAGCCGAAGGCCGCGGCGATCACGCCCCAGTCGTGCAGCATGGCGAGCGCGTTTCTCCCTGGGCGCGGCAAACCCGCGCCAAAGCTCATTTTCCTCGCAAATTTAGCGCGTTGGGCGCTCGCAAGCGACAGCGAAATGCCGTGCGGGGGGAGGAACTGGGGTTGTCGTTAAGGTGCGCTGCTTGGTGGCTTGAGGCTTATCGAGGGAGTCCCCGTGTGGGCCCCCCTCCCTGACCCTCCCCCGCAAGGGGGGGGGAACGGAGAGAGTGGGGATCGTCGCGACGGAGACGAGACGGAGTTAGGTGGCAGAGGCGGGCACGCCTATCTCGCTCCCTCCCCCCTTGCGGGGCAGGGCTATCGCATGTAGCCGAGGAGTTCGAAGAGGAAGGCATCGTTCCAGCCTGCACGCTTGAGCTTCAAGCGCAGGGAGGTGCTGGTGTCGGGGTGAGCTCTGGCGACGTTGAGGGCAAGTCTTCTGAGGACGGCAAGATTG
>Ga0207426_1002140_pt1 | contig 13483 bp, 12 predicted proteins | sample AraplaMF_Cvi_mMS_FD_184265 | JGI IMG/M metagenome (GOLD analysis project Ga0207426, IMG submission 184265) | Arabidopsis root microbial communities from the University of North Carolina, USA - plate scrape MF_Cvi_mMS (SPAdes) (version 2) | ecosystem: Host-associated > Plants > Roots > Endosphere...
AGGTGATGAGGCTGGCGGCTGTTCGCCTTTTCTCGGTACCCCGCATTTCGCCCGCGGGTCTGACTCATAGCTTAAGCTCCAGTGCGGCGCATTGACTTTTCAACTTGGGATTATAAGCGAGGGATGGTCGGCTGCCGTTATGCAAAAACCTCTTGAAACTCATCTCAATATCCGTTCGCGCGGCGTCATGATACGTGGGGCGGTCGCGTCCTCGGCCTTTGCCGACATTGACGCTGGTCGCGATCAAAGTCGGCAGCAACGCGGATTGCTGACGTCGCCGGCGTCTCGCGTCAGGAGCGTGCAGTGTCGAGCGGTTGCAGCAATTCATCGCGCTATTACTGGTAGAGCGTGGAACTCGATAATACCTTCGTCGACGATCGCAGTCTTTCCTAACATGCAATCGGATAGTCCCCATCGCGCAACGCATTTGAATACGTTCATGTTGAGTCCTGTCGCGTCAGAGACTCTTCGCGCGGACACGGTCCCGTGATCCGGCGACAGAAGGAGGGTCTGGGTCGACTCGAACTGTTCGATTACGAATGGCGAGTGGGACGTAAGAACGCCTGGACGAAGACACGCGGAGGGATCTTGATGCTCCGAGCACGATGGCAGAGTCGGGCAGACGTGTCGGCACGCCCAGAGGCGTCGAGCAAACCCGGCCATCCTTTCCGCTTGACGCGTTTATCGCCCGATTCGCGCACTTAGCACATAAGCTTCGACTCGAGCGTGATGTGCATGGCTTGCGTTTGCAGAATCCTGTTGGTGGGTGTGCGCCGCACTCAACTGCGAAAGCAGAAATCTATTCCACCGTCTGTCAGAAGCGGGACGCCGTGCGCAGTTAGCTTACAGCCGAACCGCTCGCAGAAGGAATTTCGGCGATTTCGGCTCGCGCTGTGCTCGAATGGGCCGGCTTCAATGTATCTTATCGGCCCACTGCCCCCTGTTTCGGGTAGAGCTTACAATACGTTCGGGATGTCAATATTTACGTCGGAACAAGGGAGATAGCACATGTCGTTTGGATTGGCCCGCGGCGAGACGGACTTGCTTTTTTGCAGGCTCGACTGGTTCAATGTTGAGCAACATCAGCGTGCTGCTGTTGATCAAGAAATCGACGCTTATCATGCTGACAAGCTTCTCAACACGTCGGAAGATGCGTTGGTGGAGTACTTCAGGGAAAAGTACCGCATGGACGTGCCACAGATTCATCGGGACGCGATTTCTGTTGACCAGCGGGATACCCAAATTGATGTGAGCCGGGAGCCCTTGCGCTTTATCTCGGACCGCAGCCGGCCTTTCTATGTTTCTGGCACGCTGATTGAGGTCGAGATCCCGTTTTCGGGAGATGACCAGTTCTTTCATGTGCAGCCTTCGACGTTTTCGCTCAATCCACCGCGGGGAGAAGTTCGTGGAAGTAGCCTGTTTATCCACATCCAAGGAACGACTCTGCAGCCTGAGCAGGTGAGACAGCATATTGATGGTACCTTGGCCGACGTCGAGACGAATTTAAAGCATCTGCGTGCCGCCGCTGAACAGTTCAACTGCGCGTTGGTGTCCCAGGCGACGAATAAGGTTGCTTTCAGAAGACAGAAGCTACTGCAAGATCGAAACCTGGTAGCCAATCTCGGGTTCCCGATGAAGCAGCGTGATGGCGCTGCCGGCACCTATGCCAGCGCACAGGTTCGCCGCAAAATCGCCCCGGCTCAGCCCGCGGCGAGCACGGCGGCCTTCACACCTGAACCGGCATTGCCCGACGATCACTATAACAACATCCTCGACATCATCGCTAACATGGTGCGCGTGATGGAGTGCAGCCCTTCCGCGTTCGCGCATAGTGACGAAGAGGCGATTAGAACGCATTTTCTCGTGCAACTGAATGGGCAGTATCAGGGGCAAGCGACGGGGGAAACCTTCAATTATGAGGGCAAGACAGACATTCTCGTAAAGGACAAAGGACGCAGCATCTTCATCGCGGAATGTAAATTCTGGCGTGGCGAGAAGGGCTATCTCGAGACGATCGATCAGTTGCTGGGGTATCTGACATGGAGGGACACGAAGGCCGCAATTCTGGTTTTCAACAGAAACCGGAACTTCACCGATGTGCTAGAGAAGGTGAAGGCAAGCACCGAGAGCCATCCGAATTTCCGCAAGTTCGTCAAACAGCGCTCGGAGACGAGCTGGATGTTCAGGTTCACCCATCGTGATGACCCGGACCGCGAGATGACCGTTACCGTGGTGGTGTTCGATGTGCCTCATGCGGCATAAGCGCGACAGGACAGTATTGCAATGATCGGGTTGTGGATTCAGCTGATCGACGCGATAGATCGATAGAAGCTTTCGGCCGTCGCTTATGCGCGAAGACGTAGGCAGTTCGGTTCGACTAGTTGCCAATACTGACCAAATAAGGTGCGCTCGCGCTCGGTCATTCCAATTCCTCGGGTGCTCCGATGAGTCCAGCGCGTTCGATGATATCCATCAGCGCAAAACCAATCGTGCCGTCTGAGGGATCTTCTGGGCTCCGCAAAGCGTCCGCTAAGCCGAGCGCAAAATCCATTAGCTTTCCGAGACGTTTTTCATCCTTCTCCTTGCTGTTGACCAGTGAGTAAAAGTCGACCCAGTCACTATGTCGCTTTTCGTCTGCGCGCAGCCATACGAAATAATCCGCAAGTTCCATGGCGTTTTTTCTATGGATGCCGCAGATCCTCAATGTTGTGCTTCCCTTTTTTGAGAATGACGCGTCGTACGCCGTCACCCGCCCGAACCTGTCGATGTAGAAATGCTTCTGCCATTCATCATGATGTGGATGAACGATGAGGTAGTCCTCGGACAGGGTAAGGGCATCATCGGGATCGTCTGTGGTTCCCTCTAGCGCGCGAACCGTTACATTCTTCTTCCCTTTGGATACGTTGCAATCTTTGCAGGAAAGGGCAATATTCTTCAACGCGAATACCACATTTTCTTTGCCGTCCTTGGCGATAATATGTTCTAAATCTTTCGTTGCGTCATGGCTCTGGAGCTTTGTGCCGCAGAAACAGCAAAATCTGCCCTGGGCGCTGGCATAGAGATGCCTTTTGAGAGTTGTTTTGAAGTTCTTTACAAGTTCCTTCTCTTCGTCATCAAACGGGGAGTCCTCTCCAGAGTGATTCCACGCGCGATCCTTATGTTTCTCAGCGATGGCGAGTAGAGTGTTGAACTCAACGTCGGACCATGGAAGGTGCTCAAGCTCGAAATCTTTAATTTTCTGCGGCAGCTTGGGATCCTGCATTTCCTCAGCCCCGCTCACGATCATTAGCGGTAGAGACGAGGCTGATCGCGTCTGCAATCAGCTTATCGAGCTTTCTGTCTTGCGTGGACGAAGTGCCATATAGCTTTTGCAGGTAGATCAACCGCTCCATGACAGCGTCCGCACGCCTCCCGTCGTCCGCTTCACGCTCTGCCCTCATTACCAGCGACAGCAAATGGTGTGCGACATACGTACTATCACGCACTGGCACACTGAAATCATCAAGCAAAATCTGGTCGACCGAGACCTCGACGGGGGATATATCAAGCGAAGACCAATGCGTGGAAAGGTTAATCATTTCTAGACCGAGCTCGCGCGCTCTTTGGGCGATCAACGGCGAATGGGTGGCGATGTACACGTCGCACCCTCTTCGTGAGGATAGTACGCCTCGAAGGTTATCGAGATAGCTACTTTGCCAAGCTGGGTGAAGGCTCAATTCTGGCTCATCGATAAGAAGCAGTGCATCGTCCTCGACTTCCGCTGCGATCCCGAAGAGGGAACTGAGCGTCTGTTGCTGGCCCGAGCTTGCGTCTGTGATATCAAACCGCTTTTCGCTTTCGAGCGCCATTTGCCACGTATGCTCTTCGCTTGACACGGACTCCAGATAACAGTTGCGTATCCGCAAGAATCCTGTCCTACTCAAGACAAGGTAAGCGTGCAACTGCCGTGCAGACGCGTCATCCCTCCGCAGATCCACGTGCAGCGTGTAGGACTTGTCGCGCCAGTTGGAAGAGTAGGCACTCGTCTCTCTCACCTGCAAAATCGAATCCGTCAGTAAATCAGCGAGACGTTCGCGGGCCTCTTCTGGCGGGGTGGATTCCATTGCCGGAGCAACTTCCCGTCGAAGCGGCAGCTCTTGCGGCGAAAATTTGGCGTCGCCTTGCACGCTTGATAGATACCGATTAACCGAGTCGTGCAGTTTCCAATTGTCCGAATCGAATTCAATCTTCCGCGCCAGCGGTGTTGTGGCGTAGACCAGTGTCAAGCGCGGGAGAAATCACATGCTAGTGAGTGCGACCGCGAACGAGGGCGCCTCCAACGGATTCGCGTAGAGACGCTTGAGGATACGCCCCGCCACCTCTCGAGCAATGGGACGGCCTATGCCATAGCCACGGGTCAAGCCGATTGCGGCAATGGACCTGGCGAAGGCTCCAGATACTCTTGAAGGGTCAACGGTTTAGCAGGTCGTTGAAATACCTCGTCAAACGGTCATCCTGAGTGAAGGGGTGAACGTTGAATCTGAAGCCATTAACGAGAGCGAGATGGAACAGATGCGCGGCAGCGATGGTTTTACCGAGTCGATGTTCACGGTGTTGAAGCTTGATGATTTCGTGCCGAAGGACCATCCGTTGCGTCCGATTCGTACATGGCTCAATGACTCGCTCAAGCGCATGGATGATGTGTTCTCGCGAATGTACGAGGCAGACGCGAGAGGTGGCCGGCCAAGCATTGCACCGGAGAAGTTGGTTCGGGCGCTGTTGCTGCAGGTGTTGTACTCCATTCGCAGCGAACGGATGCTGATGGAACAGATTTCCTACAACATGTTGTTCCGCTGGTTCGTCGGTCTGCCGATGGACGGAACGGTGTGGGACCATTCGACGTTCAGCAAGAACCGCGACCGCTTGCTCGAACACGATGTACTGGTGTTGCTCTTTAACGAGACGGTCGAGACGGCCCGTGAGCGAGGCTATCTCTCTGGCGAGCACTTCAGCGTCGATGGCACTTTGATTCAGGCGTGGGCCGGGCATAAGAGCTTCGTGCCCAAGGCGAGTCCGAGCGACGACGATACGCCTCCAGACGAACCGCCCGCACCGAATGACAACTGGCATGGGCAAAAACGCAGTAACGAAACGCATCAATCCACGACGGATAAGCAGGCGCGCCTGTTCCGGAAAAGCAAGGGAACGGGAGCGATGCTCTGTTATATGGGTCATGTATTGACCGATAACCGACACGGACTGGTGGTCAACGCGCAGGTGACGCTGGCGACCGGCACCGCCGAGCGAGACTGCGCGGCGCAGATGCTTGCCGATGCTGCGAGTGTCGCACCGAGCGGCATCACGGTCGGTGCGGATAAGAACTACGACACCGCCGGCTTCGTAGCCAGTTGTCGCTCGAATCGCGTCACGCCTCATGTGGCCCAAAACGAAGGACGTTCAGGAGGCTCAGCGATTGATGAGCGAACTACACGTTGGCCGGGCTACGCGGTGAGCCAGCAAAAGCGTAAACGGATTGAACAGGTGTTTGGATGGGGCAAGACGGTCGGACGAATTCGACAAGCGATGTGCCGGGGACTTGAACGCGTAGACCAGCTCTTCGTGCTGACCCAGGTCGGCTATAACCTGACGCGTATGCGAACACTTGCCGCTTGAGGGGAAGGAAGCAATCGATAGCGTCGGTTTTGTGAACTCACGAGCAGCATCGAACGCTCACAAGGGTTTTTGCGCGTGTCAGAAGCGCGAGTTCAGCATCCGTCGCAACGCGTCTTAGCGCGCCAACGACGGATATTTCAACGGCCTGTTAGTGTTCTCTTTGGGGAAACGAGAGAATGGACTAAATGTTTGAGCCACGACGCGCGATGGTTCGCCAACCCCCTCGATCTCGATATCTGACACGAGCGACGATCGACTACGGCGTCCTTGGACATACTTGTTCAGCATTTCCACTAAAACTTGCGTTTTGCCCGACCCGTTCGGTCCCACGAGCATAGTAATGCGATTGCCTCCTTCAGGTACTCGGCCACTCACTTTGTGACGGCCCAAGTTGCTTCTTCTTATCTCTGTTATCTTGAAAGACATCTGACGACCTTTTTGTGTAGCCTCAATTATATGAGGCACTGTTTCCGTCGACTTGTGTTTTGAGAAGCCTTTCGGCAACCGCGTTGCGAGGAAGCGACGTCGTATTGCCATTGTCCGCGGCCGGCAGTCCAGGCTCAGTCTGTCGGCTCTTGCGCCGCGAGTGGGCTCTGAATCGCAGCGCTTGATCGGCAGGCCGCTTCGGGAGCGTGGCGGAAGATCAATATTCCGGATCGGTTTGGTCAAGCTCTCCCGGCAGGTAATAGTAGGGCGGCCTCAAAAGTGAGGTGCAACACTTATCTCGTATAAGGTGTTGCAATGCCCGACAAAACTATTTCATACCAGCACCTTCAACCTGAAGAACGCCTCGCCATCGCAAGCCTACGAATGCAGGACGTGAGCATACGGGCCATGGCCCGTATGCTCGGGCGCTCGCCTTCCACCGTGAGCCGTGAACTGACGCGCAACAGCTCTCCTGCTGGCTACGCATCAGTGCCAGCTATAGCGCTGTGCGCCGCCCGCCGTAGGGCTGGTCGCGGCCCCGCCAAGCTTTGCACGCAAGGCGTTCGCTGGCGGATTGTGCTCACGTTGCTGGACTGGAAGTGGTCGCCCCAGCAGATATCGGGCACACTTAGGCGGATGTATCCGACCGACCCCACCCAGCACGTATCGCATGAAACCATTTACACGGCTATCTACGCTCAGCCGCGTGGCGAATTGCGCCGCCAGTTGATTGCCTGCCTGCGCCACGGCCACAACACCCGCATGTCGCGCACGCGCGGCACAGACCGACGCGGGCAGATTCCCAACATGGTGAGTATTCACGTACGCCCGCCCGAAATCGAGGACCGACTGCTGCCTGGTCACTGGGAGGGCGACTTCATAAAAGGCGCTGGGAACCAATCCTCCGTTGGCGTGCTGGTTGAGCGCACCAGCCGGCTGGTGCTGCTTGCCAAGATGGACGATGCTACCGCCGCCTCAGCTCTGGCGGGCTTCTCGGCCAAACTCAACTCGATTCCTGAACCCCTGCGCCAGAGCTTCACTTATGACCAAGGCAAGGAACTTACGCGCCATCAGGAACTCGCCGCGGCCACCGGCGTGCGCGTGTACTTCTGTGACCCCCATAGCCCCTGGCAACGCGGCACATGTGAAAACACCAACGGTTTGCTGCGACAATACTTGCCCAAAGGAACCGACCTCTCGGTCTACACCCAGGACGAACTCGATGCTATCGCCGACAGCCTGAACAACCGGCCACGCGCAACCCACGCGTTCTATTCGCCGTTCGAGGTCTTCGCCGCCACGCTCGCCTCAGCAAGCCAATCTCAAGGCGCTAAACATTAACCCCCTGTTGCACTTCGGCTTGAAACCGCCCAGTCATGAATCGGCCCTCACGGTAAGCAGAATGGCGTGGTGGTTTGAATTCGATAGATTGCGGCTTCAGCTTCTGAGAAGAACGCTGTATCGGCAGTACTTCGTTTCATAAGTTCACATGCTATAGGTTTCAGTTGCGAAAGGGGTGCCTGTCGAAGCCAGTCAATCCTTTCCTGGCGCAGATCCCAAAGCCGTACTGAGAGTGGATTCCGAAAATCCCGTTGCTGTAGCAGAAGCAAAAGATTTCCATCGCTTGAAAATTGCAGCTTGTTGCCACCGACATCGCCGCTCATCAGCGGGCCAGTCAATCCAAGGGATGCTTGAGAAACCGATGGCTGGAATTTGCTGTTCTCAGCAACCCACAATCCGCGCGGCGCAGCCCATGCGGCGCGTAACCGGTCGTCGATCAACACGCCGGCTAGCGGTGGGGCTACCCACGGCATCGGCCCGCGGACCAGACGCAGATCTTCCGCTTTATTTAGTTGAGTCAGCAAGGGATTCTGCGGCGGAACGAATGTAACCTGCAGCGGCTTTACGTTGTTTGAAGCGTCGCGCAGCATGGACGGCACGTCAAAGATATAGAGTGACGGTTCCGCGCTTTTGAAAAGGACGGCATCCTTGCCTAACACGAAGCTTGTTCCAACGGCCTGCTGTCGACCCGGTCCGCTCATCGCGCTGAATGCTGCAACGCTGACATGACCGGGAGAATCGGACTCGTCCACGCGTTCCACGTATAAATCAAGCCCGGCTCCTGGCGACGGGCCGGAATTTGGAACGAGTCGTTGATGATGGCGAGATATTAGATCACTGTAATCCGCCGCGGCTCGCTCTCCGCCTTCGTAGAGGTATGCGAACGTTAGCGGGACCGATGCAGTTGAGGAAAACACCGGATTGGCTGACAATCGCGATAGGCTCTGAATAACGCGCTTTGTCGGCAATGCCGCTTCCGCTTTGAGCGCATCGGCATTTACATATACAAGGCTCAGATCGTAGTTGTTACTCGTAGAAAAGCTACCTGCGGTGATCAGCAGCTTACCACCGACAAAATCAAATCTAGGGAAAACGGCGCCTCTTACTACCTCTGGTAACATGTTTCGCAAATTACGGGCGACCGGCTTCCCGCTCTCGTCCCAGTAGTACGCATATCCGGCGACAAGCGCAACAGGCCCGATCTCGTCAACGAATCCGACCATCGGCGGAAAATTGCCGTTCATGTTGTTTGCGACTATATCGGGCATTGCAAAACGCTTGGTCACTACTAATTGCGTATAGTCGTAGCGCGATGGAAGTGCTACGAGGGAAAGATGTTTTCCATCTTCTTCCAGCAAAGCCACCTGCCGGCCAACCGTATCTATCCCCGCGGCACGATATTGACCGGTGAGCGCTGGCATTCGTGTCAATGATTGCCGCAATGCTGCTACAGATGCATCATGCAAAGGTTTGTTTCCATGTACCAACCACTCGTAACTAGTGTCGGCATGCTCTGTGGCATCCAAATTGGCGAGTATTAGCGCCAGGCTTTGCCTAAAATTTCCCCTCGGCGAGAAACTCGCAAGACCGTTTCTTCCTGCAACAAGTGCCTCTTTCACATGTAGCAGATCATTGCTTCGCCAAGCGATTTGCATGATCGCCATCGCAGCCACGCCAAGTATGCAGGCGATAATGCTCAACACCTTGAGTTTGGTTTTCCGCTCTGCTTTTTGCCGTTCGATCCGCTCGGTATGCGAAAGTTTCCATCGCACGAGTGCCGTAGCCAAGACGTCATGTTGAAGGCTATAGAATTGCGGTCGCTCAGATGGTTCTCCCCTAAGCAACGGTCGCCGGCCATGGCTGAGTTCGAAGAAAGCAGAACGAACGTCGCCTTCGATTTTCTCGATGCGTGCACGCTTTTCGAGTTCTTCCACCGACTCCGTTAGAGAGACGAGTGTGCCTCCTCCTTGTCGGCTTACAAGGCTGTACAACAGTTCATACCATTGATCTGGCGCCGAATGAGTATTGTGAGCTGCTTCGGTCACAACATCATGAACGTAGGTCTTCATGATGCCATCAACTCGACCGAGTGAATGGTAATCGGACTTTGTAATCTCCCGTTTATGGTCCGTTAGGCAACAGAACAGCGCCGAACAGATGACCTGAAGTACCGGCGTGACTGATCCGATCGGATGCGATCTGAGTAAGTCGTCGAGAATTTCCTCACGTACGCCGCGATCGAAGGAAAAGTTGTACACCAACTTCCCTTCCGCGGACCTGGCCGTCGTCGGCAACGTCAAGACGCGCAGTAAAGCATCCTGGTCGCGTATCGAGCGCAGCAAGTATGTATCAATGCCACCGTGCTTTGGCCGATCGCTAAGACGCGCGTCACTTATACGCAGTTCATCACGAAATCGGCCGTAATATTCTGTTCGCAGAGAAACGACAATGCGTACGTCGATGTTGAGGAGATAAACTTGTTCCAGAAAAAAGAAGAACGACGAGGAGGCGTCGCGGATATCTGAATCTCCTGCTTCACGCGTGAGCACTTCCTCCGCTTGATCCAATATAAGAATCAATTTGCCGGGTAATTGGCCGCAAATTTCGAGTAGGACATCGGCAAGCTGAGTCGCAAGTTGTCTTCGCGTAGTTGAAGCTCCCTCTCTTAGGCGGTCGCGTATTTCGCCGCGGATGTCCTGTTCAACGAGCGCGCAAGCGTCGTCTGTAGTTACTTCAGCAGCGTCGTTCGCATATATGTCAGCCGGTTGTAGAGAATCATTTGGAACGCTGTCGAGTGCATCCAGGAGCGCCCGCCTTATCTGGGGCAAGGGGTCGGCCGTGCATCGAATTGTATGATCTCCCCCGCCGATGAAAAGACTGCGCTGCCTCGAATCTTGGCGCAGATAGTGGATTAGGCCTGCACGCAGAAAGGACGACTTCCCTGCCCCGCTCGCGCCTTGAAGCAAAAGTATTTTCACACCAAAACGCAAGATAGATTCTGCGCAGTGGCGTACGTTCTCTTCTCTTTCAGAGAAGAGAGCGGCATCGGTCTCGCGATAGAATCGCAGTCCTGGATACGGACTCTGTGGCCATCCGCCATCCCCTTTGAGCGCGTCCACGATTCATGCCGCCTTGAGATGAGGGAACGGCGCAGAGAGTTTAAAGCGGCGATCGGCGTAGCACGTGTAAAACAAGTTTAGCGGGAATAGGTCCACATCTTTCTGCATGTTATCAAACGCTTGCCCTAGAGAGAGGCCTTCTGCGCACAAACTCCACATGATCCTGACTCCGCAGCGAATGGCATGGGTATTCGCGATTTTGGCTTCGGTCCCGAGTAGTCCACAAAAACCTCGCTCTGCAACCGTTGCGAGTAACGAACGGTTGTCGCCACCGGTTACAGATAAGCAGCAATTCAACACTATAAGGGCAGTATGTGCTTCGTGATGGTTGCAATGTAACATTTCTGCAAATTGCAGTGAGTCAATGGTTGTATTTTCTAGCTCAAGGAGGTCTCCGTCGGAATGAGCGAAGACAAAAACGACTCCGTTCCAACCTTCAACCTGACTGCAGGCGCGTTCAGCGGTCGGCCAATCGTAGTATCCCCTACGGAACTCTATAGTTTCGAGGAGCAACTGGAGTCTCTGCCGGTCTGTGCCCATATAGGTGGCAGCGTCCTTGAGTTCCTGCTCATGCAGCGCGTAAAGTGATTTGAAGGAGGCGGGATCTACAATCATCGACTCGCAAAAGCCGCCATCAATCGCCATCGTGATTGTGAACCGATTGATCCAAAAGCCTTCGAGGTCTGCACGCGATGGCCGCGCCTCGTCGAAGGGATGAACCACATCCTCCTCCCCGTACACAAATCCTAGAGGTAGCGTAACTTGGTCGTCAGAGCAGCAAATCTTCAACTCTGCTAGAGGTGGAAGTGCTTGTAACATACGCAGCAATTCCTTTGCACGGTCGTCCTTGTAATTAAATATGGCTTTAAATAGCCACCGTCCACACTCCCTTAGACGACCGACTAGCTCACGATATCGGACCCAGCCAGGATCATGTGCTTGGTCAAGCCCAGTCTTCTCAATGTAAGAATTTAATTCATTGAGCTCTGCACGCACTTTGCTGCCGCGATCACGCAAAAGAGGTTTCGGAAGCAATATGGGCTTCGATCTACGGCCGTCGTCAGATCGCCAGTACAATTTAATGTAGTCCCCGTTAGGATCAAGATGAAGTTCCATGTTGTCTCCCACAGGTTGCGCATGACCGCGGATTGAATCAATTCAATATTCCTAACGTTGTAATATACGTATCTAAGAATAGCTAGGCTAAGGCGGATCAAGACTAATATTTGACTCCGACAAACCCGCCTATCACGCTTTTTATGTTCCGGCTCTGCTCGGAAGGCGAGTGAGTATTCGTCCGGAGATTAGTTTCACCATACTCAGGCCGTTGTTCTAGATTGACAGACGGTGCGGGACCCCCGCTCGGCATACCTGAACAACCGCGTTGGCACCGGATGGAAAGCCATTGCGACACGCTCGTCCGCCGATGCGACGAACACGGGTAAGGAGGACATTCACGTCAACACGCTTACCGACGATCTAAGGCAACGCTGAACAAGCCGTTGTATTCATCGATTCGCACGCAGACAGAGGCGGGGCCATCGTGAGCGAAGCTTTGCGCCTACATTTCTTGCCCACCTGGGCGTTGCGCACGGGCCTGCGGCCCGCTTTACGCCCATTAGGGGCGTACCTGTGCCATCAATCGCCTGCGCGAGAGATAGACGTTGTTCAACGCCAGCGCGACGAAGGCGCGATTGGCGTTCTTCGCCAGACCGCGATAGCGGCGTACCTTCGTGAAGCCCCACAGGCGCTTGACGACAGCAAACACGTGCTCAACCCGAGCCCTGATCTTCGACTTGTTGCGATTCTTGCCGCCCGCTACCTCGTCAACTTCGCCCACGCGGTGCGTACGCTGATTGGTGAAGTCGCGTGCACGGATCAGCGCTTTCTGGCGCGCATAGGCGCTATCTCCATAGACGCGTTGCTCTTGCCCATGCAGCAATTTCGGCAGCGGATGGTTGTCGTGCACGTTGGCCGACGTGACCACCGCGCTATGTGCCAGGCCGCTTTGACTATCGACCCCAATGTGCAACTTCATGCCGAAATGCCACTGCTTTCCTTCGCGCGTCTGATGCATCTCGGGGTCGCGCGCCTGCTGCTTGTTTTTCGTCTAGCTGGGGGGCGGCGATCAACGTCGCGTCCACGATAGTGCCGCTGGCAAGCTTCATACCGCTGGCTTGCAGCACCCGCCCCACCTCGGCGAAGAGCCGTTCACCCAGTTGGTGTCTTTCAAGCAGGCGCCGGAATTTGAGCAGTGTTGTCGCACCCGGGACGGCTTCGCAGCCCAGATCAATGCCCACAAAGCAACGCACGCTGGTGCTGTCATACAGAGCCTCTTCGAAAGCGAAGTCGGCCAGATTGAACCAGTGCTGCACGAAGTGAATCCGCAGCATGCACGTCAAGTTCCCTCGTGGACCACCCAGCGCGTCCCCGCGCTCCTTGACCGCTTCAATATCTATTGCCGATCCAGGCGGCGCTGATTGGCGGGCCGAAGACCCTTCGAGACCGCGCCTTTACGCAGGCTTCCTTTCGGCCACGAACGGGAAAAGAAGGCGCCGGTACCATCGTGAAGCCGAAGCCACTCTTCCGGTACAAACCACGTCAACACCCTGAAATGTGGCCTGAAATAGGAAAACACCAGGTCCGCCAACAGGATTTCGGACGATGGGCGATCGCTCAACGATAACGTCAGGATAACGTATCTGTCACGGCCAGATTGAAATGTCGGGGTGCGGGCTAAATACAGATGTCGTATCTATCCAAGGTTTTTGCTCTCACACGGTGTTGAAGATGCAGGGTCGAACGGGCAGGGCGCGGGTGCGTCGACTTCCCCGTTTGCTGAGCGCCGAGCTGTTTTTACTGACGCGGCACCGCGTTCGTGTTCATGCAGCGCGATCATCGTTGCCTCCAAGTCCTGTTGCGTGAGCTCGCGCTGTTTCTTGGTG
>Ga0207426_1002141_pt1 | contig 13481 bp, 15 predicted proteins | sample AraplaMF_Cvi_mMS_FD_184265 | JGI IMG/M metagenome (GOLD analysis project Ga0207426, IMG submission 184265) | Arabidopsis root microbial communities from the University of North Carolina, USA - plate scrape MF_Cvi_mMS (SPAdes) (version 2) | ecosystem: Host-associated > Plants > Roots > Endosphere...
TGTCGGAGGACGAGAGCGACGGGCCCGACGAGACGGTTCCCGACACCGACCAGGCCGGCACCGGGCGGACCGGCGGGCAGAAGGCCGCGGGGTTCCGCACCGACCAGCCCGTTCCGCACGAGCCGGTCGACTGAGCCTGCGTGCCTGCCTGGCTGCCCGGCCGGCCAGGCCGATCGGCCGGAGACGCAAGCGAGGGGGCGGCACTCGTCCGCGACGGTCGCACGGGTGCCGCCCCCTCCGTCGCCCGGTGAGGAGGTGTCTTCCTTGGCGCGGCCAGGTGAGCGCATCACGACCCGGCATGTGCTTCCGGCTCCCGTCACGCACCGCGACGTACATTGCCGTGGGGGCCCGCGCCGGACCGTCTCACGAGATCGGAATGTGCCAATGAACTGCTACGACTGCGCGCCGGACCACGCCACCACCGCCGCGGTGGCGATCTGCCGGAACTGCGGTGCCGCGCTGTGCCACCAGCATGCGGAGTCCGCCCCGCAGACGGTGGTCCGCGTAAAGGGCGTCGGCCAGAGCACGCTGCCGGAGATGGCCCGCCGCATCATGTGCACGATCTGCCGAGGCGCACAGCCGGCCTGAGCCGTTCCCGCGCAGGATGTCGCCCGATTCCGTACGCGGTGATGGCGAGTTCTGGAGCGAACCGGACCTGACAGCGATGCGCGCCACAGGCACGGCCACCCGTAACCGGGCCGGCGCCGGTGGCCGACGGGAGGCGGACCATGACGACGACCTTTGTGCTGATTCCCGGTGCGGCGTGCGACTCCTGGCACTGGCATCTGCTGGCGGCTGAGCTGCGGGCCCGGGGGCGTGCGGTGGTGAGTGTGGATCTGCCGTGCGAGGACGACGCGGCGGGTCTGGAGGAGTACGCGGACGCCGTGGTCGCCGCTGTTGCGGGGCGTGGCCGACTGACGCTCGTGGCGCATTCGTTCGCCGGGTTCACGGCGCCGTTGGTCTGTGCGCGGGTGCCGGTGGATCTGCTCGTGCTGCTGGCGGCGATGGTGCCGTTGCCGGGGGAGGCGCCACAGGAGTGGTGGGCGGCGACGAAGCACCCGGACGCTCAGGTCAGACGGGCCGGGCGGGCGGCTCAGCGGGCGGGCGCCAGTGCGGGTGCGGAGGGGGTGCCGGAGGCCGCTGTGCCGGGGTCCGCCGCCGACCCGTTCTTCCAGGACCTGCCGCCGGACCTGGCCGCGGAGGCGGCGGTCCGGTGGCGGCGGCAGTCCGAGACCCCTGCCGCGCGGCCCTGGCCGATGGCGGCCTGGCCCCCGGTGGACACCCAGTTTCTGTTGTGCCGTCAGGATCGTCTCTTCCCGGCGCCGTTCTTGCGCGCGCTGGCGGCGGAGCGCCTGGGGCTGGTGCCCGACGAAATGGAGGGCGGGCATTTCCCGATGCTCTCCCGCCCGATTGAGCTGGCGGACCGGCTGGAGAGCTACAGCGCGACGACGGCGGGGTGACCGCCGGACCGCCGACCTGGCCCGGCGGTGCGTACCGGGCGAAGCCGACGGTCGGCAGATGTAGCGGCCGGAGCCGTAGCCGGAGCCGAGCCGTGGTCGGGGAAGGCGACCGGGGCGCCGAGTCGGGGACGGAGGGCACCGGATGACGCCCGCGTCCCCGTCCCCGTCTACACAGACTGTCCCCCTCAACGCCCCTTGGAAGAGGCCGTGTTCGCCCCCGCTTTCCCGTACGGCAGATGAGAGAGGGCGGCAATCAGCCGCACCGGCAGATACGCGGGCCACCCGGGCCGGGCCACCTGGTAGGAGAAGTATCCGAGGGAACGGCCCACCTGCACCTCGTCCGGCGTCTCCGCCTGGTAGACCACTCGGCAGGAACCCGCGGCCTTTTTGGCGCGTTTCCAGAGGGCGGGGGCGGGCTTCCGCTCCGCCTCGGTCCGCGGGGTGAAGATCCGGTCGCCGAAGTCCGACCAGGCGAACGGGCGGCTGCCCACCCAGTCCTGGTCGATCACCTTCTTCAACTCCGCCGCACGCTCCGCGTCGGTGGAGCCCCAGGAGGGCGGCACGTTGGTGATCAGGCCGACGGGAATGTGGCGGGCACGCAGCGCGCGCAGATATGCGGCGGCTCCCGGCGAGTAGCGCACGCTCTTGTCCTCGGCCGTGTGCACCAAGGTCTCACCGAGGTCGAAATACACCACGACGCAGCGGCCCGCACGGCCGCCGTCCGCCACGGTGCGCGGCGCGGCCTCGGCGGGGCCCGCGCCCGGCACGGCTAACGCCGCCATACCGCCCAGAGCGAGCAGCATGCGCCAGGTGACTTTGCGGGCGGAGGTGTCTTTCGCGGATGTCTTCTTCATGTGGGGGAGTCCTTCGTGTAGGGGGCAGTCGATCGTATACGCGCCATGTGCACGTCACTAGCGTGTGCGGCCGACCTGGGCCGGAAGCGGGTGTGTGGTGCTGCCGGGCGGCCGAATTGGCCCACTCCGACGGGCCGTAAGTGGACCTGCCGCCGGAACCCGCCGGCTGTCTAACGTCATTGCGTCCACGCGTCATGGAAGAGGCCGGCCGTCCGGCCGTCGTACTCGGGAGACCTGTGTCCCTACGGATCCTGCCGCCGGCCGGCGCACCACGCGTCCTTGCCGCGGCGCAGCTGAGCAACTCGGTCGGCGACGGCGCCTTTTACGTCTGCTCGGCGCTCTACTTCACCCGGGTCATCGGCCTCTCACCCACCCAGATCGGCCTGGGGCTGACCCTGGCGTGGGCCGTCGGTTCGGTCGCGGGGGTGCCACTGGGCGCGCTCGCCGACCGCCGGGGGCCGCGTGGCACCGCGGTGCTGCTCGCCCTCGCCACCGGCATCGCCGTCGCGTCGTTCCTGTTCATCCGCTCCTTCGTGCCGTTCCTCCTCGTGGTGTGTCTCTACGCCACCGCGCAGTGCGGACTGGCCGCGGCCCGCCAGGCGCTGCTCGCGGGGCTCGTGGACCGCTCGGCCCGTACCGGCGTACTGGCCCACCTCCAGTCGACGCTCAACGCCGGGCTGGCCCTCGGCGCGGCCCTCGGCGGACTGGCCCTCCAGTACGACACCCAAGAGGCCTACCTCGCGGTCTTCGCCCTGGACGCGGTGGGCTTCCTGATCTGCACCGCGGTGCTGCTCCTGCTGCCCGCGGTGGCCCCGGTCCCCGGCCATACGGGCGGCGAGCCGCGGTTCGCGGTGCTGCGGGACCGCCCGTACGCCGTGCTGACCCTCCTCAACGCGGTCCTGCTGCTGCGGATGCCGCTGCTCAGCCTCGCCGTCCCGCTCTGGATCGTGGCGCGTACGGACGCGCCGAGCTGGCTGGTCTCGGCACTGTTCGTCCTCAACACCCTTGGTGTCATGGCCTTCCAGGTCCGTACGGCCCGGTCGGTGACGGGGCTGCGCACCGCCACCCGGGCCGTGTGGCACTCCGGCCTGATCATGCTCGCCTCCTGTCTGGTCTTCGCCCTGTCGGCCGCGGGCATGGCGCCCTGGGGAGCCGGTGTGGTGCTCGCCGCCGGCGCGGTGCTCCAGCTCGTCGGTGAGATGCTTCAGTCGGCCGGATCCTGGCAGATCAGCTTCGACCTCGCGCCGGCTCATCAAGTCGGCCAGTACCAGGGCTTCTTCGGCACAGGCGTCCCCTTGGCACGCACGCTGGGCCCCCTGCTGCTCACCTCGCTGCTGGTCACCTGGGGGGTGCCGGGCTGGCTCCTGCTGGGGGCGCTGTTCCTGCTGACCGCGCTGGGGATGGGCGCGGTGGTGCGCTGGGCGGAGCGGGACCGGGCACGGCGGCCCGGCCTGTCGGCAAAGGAGGCGGAGACGGCACCGCTGACCGCCCAGGCGTCCTGAGCACGAGCCCGGCGTCCCTCGCTCCGCAGCCGTAGCCGCCCGTCCTCCTCCTGCTCACAGCCGCCCCGCCCGTCGTTTAGTGATCGTTTAGGGCGCGACGGGAGCGTGGGATCTGCATCGGCCAGAAGCAATACAACCGGGGAGCAGCATGCCGACACTTCACCTGAAGAAGATCAAGTGCATCGAGCAGGAGGACTGGACCTTCCATGACGACGTCGTCATCAAGGTCAATGGTGCGGTGGTCAACTTTCATTCGATGGATGCGGGCGACACGGACACCCTCGACGAGTACGTCAACTTCACCGGCAAGGCCCTGATCCAGATCTTCGAGGCCGACTACGGCGACGATGACGACGACTTCCTCGGCGCACACACGGTCCGGCGCGGCAGCGGCGTACTGGAGTTCACCGGAGACGACGCCCACTACAAGCTGTCCTACGCGGTGGAGTAGAGGCCCGGCATTCCATGGGCCGGCCGGCTGAGTACGGGGCCTGTGCCGGGAAGGAAGGCTGACAACGGTGTGGGCCGGGCAGAAGAGAAGCCCGGCCCGCACCGTGCTGTTCTTCGGCCGACGGCCAGCGCGAGGGCACCCGCAGCTCCGGCGCACCGGCCCGGATCTGAGTAGAGCTACTCATGACAGCGCCCCGCGGCGGCCACGACGCTGAGCGGATGAAAGCGCGGCCGACTGGTCCCGGTACCCGGTGGTGCGCCGGCGTCGGCCAGGCGGCCGTACGCGGCGACCGTCCGACCGCCCCGTGACGGTGCCGCGCCGACCCGTACCCGACGTCTCCGAGGCTTATCCATGCAGGCCACGACCGCTCCCCGCATCCTGCCGCCGGTGCTGCTCGCCGCGGTGCTCCTCGCGCTGGCCCTCTCGGGCCTCCAGCCGCACGACCGCGTTACCTGGCTCATGGAGACCTGCTGGGTGATCGTTGGCCTGCCGGTGCTGGTCGCGACGCGGAAGCGCTTTCCGCTGAGCCCGCTCCTGTGCTGTCTGCTCGCCGCACACGCCCTGGTCCTGATCGTCGGCGGCCATTACACCTACGCCGAGGTCCCGGCGGGGCACTGGCTTCAGGACGCGCTGGACCTCTCCCGTAATCCCTACGACCGCTTCGGCCATCTCATGCAGGGCTTTGTGCCGGCCATCCTGGTCCGCGAACTCCTGGTCCGGACTTCCCCCTTGCGCGGCAGCGCCTGGCTGGCCCCGCTGACCGTGTGCGCCTGCCTGGCCTTCAGCGCGTTCTTCGAGATGATCGAGTGGTGGGCGGCGCTGGCCGGCGGCTCGGCGGCCGATGCGTTCCTCGCCACCCAGGGGGACCAGTGGGACACCCAGTGGGACATGGCCTGCGCCCTCCTCGGAGCGATCCTCTCGCTGCTGCTCCTGAGCCGCCTGCACGACCGCGGGCTCGCCCGGCTGGGCACCGGGGAGGCCCGGACCGCCTGACGGCCTCCGGGCCGCTGGTGAGGGTGCTCTGCCCCCGCCGAGGGCGAGGGCGATTCGGTCCGTCTTCGCGGCACCGCCGCCCAGTGCCAAGGGCCGGGCGGGCGGCGGATACGCGCCCCGGCCGCGCCGCTTCCGGCTGAGGGCCTCGGGGCTCAGCTCCGGGCGGAGAAGGGGCAGGCCCAGTCGGCCGGCTTGGGGCGGCCCGAGTAGCGCCGGGCCTCGGAGAGCTTCTCGTACTCCAGGAGATTGGGGTTGATGGTGCCCTGAAGCTCGATGTCCTGCTTGCGGATCTTCTCGGCCAGCCGGTCCCAGAGGCCGGCGGCCTTTATCCGGTCGAACTGGTGGTGAGAGTTGAAGGCGAGCATCGGGAAGGGCGGGCGGCGCCCGACGCGGCTGTGCGTTTCGTGCAGCCCGATCACGAAGAACGGGTGCCCGGCGACGCTGTACGCGAAGGCACCGGACGACGGGTCGGGGTCATAGCCCTCGGCCCAGGAGTGCTTACGGCTGTCGTGGTCGTGCACCGCCTGGAGCTGCTGCCACAGCAGCTGCTCGAACTCGATCTCCGAGACGTTCAGCGGGCCCGAGAAGGTGGCCACGAAGCTCGTGAAGGGTTTGGCGGCCCAGTCAACCGCCGCCACATAGGACTCCAGATCCGCCGCCATCTGCTCGGCCGCGGTGTCATCGCCGAACCATGTGTAGTGGCGATGGGTGATGCCGCCCTGTCGCCATGCTGAACGGCCGGCCAGGCAAGCAAAGGAGTCGCCGAGCAGGAACTGCCCGACTTCAGTGGCGGCGGAGACGTCAACCGTCATGTTTGTGACCTTCGGTGAGTGGGCCAATACCCCTGGTGGGGGCCCTGGCAGGGGTGGGACCCTGGCAGTCAAGATCGGGCGAGGCCGGTTCGTCAAGACTGGACCGATTCACCCGCTGCGACTGCCCTCACCGACAGCGTCCGGACTGCGGCTGCGATGACCCGCGGTCCCTCGGGACGCGACCACGCGCGGGCCCGCCGGGCGGCTCGTTCCGGCTCGGCGAGTGCGGGTCGATCTGCCGCGTTTCCGCAGCTCGGGACCTTGATCGCCATGGTGGACCAGGGCGATCAGACTCTACAGGCGAGGCGGCTGATCGCAAGACTGCCGAGTGATTCCGCCTGCGGTGACCGCCCCCCGCGGCACGGCCGGCCCGCCCCTGCCGGGGACCTCGTCCCGGGACGGGGTCCGGCTCGGCGCACCGTCGGCGAGGCCCACCACGAGGCAGGGGCCGACGGTGTCGCCGAGCACCGGACGACATACCCGTCAGGCAGGGGTGGACGCGGCCTCCTTCTTGGGGGCGGCCGCATCGGTTCCCTGAGCTTCGGCGCCGGCCGCGGGGCGTGAGTAGAAGACGGTCCTGCCCTGCTTGCTGCGGTGCGCGAGGCCCTTGGCGACCAGCGAGGTCTCCAGGGTGTTGCGTACGGCGGTCTCCGGTGCGGCCTGCTCCGGATGCTCCTGCGCCAGCAGCTTCGTCATCTCCGCGACCGTGCGCGGCTGCTCGTCAAGGAGTCCGAGGACGCGGTCGGCGCGGGTGGAGCTCCGCCGTCCCGCGGTGGACCGGGCCGCCTTGGCCTTCCGCGGCTTCTTCTTCGCGTTCGTGCTCTTTGCCGCCTTGGCCGGGGGCTTCGCCGCCGGCTTGGCCTTCGGTGCGGTGGTCTGCGCCCGCCGCGCCGGGGGGACCGTCGCCGGTTTTGTCACCGCGGGTTCGGGCTCTGCCGGCTGCGGTGCGACGGCAGCCTTCCGGGCACCGGTTCCGAGGTGCTTCTGGAGGTCCTCCAGCTTCACCTTGAGCTTCTGGAGCTCGTCGATCTCCTTCGCGATGCTCTCCAGTTTGGCAGCTACCTGCGCAGCGAATTCCGAGTCTGACATGACACAGCCTGCTCTCTATCGCCTGGTCGATCTACGGTTGGCTGGATGTTACTCATCTCTCTTGGCAATTAACCCAGAGTTGGGCTTCCTTATCGTCGGGAACATGGCGTACGGGGCGGGTTTCACGCCTCAACCCGCCTACCCTCACGGGTAGTTCGTGACCAGCGCAAGCGTCGTGTGTCAGTCAAGAAATGAGCCGTGAATGAGCCATACGGGACTCGTCCGCAGCCTGGTGTACCGTGCATCAGCCAACTGAACTCTGTCCGTATGTCACTCCTTTGAGGCTTTCCGGCAGTCAACTCATCGGTGCCGGGAGCCGTCCGCCGGGGAGGGGAACCACGACTCCGGCCCCCGGTGACATACGGCTGTGACGACAGATGACTTGTGTGTATGAAGTGAACTCTGCACGGCGAGCTATTGCATTTGAGGGCTCCGGAGGGACGCGGATCGGCCGAACCTGATGTCGTGGTCCGCCTGGAAAGCGGGAGTTCCAGGGCCACGGGCTGCCCCGTGCCCGGGCCCGCCCCGCGCTTCCGCTCACACCGCGCTCCCACTCACCCCGCGTAAACCCTCGAACGGCCGAGCATCCTCTGCGCCGCGCCGCCACCGCTAGTAGGACGGAGACGACGGGTGTGGCGGTGGGCGGTGGGAGGAGTGGCTCGGGTTGAACGTCGTCGTGGATCTCAATCGCTGTCAGGGCTATGCGCAGTGCGCGTTCCTCGCCCCCGAGGTGTTCGCGATGCATGGCGAGGAGTCCCTGCTGTACCACCCGGTCGTGCCGGACGGGCACCTGGAACAGGTGCGCCGGGCCGTGGTGGCCTGCCCGGTGCAGGCCATCGTCATGGGCGAGGAGGCGGGCGCCGGTGCGCGGTGAACCACGCGACGGCCGGATCGTCATCGTCGGCGCGTCGCTCACCGGGCTACGGGCTGCCGAGAGGCTCCGCGCGGAGGGGTTCACCGGCTCGCTGACCCTGGTCGGGGAGGAACCGCAGCCCCCCTACGACCGGCCTCCGCTGTCCAAGCAGGTGCTGCTCGGGAAGGTTCCCGCGGGCCACACCGGCCTGCCGCAGCGCCGCGAGCTGGACGCGCGGTGGAAGCTCGGGGTGCGTGCCACCGGACTCGATCCGGTCGAGAAGCGGGTCCTGCTCGCCGACGGCGCCGAAGTGCCCTTCGACCGGCTGCTGATCGCCACCGGAACCCGCGCCCGGCCCTGGCCCCACCCGGCCGAGGCCGCCTTGGACGGTGTCTTCACCCTGCGCACCAGCGACGATGCACGCCGTCTCGCGGAACGCCTGGACGCCGGACCACGGCGGGTCCTGGTCATCGGTGCCGGCTTCACCGGTTCGGAAATCGCCTCCGCCTGCCGGGAGCGCGGCCTGGCGGTGACGGTCGCGGAGCGGGGACCGGCGCCACTCGTCGGCGCGCTCGGCGGCACACTGGGCGCGCTCGCTGCCAAATTGCAGCGCGCGCACGGCGTCGACCTGCGCTGCGGAGTGACGGTCACCGCCCTGGAGGGCAGCGGCCGGCTCACCGGCGCCCAGTTCTCCGACGGCACACGGATCGACGCCGACATCGCCGTGGTCGCCCTGGGCGCGGTCCGCAACACCGAATGGCTGGCCGAATCGGGACTCGCCGCGGGCCCGCGCGGGGTGACCTGCGACGCGGGGTGCCGCGCCTTCGACATGTACGGAATCGTCACCGACGACATCTTCGCCGCCGGTGATGTCGCCCGGTTCCCGCACCCGCTCTTCGAGTACCAGCTGCTCTCCCTGGAGCACTGGGGCAACGCGGTCGCACAGGCGGAGGTGGCGGCCCACAACATGGTCAGTCCGGGGCCGCGCCGACTCCCGCATCTGACCGTACCGGCCTTCTGGTCCAGCCAGTTCGGCCTCAACATCAAGTCGGTGGGTGTGCCCACCTTCTCCGACCAGGTGGTCATCGCCCAGGGCTCGCTGAAGGACGCCCGGCTGGTCGCCGTCTACGGCTACCGGGGGCGGGTCACCGCGGCCGTGAGCGTGAACCAGGCCAGGTCACTGGAGTACTACCAGCGGCTGATCGAGACGGCCGCGCCGTTCCCGCCCGCGCCGGGAGCCGCCGACCAGATCGAGTCCCCGGACCCCGTCCCCTCCGACGTACCGGACCCGAAGCTGCTCTCGCACGGTCCGACCGTCGCCCTCACCGGTCATCTGCCGGACCGACGCCTGACGGTGGTGCAACCGGCCCGCTGAGACCACCGCCACTCCACAGCGACAGCGATGAGGAGCCCCGCGCATGGCTGCGGACACCTTGTTCCAACGGATCACCGACTACGCCCACCGCGCCGACCCCTATCCGCTCTACGCCGAACTCCGTGAACACCGGGTGGCACGTCAGGAGGACGGCAGCTACCTGGTCGGGACCTACCACGAGATCGAAGCGCTGCTCCACGATCCACGGGTCAGTTCGGACCGCCGCAACCGCACCGCACCGGACGAGACCGAAGCCGGCGACGCAGGACTCCCGCCGGCCTTCATCGGGCTCGACGACCCGGAACACCACCGGCTGCGGAGCCTGGCGATGCGGTCCTTCGGCCCGCCCCACACGCCCGGCCGGATCAATGGCATGCACGGCGAAATCACCCGCATCGTCAAGGACTTCCTCGCCGGTCTGGAGGGCAAGGATCGGATCGACATCGTCGACGACTTCGCCTACCCGCTCCCCGTCACCGTGATCTGCCGCCTGCTGGGCGTACCGATCGAGGACGAGCCGCGGTTCCGCCAGTGGTCGGACGCGATCGTCGCCGGCATCGACCCCAACCCCAAGGAGGACCCCGCGGAGCGCCAACGCGCCGCCGCGGAGGCCCGTAAGGCGATGGCGCTCTATCTGGGAGACCTCGCCGAGAAGCGCCGCGACCATCCGTCCGACGACATGCTCTCCGCGTTCGCCGCGGGAGACGACACCGACAGCCGGCTCACCCCGCTCGAAATCATGACGACCTCCGTGCTGTTGCTGATCGCCGGTCATGAGACCACGGTCAATCTGATCACCAACGGTGTCCTCACCCTGCTGCGCCACCCCGACCAGCTGGCACGTCTGCGCAACGACCCCACACTGATGCCGCGGGCCGTGGAGGAACTGCTGCGCTACGAGCCCCCCGTCCAGATGCTCCCGCAGCGCACCCCGCTGGCCGACATCGAGGTCGCGGGGCTCACCGTCCCCAAGGGCGCCCCGCTCATCCTGATGCTCGCCTCCGGCAATCGTGACCCCGAACGGTTCCCTGACCCCGACCGCTTCGACCCGCTCCGCGAGGACATCCAGCACCTCGGCTTCGGCAGCGGCATCCACAGCTGCTTCGGCGCCCCGCTCGCCCGTCTGGAAGCCCAGATCGCCCTGAACGAACTCCTCCGGCACCTCGACACACCCCGCCTGGCCGAGGACCCGCCGCCGTACCGGCGCAGCCCGGTATTGCGCGGGCCCCGGCACCTGCTCGTCGAGCACGGCTGACGGGCGCCGTAGGCGCGGGAAGCCGTAAGGGACGGGGCCGGGTGGGGCGCTACGGGGTGTCCAAGGGCCGGCTGTCGGCCAGGACGGCGCGCGCGTAGGTCACGTAACGCGCGAACAGTTCGCGCTGGGAGGCCCTGGCGATATCGAGAACGGGCGAGTCGGCCCGCCGGACACCCGGCAGATACGGTGCCGTACGACAGCGCCCGGTCTCCGCATCGGGATCGACCAGGCTCAGGTAACACGTCGGCAGCTGACCGGTGACCCGGATGACCATGCGGCCGGGCAGCCCCTCGGCATCGAAGCCCCGGGCCACCGCCAGCAGTTCCCGGGCCGAGGAGGCCGCGCGGTGCGGGAGTTCGGGTTCGCCGAGGCTCCGGGCGTACTCGGCCATCAGGACCGACTCGGGATCGGCCACCACGTAGGTGATGTTCACGCCCTCGCTCAGGAGCCGACGGACCGGACCGGTGAAGTCCCGTTCGGGCCGTGAGACGAAGAGGGCGGCCAGACTGCGGAGTGCCACGCCGATTTCGATGATCTCCGAGTGCGCCCCCTCCAGAAACACGGCCTTCTCCGTCGGCGACGGCCGCCCCTCGGCACGAACGGTCAGGCCACGGCCGGCCTCACCGCCCAGCAGCCGTTCGTCCAGTAAGCGGGTCATCTCGCCGAGAAACCGCCCCCGTTCGACGTCCCTGAGGAACAGGTCGTAGTAGAACGGGATCGCGACGGCCGCCGCGGCGAAGAGCGCGAGCTCGTTGAGCGCGGACCACACGAAACCAGGACGGCCGTTGGACACCAGCGCCAGGCTCAGCCCGCCGAGGAAGACACACAGCGCGAGAGCACCACGGAGCCTGCGCAGCAGACCACGGCTCCCCGCCATATCGCCGTTCATCGACCACCCCCCGGTGTCAGGGTGTCTTTCCCCCTTCGGCAGGCCGCCAAGCCTTGCCCCGGCAACTAGCTTGCTAGGATGCTAGCATCGGCCTTGTGAGTGCTGAGGAAGTCAAGCAGTTCAACGTGTACCTGCCGATCGGGCTGATCAAGCAGGTCAAGTACCGCGCCATCGAGTCGGGCATGTCGTTGTCGGCGCTGGTCGCAGACGCGCTGCGTGCCTACCTCGACGACACCGACGGGCACCAACGGCAATCGACGGAGAAGGAGACCTGATATGGCGACCGAAGGAATCGAGGCCGTGTTCCTGACGACCCACAACTGGGGCAAGGCGGCGAAGTTCTTCCAGTCGCTGGGCTACGAGTTGGAGTTCTCCACCGACCACAACTCCGGCCGGCTCCGCAATGGCGACGGGCCCTACGTCTTCATCGCCGAGGTTCCTGAGGACCGCGAGCCCCAGACACAGATCGTGCTGAAGGTGCCGGACGCGGACGCGTTCCACCCCGACCCTGCCGTCGAGGTGGTCACGCCGTTCGAGGAAACCCATTACGGCACCAAGGAGATGACCGTCCGCGACCCCGACGGCCGCCTGTGGAGCCTCCAAGCTCCCGCCGGCAACTGACCGCATCGGCAACGGAAGGGGACACCATGGCAGGCGAGAAGACCGCGGCGCCGGACAACACCGCGCTGCGGACCGCCCTCTGGCGGGCACTGCACGTTCAGGCAGACCCACCACCGCATGTGCTCAAGGACGAAATCGGCCTACGGCTGGCAGCCCCCGACGCCGACTGGCGCAGCCGCCCCGACATGCACCCGCAGACCACCAGAGGATTCCGGGCAGCCATGGTGGCCCGTGCCCGTTTCGTCGAGGACCTGATGGCCGAGCAGGCCGACCGCGGCATCACCCAGTACGTCATTCTGGGAGCCGGCCTGGACACCTTCGCCCAGCGCAGACCGGAGATCGCCGCCCGTCTACGGGTCTTCGAGGTCGACCAGCCCGCCACTCAGGCATGGAAACGCCACCGCCTGGTCGAACTCGGATATGGCATCCCCGACTGGCTGCACCTGGTGCCGGTCGACTTCGAGGCGAGCGAGGACTGGCTGGAGCAGCTGACCGCTGCCGGTTTTGATGCCGGTCGGCCGGCGGTCATCGTCTCCACCGGTGTCAGCATGTACCTCACCAAAGAGGCCACCGCGGCCACCCTGCGCCAGATCGCCGGGCTTGCACCCGGCTCGACGCTCGCCATGAGCTTCCTGCTGCCGACCGAACTCGTCGCCGAAGCCGACCGCCCCGGCCTCCGGGCGAGCCAGGCGGGCGCGCAAGCCTCCGGAACGCCGTTCCTCAGCTTCTACACCCCACCCGAGATGCTGGCACTGGCCCGCGAAGCCGGCTTCGAAGACGCCCGTCACGTGTCGGGAGATACGCTCGCCGAGCGCTACTTCGCCGACCGCACCGACGGCCTCCGCCCGTCGAGCGGGGAGGACCTATTGCTGGCCATAACCTGACCACTCGTCAATTCCTGCCCCTAGGATCGACGGCGTGATCGACATTCCGGAAGAGCTCGTGGCCACCCAGACCAGGATCAACGGGGCGGCGGGGCGTGACTTCATTGCCGCGTTGCCGGGGCGGGCCGCGGAGTTCCTGGATCGGTGGGGGCTAAAGCTGACCGGGCCTTCTCTGTGTGGGATGGCGGCGCTCGTTCTGCCGGTGGAGCGGAGCGATGGGACGCCTGCGGCGCTGAAGATGCAGTTGCTTGATGAGGAGAGTGCGGGGGAGCCGGTCGCCCTGCGGGTCTGGGGCGGTGACGGCGTCGTCCGGCTGCTGGAGCACGACGCGGACACCAACACGCTGCTGCTCGAACGCCTCGATGAGAAGCGCCACTTGTCGACGCTCGATGACTCCCGCGAGGCCATCCGGATCCTCGCCGAACTGCTGGCCAGGCTCTGTG
>Ga0207426_1002142_pt1 | contig 13473 bp, 10 predicted proteins | sample AraplaMF_Cvi_mMS_FD_184265 | JGI IMG/M metagenome (GOLD analysis project Ga0207426, IMG submission 184265) | Arabidopsis root microbial communities from the University of North Carolina, USA - plate scrape MF_Cvi_mMS (SPAdes) (version 2) | ecosystem: Host-associated > Plants > Roots > Endosphere...
CCCACCCACCCACGGCGCCCACCCACCACCTCATCCCACCCACCCACGGGAGGGGACGGGCCGGAGGGGCAGGGGTGTGGGACGTAAAGCGAAGCAGTCCCACACCCCTGCCCCGGAGACCCGTCACCGCACCCACAGCCCCGCGCAGCGGACCTGGCCCGCCGCAGGCGCAACGGCGAGCACCAACCACGGCGGGAATGCCGAAATCGCGGGCCACGAGCAAGGCGCAGCGAAGAGACAACGCCGAGCGCACCGCGCAGCGGGCGACAAACGACGAGAACCCCCACGGCGGGAAAGCCGAACTCGCGGGCCGCAAGCAAGGCGCAGCGAGCCCCCAAGCCGGGAAACCCGAACTCGCGGAACCCCACCCGCTCAGCGCGCCTCCGGCGGCCGCTGCCGCGGCATGTTCGCCCGCGGCAACTGCGGCATCGCGAACCGCCCGGACACCCCCGGCTCCTCCTGCCGCGCCCCCACGGCGGCAAAGCCGCCCCCGCGCACCGCGGCACACCGCAGCGCATCGGCCCGGAACTGCGCCATCCAGTCGGCGGTCTCGGCCCGTACCAGCTCTCCGACGTCCTCGTTGAACCGCCGCAGCACGCCCAGACACCGCTCCGCCGCCTCGCCCGCGGTGCCCTCGGCGGGCCCGAGCACCTCGCGCACGCTCTCCACCGCCCAGTCGAACTGCAGCGCCTCCAGCCGCCGGTGGATCGCCTGGGCGGTCGCCAGGTCCCGCATCCAGCCGGCGGTCATCCCGAAGTACCGGTCGCAGCCCACGCACACCGCCGCCAGCAGCAGCGACAGCGCGCCCCAGGGCGCCCCGCCCGCCCAGAACCCGGCGAGGTCCAGCAGCGGGAGCGTCCCGCCCGCCGTCGCCCCGGCGGCGGCCCCCAGCCGCAGCGCCCGCGCGCCGCGGCGTTTGGCCAGCCGGCCCCGCAGGTACCAGTCGGCGCTGCGCAGCGCACCCTCCTCGCACCAGAGGTAGAGCGCGTCCAGGCGGTCGGCGGGCTCCCCCCAGTCGCCGAGCGGGAAGACCCGCCCCGCAAGATCCCTCCGGGCGCGGCCCCGGCTGCCGCTCTCCCGGGTGGGGCTGCCGCCCTCCCGAGGGGGCCCCTCGGGCTGCATCTCCGGATGACTCACCCGTGCACTCCCTCTCTGTTCCTACGGCCTCCGTGGCCATCCACGGGCACCGTGTGGTGCGTGACGCGCACCGCGGTGCCTCTGCGACGTCCCCGCACGGTGCCCGCGTGACGTACACACGGTGCCCCCGCGTGACGTACACGCACGGTGCCTGTGCGACGTGCACGCGGCCGCTCGCGGGACAACAGCGGGACCCGGACGAGACGCATTCGCCCGGCCCCCACGTGCCGCAGACGCATACATCCGAGTACATCCGAGTACATCCGAGGCACGCGTGACGTACGAGACGGCCGTCGCGCCCCGCCCCTTCCTACCGCCGAACGGCTGGCGTCGGCCCCACGATCACGCTCTTTCCGCCCGGAAGTGGTGCGTGATCGGATATAAGGCGGCCGACCGCCTCACCCGAAAGAGTTGCCACCGCGACGACGCACGGTTTCCGGCCGCCCTGGGCCGGTACACCGGCCCCGGCCCGGCCGACGTCGGGGCGGCGGGGGCTCTCGTCTAGGCTGCCACCGTGAAGGTCCTCGTCATCGGCGGCGGCGCCCGCGAACACGCCCTGTGCCGCTCTCTGTCCCTCGACCCCGACGTCACCGCGCTGCACTGCGCTCCCGGCAACGCCGGCATCGCCGAGGTGGCCGAATTGCACGGGGTCAACGCCCTCGACGGCGCGGCCGTCGCCGAACTCGCCGTCGGCCTGCAGGCCGACCTGGTCGTCGTCGGCCCCGAGGCCCCGCTGGTGGCGGGCGTCGCGGACGCCGTGCGCGACCGCGGCATCCCGGTCTTCGGCCCCTCGGCCCGGGCCGCCGAGCTGGAGGGCTCCAAGGCCTTCGCCAAGGACGTGATGGCCGCCGCGGCCGTCCCGACCGCCCGCAGCTACGTCTGCACCACGCCCGCCGAGGTCGACGCGGCCCTCGACGCCTTCGGCGCGCCGTACGTCGTCAAGGACGACGGTCTGGCGGCCGGCAAGGGCGTCGTGGTCACCGACGACGTCGAGGCGGCCCGTGCGCACGCCCTGGCCTGCGACCGCGTGGTCATCGAGGAGTTCCTCGACGGCCCCGAGGTCTCCCTCTTCGCGGTCACCGACGGCGAGAGCGTCGTCCCGCTGCAGCCCGCCCAGGACTTCAAGCGCGCCTACGACGGCGACGAGGGCCCCAACACGGGCGGCATGGGTGCGTACAGCCCACTGCCCTGGGCCGACCCCAAGCTGGTCGACGAGGTCCTGGCCACCGTCCTGCAGCCCACCGTCGACGAGCTGCGCCGCCGCGGCACCCCGTTCTCCGGGCTGCTCTACGCGGGCCTGGCGATCACCTCCCGCGGGGTGCGCGTGATCGAGTTCAACGCGCGCTTCGGCGACCCGGAGACCCAGGTCGTCCTCGCCCGCCTCAAGACCCCGCTCGCCGGCCTGCTGCGCGCCGCGGCCACCGGCACCCTCGCCACCTTCCCGCCGCTGCGCTGGAGCGACGGCGCGGCGGTCACCGTCGTCATCGCCTCGCACAACTACCCGGACACCCCGCGCACCGGCGACCCGATCGACGGCCTCGCCGACGTCGCGGCGCAGGACGGCCCCGAGGCGTACGTCCTGCACGCCGGCACCAAGCGCGACGACTCCGGCGCGGTGCTCAGCGCGGGCGGCCGGGTGCTGTCCGTCACGGCCACCGGCTCCGACCTCACCACCGCCCGGCAGCGTGCCTACGACGCCGTCGGCCGGATCTCCCTGGACGGCTCCCAGCACCGCACGGACATCGCCGCCAAGGTCGCGGCCGACGCGGCACGGGCACCGGGCGCCTAGGACCCGTACGGCCTTCGCGGCCGGTAGGACCTTCACCGTCCGTACGACCTCCCGGGCCGTGCCCCGCCACACGGGGCGCGGCCCGCGCGGAGCGCGCGGACGCCGGCGGCGCGCATCCTGCGCTCGGCGTTCACCCTGCGCTCGGCATTCACTCAGCGCTCGGCGCGGTCGCTGCGGTCGGTGACATCTCTGCTGGGGCATATGCCACATACGGTGACATATGCCCCAGTCCTACGAGTGCCGACCGGGCCGACGTGTCCATCGCCCACACCTGCCCGGCACCGGTTCCCGGCTTTCCCCAAAGCCATTCCATCGAGTGACCGCACCAGGTATACGGCTGACGGGGCCCGCAGCCCCAACTAGGGTGCCGCGCAAGCGTCCTGTGGTCGCCGGGCCGGATTCCGGCGCGGTTGCCGCGGCGGCGTCCGGCAAGTGGCTCACCGGCATTGCGATGTCAGTGGCCGGTGCCACAGTGGTGGTGGAGTGCCCCATGCTCCACCCACCGCGCAATTTCTCGTACGTCCGTCCCGTGTTCTCTCCGTCCGGCTCCAGCAGGACAGCAGGGGGTGTACAGGCTCGTGGCAAGTCCGGAAACAGGCGTCCTGGCGGCGCGTGCCCGCGCCCTTGCCGTGCTGCGGATCCGCAGCACGGCGCTGGCCGTCGCGCTGCTGCCGGCGGCCGTGGCCGTGGTGCTGTTCGCCGGCCGGGCCACCGGCCGCCTCGGCATGGGTCCCGGCTGGGAGCTCGCCGGCTGGATCGCCGGCGGCCTCGCGGTGCTCAGCCTGCTCCTGGCCACGCTGGTCTCCCTCGTCGTCGCGCGCGCCAGACCCGCGCTCAGCCCGTCCGTGCCGATCGCCGAGGAGTCGGCCCCCGATCTCTACCGCCTCGTCCGCGACCTCGCCGACCGCCTCGATGTCCCCGCGCCCTCGGCCATAGCGCTCACCCCGGACTGCGACAGCTGGCTGGAGGACCGCACCCACCGCGCCCACGGCCCGCCGCGCCGCGGGGGAGCGGCAGCCGGTGAAGGGCGCCGCACGTCCGAGGCCCCCGTCCTGGTCATCGGCTCACCGTTCCTGTGGTGGATGCGGGTCGCCGAGCTGCGCGCCCTGCTCGCCCCCGTCGTCGCCGGCACCGGCCCCTCCGCCCACCCCGACATAGCCGCCGCCCGCCGCTTCATCCGCGGCCTGGACGCCGCCGTCGCCGTCTCGGCCCGAGCCCGCGGCCCGTTGCGCGCGCTCCCGCTGCGCTTCGTCGGCCGGGTGGCACGGCTGCTGCTGCGCGCCGGCCGCGAACACGCCACGATCATGGAACGTGCCGTCGCGGCCGCCGCGTCCGAGCGCGCCCAGAGCGTCGACTACGGCCTGCGGATCGTCGCCCAGGAGCAGGTCGGCCTCGCCTACGCGGGCTGGGACCGGCTGCTGACCCGGGTCGCGCTGCCCGCCTGGCGGATGGGCCGCTGGCCGTCCCGGCTGGACGCCGGGGTGGTCTCCGCGCTCACCGAACTCTCCCGCCGCGACCGCCTCGCCAACGGCTTCGCCTCCCGCCTGGGCGAGCGCCCCGCCTGCGACCTCCTGGAGGAGCCGGGCACCATCGACCGCGCCGCCTCCCTGCTGGCCGCCCGCCTCTTCCACGGCGGCCCGGCCGAGCCCGGACCCGACTGGTCGCCGGTCGGCTGGAGCCAGTACCCGGAAGAGGTCGTGGACCGGAAATGGCGCCTGGAGGCCGCCCGCCTCCACCGCGTTCTGGACAACCTCCCGGCGACCGCGCTCCCGGCGTCCCCGCCCGCGCCTGCCCCCACGGACGCCTGCGCCCCGCACCTTTCGTACGCCCGCTCCGCCCCCGGCCACCCTCCGGACCGCCCGGCCGGCGGCCCGCCGTCCGCCGGCCGCCACGACGACCCGCCGGCCGCACCGGCCCCGGGCCCGACGCTGGCCCGGGTGATCGACCGGCTCGCGCAGGACGAGCGGGCGGGCGATCTGGTCGCCGCCGGGCTGGGCGCGGAGGTCGAGCGCGAGGAACGCGAGGAGGCGGCCCGCCAGGCCGCCCGCGGCGGCGCGGCGCAGGACGCCGGTATCGGGGTGGCCTGGGGCGACGGCTTGGTGTCCGAGGGCGGCCTGCCGCTGTTCCCGCTGCAGCCGCCCCGTACCGGCCGCGAACTCCTCGCCGACCACGTCACCGCCATGGTCTGCTGCGCCGCCGTCGACACCGCCGGTGCCGCCCCCGGCCTGGACTGGCTCGACGGCCCGGCGCTGCTGGTCGACGGCGCCCGCCGCGCCGACCTCGGCCGCCCGGTGCTCAGCCTGGTCGACGACGGCGATGCCGAGCCGCTCCGCGGCTGGCTGACGACGGTCGGGGTGCGCCCCGAGAAACCGGTCAGGTTGGTATGACCGGAAAGCCGCATTTATTCGCCGAGCGGGGGCCGGGCGTCCAGCCCCGGACCTCCCGCACCACCGGCTGAATGTTCCCTTCCAGTTCGCATTTCGGGGGCGGTGCCCTCTAAATTCACGACGAAGGGTGACGAAGTGAGTGCGTAATGTGATGTGCTGGGGGGTGGCCGGCCGGGTTAGCCCGACCGGACGCAGCACCGGCCCGATCGGCCGAGACCGATGGGGGACGCGGGAGGGGAGTGGAAGGTGGCGACGGATCAGATCAGGCGCTGGGAGTCGGGCGCGCTCGCCCACGCGGTCACGGATCCGTTCGGCCAGGGCCCGCTGCCCTGGCTGCGCGGCAGCGAGAACTACTTCGACTCCGGCCGCATCATCCCCTGGTACGTCGACCCCGCCGTCGCCCAGGGCGACCTGGCCGTGCCCGCCCCCAGCAAGCACAACGGCCCGCGCACCGCCGACGATGTCCACCGCCAGATCAAGGGCTTCGCCGGACCCGGCGCGGTGGCCCCCGGCGAGGCCATCGACTTCCGCGTCTCGGTGGACCCGCCCCAGCCGTTCAACATCGACATCTACCGCATCGGCCACTACGCGGGCGCCGGCGCCTCCAAGATCACCAACAGTCCCCGCCTGGCCGGCATCGTCCAGCCGCCCCCGCTGACGGCCGACCGCACGGCCTCCTGCCACCACTGGTGGCTCTCCTGGCGCCTCCAGGTCCCCACGTTCTGGCAGCTCGGCGCCTATGTCGCGGTGCTCACCACGGCCGACGGCCGCTACCGCTCCCACATCCCCTTCACGGTCCGCGACAACCAGCCCGCCGACCTCCTCCTGCTGCTGCCCGACATCACCTGGCAGGCCTACAACCTCTACCCCGAGGACGGCCGGACCGGCGCCAGCCTCTACCACGCGTGGGACGAGGAGGGCGCGCTGCTCGGCGAAGGCGACGCCGCCACCACCGTCTCCTTCGACCGCCCCTACGCCGGCGCCGGACTGCCCCTCCACGTCGGCCACGCCTACGACTTCATCCGCTGGGCCGAGCGCTACGGCTACGACCTCGCCTACGCCGACGCCCGCGATCTGCACGCCGGCCGCGTCGACCCGTCCCGCTACCGCGGCCTGGTCTTCCCCGGCCACGACGAGTACTGGTCGGTGCCCATGCGCCGCACGGTCGAGCGGGCCCGCGACACCGGCACCTCCCTCGTCTTCCTCTCCGCCAACACCATGTACTGGCAGGTCGAACTCTCCCCGTCGCCCTCGGGCCCGGAGGCCCTGCTCCACTGCCGCAAGCGCCAGGGCCCCGGACGCCCCGCGCTCTGGAGGGAGTTGGGCGAACCCGAACAGCGGCTGATGGGCATCCAGTACGCCGGCCGGGTCCCCGAACCGGCCCCCTTGGTCGTCCGCAACGGCGAGCACTGGCTGTGGGACGCCACCGGCGCCCATGAGGGCGACGAGCTCCCCGGCCTGGTCGCCGGCGAGGCCGACCGCTACTTCCCGCGCACCAGCCTCCCCGAACACACCAGCCGCACCCTCCTCGCCCACTCACCGTACCACGACAGCGACGGCACTCGCCGCCATCAGGAGACCTCCCTCTACCGCGCCCCCAGCGGCGCCTGGGTCTTCGCCTCCGGCACCTTCGCCTGGTCCCCCGCCCTGGACCGCCCCGGCCACGTCGACGAACGCATCCAACGCGCCACCGCCAACCTCCTCGACCGCATCTGCAAACGCGACTGACCCCACCGCCTGCCCGTGGGCCTGCTCGCTGTCGTCCGCCACGGGGTGCCGGCGGCCCTCCACTCCCGTGCCGACGTGATCCTCTTCCGTCCCGGGCCGGCGGCCAGTCCAAGCCCCGTGGCCGGTGCACCCGTCCCCCTGCCGCCGCGACCGCCGGCGCCCGGAAGATCCGCCCGCCCGACCGACTCTCGCCACCCGGCTTCGCCACACGGCCCGGCGCCGTCATGCGGCCTGGCTTCGCCACGCGGCCCGGCGCCGTCATGCGGCCTGGCTTCGCCACGCGGCCCGATATCGCCAGACCGCCCGGCACCGCCATAAGCCGCGGTGGCCGGACCCGCCGTCGTCGTCCTCGGCCTGCTCCTCGTCCCGGCCGGCGACCGCATCCGGCCTGATGCCACTCCATCCGGCCTGATGCCACTCCGCTCGCTGGGGTCGGCTGCCGGCCCGATGCCGCCCCCGCTCGCCGCCGTATTCGGTGCCGGACGGCTCCGGTAGGTGGCGTACGGCACCTACCGGGGGCATCGCCCGCGAGCCCCCGGACCGGCCGGCCCGCCTCACCGCCTGCTTTCCGGGCCCTGCGCCACCCGGGCTTCCGCACCCGAGCCCCCGCACGCGATCACGCCGCTCAGCGGCCCGTTCGCCCCGGCCACGGGGCCGCTCGCGGTGGCGTTCCCGGTCGCTGCTTCCCGTGCGTCGATCGCCCGCCGGAGCGCCCCGCCCTACGGCCCGGCGCCCGCCCCCGCCCGCGTATCCGGCCCCCGTCCGTCAGCACCGGCCCGCGTAGGGGAGAATCGGTACGACTCCTGGATCAACCTACGCGGAGGAAGCGTGCCCGGTTTTGTAGAAAAGCCTGAGCCGGTGGAGGTTCCCGGGCTCACCCACCTTCACACCGGCAAGGTGCGCGACCTCTACCAGAACGCCGCCGGCGACCTGATCATGGTCGCCAGCGACCGCACCTCCGTCTACGACTGGGTGCTGCCCACCGAGATCCCCGAAAAGGGCCGCATCCTCACCCAGCTGTCCCTGTGGTGGTTCGAGCAGCTCGCCGACCTGGCGCCCCACCACGTCCTCTCCACCGACGTCCCGGACGGCGCCCCCGCCGACTGGGCGGGCCGCACCCTGGTCTGCAAGTCGCTGCGGATGGTCCCCGTCGAGTGCGTGGCCCGCGGCTACCTCACCGGCTCCGGCCTCGCCGAATACCGGCAGACCCGCACCGTCTGCGGACTCGCCCTCCCCGAGGGCCTCGTCGACGGCTCCGAGCTCCCCGCGCCGATCTTCACCCCGGCCACCAAGGCCGCCGTCGGTGACCACGACGAGAACGTCTCCTACGAGGAGGTCGTCCACCAGATCGGCGCCGAGGTGGCCGCCCAGCTGCGGCAGACGACCCTCGCCGTCTACAGCCGGGCCCGCGACATCGCCCGCGAGCGCGGCGTCATCCTGGCGGACACCAAGTTCGAGTTCGGCTTCGACGGTGAGCAGCTGACCCTGGCCGACGAGGTCCTGACGCCCGACTCCTCGCGCTTCTGGCCCGCCGACCTGTGGGAGCCGGGCCGCGCCCAGCCGTCCTTCGACAAGCAGTTCGTCCGCGACTGGCTGACCTCCCCGGCCGCGGCCTGGGACCGCACGGGCACCCTGCCGCCGCCCGCCCTCCCGCACGAGATCGTCGAGAGCACCCGCGCCAAGTACGTCGAGGCCTACGAGCGCCTCACGGGCCTCAGCTGGTCATGACCCCGCCCCCGGCCCGGGTGCGGACCCGGGCCGGGACCGTGAGGAGCGGGGTGCCGGCCAGGTACTGAAACCGCGGCGCCAGGTGTCGGGCCGCGGCGCCAGGTGTCGGGCGGGGGCGCGAGTTGCCGGGCCGGGGCGCGAGTTGCCGGGCCGGGGCGCGAGTTGCCGGGCCCGGGTATGGCAAGCCCCCACGGGTACGGAAGGCCCCCACGGGTACGGGCAGGCCGCGCCCGGACACGACCCGCACGGACAGCAATCGGACCCGCAGACGCACGAAAAGGCCCCGTCCGACATCACTGCCGGCCGGGGCCTTCTCCTTCTGAGCGGACGACGAGGCTCGAACTCGCGACCTCAACCTTGGCAAGGTTGCGCTCTACCAACTGAGCTACGTCCGCATGCTCCGTGCAAGGCTCCTGGAACCAGTCGCCGCCGCGCGGTGCGGGCACCACTATAGCCAACCTCGCTCGCGGGCGAGACGCGCCGCGGCGTGACGGTTCTCGGCGCCCAGCTTCGCGGTCGCCGAGGAGAGGTAGTTCCGCACCGTCCCCGGCGACAGCGACGCCCGCTCCGCGATCTCCGCGACCGGCGCCCCGTCCTCGGCGCACTCCAGCACCTCCGCCTCCCGGACCGACAACGGCGACTCCCCGGCGCTGATCGCGTCCGCCGCCAACTCCGGGTCCACATAACGGTTTCCGGCATGGACCGTGCGTATGATCTCCGCCAGCCGCTGCGCCGACACCGTCTTCGGCACGAACCCCCGCACCCCGGCTTCCAACGCCCGCTTCAGATGCCCCGGCCGCCCATGACTCGTCACGATCATGGACCGGCACCCCGGCACCTCGGCCCGCAAGGATGTGGCCACCGCCACACCGTCCGCCCCCGGCATCTGCAGATCCAGCACCGCCACATCCGGCCCGTGCGCCCGGGCCATCGCCCGCGCCTCGGGCCCCGACGCCGCCTCGGCCACCACCCGCAGATCGTTCTCCAGCGACAACAGCGCCGCCAGCGCTCCCCGGATCAGATGCTCGTCATCCGCGAGCAACACCCGGATCACCTCGCCACGCACCCCGTCACTCACCCGCCACCCCACCTCTCACCCATGGCGCCTCCGCATTGACCAGGCCCCCCGCCCCCGGGGCCTCCCCGTCCACCAGGCGTCCTGCCCACGACGCGCCCCCGTCCGCCGGACGTCCCCGCCCCGAGGACGTACCCGCGCCATCCGGTCCCCGCCCCAGCGGAAGTTCGACCGTCAGACGGTAGGAGCTCTGCAGCACCGGGCCCGACGTCAGGGTGCCGCCCAAGGGGTGCAGCCGCTCCCGCAGCCCCTTGAGGCCGCTGCCGGGCAGCGAGCCGGTGATGGCGGTGGCCGGCTGAGGGGTGACACCGTCGTTCTCCATGGTCATCACGAGGACCGAGCGGTGCGGATCGATCAGGGTCCGCAGCGCACAGTGCCGCACCTCGGCGGCGTGCCGCAGGATGTTGGTGGTGCCCTCCCGTACGACCCAGCCGAGCGCCGACTCCACCTCCGGCGGCAGCTGCGTCTCGTCCTCGCCGTCGATACGGCAGTCCACCCCGGCCGCCCGGAGGATGGAGCGGGCCCCGGCCAACTCCGCCTGCAGATCGGCCTTCCGGTAACCGCGCACCACCTCCCGCACTTCCCGCTGGGACTCCTGGGCGATCCGCTGCACCTCCACCATCTGCTCCACGGCCTCCGGCCGTTCCCGCCGGGCCAGCTGGACCGCCAGCTCGCTCTTCAGGGCGATCACCGCCAGATTCCGGCCCATGACGTCGTGCAGGTCCCGGCCGAACCGCAGCCGTTCCTCGGCGACCGCGAGCCGTGCCTCCGTGCTGCGCGCCGCATCCAGCTTCCGGACCACACCGAGCAGCCAGCCCGTGGGCCGCGCTATCACGAAGCTCCACACGCCGGCGAAGAGCAGCAGACACGCCATCGCCACCGACCCCAGCCAGGAGCCCGTGAACAACCCGAACAGCAGGATCATCCCCGCCGTGGCGGCGGCCATCCCCGCCAGGAACCTTCGCTTGGACATCACCAGGCACAGCGCCATGAAGTAGGTGGTGAGGCTGGCGCCGATCGCGATGAGCATCGTGGCCACGTGCTCGCCGTGGCCGAGGCCCTGGACCGCGATCAGCGCGAGCAACGCGATCTCGGACGCGAGCGTCAGCACACCCGAGGCGAGCAGCAGGCCGCGAGGTGTCGCCCCCAGCTTCAGATAGCGGTTCAACGACCGGTTCAGCAACGGAACGGCCAGCACCCCGTGCACCACGTTCAGCCCGCCGGCGACGAGGGCCAGGGCGACCGGTGCCGGACGGCTGCCGGTGGTGCCCATCACGGGCAGCACCCCGCCGAACACGGGAAGCCAGGGTATGGCGTACAGAGTCCAGCGGAAGTACGCCTCGACCATCCCCACTTGGCTCCGCCGTCGCCACATCGCCCGTAGCCGCCCGATCATGTGCTGCCCGCCCCCGTTGTCCGATCTCCTGCGTCGTCAGCGCCGCGGCTCCCACCGGAACCACCGCTGCACAGCAAACAGCGCGAGCCCGGCCCAGGCCAAGCCGGTGATCAGCTGCCCCAGCGTCTCCTTGACGTCCCCGCCGCCGGTCCAGCCCTCCCGTATCAGCTCCATCGCCGGGGACAGCGGCAGGAACCCGAGGATCGTGGCGATCTTCTCCGGAAAGAGGTCCAAGGGGGCCATCACCCCGGAGCCGGCCATCGACAGCAGCATGAAGGGCAGCACGGTGAGCTGAGCGGCCTCGCTCGACCTCGCGAAGGCCGAGGTCGCCGCCGCCAGCCCGACGACCGTGACCATGCCCAGCAGCACCCCGGCGATCAGGAGGTGCGGCGCGGTGGGCAGGTCGGTGTCCAGCGCCACACTGCCGAGGACGGCGAGGAGCGCGCACTGCGCCAGCCCTATCAGCACCGAAGGCAGCGCGGTGCCGGCCAGTATTTCCTGATCCCGCAGTTCTCCGGTGCGCAGGCGCTTGAGCACCAGCTCCTCGCGCCGGGCGACATAGGCACCGGTGACGTTGGAGTAGACGGCAAAGACCAGAACGCAGCCGAGGGTGCCGGGCAACATCACCGTGCCGACCGACAGCCCCGTGCCGGCGAGGTTCATCGAACCGACCGCCTGTTTGATGGCGAACGCCATGGCGATCGGGAGGAAGAGCGAGGTGTACAGCGCGGACTTGTTGCGGCCGAGAAGCGTCAACTCGGCCCGTGCCAGGGAGAGTAGACGGCCCGTGGAACGGGTTTCCGCGGGATTTTCCGCCGCCTCATAGCCGACCGCCTGACTCGTACAAGCACTCATGCGTTCTCCAGCCCCTTTGCGATGTGCAGAAATGCCTCTTCCAGGGACGCGGATCTGACATCCAGCCCGCGCAGCGTTATCCCCTTGTCCTGCGCCCAGAGCAGCACTCCGGTCGCGGCGCGCTGCAGCTCGTCCGTCCGCAGCCGGACCGTGCGCCCGATCGTCTCGTGGGAGATGACGCCGAGTTCGGCCAGCGGCGGGAGGTCGCCGAGACGGAATCCTTCGGGCAGCTCGAAGGAGAGATGCGAGGGATGCGCGGCGACCACGTCCGCGACATGTCCCGCGGTGGCTATCCGCCCCTCGTGCAAAATCGCCAGCCGGTCCGCCAGCTCCTCGGCTTCTTCGAGATAGTGCGTGGTCAGCACGATCGTGGTCCCGGCGTCCCGCAGCTCGCGGATCAATTCCCAGGTGACATGACGCGCTTCGGTGTCCAGCCCCGTCGTCGGCTCGTCGAGGAACAGCACCTCGGGCCGCCCCAGCAGCGCCAGCGCGAGATCCAGCCGCCGGCGCTCACCCCCGGACAGCTGCTTGACCCGCACATCCCGACGCCGGTCCAGCCCCACGGACCCGAGGGCCTCCTCGACCGGACGCGCCCCGGTGGTGCACCCCGCCCACATCCGCAGCGTTTCCTCGGGCGTCAGCTCGGCGGGGAAGCCGCCCTCCTGCAGCATCACGCCGATATGCGGCCGCACCTTGCCGCGCTCACGGAACGGATCATGGCCGAGGACCCGGACCCGCCCGGCGGTGGGCGCGGCCAGGCCCTCCAGCAGTTCGAGGGTGGAGGTCTTGCCCGCCCCATTGGTGCCCAGCAGCGCGAACAGCTCGCCCCGGTCGACGCTGAAGTCGATACCGCTCACGGCCTCATAACTCTCCCGAACGCCGGCCCGGCTCCGCGCTCCCTGTTTCTGCTCCCCCTTCGCACGCCGCCCGGCCGGGCCGTAGCGCCTGCGAAGTCCGGTGACTTCGATCACACCGCCGCCGGAATCGGCGCCGCCGGCGCCGCCGCGGCCGGCCTCCGCGATGGTTTTCTCCCCGATGTTCATGAGTCCAGCGTTTCGCCGGATCAAGCTTCCGGGCAGTGCGAGCTGTCATCGCAGCCGATGACAAATGTCAGTTGCCCCCGCCGGAAGCCCGGCAAGAGAGGCAAGCGAGAGAGGCGAGCGAGAGAGGGGAGAGGGCAAAGGGAACGGAGAGGACGGAGAGAAGGAAGGGAGCGGGGTGCTACCTGATCGCGGGCAAATGAAGAAGGCCCCGGTCGCAATGACCGGGGCCTTCTCATTCTGAGCGGACGACGAGGCTCGAACTCGCGACCTCAACCTTGGCAAGGTTGCGCTCTACCAACTGAGCTACGTCCGCAGGCATCCACTCGGCTTTCACC
>Ga0207426_1002143_pt1 | contig 13468 bp, 9 predicted proteins | sample AraplaMF_Cvi_mMS_FD_184265 | JGI IMG/M metagenome (GOLD analysis project Ga0207426, IMG submission 184265) | Arabidopsis root microbial communities from the University of North Carolina, USA - plate scrape MF_Cvi_mMS (SPAdes) (version 2) | ecosystem: Host-associated > Plants > Roots > Endosphere ...
TGGCATCGGTCGGCTTCCTCTACCCCGGCTACTCCGCGGAGGACGACTACCCGCGGCTCGAAACGCTCCTGGGCGGCACGGTCCGCCTGCCGCTCGTCCACACCGACATCGGCGAGGACGCCCACCGGGTCGACGCGCTGCTGGAGATGGGCTCCGCCGCGCGGCTGGCGGCCGGTGTCGACGATCTCAAGGAGCGCGGCGCCGAGGCGGTCGTGTGGGCCTGTACGAGCGCCAGCTTCGTCTTCGGCTGGGAGGGTGCGCGCGTTCAGGTCAGGGAGCTGTCCGCCACCGCCGGCCTGCCCGCCTCCAGCACCTCCTTCGCCTTCGCGCACGCCGTGCAGGCGCTCGGCGCCCGGCGGGTGGCGATCGCGGCCACCTACCCCGACGACGTGGCCGAGCGCTTCCACGCGTTCTTGAAGTCCGCCGGTACGGAGGTCGTCTCGACCCGCGGCAGCGGCATCATCACCGCCGCCGAGGTCGGCACCTGGGGCCTCGAGGAGGTGCTGGCGCTCGCCCGGGCCGGTGACCACCCCGACGCCGAGGTGGTGCTGCTGCCCGACACCGCGCTGCACACCGCGGAGCACCTGCCGGCCCTCGAGGCGGAGCTGCGCAAGCCGGTCCTCACCGCCAATCAGGTGACGGTCTGGGAGGGGCTGCGGCTGCTCGACCGCACCCTGTCCTGCCCGGTGCTCGGCACCCTCTTCTCGCGGACGGCACAGATCTAGGAGGTGTCGCCGGAGCGGCCGGGGCCGCGACGGCCCCGGCCGCCGGGAGGCGGGCTCGCGGACGGCGCACGCCCCGAGCCCGCCGGTCCCGGTCCGGAGCCGCCCCGGGAATAAGTGGAGAACCTCTCCGGTTGTCCTGCGCGCAGACCACCGACGCGAGGAGGACCGCACCGTGAGCGGCGCACGTGACCACACCCGGGGCAGCGACGAGACGCCCGACGGGAGCGGCGACGGGATCCGGGGCGCGGCCCTGGGCACCGCCCCGGTACCGCTGTCGGTGCTGGACCTGGTGACGGTCGGCGCCGGGCACACCGCCTCCGACGCGGTCCGCACGGCCGTCGGCATCGCCCGGACGGCCGAACGCCGCGGGTTCCACCGCTACTGGGTCGCCGAGCACCACTCCATGCCCGGCGTCGCCTCCTCCTCGCCCGCGGTGCTGCTCGCCCACCTCGCCGCCCACACCGAGCGCATCCGCCTCGGCTCCGGCGGCGTGATGCTCCCCAACCACGCCCCGCTGGTGATCGCCGAGCAGTTCGGCACCCTGGAGGCGATGGCCCCCGGCCGGGTCGACCTGGGCCTGGGCCGCGCACCGGGCACCGACGGCGCCACCGCCGCCGCGCTGCGGCGCACCGAGCGTCTGCACGAAGGTGCGGACGAATTCCCGCAGCAGCTGGCCGAGTTGACGCGCTTCCTCGACGACTCCTTCCCCGACGGCCACCCCTACGCCAAGATCCACGCGGTCCCCGGCCCGGTCCAGGCCACCTCGCCCGGCGGCGTCCAGTCCCGGCACCGGCCGCCCCTGTGGCTGCTGGGCTCCTCCGGCTTCAGCGCCCGGCTCGCCGGCTCCCTGGGCCTGCCGTTCGCGTTCGCGCACCACTTCTCCGCGGCCAACACCGTTCCCGCGCTGGACCTCTACCGCGCGTCCTTCCGCCCCTCCCCGGTGCTGTCCGAGCCGTACGCCCTGATCGGGGTCGCGGCGCTGGCCGCCGACGACGAGCGGGAGGCCCGCCGCCAGGTCATGACCGGCGCGCTCTCCATGCTCCGGCTGCGCACCGGCCGCCCCGGCCTGGTCCCGAGCCCCGAGGAGGCCGAGGCGTACCGCTTCGGCGAGTTGGAGCGCGACTTCGTCGACAGCTGGCTGGGCAACGTCGTCCACGGCACCCCGGACGCCGTCCGCCAGGGACTGGACGACCTCGCCAAGCGCACCGGCGCCGACGAGCTGATGATCACCGCCAACGCCCACGGCGGCGCGGCCCGGCTGCGCTCGTACGAGCTGATCGCGGACGTGTACGGGATGTAGGGCGCCGTCCGCCAGGGCCGGGGCCGCTGGTGATGCCGCCGGCCCCTCGCCGGGGCGCCGTCGCGGCGGGATTGTCTTTCCGGTGCGGGCGGGACGCGGTTCCGCCCGCACCGGCCGAGTCCGGTTCCGCGGAAGCGGAGCTTCCTCAGGCGCCCGTGTGACGGCCCGCGTCGAGGAGGGCCTCGACGCGGTCGGGGGCGACGGGGCGGGAGTAGAGCCAGCCCTGGCCGGTGTCGCAGCCGATCCGGCGGAGCCGCTCGGCCTGCTCGGCGCTCTCCACGCACTCGGCGGTGACCGTGAGGCCGAGGCGGTGCGCCAGCGCCACCAGCGCCTCCACGATCGTCTCGTCCGCCGGGTTCGGATGCTCCTGCGAGCGGAAGCCGCGGACGAAGGAACCGTCCAGCTTCAGGACGGACACCGGGAGGCGGCTGAGGTAGGCGAGGTTGGAGTAGCCGGTGCCGAAGTCGTCGATGGCGATCCGTACGCCCATGTCGCTGAGTGCCTGCAGGGCCTGCAGCGGCCGGCCGGCCGAGCCCATCACCGCCGACTCGGTCAGCTCCAGCTGCAGCAGCCGCGGCGGCAGCCCGGTCTCCTCGAGGATCCCGGCGACATCCGCGACCAGGTCGGAGTCCCACACCTGACGTACGGCCACATTGACGCTGACGAAGAGCGGCTGGCCGGGGTGCCCCAGCTGCCAGGCCCGCGCCTGGTGGCAGGCCCGCTCCAGGACCCAGCGGCCCAGCTCGACGATCGCGCCGTTCTCCTCCGCCAGGGCGATGAACCGATTCGGCGAGAGCGTCCCGAACTGCGGATGGCGCCAGCGCACCAGCGCCTCCACGCCCTGGGCCCGGCCGTCGCCCAGACCGACCAGCGGCTGGTACTCGAGGGTGAACTCGCCGCGGTCCACCGCCGGGCGCAGGGTGCTGGAGAGCGCCTGCCGGGTCATGCGGTGGGCGTTGCGCTCCGGGTCGAAGAGGGTCCAGCGGGCCTTGCCGTCCTCCTTCGCCCAGTACAGCGTGGTGTCCGCGGCCTGCATCAGGCCGGTCGCCGTGGTGCCGTTGGCGGTCCGCTCCACGACGCCGATGCTCGCCGACACCGACAGCCGCTGCCCGGCCAGGTCGAACGGCCGCTGCAGCGCGTCCAGGACGCACTGGGCCAGCTCGGCCAGCTGGTCGGTGCCGGTGGAGTCCTCCACCAGAAGAGCGAACTCGTCACCGCCCAGTCGCGCGACGAGGTGCCCCGTGCGGCCCGGGCCCCGCTCCGCCGCGCTCTCCGCGCAGCGCGTCAGGCGCTGGGCGACCGCGCTCAGCAGCCGGTCGCCGACGCGGTGCCCCAGGGTGTCGTTGACGGCCTTGAAGCCGTCCAGGTCGAGGTAGCACAGCCCGATCCGGCCGGTGCCGGACGGCTCGAAGGAGGCGGTCTCCAGCGCGGCGGAGAGCCGCTCGAAGAACAGTGCCCGGTTGGGCAGCCGGGTCACCGGGTCGTGCATCTGCAGATGCCGCAGCCGGGCCAGCAGGTCGTGCCGGTCGCTGATGTCCGCCACCGACAGCAGCATCCGCTCCTCCCCGCTGAGCGGCTCCGGCGTCAGCGGCTCGACGGTCACCTCCACCCAGACGGAGTGCCCCTCGGTGTGTTTGAGGCGGCGGGTGCAGCGCAGCCGGTCGCTGCGGCCGCACAGCACCTCGCGGTAGGCGGTCCACACCCGCGGGTCGGCCCCGAGGTCGGTGAGGTCCGCCGCGGTGGCGGCGACCAGCTCGGCCGGGTCGGCGCCGACCAGTTCGCCGAAGGCGGGGTTGGCGGCGAGGACCAGGCCGTCGCGGTTGAGGACGGCCATCGCCAAGCGCGCGGCGTAGAAGGTGGCGCGGTAGTCGCCGAGCGAGGCCGCGGTGTCGTCGCAGCGGCCCGCGGGGGCGGGCCGGGCGTCGGCCGATTCTTTGGTCGTACCGTTACGCTCCGTCACTGAGGGAAGCGTCGCTCCCGGCGTGCGGCCCGGACTGTCGGGGTGTCCGCTCACTGCTCGCTCCCGCATGGCGCTTGTCTCGTGAGGAAGGGGGGATCTCGCGCTGGAAAGTGTGGCGATCATAGAGGCTGGCGCAACGGCCGAGCCAGCGACGCAGCCGTGATCGTCCGCCCGCATGACGGAACTTCAGCCATTTCTGCTCGGGTCTGTTCGTACGGAATGCCCCATTGGCTGTTTGTGACTTTCCGTTACGAGAGGGCTAAGGCGCGCCGATCACTCTTCCGGGTCCGCAAAACAGGACGAATAGCATTAAATCGCCACAGGGTAGATGAGGTCTCCGAATCCGTCCCTGGAGGTATATGTGCCGCGCGCCCGGACACCCGACGGGGTGGATCGCCGCCGTCTGCGGCGCGTCGCGGCCGTCGCCACCTCCCTGAGTGCGCTCATCGCCACATCGATCGTCGCCGGGCCCGCCACCGCCTCCGAGGCGGCCCTCTCCTGCGCCCTGGGGCGCACCGACGCGCACCACTCCGAGGGGCTCGACAGCTGGAACGGCGCCTACCCGCGCCCGGACCGCCCGCTGAACGCCGTCATGATCTTCCTGTCCTTCCCGGACGCCCGGCCGACCGCCGTCCCGCGGGAGCTCTCCCGCGACTACTTCCCCGCCACCTCGGGCTTCTTCGACCGCGCGTCGTACGGACAGTTCCGGCTGCGTCCGCACATCCACCAGCGCTGGGTCCGGATGCCGCGCTCCTCCGTCTCCTACGGGATACGGCGCGACTGGGACGCCGGCCGGCGCTCGGACTACCTGCGCGACGCGGTCGCCGCCGCCGACCCCGCCATCGACTTCGGCCGCTACGACGTCGTCTACTTCGTCGCCGACCCGGACGCCCCCGGCGTCGACTCGGACGCGACCAAGGTCGTCAACCTCGAACAGCCGATGCACGCCGACGACCGCGATCTGCGCCGGTTCGTCACCGTCTTCGAGCAGAGCCCGCCGGACCGCAACGTCCTCGCCCACGAGACCGGGCACGTCTTCGATCTGCCGGACCTGTACCACCGGCCGCGGAGCGGCAAGGGCGACTGGGACACCTACGTCGGCGACTGGGACCTCATGGGCAGCCAGTTCGGCCTGGCGCCGGACCCCTTCGCCTGGCACAAGTGGAAGCTCGGCTGGATCGCCGACAGCCAGGTCGACTGCGTCGACCTCACCAGCCCCGCCCTGCACTCGCTGCGCACGCTCTCCGCCCCCAAGGAGCCCCGGGCCCAGCGCCGGCCGCGCCTTCTGGTGGTCCGTACGGGGACCGACAGCGCACTGGCCATCGAGGCACGCGGTGCCATGGGCAACGACCGTGCCCTGTGCACCGAAGGCGTCCTGGTCTACCGCGTGCGCAGCACGGCGCCCTCCGGGTCGGGCCCGGTACAGGTCCTCGACGGGCACCCGGGCAGCTCGGCCTGCGGGGGCACCTCCGTCTACCCGCCGCTGGCGGATGCGCCGCTGGGCGTGGGGGAGAGCATGGACGACACCGCGGACGGCGTGCGCATCCAGGTCGAGGGCCGGACGGCCGACGGGGACTGGGCGGTCAAGGTCGTGCGCGGCTGACTCCGGCGGCGGCCCGGGCGTACGGGCGGAGGGCGCGGGGGAGCCGGCATACGACGAAGGCCCCCACCGAGGTGGAGGCCTTCGACTGTCTGTGCGCCGCCAGGGACTCGAACCCCGGACCCGCTGATTAAGAGTCAGCTGCTCTAACCAACTGAGCTAGCGGCGCCTGCTGACGGGGAAAACATTAGCATCCTGCTCGGGGAGGACAAAAATCGGTTTGTCTCAGCCCGGGGTCAGCGCCGAAACCGGGTGCTGAGCTGCGGATTCCCGCCCGGGGCCGGCCAACGAGCGGGCGGCGCGCACACAGGCCCACAGCAGTACGTCCGGACCGGGCAGCCAGGGGTCGCGGACGTCCGGCGCCACCAGCCAGCGGGAGGCGGACACGGCGGACGGGTCCTCGGCGGGCGGGAACGGGGCGGCGTCGCGGGGCGCGTCCCCGGCGCCGCGGTGGCGGGGGTGCAGCGGCGGGACGGTCACCGCGTCGCCGCTGCCGTGGCACAGCAGCGGGGGGACGGCGGCGGCCCACTCCTCCCAGATCAGCAGCGCGGGCAGCCGCTGGGCCGTGCCCGGGGCGGCGAACAGCAGGATCCGTCCGCGGTGCGCCGCCACCGGCCCCGAGCCGGGGCCGGCGGACCATAAGCGGTCGACCATGCGCCGTCCGAAGAGCGCCGGGGCGTTGATCACGTCGAAGGCGGTGCCGCACGGCAGCACGCTGGGGGCGGACGGGCGGGTGGCCCACAGGGTGTGCATCTCGTCCGGGTGGGGGCTGGCGGAGGCGAGCCAGTCGGCGCCCGCGAGGGTGACATACGCCGCGGTGGGAAAGGCCAGGGTGCGGGGGGTCTCAGGCAGCCAGTCGCTCATGGGGACAGGTCTACCCAGGTGGCGCACGGTCACTGAGCCGATTGACGGAAAACGGGACGGGGCGGCGCGGGAGCCGGTATCTTGCGCCTCTCGCATATGCCAGCGGCTCATGATCATGGACCATGAGCCGCTGTGTGGCGTGTGGTGCGGAGGAGGCCCCCGGGACGGCCGGCGGGCCCGGGGCGCGTCAGTCCGTATCGCCCGGCAGCGCGCTGCTGCTGCGCATCAGGCTGCGGCCGAACTCGATCATTTTCTGTGCGTAGTCCTCGGTCCACTCGGCCTGCTCCGCGAGCGCGGCCGGCGGCGTCCGGTCGAACCGGCTGGGGTCGGCGAGCTGGGCCGCGGCCAGCGCCTGGAACTCCGTGGCGCGGTCCGCCGCGGCGCGGAAGGCGAGGGCCAGTTCCGTGGCGCGGCCGAGCAGCTCGCGCGGGTCCTCCATCGACTCCAGGCCGAAGAAGTGCTCGGGGTCGGCGACGGCCTCGGGCGGCTCGAAGAGCAGCTGCGCGGGCTTCATCCGCCGTGGTCCCGGCGCCGTACCGCGCGGGTCGGGGGCCGGTCGCGGCTCGGACATGTACTACCTCCAGATCGTGTGCCGCATTCCATTGTCCCGCCCCGCGCAAGGGGGCCGTGGCGCGGTCCGCCGCCGCCCCCTTCCGCCGGGGCCGTTCCGCGGTCGCATCCGGCGGCGGCGGGCGGCCCGGCGCGCTACGGGCGCCACGCCACCCGGTGTTCCGCCAGATGGGCGAGGACGGCGTGGTTGGCCTCCCAGCCGTCCGGGAACTTGACCGTGACGCCGAGGCGCACCGGCTCGGTGGAGGGGTGCTCGTCCAGCAGGTCGGCGACGCCCGCCCGGCAGACCACGATGCAGGCGTGCCGGTGGCGGGAGGCGAGCACGCACAGCCGGCCGGTCTCCAGATGGAAGGCGGTGGCGTCGGGGCGGCCGGAGAGCGGGTGCAGGACGACCGTGACGTCGAACTCGCGGCCCTGGAGGCGGTTGGCGGTGTCCACCGCGACCCCCGACACCCCCAGCTCGGCGAGCGCGGCGCGGACGGCCGCCGCCTGATCGCGATGGGCCGTGCCGACCGCGATCCGGGCCGCGGTGAGCGGCGCGGGGACGGCGGGCCCGCCGTCCGGGTCCCGCTGCGCCTCACTGGTCGCGGCGCCCCCGCGGTCCAGGAGCCGGCGCACGACCTGCGCGACCGCGCGGACCGCCTCCGGGTCCGTGCGCGGCGTACGGCGGGCGGGGAGTTCCAGCAGGCCCCAGCCGGACTCGGCGGCCTCGTCCAGGACCCGGTCCACCCCCGAGCCGTCGCCCGGCACCCCGAAGGCCAGCCGGCGGTCGCCGTGGCCGGTGCCGCTGCGGAACGGGGTGTACGGATAGAACGCGGCGGAGACCAGCGGCGCGGCCGAGGCGGGCAGCCGCCAGGAGACCGGCAGCCGGTGCTGCGGCAGATCCGGGTTGTGGGCCAGGAGGGTGGACACCGCGCTCGCGGACGGGTCGTAGGCCAGGCCCGCCCACTGCTCGGCGCCGACCACGCTGAACGGGTCCAGCTGGCCGGGGTCGCCGACGAACAGCGCCCGTTCGAAGAGCCCGGCCACGCTCAGCAGCGCGTCGGACCGCATCTGGTAGGCCTCGTCCACGATGGCGTGCCGCCACGGCTCGTCGACCTTGGTGTACGCCCATTTCGCGGCCGTCGACACGACGATGTCCATCCCCGCCAGGTCGGCCGCCTTCGCGGACGTGCGGACCGCGGGCAGCTCGGCCAGCGCCGGGTCGAACGCGCCGGGCTCGCTGCTGTGCAGCCGTCCCACCGGCAGCTGCGGGTCCTTCTCGGCGAGCCGCAGCACGAGGTCGTCGACCTGGGCGTTGGTCTGCGCGACCACCATCAGCGGGCGCCCGGCGGCGGCGAGTTCGCGGGCCGCCCGCACCACGAGGGTGGACTTGCCGGCGCCGGGCGGGGAGTCGACGACCACCCCGCGCCGGGAGCCGTGCAGGGTGTCGTGCAGGATCGCGTCGGTCGCCGCGGCGGCCGCGGCGGCCGGGTCGAAGTCCTTCGCCGCGGGGGCGGGCTGCTCCTGAGGGTCCGTCATACGGCCATGCTCTCCGGGACGGCCGGGTGCCGGGTGCGGATCACAGGAAGTCCTCCGTGGTCACGGGGTCGGGGGAGTCGTGCGGCGTCTCCCCGGGGGCGGGCGGGGGGCCGCCGTGGGTCCACGGGGTGTCCTCGGGGTCGGGGAGCTCCGGGCCGCCGCGCGGGGCGTGCTCGAACAGCGTCCAGCACACCGTCTCGCCCGGCTCCGGCACCGAACCGGGCTCGGGCGTCTTCCCGCGCCCCATCCCGCCGGTCAGCCGCACCACCAGCACACCCGGCTCCCCGGCCGCGGGCGCCACGCACTCCCCGGTCTGGGTCCTGCCGTCGGCCAGGGCGCGGTAGAGCTTGCCGCCCCCGGACAGCTGCGGCCGGTCGGCGGTGTGCAGGGTGACCAGCGGCCGCGGCATCGGCCGCTTGCCCTCCGAGAAGGCCTCCTCGACGGCGGTGACCGTGCCCTGGAACGCCTCACCGGCCAGCCGGCGCCCCGCCATCACCAGCGGATCGTCCAGGGCCTCCTGCGCGTCGAGTTGGGCCTGGGCGCTCTCCCGGGCGGCGAGTTTCTGCGCGGCGGTGACCGCGTCGTCCTGCTTGGGCTGCGGGGGCTCGCCGGCGCGCACCCGGTCGCGGTGCGCCGTGTACGACCAGCGGTCGCGCTTCCAGCGGTCGGGGACCCGGGCGCCTTCGGGCAGTGCCCGCAGCAGGTCGAGGCCGTGCCACACGGCGTCCCAGGTCGGCCGCAACTGCCCCTCCACCAGGGCGCGCAGCGCGTCCTCGGCGCCCGGCAGCCCGGCGTCGTAGCGGGCCATCGCGGGGGCCAGCAGCCGGTTGTCGAACGCCGGGTCGGTGGCCGGGCCGGCCGGCGGGCACAGCAGCTGCCCGTCCGCGTCCCGCGCCGACTCCGCGCGCTCGGCCGCCTCCCGGCCCGACAGCCCCGCCGGCGGGTCGATCCAGGCGAGCAGCGCGCCCAGGTGCTGGTCCTCCAGCGCGCTCTGCCCGCTCGCCCAGTGGCGGGTCAGCAGGTCCGTCATGGACAGCAGCAGGCTCGCGCCCGGCACGCGCGCCCGCTCCCCGAAGTGGGTCAGCCAGCGGCCCAGCAGCGGGACGTGCGGCGGCGCGGGGTGGGGCGCCGCCGGCTCCTGCTCGGCCGTGCGCCGAAACCGCATCGAGCGGCCCAGCAGCCGAACGAAGTCGACGCCCGCGGCGCTCGGCACGATCAACTGGGGTGCGTCCGAACACAGTTCGACCTGCACCGGGACCTTCTTGCCGGTCTCCGGGTCGGTCTCCTTGCGCTCCTCCCACCCGATGGCGTCCGCGAAGCCGTCCACGTACGGCAGCACGCTCTCCGCCAGCTCGGCGAGGAACGCGAACCGCAGATCGCGGTCGCGCGGCTGCGGGACGGCCAGCAGCACCGGCTTCTCGCGGTCCGTGCCGACCAGCGCGCCCAGCGGGGCGCCGGCCTCGCCCGCGGTCGTCAACGGGACGAGGACCAGCGGTTGTCCGGACAGATGGCGGTGCCGGACCGTGCACCGCGGCCGCGCCCGGCCCTCGGCGACCGCCTCCATCCGGGCCAGCGTCTCGATCAGCGACATCCCGGCTCCTCCGCTCGCGGGGCCGGCACGGCGGCACCGGCCAGCGCCTCGGCGCGCAGCGCGGCCGCCCGGCGCAGCGCCGCCACCGCCGGGTCCCGCTCCGCCTCCGGATCCGCCGGGTCCTCGCCGGCGCCGGCCGCCGCCAGCACCTCCTCGATGGTGCGCAGGCCGCCCAACTCGCCCCGGACACCGCGCCCCAGCGCCTCCACCGCCCCGTCCTGACGGGACCGCCCACGGCAGTGGAAGGCCAGCTCGCAGGCGGCCAGGCACTCGGGGACGTAGGCCGCGCCGACCGCCTCGACGGCCTGCGCCAGCTCCTCGGGCGGGCGGGTCGCGGTCCTGCCGTCGTCGGCGAGCCGGAGGTCGAAGGTGGTCTCCGGGGGGAGCGCGTCGGCGATCTCCTCGACCCGGGTGAGGCGGGCCAGCTGCCGCCGGGTCGTGGCCAGTTGCTTGCGGACGTCGACGGCGGCGGCCGTGGGGAGGTTGGAGAAGTCCTTCGGGCACACCAGCAGCGCCCGGTCGCGGACCCGGACCGGGCGGCCGGTGTGCGCGGCGGCGTGCCGGGCCACCGGCTCCAGGGCGAGGACGTACACCGCCGCCTGCCGCGCCGCGGCGCCCACCTTGGCGGCGTCCGCCGAACCGTCGATCATCGGGAAGGACTTGATCTCGACGACCGTCCAGCTGCCGTCCGGATGCACCACCACCGCATCCGGCTCCACATAGGCGGGCGAGCCGGCCACCTCGACGGCCAGCATCGGATGGTCGAGCAGCGCCCAGCCGCCGGCCGCGGTCGCCTCGCGCAGCGCCAGCGCCGTACGTGCCGTACGGCCCTCGGGACCGGCCGCGGACAGATCGGGGGTGGCGACCTCCTCCGGGGCGGGCGGCGGGGTGCCGGGCGCCAGCCGTTCGTGCAGCAGCCGCAGCAGGTCCGTGCCGCCGTCGGACTTCACCCGTGCCTCGAAGGCGTTGCCGCGGACGATCGCGAACTGGGACTGGCCGTACGCCGCGGGCGAGCCCAGCGCCTGGGCCAGCGCGCCCTTGTCGACGCCCGCCCCGTCCAGCAGCGCACGGCGGCGGCAGCCGGGGTTGGCGGCCAGTGCGGCGAGCGCGCGGGCGTCGAGGGGGCGGGGGCGGACACCGGGGCCGCGCAGCTCGGCGAGCCTGGCCCGGCTCGTGCGAGGGGATGCCCCCGGCCGCGGGCCCGGTGCCGCCGGCCGCTCCGGCGAGGGGGCGGCCGACGCGGGTCGACTGTCGCGGAAAACGTTCACCCGCCGAAGTCTCGCATCCGCCGCTGACATGCGGGGCGACCGCCCGCGGACCGGCCGTCCGCGCGGGCCGCTCCCCGACGGCGCCCGTACGCCGTGGGGCAGCCCCTGCCGGACCGCCCCGGACCGTAGGAGTCCGCTGGTCGGCGGCAGGACGGCCGCCCCGGCCGGGGACAAATCGACCCGGTGCGCGATGATGGAAATCCCGCGGTCGACGCCGCCCGCACCGAGCAACGACAAGCCGAGAAGTCGGCGAGAGGTACGACCATGGCAGCGCGCATCTTCCTGGCCAGGCACGGGCAGACCGAGTGGTCCCGCTCCGGCAGGCACACCGGCCGTACGGACATCCCGCTGCTGGACGAGGGCCGGCGCGGCGCCAAGCTGCTGGGCGAGCGGCTGCACCACGCCCCCTGGGACGGCCTGCCGGGCGTCGAGGTCCGCACCAGCCCCCTGGTGCGCGCCGCGGAGACCTGCGAGCTGGCCGGCTTCGGCGACCGGGCCCGGCCGTGGGACGCGCTGATGGAGTTCGACTACGGCGCGTACGAGGGCCTGACGCCGGCCGAGATCAAGTCGGGGCGGCCGGACTGGCTCATCTGGCGCGACGGCGTGCCGGAGGGCGAGACGCTCGCCGAGGTCGCCGCGCGGGCCGACGAGGTCGTCGGCTGGGCGCGGTCGGCCGATCGCGATGCGCTGGTCTTCGCGCACGGCCACATCCTGCGCGCCCTGGGCGCCCGCTGGCTGGGCCTGGACATCTCCTTCGCCGCCCGCATCCGGCTGGAGCCGACCTCCCTGTCGGTGCTCGGCTGGGCCTACGGCGAGCCGGCGATCGAGCGGTGGAACGACACGGGGCACCTGGGCTGAGGGACACGGCCGGTTCCCGGGCCCGGGCCGTGCGGGCCGCCTGACGGCCCGTCGGGCCGGGCGGCCCGTCGGCCCGGGCGCCGTCAGCGGGCGGCGTCCGGGGCCCGGCCCCCGTCACCGTCGCCGTCCCCGGATGCGGCCGAGGCCGCGTGCCGCTCCAGGAAGCCGGCCACCGCCCCGCAGTCGCGGTGCGCGCGCAGCGTACGGGCGGTGTCGTCGAGCATCGTGCGGATCCGTGCCGAGCGGACCCGGGTCAGCAGCGTCAGCACCCGGTCCCCGGCCGCGGCGGCCTCCTCGGGGGCGCCGCTGTCCGCGAGGTCGCCGGCGAGCTCCGCGGTGAACAGGGCGATGTTGCGGCTGAAGTGGGGATCCTGCAGCGCCACCGCCCGGCGCGCGTGCTCCACCGCGCGCCCCGCCTCGCCCAAGGCCGCCCAGCACTGCGCCTGAAGGCCGGCCAGTTCGGCCTCGCCGTAGAACGTCATCCACTCCGGGTCGCTGTCCCGCGGCCCGCCCGCGAACAGCCGCTCCGCCCGCGCCAGCGCCTGCTCGCAGCCCGAGCGGTCCGCCAGCCCGGCCCAGCCGCCCGCCTCGCGCAGGGCCAGCAGCGACAGCAGGCGCGGCGAGGCCAGGTGCTTGGCGGCCTGCTGCGCGGCCTGCGCGGCGCGCACCGCCTCGCGCGGGCGCCCGGCGTCGCGGGCGAGAAAGGCCGTGTTGCAGAACGCGTGGGCCTCCAGGGCGGCGTCGCCGCAGACCCGGGCGGTGGCCAGCGCCTCGGCGTAGTGGGATCTGGCGTCGTCGAAGCGTCCCGAATCGTGGGCCAGCCAGCCGACGGTGATGGCGAGTTCGCCCGCCCCCGCATGCAGCCGGTCGGACACCGATCTGCGCCGGACGCCCGCGTCCAGCAGTTCGTAGGCGGCGCGCAGCGGTTGGGTGGCGCGGCGGTAGATGCCCTCCGCGCCGTGCCGGTCGTCCAGCAGCCGGATCTGCCGGACCGCCTCCTCGACGGCGGTGGCCTCGGCGGCGCCGACGCGGCCGCCGGATGCCGCGCGGGGGCCCGGCACGGGGGTGGAAACGGCGGCAGCGGCCTCGATGGGGTGCAGGGCGGCGAAGCCCAGGGCTGCTGCCGGGCCGCCGGTGATGAACGCGCGACGCAGCACGTCGCTCTCCTCGCAGATCTGGATACGGGTATCGCGGTGGTCGGGGTCGGTTGC
>Ga0207426_1002146_pt1 | contig 13458 bp, 12 predicted proteins | sample AraplaMF_Cvi_mMS_FD_184265 | JGI IMG/M metagenome (GOLD analysis project Ga0207426, IMG submission 184265) | Arabidopsis root microbial communities from the University of North Carolina, USA - plate scrape MF_Cvi_mMS (SPAdes) (version 2) | ecosystem: Host-associated > Plants > Roots > Endosphere...
TCAGAAAGTCCCTCTCCCGCCACGGGAGCTCTTCGCGCATTCGCTGGGAATGCCGCAAATTCTGTCCGAATCCGATCCGTTGGCTTCTAGGGTTTCGCCGGCCTTGTCGGCTGCCCGTACTGCTGCACCTGACGCTGCTGCTTGTCCTGCTCGGCCTTCTGCGTGGCCAGCGTGTGCTGAAGGAACGACCACCCCACGCACCCCGCGCACAGGACAGCCGTGATCGCGATCCCCGCGAAGACCTTCCCCAGCCGCTCGTCCGCCGTGCGACGCCCCCGCTGCGCACCGAACAACAGGGCATCCCGCATCCTGCGCCGACGTACTGCCACCGACTCCAGCAGCTGACTGTCGTAATCCCGCGCCATTTCCTCGTCCGTCGCTTCACGTCGCCTGCCGTATTCGCCATGGTCGATGAGCCCTCGGCCAATGGCGGCCATACGCCGGCCGTTGTTCCGAGAGCCTCATGCATGATGGCGCACTTCTGCGCCCGCCGCGGGCCGGCCGGCTCGTCGAGCACCGTCATGCGCCCGGTCGAAGCGGTGCACGGCGCGCCGACTCCAGGCCGGATCGCGGGCCGCTTTTCCCGGGTCGAACCCCGGCTGTGGGCCGGTCGGTTGGCCCTGGGGCCGCTGTCGGACCGGCCGCGCAAGAACTGCTGAACGATCGCGGAGCTGCCGCCGGCGCCCTGCGCCTGGCCGAGGAGGAGTCGGCCCTCCTCGGCAAGCCGGGCGGAGGCGGTGTCCGATCAAGGAGTGGCAGCTGCGGCGACGTGTTGTGCTTCCTCGGTCACCAGGGAGGTCAGCTTGCCGGGCGTCAGTTGGGTGGTGGGGCCGGGCAGGGGGCGGCCGTTGATCTGGACGACCGGGGCCTCGCCCAGGCCGGCGGAGGCGAAATCGGACTGCGACTTCGCCACCCAGCCCTTGCGCTGACCGCGGTCGACGCACAGTCGGAACGCGTCCTGATTGATCTTCCCCGCCTTCTTCGCGAGGTCCGACAGCAGGTTCCGGTCCTTGAGCGCATCGTCGGTGGGAGCGGGCTGGTGCTGCCACACCTGGTCCATGAAGGGGGTGAAGCGCCCCTGGTCCTGAGCGCAGGCGGCCGCGGCGGCCGCTTCCTGCGCGCCGCTTCCGCCGTACTGCTTGTCGCTCTGTGTGACAAGGCGGTAGTTGATCTGGAGCCGGCCGGACGCGAGGAGGTGGGAGAACGTGGTCGCGTATCGCTGGGCGAAGGCCCGGGACTGCGGGCTGCGCGGGTCTTCGTACACGGTGAGCGTCACCGGCACGGTCGGTCGGACCGGCAGATCGAGCTTCGTTTCGCCGGCCGGCCCCACCGCGTGCTCCGGCGCCTCCACCGCGGTCGCCTCGTGAGCGCGCGCAAGCCGGCCGACGGCTGCGGCCGCACCGCAGACCACGGCGAGGCCCACGGCTACCGCCCCGTAGAGGCGCCAGTTCCTCCGCGGCGCACCGGCACCCGTCCGAGTCGCCTTGCCGTTGTGTTCATCTATCCCCGCAGAGGACAAAGTGCGTGCCCTTCATTACGTCAATCGACGGGCTCGGCCGTCCTGCCGTTCGCGCCGTCGCATTTCGAGCAGCAGCAACCGCATCACACGATCGCTGTTTCGGTCATTCGTTTGAGTGTGCCAAAGGGGGAGTTCGCAGCCGTCCGATGTGTCGTGTGCGGCTCCATCCGCTCCGACCGTCCTGGCCGCCGCCACAGAAGCCGGTACCCGGGTGCGCCCCTTGCTGTGAGACCGAGGGGTCCCGTTCCACGGCGAGGGGCGCGCATCCATGGCGGCGTGCCGGGCGGCGACGGTGCCAGTGGGTCGGGTGCGGTGGGAGGTCAGGCCGCCTGGCACTGGGCGTCGTTCGCCGGGAGGTGTTCCTCGGCCCAGACGATCTTGCCGTCGGTCGTGTACCGGGTGCCCCAGCGGCGGGCCAGCTGCGCGACGAGGAAGAGGCCGCGGCCGCCCTCGTCGGTGGTCCGCGCGTGGCGCATGCGGGGGGAGCTGCTGCTGACGTCGGAGACTTCGCAGATGAGCGCATCCTGCCGGATCAGGCGGAGCCGGATGTGTCCGTTGCCGTAGCGGACGGCGTTGGTGACGAGTTCGCTGACGATCAGCTCGAAGGGGAAGATCAGACTGTCCAGTCCCCAGGCGGTGAGGCGGTCCGCGGTCAGCGTGCGGGCGTCCGCGACGACTGTCGGGTCGGAGGTCAGTTCCCAGGTGGCCACTTGGTCCTCGCTGAGGGCGTGGGTACGGGCGAGGAGCAGCGCGACGTCATCGTCGGGGCCGCCGGTGAGCACGTCGTTCAGGACGGTTCCGCAGAGTTCGTCGAGCCTCGCCCGGCGGGCGGACAGCGCGGTGCGCAGCCGGGCGAGGCCCCGGTCCATGTCCTGGTCGCGGGTCTCTATCAGGCCGTCGGTGTACAGGGCGAGAACGCTGCGGTCGGCGATGTCGAATTCCGCGGACTCGAAGGGCAGGGCGCCCAGGCCGAGCGGAGGCCCGGCGGGCAGGTCGGGGACGGTCACCGAGCCGTCCGGGGCGATGACCGCGGCAGGAGGGTGGCCGGCCCGGCACATGGTGCACTTGCGCGTGGCCGGGTCGTAGACGGCGTACAGGCAGGTGGCGCCGAGTGCGGCGGGGGCCAGTGACGGGTCGGCGGTCTGTTCCTCGTCGATCAGGCGCAGTACCAGGTCGTCCAGGTGGGCCAGCAACTCGTCCGGGGGGAGGTCCATGTCCGCCAGGGTGCGGACGGTGGTGCGAAGCCGGCCCATGGTGGCCGCGGCGTCGATCCCGTGGCCCACGACGTCTCCGACGACCATGGCCACCCGGGCCCCGGACAGGGGTATCACGTCGCACCAGTCGCCGCCCGCGCCATCGGAGGCATGGGCGGGCAGGTAGCGCCAGGCGACATCGAGCGTGCTGCCGCCGGTGAGACTGCGCGGGAGCAGGCTGCGCTGCAGGGCCAGCGCGGTGCTGTGCTGCCGGGTGTAGCGGCGGGCATTGTCGATGCTCACCGCCGCGCGGGCCACTACCTCTTCCGCGAGGAGCAGGTCGTCCTGCTCGAAGGGGTCGCGCAGCTGCCAGCGGATGAATCTGACGACGCCCAGAACATCGCCGAGGGCGAGGATCGGGGCGAGTATCAGGGAGCAGAGACCGAATTCCCGGATTTTCGCGGCGCGGGCCGGGTCTGTGGCGAACCAGCTGCTGGTCGAGGCGCCCGGCATGGCTTCCAGGCGGGAGCGCCCGTCCAGCATGCACTGCATTTCGGGTGAGTGAGGGTGGAATTCGACGGCCTGCCCGGTCGCCGCGACCGACTCGGGAACACCTTCGTGGATCGACTGCTGGCCCGCACGGCGCATCTGTGGCGGATGGAGGTGAGCGCCGGGGCGCGGTGTGTCGCCGCGTATCACCGACTCCAGGAGGTCGACGGCGACGAAGTCGGCCAGCCGCGGCACGCTGATGTCGGCCAGGGTCTGCGCGGTGTCCATGACGTCCAAGGTGCTGCCGGTCTGCGCTCCGACCTCGTTCAGCAGGGCGAGCCGCTCCCGCGCCCGCCAACGGTCGGTGACGTCGAGGACGATGAAGGAGACGCCCAGCACCCGGTTCGTGGCGCTGTGCAGCCGGAAGACGGACAGCGAGTAGGCGTGCGGCCGATGGGGGTGCTCCTGCGTGCCGCCGCGCAGCAGGTGATCGACCAGGGGCCGGCCGGTGTCGAGCACCTCCTGCGCGAGCGACTCGATCCCCTCGACATCCAGCCTGAAGTCCAGGTGGGGCAGCACGTCCCGCAGGCGCTTGCCCAACCGCTGGTCGCGGGGGAGACCCCCGAGGCGCTCCAGAGCCTCGTTGACCCAGACGAAGCGCAGGTCCCGGTCCAGCACGGCCATACCTGCCGGCGACAGGGCGAGGATCCGCTCCAGCATCGGCGGGTTCGCATGCCACCACTCGTCGGAGGGCCCCGGGCCACGGCCGACTGCACCTGCGCTGTCAGAGGTATCCATGTGCCTGCACCGTCGTCTAGGAGAGGCACCACCTGACGGGTCCGGCGCGCTGGGCCTCCAGATGCGTCAGAGGTTCCTGATTCAAGGGTCTCACCAGCCTCCACAGCCGTCGCACCGTGCTCGGTCGCTCACCTCTTCACATGACGCGGTACTGCGAGCCGGAGAGCACCCGGCCACGACCATGCGAGCGAAAACACCGGCACCCCGCGCCGCGCCGCCTCGCTCCCCGGTGTCCTCGGCCGAAGCTACGTACGGATGAGGTCATCTGCCTGCCAGATCGGCGCTGACGCATTCGGGGTCAGGCCGGAGGAGAGAGTCCATGTGCGACGACGAGAGCGAGCCGCCCACGCCGCCCCAACCGGGGCTCTGCGATCTGTGCGGCCTTCCCCTTCCCACCACGCAGGTCTCCGCCCTGGTCCGCGACTCCTCCGCCGTCCATCCCTACAACCCGGACCATGACGGCATGCGACGCCTGACAGCCTGCGGCCCCGGCCACCTCGACGAACTCCGGCAGCGCTACCAGGAACGCCGCTACACCAAGGAAGAGCTCTGGGCCGGGAAGATCGCGCGTGCCCTGCGCCTGCAGCCGGACCTGGACGAGGAAGAGCTGGCCGAGGTGACCGGCCTGAACTTCCTCCAGATCGAGCGCACCCTCACCTGGGAGAGCGAACGATTTCTCAGGCAGCAGGCACCGGAGGACCGAGAGGGCCCGGAATCCGGCCCCCACGACGACGAAGCACGCTGACCCAGGCGCCGCCGACGGTGGCCGACGGGGACCGGACAGCGCGCGGCCCGGGCAGCGGCTGCGGATACGGGTTCGCCCCTCGGCTCTCCTCCCGTCGCACCGGCAGCGCGGACTGCGCCGTCTGCCCTCTGCAGCGAGCAGAGCCCCGGAACCCATGAGGTCATGGGGATACCGCTCCGCCCGGAGGAGCCTGACCACGCACGCCCACGAGGAGGGCACATGGCAGCCTGCGATGTCTGCGGCAACGACTACGCGATGGCCTTTGAGGTCCACGTGGCCGGCGGCGCCGCCTACACCTTCGACAGCCTCGAATGCGCGGCGCACAAGCTCGCTCCCCTCTGCGACCACTGCGGCTGCCGCATCCTGGGCCACGGCCACCAGACGGACGGAAAGTTCTACTGCTGCGCCCACTGCGCCCGCGCCAAGGGCCACACCGCGCTCACCGACCACGCATGAACGGCCACGGCCTCGTCCCCGCGGTCGACGTCCGCGCGGCGCGCCGCCCATGGGCAGTAAGGCTCAGCCCCGCGGACACACCGCAAGCCCGGGGCGGTACCGCTCTGAGGAGGCAGCCATGAAGCAACGACGCACAGGCACGGAGCCGGTGACCGCGCAGAGTCCGCTGCGATTGCGGCGGACGCTGGCCGCCGGCGCGCTGGTGCTCCTGGTCGCGGCCACGGTGCGACTGGCGCTCGCCGCGCACGCTGCCGGGCCGCACAGTTCCCCCGGCCCCACCGTGCTGCTGGTGCTGGCGGTGGTGTGCGGCGTTCTCGCCCTCTCCGCCCTGGTGGATCTCGTGGTGCTCACGCGCCGCCTTCGGCGGGCGGGCACGGAGGACAAGAGCGCCCCGTAGGCACGCCGAGCAGGGCGAGGGCGGCAGCAGGACCCGGCCCTGCCCGACGACCCGACCAGGCCCCTACCTCTGCACCGCCGGAACCAACAGCCCGTCCGCACATGCGCTGCGCCTGCTGGGCGGCTGGTCGGCGCCGGATGCCGCGGCCCGGGACGGCCACCGCGAGAACATGTGACGAGGACCCCGCCCTCGCCCGGTCCGCCCTGCGGCTGCGTGCGCTGGGCGGTCCTGGCCGGCGCGGCACCGCTCGCGACGGCGAGCCCGGCCGGCCCGTGCGTCCGTCGTGCTCGGGCGGCCCTTCCCAGGTCACGGCGGTGGAGGGCCGCCCCGCCTGAGGTGTCTAGTCCGTGGTGCCGGAGGCGGTGCGCAGATCGCGGTTCCAGTCCAGTTGGACGGCCAGTGTGTCGTCGCCGGGGCGCTGCGGGGACGGTGCCCCGGCGGTGCGCGGCGGGGTGCGGGTGCCGCGGGAGATCTCTCCGCTGGCGGTGATGTTGTGCTCGACGCGGGGGCGGCGGCACGCCTCGTAGAGGGAGAGCGCGCTGTCCGGATCCGGTGTGTCCCGCAAGGACTTGGCGAGGACGACGGCGTCCTCCAGCGCCATCGAGGCCCCTTGGCCCGTCGCCGGTGAGGCCGCATGCGCCGCATCGCCGATGAGCAGCGTCCGCCCGGAGCGCCAGGGGGTGCCGGTCGGGATCTCGGTGGCGTTGGTGGCCATGATGTCGTCGCTGGAGGCCGCGACGATGCCCGCGGCGGGGGTGGCGTCCTTGCGCAGCATCGCGACGAGCTGTTCGCGCCAGCGGGACGGTGCGGGGTGCGCGAGGTCGTGGGCGGGGACGGCGTCGCCGCCCACGCGGGCGAACCAGTACGTCTCCCCGTCCGGCGAGACCGCGTAGCCGAAGGCGGCGGTGCTGCCCCGCACCATGGTGATGTGCCCCGTGTCCTCCGCCTCCGGGACACTCTCCGGGGCGTTGCGCGTGTAGCCGTAGAAGACGCTCTGCCCGGCATAGACGGGCTCCGTCCCCGGCGCGACCGACTGCCGGACGGTCGAGCTGAGGCCGTCCGCGCCGATGAGCAGGTCGCCGGTCGCGACGCTGCCGTCGGCGAAACGCGCGGTCACCTCGTCCGGCCCGTTCTCGACGGACACCAGCCGCGCCCCGTGGGACAGCCGGATTCCCCGGCGGACGGCCTCGGCCTGCAGAGCGGCGTGCAACTCGCCCCGGCGCAGGCACCGGTAGCGAAGCAGCGCGTCGTCGGCCTCGCCCAGGGGCACTTGGGCCGGCCGGCCGCCCTGGGCGTCGAGAACCCGCATCGACCGCAGCGGCCAGCCGAGCGCGGTGACCACGTCCGAGGCGTCGAGTTGCGCCAGCGCGCGCATGCCGTTGCTCGCCAGGGTCAGGAACGCCCCGATGTCCGCGGCCGTGTCGGGATGCGCTTCGTGCACGGTGACGTCGAGCCCCGCTTTGTGCAGGGCCAGCGCGGTCGCCGTACCGGCGATGCCACCACCGATGACCAGAATGCGTGTCACGTACCAGTCCGCTCTGCTGCGTAGGTCCCCTCGGGCGTCCCTGTCCATGATGCACCCGGTCGTGTGAAGTCGCCGTGTTCCGGGCGCCTTTGGGGACGACGGCGCCGCTGACGGATCCCGGTCCGGTCGAGCCTGTCAGTCGGCTGGGCGCATTACGGACCGTCAGCCCCGCGTCCCGTTCACGGGCCGGCGGTGGGCGGTCCGGGGGGGCGTGCGCGGCGAGGGTGTCCGTCCGACGGCGGCCTTTCCAGGATCCTGGCGCGCCCGGAGCGGCGCCGAGGCGAGGGTCAGGCGTGCTGCGCCCCGCGTGCCAGCAACAGCAGGGCGTCGACGAGTTCCTCGGCGGGCGCACCGGTGGCCAGGCTGCGCAGCTGCAGTCCGAAGACCAGCGCGACGGTGGTGCTCGCCAGCCGCTCGGCTTCGGGTACGCCGAGGCCGGTGAGGATCCGGGCGGCCAGCTGGTCGTATGCGGCGAAGCACTGCGCGGCCGCGGTGCGCAACCGCTCATCACGGCCGGCCTGGACATAGAGCTCGAAGGGGGCGATGTGCCTGCTGTCGGTCCGGGTGCACCCGGCGACCTGGCCGACCGTGGCGGAGGCCCGGTCGATGTCCATCCCGTCGGTCCGGCACTGGTCGGCGAGCTCGGTGAAGCGCCGGGTCTCCTCCGCGACGAAGTGCAGCAGGCTCTCCCGCAGCATCTCGTGCCGGGTCGCGAAGTGGTAGGTGACCGAGCCGAGGGAGACCTTGGCCTCCTTGGCGATCCGCCGGTTGGTGACCCCGGCGACGCCGTCCTCGGCGATGGTGCGCAGGACGGCGTCGATGATGCTCTGCCGGGTTCCGGGGGGCTTGGACATGGCGGTCATTGTGCCACCGGTGGGGCGGCGGGGAGGGGCGGTGCGGCGGTCTCCGGGGGCGGCGGGGAGGGGGCGGTGCGGCGGCCGTGCGCGTCGTGGACGCCGCTGGTCATGCGGTGGCGGCGGGTGCGTGGGACCTGCGGTTGACGTGGTCGTCCCGCCTTCCTGTCGTTCGTTCGGACGAACGGGTTGCGGGAGGGCCGGGTCGTCCCATGCGCACCGCAGGGGCGACCGTTCTCCTGGCCGGGGCTGCCGGGTCCCCGGTCGGGCCATCGCTCGTGACCCGGCCGCCAAGGGGGCAAGCTGCCCCTTTCCGGGCGCCGGGCCGATGCCCGGAAAGCTCGCCGACGAGCTCGGCGCCCGAGCGGGTCGGCGAAGCCTCAGCTCCCTGACCGGCGAAGCCCCTACCCGCCGGGCGGCGAAGTCCGGGCCGGGGCTCGCCCGCCCGGGATCCGGCGGTCGCGGACGCCGACTGCCTCGGGCTCGCCCCCTTCAGCGAGCCGCCAGAGCGCTATGTCCCCTTTGCGTAGATATTCTGTGAAGTGTGATCGAGCCTGGACGGCCGCGGCCCCGTCGTCGCCACGGCCGGGGGAGCCTTGTGCGGCTGTCGCCGGTCATCCTGACCGTCGTCATCGCCAGCCTGGCATATGCCACTCCGCCGGAGATGGCCTTCAGTCGCCTGCTGCCCGCGGCGCCGGCCCTCGCCGCCGCCATGTGGCCGGTGCTCCCCACTGTCCTCCTGGGGACGGTCTGCCTCTTTCTGATGATCGGCCTCAGCATCGTGTTCCCCGGCCTGGGGACGTGGTGGACGGCTGCGGGGATCATCGCGGTCACCGTGGCGGCCGCCTACGGAAGCCATGTCCGGCTCCAGCGGGAGCGGACCCTTTTTCAGGTGCGGCTCGTCGCCGACGCCGCGCAGCAGGTGGTGCTGAGCCCGATGCCGCGCCGCTACGGCAGCGTCGAGATCGAGTCGCTGTACCTCGCGGCCGCGGCGGAAGCCCGTATCGGCGGGGACTTCTACGAGGTGGTCGACACGCGATACGGGGTCAGGCTGCTCATCGGTGATGTGCGGGGCAAGGGCCTGCCGGCAGTGGGCGCGGCGGCGGCGATCGTCAACTCCTTCCGGGAGGCGGCCTACGGCGAGGCCGACATGGTCAGCGTCGCGCGCCGGCTGGATGCCAGCAGCACCCGCTACAACGCCGCCTTTCCTCCCGAGGGGCCGATGGAGCGCTTCGCCACCGCGCTTCTTGTCGAGATCCCGCACGAGGGCGGGCGTATCGAGATCCTCAACTGCGGACACCCCCCGCCGCTGCTCCTGAACCACGGGCGACTCCGTGCCCTGGAGTCCACCTCCCCCTCGCCGTTGCTCAACCTCGCGGAACTGATCGGCGATCACTACACCATCGACACCTTCGACTTCACCCCAGGCGACCTGCTGCTTCTCTATACCGACGGGGTGGCCGAGGCCCGTGCCCGCGACGGTGAGTTCTTCCCGCTGGCGGCCTGGATGCGCCAACAGCCCCCGACACCGCCCCACGAGCTGCTCGCGGCTCTCCACCGCGACCTCCTCCACTACAGCAGAGGACGCCTGGACGACGACATCGCCGCCCTCGCCGTGAGCCTGCGTGCACCCTCGGAGTAGGCCCGGCCCGGATCGCGGCCGTGCGGTGCCGTCATGCGCGGGCGCGACCCGCGGTCCGGCGCGCGGCCCGGGGGCGTGGGGTCGGTGTGTGCCCCGTGGCGGTCAGGTCGCGCTGCCCGCCTTCCAGTCGGACCAGGACAGGTTCCAGCCGTTGAGGCCGTTGTCCGGTTTGATGGTCCGTTCATCGGAGTTCTTGACCACGACGACGTCGCCGACCAGCGACTCGTTGAAGAACCACTTGCCCGGGGTGTCACCGCCGCCGCCCTTGTTGTCGCGCAGGCCGACGCAGCCGTGGCTGGTGCCGAAGTTGCCGAAGATCGACGGGCTGCCCCAGTAGTTGCCGTGGAGGAAGGTGCCCGACGACGACAGGCGCATGGCGTGCGGGACGTCCTTGATGTCGTACGAGTTCCGCTTGTCGAAGCCGACCGTGGAGCCGTCCATGCGGGTCTTTTCGAGCTTCTCCGAGATGACCATCTGGCCGTTGTAGGTCGGGTGCTCGGGGCTGCCGCCGGAGATCGGGATGGACTTGTAGGTCTTGCCGTCCCGCTTGACCGTCATGGTCTGGGTGTTCATGTCGACGGTGGAGACCTGGGAGCGGCCGATGGTGAAGGAGACCGTCTTGGACTGGACGCCGGTGATGCCCTGGCCGCCCTTCACGCCGTCCAGGTCGATCTTCATGGTGATCTTGGAGCCGGCCTTCCAGTAGTCCTCGGGCCGGAAGTCCAGGCGCTGGGTGCCGAACCAGTGGCCGACGACCTGCTGGCCGCTGCTGGAGGTCACCTTGATGTGGGACTGGACGTCCTTCTTGTTGGTGATCGCCTTGTCGAAGTTGAAGGACACCGGCATGCCGACGCCGACGGTCTTGCCGTCGTCGGGGGTGTAGGAGCCGATGAAGCTGTTGGCCGAGGAGACCGTGGTGAAGGTGGTGTTCTCGGTCGCCGAGCGGCCCTTGGAGTCCTTGGCGTTCGCCACGATCTTGTACTTGGTGCCCCGCTCCAGCTGGGCGCCGGGCTTCCAGGACGCGCCGTCGGGCGATATGGCACCGGCGACGTCCTTGCCGGAGTCGGCCTCGGTGAGCTTCACATCGGTCAACTTGCCACCGGTGACCTTCACACCGGTGTCGTTGATGCTGGCGTTGGTGGCGCCGTCCTTCGAGGACACCGTGATCTTCGCGTCCGAGGCGTCCTTCTTGGCCGCGGCGTCCGCACCGGCCTGCCCGTTCTTGCCGTCGTCATTGCCGCCGGCCGAGGCGTCCCCGCCACAGGCGGACAGGGCCAGCGCACCCGCCGCGAACAGGGCGGTCACGGCCAGGGTGCGGCGCATCCGGCGGCGCGGGCGCGGTGCACCGGACACCTGCTGCTCGGCTGACGGGAGCAGCTGGTGCGGGGTGCGGGACCGAGCGGGCGCGGGGTTGTCCGGCGATGTCACGAGCTGCTCCATACAAGGGTGTTGTGATTCCGTGCTGATAAACAGCACCTACGGGCGGATTCGGTTGCGGGCGGGGCCCGGTTGTGACGAAGGTCACACTCGCGTGGGGAGGGGTTGGTCGGCCGGTCCCGACAGCCAGGTTCGCAGTGGCGTGCCGTGTTCGTCCAGGCGGGGTGGAGCCGAAGGTTGGGTCACCGGGGTGGCCGAAAGGCGGAGCGGGCTGGCGACTTGGGGGATGCGGCCCGCACCGACGGGGGTCACCGGGTCGAGTCCGAGGCGCCCCGCCAACTCCAGGGCCTGCGAGAGGTTGTTGACGGGGCCGCAGGGCACCGAGGCCGCGGCCAGTCGCCCGGTCCAGGCCTGAGGGGTGTCGGCGGCCAGTCGGATTTCCAGTGCTTTGATGAGGTCTGTACGGTTTTGCACCCGGTCCTGATTGCGGGCGAACCGGGCGTCGTCGGCGAGCTCCGGTGCGCCCAGCGCCTGCGCCAGCGCCCGGAACTGACGGTCGTTCCCCACCGCCACCGCGAGCGGCGCCCCGTCCCGGCAGGCCAGCGTCTCGTACGGGGCGATGCTCGGATGGCGGTTGCCCATCGGTCCCGGGTCGCGGCCGGTGGCCAGGTGGCCGGAGGCCTGGTTCACCAACGAGCCCAGTAGAGAAGAGAGCAGATTCACTTCCACCAGCTGCCCCTGACCGGTGCGGGCGCGGTGGTGCAGGGCGGCGAGGATGCCGGTGGCGGCGTCCTTCGCGGTCAGCACGTCCACCAGGGCGACCCCCGCCTTCAGGGGCGGCCCGCCGGGCTCGCCGGTGATGCTCATCAGCCCGCCGACGGCCTGCACCACGAAGTCGTAGCCGGGCAGTTCCGCGCCCGCGCCGGACCCGAATCCGGTGATGGTGCAGTGCACCAGGCCCGGGTTGGCGGCGCGGGTGGCGGTGTGGTCCAGGCCGTAGCGGGCGAGCGAGCCGGGGCGGAAGTTCTCGATCAGTACGTCGGCCCGGCGCGCCAGCTCGCGGGCCGCGGCGGCGTCGTCCGGATCGCCGAGGTCGAGGGCCAGGCCGCGCTTGGAGCGGTTCGCGGCGTCGAAGTACGCGGCCGTCCCGTCATCCGCGAACGGCGGGCCCCAGGCGCGGGTGTCGTCGCCGGTGCCGGGCCGCTCCACCTTGATCACGTCGGCGCCGAGGTCGGCGAGGGTCGCGGCCGCCAGCGGGCCGGCCAGCACCCGGCTGAAGTCCGCGACGAGGATGCCGTCCAGGGCGCGGGCGGACGCCGCGCCGGGCGGGGCGGGGCCGGCGGGCTCCGCGGCGGTGGCGTCCGTGGTGGCGGCCTCCGGGTCGGCGTCGGTGGACGGCCGGGGCTGCGGCCGGTGCGGCTGCGGCACGTGCGTGCTCCTCACGTCGCGGACGAAGTGCCGTCATCGTCCGCGGCGATCTTCGCCGGGGGAAGCCTCCGGGGCGTCCAACGGGGCGGCGGCCACTCTGCCGTGGTGGCCTCTTGGGCGGCCGTTGTGCCGCACCGTGAGGGGAATGTAGCGAAATGTCATAGGAGATGCGTCACTTCGGGACTTAAGTCCCAAGATCCCCTGTCGGAAGGCCCGAGATGTGGTGTCTACTGGCTCTGCCCCAGCGCCTTACCCGTCCGGGAGGACCTCATGCTTCCCTCCGCTTCGATTCTGCAGCAGATCGGCCTCGGCGTGCTGCTCGCTGTGGCCATCGTCTGGGTCGTCGGGCTGGCCAGACTCCTGCGGCGGGGGCGGTACGAGACGGCCATGTGGCGCGACCAGCGGGAGATGCGGGCACGGTACGCGCCGCGCGGGCGGCTCGCCCCGCCCGGCCCGGCGGGGCTGCCCGTGCAGCCGGGCCTGCTCGGCTCCGTGCCGCGGCAGACCGGGCCGGCCGGTCCGCCGTCGGAGTGCGTGGAGCTGAGCGCCGCCGAGCGTGCGGCCTTCGAGGGCCTCGTACGGCAGCTGTCCGGCCGGAGCTGACCGGACGGCGGCCGCGGGCCTCAACGCACCGGGCCCGGCCTCAGCGCACCGGGCCCAGCCTCAGCAGGGCGAGTGCGGCCAGCATCTGCACCGACACCGCCGCCGCCGACTTCCCCGTCGACAGGTGGTGCTGGCCCCGTATGAGCAGTACGGCGAGGACGTAACCGAACCCCCAGGTCGTCCAGGTCGCGGCCTGCACGAACGTGGCATCGGTCGGCAGCCAGGCCGCGATCGCCATCCGCGGCAGATCCGTCACCCAGAAGAGGACGATGAACAGGCTCGCCGTGGGCGCGAACCGGCCTATGCCGCCGAGCGTCCGGGCGATCGCATGCGCGACCGAGCCCAGCGCGAGGCTGGCGGCCAGTACGCCCGCCTCGCCCAGGCCGAGGAGCTTCAGGGCCGCGGCGTGGTCGACGGCCCACTGGGTGTGGA
>Ga0207426_1002147_pt1 | contig 13450 bp, 10 predicted proteins | sample AraplaMF_Cvi_mMS_FD_184265 | JGI IMG/M metagenome (GOLD analysis project Ga0207426, IMG submission 184265) | Arabidopsis root microbial communities from the University of North Carolina, USA - plate scrape MF_Cvi_mMS (SPAdes) (version 2) | ecosystem: Host-associated > Plants > Roots > Endosphere...
TGCGATCGCGTGGACTAACTCGCATTATCCACGAGACTGCGCGCTGCTGACAGGAATTCACCATGTTTTCGCACCACGAGGGCATGGCTTTGGCTCCCTCCTCTGCTTCGTCCGCATTCTTCGTCTGCGTTGCCTTTGCGGCTGCATCGCGTGCCTTTTTCGCGCCTCATCCGGATCTTCCTCGGCGGCGGCACGCCCTCACTGATGCAGCCGTCCGGCGCCCAGCGATACGGGAAGTGGGATTGGGCGGACAAGCCCTTGATAGGCTGCGGATGAAAATGCGCAAGCCTTTTGCTCCAGGCGGCCCCCGAGCAGATCAAGAGCTGGCCGCTGATCGGCCCGCAGCTCTACGATTCTGGAATCTGGCCTACGCCAATATGCGTGCCGAGCTGCGCGAGGTCGCACCGTACCTGAAGCCGTTTGCAGGCGTGATGCTGTCGTTTGCCAGCAGCGCCGGTTTCGGAACGCTCCAGTTCCTGCTGTCGGTCTTCGTCGCCGGCATCCTGCTTCCGTACGGGCCACAACTCGTCGGCGCGATCCGGAGCTTCCTGTTTCGCATCGTACCGGAGCAAAGCGAACATTTTCTGGAGTTCGCGGGGGCGACGATCCGGGCGGTGTCACAGGGCGTGATCGGCGTCGCCATCATCCAGGCGCTGCTGGCAGGCATCGGACTGAAGCTCGCCGGCATTCCGAGCGCAGGCTTGCTTGCAATCATCGTTCTGCTGCTGTCGATCGTGCAGATCGGCGCGGCCATCGTCTTCATTCCCGTGCTCATCTGGATCTGGATGGACAAGGACGTGCTCACGGCGCTGCTTCTGACGATCTTCCTCGGCGTCGCCGGTCTTCTCGACAATATCCTGAAACCATTGGTGATGGGACGTGGCCTGACCACGCCGACACTGGTGATTCTGATCGGGGTGATTGGCGGAACGCTCGCGCATGGGATCATCGGCCTTTTCATCGGGCCGATCATTCTATCGGTCGCCTTGGAATTGGCGGCCGCGTGGATCCGTGTTGACCAGGATGCGCGAGGCAGTCGTCCGAGATAGGAAGGGTCGATTCTCATGCTGCTTCAGTTTCTCTTTGGCACACTGGTCAGTGCGATCACCATCGGCATTCACGCGCTGGTGACCATCGTCGCCGTCTCGATAGCTCGCACGGCTGGTCTGCGGCCAATGGCGCGGCCTCGGCTGCACCTGATGGGCGTGATGATTGCAACGGCTGCGGTGCTCCAGATCGCGCATACGCTGGAGATACTGGTGTGGGCAGGGGCGTATGCCGTTGTTCAGGCGGCAGCACCCGGCAGCGGTCTGCTCTATTTCGCTTTCGTCAACTACACCACGCTTGGCTACGGCGACATCACGCCGGTGCGGGAATGGCGGCTCGTCGGCCCGCTGACTGCGATGAATGGCGTCCTGTTGTTCGGCTGGTCGGCCGCGATTCTGTTTGAGGTCCTGCGCAAGACACTCGAACACCTCGGAATGACCGAAGTGGCAAATGACCTTGAGCGAACAAACGGCGTTCGACGGGGACTGGTTTAGTCCAGGAAGAGGATCACGGCCGTGAGCGCCACCGGCAGCGCTCCGAACGCAATGATCGCGACCTTGAATGCAACCTCATCCGACATGAGTATGGTAACACCGGACGGGGCCGGTGTGATGTGCAGTTTGTGCCACGCCGACGATGGCCGGCTAGCTCAAGACGTCAGGTCGAGGCTCGCGAGCCGGTGCCGATCCAGGAGCATGATCTGGCGCTGGGTATTGCCGATGAAGCCGAGGATGCCGAGCTCATGCAGCCGCGATAAAGCGCGGGAGACAGTCTCCAGCGTGAGGCCAAGATAATCCGCGATATCACGCCGGGACATCGGCAGAGCGATCACGCCGGCCGCTGTCAATCGTTTGTCCATCTCAAGTAGGAAGGCCACGACCCGTTCCAGCGAGGTCTTGCGGCCGAGCAGCAGCATGTGGTCTTCCGCATGGTGGAGATTGTTCGTGGTCATGCTGAGCAGGTTTCTGGCGACCATGGCATCGCTCTCGGCCACGATCTCGAGGCTTTGCCGCTTGACGAGGCGCACATGGGTATCGACGATCGCCTCCGCCGTGAAGCGGTGCTCTACACCGTTCTCAAGGCCGAAGATGTCGCCGACCAGATGAAACGCGCCGATCTGCCTGCGGCCGTCCGACAGCAGTTTGTAGCTTCGCACTGCACCAGACTTGACCTGATAGACGTAGTCGGCCGGCTCTTTTTCGCCGTAGATTTCGCTGCCTTTTTTGTAGGAAAATTCGCTTAAAGTGACGAGCGGATTTGAATCGCTGGTCATGCCTAGATCGCGGAGGGAATTGGGTCGTGGTGCGAAATCTGTCGTGATGCGAACAAACATGGCCAACTCCTCAGCTCATCGCCGAATTGGCTATCAGATAACTCATCGTGGGCAAGGCGCCGCGCTATCCCGCTGCCCGCTGAGGTTGATTTAGAACCAAGGTGGTCTTTCAATCCATTGTCCCAAGGTTCATTGTACCAAGGGACAGGGCGAGCGTTTACTCCGCAATTGAGAAACGCTCGATCCGAGCGGGAGATGCTTCCGTTGCGATGCACATCATTTGCTTATCGCATGATTGGACAGTACCGCTGGCTTAGAATGGATATTCGTCCGGCTTGGCGAAAGGTAGAAAATGCGTGGCCTTGTCCATGTGGTCGACGACGACGCTTCGTTTCGTACCGCGATCGAACGCCGGCTGAAGCTCGCCGGCTACGAGGTCGCAACCTACGCTTCGTCGCAGGACTTGCTGGATGCGGCGCCGGACAACGCACAACCGGGATGCATCCTGCTTGACGTTCAGATGCCGGGGCTGAGCGGTCCAGAGCTGCAAAGTCATCTGATCGCGTGGGGCTCCACACTGCCGATCATATTCCTGACCGGCCACGCCGATACGCCGACCACGGTGCAGGCTATCAAGGCCGGGGCGGAGGATTTCCTGACCAAGCCGGTCGCTTCGGAACTGCTGCTCGATGTGATTTCGCGTGCGATGGCGCGGCAAGATGCCGCGCGCGGCCAACGCGGCAGGCTTGATACGTTCCGCGCTTGCCTGGCAGCGCTGACCCTGCGCGAACGGCAGGTGTTCGATCTCATCGTGCGTGGCAAAATCAACAAACAGATCGCCCATCAGCTCGGGACGACCGAGCGCACGATAAAAGCGCATCGGCACCAGGTCATGGAGAAGATGCAAGTTCATTCGCTCGCGGAGCTCGTTTCGATCGCGGAACGGCTTGGAATGCTCGATCCGAACAACATTTAGCTGCCGCGCGATATGGCGCCTGGCCGAGGGACCCATGGTCGGCTTATTCCTCGACATATTGCTCCAGCGTCTTGGCCGGTGGGCCCTTGTGAGCCGACGCAAACTGGGCCAGCGGTATAGATGTCGTCAGCGCGAGCAGGTTGGAGTCGATGGTCTCGAGTGTCAGCGTCTTTCCTGACTCCATCTGCTTGACGATTGCCGACGGTGCGGCATCGGCGGCGATGCAGGCATTGGTCAGGCACCAGCTATAGGGCACGCGGACCGGGCTACCCTGGTCGACGGTCAGCTTGGCCGGTTGTTGCAGATACATGCCGACCGGTACGAAAAGTTGCAGCCGCGCTGTCGGAGCGCCCTCGCGCTCGATCAGGTCCACGCGTACCGCCATCTGACCAGTTGGGAATTTGCCCGTGATCGAGGTCCGGCACAGCATCGGCGCGCCACCCGCCTTGAAGCAGAACTTTTGCCAGCCGCCATAAGTGATGTCTTTGACTTCGCGTTGACCACGTGTCGCAACTTCGGCCGGCTTGTTGGCTTGCGCAGCGAGACCCGGCAATCCCGCGGTCGCGGCGATGGAGGCGACGACTAGAGCTGCGAGATAGTCGCGGGCGCTGGGCATGGTCGGTCCTCCGGAGCCCTCTATCTTTGTGCATCGAGAAATTTGCTCACGAGCGGCGACCAGATCGGGATCGCATCCGCTGAGCCGATGAAGAAGTGGCCTTCGTTGCCGAACGGCGGCACCAAATGGTACTCGGCGTTGCCGCCTGCGGTCGTGAAGGCGGCATGCATGCGCTTCGACAAGTCGGGGCCGAAGAACGTGTCGTTCTCGATGTAGATCCACAACATCGGCAGCCGCGAGGTGCGGCCGAAATCGGCGGTTGCTTCGACCAGCTTGTCGGGTGCGCAATTGTTGTTGGGCTTGTCACCTACGCGGCCGCCACGGCCGGCGGCAAAAGTGATGATCGCCTTCACCGGCGGTGGGTTCACGCTCGACAGGGCAATGGACGCCCAGCCACCGGCGGACTGACCGACCACGATGACATCCTTCGGAGTGATACGCTTCTCAGCGGCCAGATAATCGATGATCCAGAGGTCCGCTTGCGCGACGGCGAGGCCCGCATCACGGAAGTTGGGATTGGTACATTTACCCACCTTGGAGAAGAACGGGCCATAGACGCCACGCTCGGGGATATCGATGGCGGCCGCGCCATAACCGCTGCCGACAGGGGCCACCACGAGATTGCCGCGCTTGGCAAACCATTTGGCAGCATCGCGGAACTCGACCAGCGGAAAGAAGCTGCGGTCCTTCGCGTTGAGCGAGACCCCGTGGTTCATAATCACCAGCGGGAACGGGCCATCACCGACCGGACGGACGAGATAGGCGAACATCGGCAGCGGCAGCGGAAGGGCCCAGATCTCCTCCTGGATGCGGACCTCATCCTCGGCGCGGGCCAGCGCGGTGCAGGCGGTGATCAGGAGCAGGGCGCCTGCGAAAAGTCGGACGGTTGTGTTGAGAGGCATTCCCACGGCGATCTCCCAAAATTCTTGAACGCCGTCGCCACGATAATCGGCCAGCGCGTGAACGCTGGTCACAGCTCCGCCGAGAGCTTTCCCGCGATTTGGTGGGTGCCGAGGGGAGATTGCTTGATCCAGATCAAGCCCCGGCGGGGACGCGACGACGTGTATCAACGGATGAAGAGCGCGCGACAGCCAATATGACCGAGATGAGTATTCTGGACGTGACTGCGCTACCGGTCGACTTGTTGCGCTGCGAAGCGACGCCATGCGAGGTGGTCGAATGAATTCGCCACCCCAACCAAACTGGACGCGCTTCTTTCCGCCAGCCCGCTGGCTTTCCGCCTATCGGCGCGAATGGTTGCCATCCGACGCCGTCGCCGGTGTCACGCTTGCCGCCTATGCCATTCCCGTCTCGCTCGCCTACGCGGCGCTTGCCGGTCTGCAGCCGCAGATCGGCGTCTACGGCTACATGCTCGGCGGCATTGGCTATGCTTTGCTTGGGGCGTCGCGGCAACTGGCGATCGGCCCGACGTCGGCGATCTCGTTAATGATCGCTGCGACCGTCGGCGCGCTCGCCGGTGGCGATGCTGTGAAATATGCGCAGATCGCAAGTCTTGCGGCGTTCGGTGTGGCGGTGCTGTGCTTTATCGCCTGGCTGTTCAAGCTCAGCGTCCTCGTCCGCCTCGTCAGCGACAGCATTTTGGTTGGCTTCAAGGCCGGCGCGGGGCTCACGATCATCATGAGCCAGTTGCCGAGCCTGTTCGGCGTCACCGGCGGCGGACACAATTTCTTCGACCGCGCCATCAGACTGATCGGGCAGCTCGGCCATCTCGATCCCATCGTGCTCGCGATCGGCACGTTCGCGCTGCTGTTGCTGCTGGTTGGCGAACGGTTCCTGCCGGGCAAGCCCGTTGGCATCACCATCGTGGCGCTGGCGATTGTGGTGGCGACGGTGTTCGCTTTCCCGGGCCTCGGTGTGCCCGTTACCGGGAAGATACCGGAAGGGCTGCCGGCGCTGGGGATGCCGACCTTCGGGCTGCTGGAGTTCGACGATCTATTTCCACTCGCGGCCGGCTGCGTGCTGCTGGCTTACATCGAAGGCGTTTCGGCGGCCCGGAGCTTTGCCGTCAAGCACGATTATCCGCTCGATGTTAGGCAGGAATTTCTGGGGCTGGGCGTCGCGAACCTCGCCGCCGCCCTCGGCCACGGCTATCCCGTTGCGGGTGGCCTGTCGCAATCGGCGGTCAATGACAGCGCCGGCGCGCGAACACCATTAGCTCTGGTCATCTGCTCCGTGACGCTCGGGCTCTGCCTGCTGTTCTTCACGGGGCTGCTCACCAACCTGCCCAAGGCGGTGCTCGCAGCCATCGTCTTTGCCGCCGTTTACAGGCTGGTCGATGTCCGTGCGTTATTGCGGATGTGGGAGGTCAGCCGGATCGATTTCTACGCGGCGTCGATTGCCCTGGTAGCAGTGTTGTTGCTCGGCATCCTCCAGGGCGTCCTGCTGGCGTCGATCGCGTCGATCTTCCTGCTGCTGGCGCGGGCATCGCGGCCGAACGTCGCATTCCTCGGCCGTTTGCCCGGCAGCGGCCGTTATTCCGATAGCGCGCGGCACGCGGACGTCGAGCCGCTGGTCGGAATCATCGCGTTCCGCCCGGAGGCTTCGCTGCTCTACATCAATGCCGAGACGATTCTGGACACGGTCCTGGCTGCGCTCAGGCGTTCGCCGGGTATCCATCTTGTCGCATGCGACCTCTCGGCATCGCCTTATATCGATCTGGCCGGCGCGCGCATGCTGCGCGATCTCCATGACGAGCTCGCGTCACGCCGGGTCACCCTCTGCATCGTCGGCGCGCATGCACAGCTCCGCGACCTCCTGCGTGCCGAGGGGCTCGGGGAGAAGACCGACAGCGGCCAGTGGCTGCGCTCGCTCGACAGCGTTCTCCGTGACCGGAATGCATCCGACCGTTGACTTGGATCAATGGAGCGCCTCGTGCCGACAGCACGATCCCGCATCACTTTTCGCCCCAAGGGATCGGGAGAGACGCATGGCAAAGGACGCAAAGCCCGCGCAGAAGCGCATCGACCAGTTCTTTTCCGGTCCCGGCGCGCGAGCCGATGACTGGCGTGATCTGGCCGAGGCTGCAAAGGGTTGGGCCTGCGGCGGCGATCGCGCCGCCTATGACGCGGCGCTGGCCAGCCTGTCGGTGACGGAAGAATTCCACGGTTATCCCGGCCTGCAACTGATGGCGGCCCTGCGCGAAGCGGCCTCGGCCGGCGATGCGGCCGCGTCGCTGTCGCTTGCGACCCGGATAACCCAGGCCCTGGCGACGCGATCCTTTCGCCAGCACGCCGGCGACTGGAGCGCGAAGGACGATGGCGATGGCGATGCGCCCGAACTGGTGCCGCCCACCTTCGGCGCGCATAAGGCACGCCGGCCCTATTTCGAAACCCTGATTGTCACCGGCGTGTCACCTGGTCAATGGCCGGCGCTCGCCGCCGAATGGCGCAAGCTGCGCCGTCCGGAGGATGGCTTCATCTATGAGCCCGTCATCGTCGGCAGCCTGGAAGATGCCTTCTGCGCGACCATGCTCAATCCCAATCTCGGGGCGGTCATCATCAACGAGGGTTTTGGCCTGCGCTCGCGGCACAATGCGCCGGTGCTCCGCTCGATCACCGCATCGGCGGGTCTCAACGACGAGGCTGATGCTTCCGCGCTACGGCTCGCCCAGATCATCAAGCGGGTCCGTCCCGAGCTTGATCTCTACATGATCTCCAATCGCGACGTCGAGGAACTGGCTGGCAATCCCGAAGCCAGCGTCGTCCGCCGCATCTTCTATTCGGTCGAGGAGCTTCTGGAACTACATCTGTCGATCCTCGAAGGCATTCAGGATCGCTACGACACGCCGTTCTTCGACAATCTCAAGAAATACGCGCAGCGTCCGATCGGGACGTTCCACGCGCTGCCGATCGCTCGCGGCAAATCCATCTTTAAGTCCGACTGGATCCGCGACATGGGCGAGTTCTACGGCCCGAACCTGTTTCTGGCCGAGAGCAGCGCCACCACCGGCGGCCTCGACAGCATGCTGGAACCGACCGGCACCATCAAGAAGGCGCAGGAGAAGGCCGCCCGCGCGCTCGGCGCTGACCGTGTCTTCTTCGTCACCAATGGCACCTCGACCTCGAACAAGATGGCGGTGCAGGCGCTGCTCGCGCCCGGTGATATCGCGATCGTCGACCGCAATTGCCACAAATCGCACCATTACGGCATGGTGCTCGCGGGCGCGCAGCCGCTCTATGTCGAAGCCTTCCCGATGACGGAATATTCGATGTATGGCGCGGTGCCGCTGAAGACGATCAAGCAGGCGCTGCTCGGCGCCAAGGCCGATGGCCGGCTCGATCGGGTCAAGATGCTGGACCTCACCAACTGCACCTTCGACGGCCACATCTACAACACCCGCCGGGTGATGGAGGAATGTCTCGCCATCAAGCCGGACCTGATCTTCCTTTGGGATGAAGCGTGGTTCGGCTTCGCGCGCTTCTCGCCGTTCCTGCGCCGGCGCACCGCCATGGGGGCCGCCAACGAGATCGAGGTCTGGATGCACGATCCGAAGTCGGTCGCGGCTTACGAGAAGCAGCAGGCCGAGCTCGGCAAGACTCCGTCGGACGAGGTGCTGCTCAAAACGCGATTGATCCCCGATCCGCGACAGATCCGGCTGCGCGTCTATCAGACCAACTCGACCCACAAGTCGATGTCGGCGATCCGGCAGGGCTCCATGCTCTCGGTCAAGGACGTCGAGTTCCACACGGTCGAGCAGCAGTTCAAGGAGGCTGTCTTTACCCATGCCTCGACCAGTCCGAACCAGCAGCTCATTGCCAGCCTCGACATCTCGCGGCGTCAGATGGAGCTCGAGGGGTATGGTCTTGTCGCCAACGCGATGGAAATCGCGCTCGCCATCCGTCACGCCGTCAACAACAACCCGCTGCTCTCGAAGTATTTCCGCATTCTCGGCGCCGACGTCATGGTGCCGGCGCAATACCGTCGGAGCGGCGTCACCGACTATCTCGCACCCGGCGTGAACTGGGCGAATACGCTCAAGAGCCTGGACGAGGATGAGTTCTGCCTCGATCCGACCCGGATGACATTGGTGTGCGGCATGGCCGGCTTTGACGGCACCCAATTCAAGGGCATCCTCGCCAACGAGTACAACATCCAGGTCAACAAGACCTCACGCAACTCGGTGCTGGTTCAGTCCAACATCAACAACACCCGAAGCGATGTCGCCCATCTCATCCGCGTCCTGGCCGAGATCGCGGGCGAGGTCGATCGCGGGCTCGCGCAGGGCGGTGCCAATGCCAAGAAGACCTTCGAAGCGCGGGTCAAGAGCTTGATGACGGACGTGCCTGACTTGCCGAACTTCTCGCATTTCCACCCGAGCTTCCGCGGCGATGCCGGCACCAAGACCAATGAGGGCGATATTCGCAGCGGCTTCTACTCCGCCTACAACTCGGCCGGTTGCGAACATATCCGCCTGGGCGATCCCGAGATCGATCGTCGCCTGGAGGCCGGTCCCGAGCTCGTCTCTGCCAATTTCGTGATCCCGTATCCGCCGGGCTTCCCGATTATGGTGCCGGGCCAGGTCATCACCCAGGAAACCATCGACTTCATGCGCAAGCTCGATGTGAAGGAGATCCATGGCTACGACGCCAGGGAAGGGCTGAAGCTTGTGCGTACCGAAGCCTTGGCGAAGCTCGGTCGGCCCAAGCCCGGTGCGCAGCCGAAGCTGAAGGCCGCGTCCTAGTTCAGGCGAAGACGGCCACCATGACGGAGCCCCAGGTCGTCAACAGGATGTTGGCGACCGGGTAGGCCGGCGTATAGCCCAGAACCGGGACAGCGCTGCCGGCGCGTTCCTGGAGCGCGGCCATCGCGGCCGTGACCGTCTGCGATCCGGTCAATCCGCCGAGCAGGAGGATCGGGTTCATGCGCAATACGAAATGGCCAAAGCAAAATCCGACGATCTGTGGCACCAGCGTCACGGCCATACCTCCCAGCAGTAGGCCAATTCCGGCTTCCCGCAGGGCCGACAGGAAGATCGGCCCCGCATGGATGCCGGTCAGGCCAACGAAAGCTGCGAGCCCGAGCGAGGTCATCAGGCTGATGGCGCCGTCGGGAATTTGCCCGAACAGCGGGTAACGCGTGCGGAGAGACCCGACCAGGAGCCCTGCCAGCAATGTGCCAACGCTCGTGCTGAGCGAGATAGTGACGCCGCCGACGGAGAAACTCAGGAGAACGCCAAAGAGGCCGCCGAAAAAAATCGCAAGGCCCAACACGATGAAATCGATGCTGGTGCTCGGCGCCACGATGGCACCGATGCTCTTGGCTGCCGCCTGCACGATCGGCTCTGGCCCGACGATCCGCAGCAGGTCGCCGCGTTGCAAGGCGATCCCGGCTGCCACGGGAATCTCCTGACCGCCCCGGCTCAACGAACGCAGATAGACCGCGCGAGCCCAGCTCTCTTGCGAGGCGGCTTCCAGCGCCATGCCCGCGAGCTTCGGATTGATCAGCATGACATCAACGGAGATCAGGGGAATGTCGAGCAGCTCCCTGTCCTCGACTTCCTCGGCGCGAGGGCCGATCCATTCGACGATGACCTGTCGCGGGGCGGACAGCGCAACGAGGTCGTCGGCCGCCAGAACGGTTCCGGAATCCGCTTCGAGAAGGCGTTCTCCTCGACGGATTCGATGGATGAATAGCCGATGGTCCGGAATGCGGGCTTCCGCGGCTGCGACCGTCACCCCGACGAGGGGAGAGTGCTCCTCGAGTCGATAGGCGCGCAGCTCGAATTTGCGCCAGGCGGATGCCAGGCCCGGCTTGGAGCGGGTGACGCCCAATGCCTGCTCGAGCTTGAGCGCCTCCGCGCGCAGATCGATTTTCAGGAGGGCGGGTGCAATCTGAGTGACGAAGAGGATGACGCCCGCATAGCCGAAAATATAGCAGACCGCGTCCGCCACCGCGACGTGCGAAACGAAGAGCGCGCGCTGCGCCTCGGGGATGGCCAGTCCGTTGATTGCGTCGGTCGCCGTTCCCATGGCCGCACTTTGGCTCAGTGCGCCCGACATGAGGCCCGAGGCGAAGCCGGGATCGAGCCGCAACCACTTCGCAACGGCAATAGCTGTCACGAGACCCGTGAAGCATACGACGACCGCGAGCAGCATCGGCTTCAGCCCGTCGCGCTTCATCGTTTGCAAGAATTGCGGCCCAACCAGATAGCCGACACCAAACAGAAACAGCAGGAACAGAAAGGACTTGGTCATGCCGGAGACGGGGACTGGCGCGAAATTTCCGACCGCCAGTCCGGCGAACAGAGCGCCGGTGACCGGGCCCAGGCTGAACGTTCCGATTCTGAAGCTTCCGATCCAGTAGCCCGCGGCAATCACAAGGAACAGCGCGAGCTCGGGATACCGAACGAGAAACTGCTCCAGCCAGGTATGCATCTCATCCCGCCCGTTCCCTACGTCATCAGCATGACGAGCACCATGCCCCAGATTGTCAGCAGCGTGTTTCCGACAGCGTAGGTGACGGTATAGCCAAGCCCCGGAATCTGGCTCTTGGCGCGATCACAGACCATACCAAGCGAAGCTGTGGTGGTCCGTGCGCCGGAGCAGCATCCGAGGATGATGGCGTCGTGGAAGCGGAACAAATACTTACCGACATACATTGCAAGGATCAGCGGGACGGTCGTAGCAACAATGCCCCACAGGAACAACCCGATGCCGAGCGCCTTCAGTCCGGCCACGAAGCCCGGACCCGACGAGATGCCGACGATCGCAATGAAGACGTTCAGGCCGACCGAGTTCATGAACCAGACGGTCGGTGAGGGAATTCGACCAAAGGTCGGATGCACGGAGCGAAGCCAGCCGAAGAACAGGCCCGAGATTAGCGCGCCGCCGGAGGTAGACAACGTCAGCGGGACACTGCCGATCTTGTAGACGACCGCGCCGACCAGTGCGCCGATGGCGATGGCGACACCAATGAAGGCAACGTCGGCCATATCAGTTGCCTTATCCGCCCGGCCTAACATCTTTGTCGCCGCTGCGATATCGGGCGTGCGTCCGACGATCGTGACGATATCGCCGCGATTGATCTTGGTGTTGGGAAGAATCGGGATCTCGATCGCGATCGCGCCTCTCGTGATCTTGCGTAGGAACACGCCGCGCGATGCCGGCGTCTTGGCCAGCTCCTCCAAGGTCTTGCCGTCGACGTCCTTGCTGGTCACGTAGACATCGACACCTTCGATCGGCATGGAGAGCAGCTCGCGATCGTCGACCTCCTCGGCCTGCTCGCCGATCAGCTGCACGAGCACGTCGCGCCGGCCTGCCACCGCGACGACAGCGCCCGCGTGAATCACGGCATCAGCGGTAGCGTCGACAATCTTCCCGTCCTGTCGTAGCCGCAGAATGAACACCCGCTGGTCGGGGATGAGCGCCTCGGCCTCCTGCACGGTTTTCCCGACCGCCGGGCCGCGCTCGCGAACGCGGAATGCACGGACGTCGAACTGGTGCCACGCCGTGCCGGGTCCGCCCAACTGCTTCTTGCCGCCGTACTCGTCCTCGTATCTCTTGCATGCGGCTTCGAGATCGATACCGAGCAGCGCCGGGCCAAACAGCGCGAGGACGATTGCGGATCCAACGGTGCCAAAGATATAGGTCACCGCGTAGGCGACAGGCATGCCGTCGAGGATTTTCTTGGTGTCTTCCGGCGACAGCCCGAGACGGTTGATGGCATCGGTCGCAAGCCCCATGGACGCTGAGATCGTCTGCGAACCGGCATAAAGTCCGGCAGCGGAGCCGACATCGTAACCGGCAATCTTCGCCGCGACATAGGGGGCGATCAGGCAGAACACGCACACCACCGCCGCGAAAATCGCTTGCGGAATGCCGTCCTGCGCGATGCCGCGCACGAATTGCGGCCCGACGCCGTAGCCGATGGCGAACAGGAACATCAGGAAGAAGAACGGCTTGAGCGGGCCTGTAATCGTAATCCCGATCTGGCCGATGATCACCGCGGCAATCAGCGTCGCGGTGACAGCCCCGAGTCCGAGGCCCTTGTAGGTGAAAGAGCCGAAATAGTAGCCCAAGGCCAGAGACAAGAAGATCGCAATTTCCGGATAGCTCTTGAGCGTCTGAAAGAACCAGTCGATCATGATGTCACCCCTTCATGCATCAGCTTGCGCCCAGCTCGCTCCGCGCCACGCCGGATGCGAAGATCCCGAGTACGAGATCTGGAGCCGTATCGAGCGACATCAGGCGGCGGCCCCAACGCGATATGTTGATTTATGTCAACGGCTGGGCCTTGCGGTGTCCAAAGTCGACAGCGTCATCGCGCAGCGCTTTCGTGACGGCCAAACCCTTGAGCTAGATCAAGGTTCGCCATCCGCCGCCAATCACTCTGAGTGCGATGACGCAGGCACGGGAGCCTGGTCCGCTCGGTTCCATCAGATCGCAATGTTGGAGAGTGTCATATGGCCGATATCTTGACGCTGAAGAAATTCGAGGCACTGAGCCCGTTCGAGATCAAGGACGAGCTGATCAACCTTGCCAAGGCAACGTCGAAGCGAACGCAATCCGCATTCTTGAAC
>Ga0207426_1002148_pt1 | contig 13448 bp, 10 predicted proteins | sample AraplaMF_Cvi_mMS_FD_184265 | JGI IMG/M metagenome (GOLD analysis project Ga0207426, IMG submission 184265) | Arabidopsis root microbial communities from the University of North Carolina, USA - plate scrape MF_Cvi_mMS (SPAdes) (version 2) | ecosystem: Host-associated > Plants > Roots > Endosphere...
CGGCACGGACCTGGTCGAATCGGCCGGCGGCAAGGGCGCCAACCAGGCGGCCGCCGCCGCCCGGATCGGCGGGCGCACCGCGCTGCTGGCGCGGGTCGGCGGCGATGCGTACGGGGAGCTGCTGCTCTCGGCCCAGCGCGCCGCGGGCACCGATGTCACCCCGGTCATCGTGGACGAGACGGCCCGCACCGGCACCGCGATGATCATCGTCGACCCGGACGGCGACAACAGCATCGTGGTCTCGCCGGGCGCCAACGCCGCGCTCACCCCGCAGGACGTGGCCGCCGCGAAGGACACCATCGCCGCCTCCGCCGTGGTCTCCCTTCAGCTGGAGATCCCGATGGAGTCCGTACGGGCCGCCGCCGCGGCCGCCGAACAGGCCGGCAGCCGCGTCGTCCTCAACCCCTCCCCGGCCCCCACCGCGGCGCTGGCCCCCGAACTCCTCTCGGTGGCCGACCCGTTGGTGGTCAATGAGCACGAGGCGCGGCAGCTCTCCGGGCTGACCGACGGCACCCCCGCCCAGTGGGCGCAGGCCCTGCGCGACCGGGGTGCCCGCTCCGTCGTGGTCACCCTCGGCGGCGACGGCGCACTGGTCCTGGACGCCTCCGGAGCCGAGAACGTCCCGGGCGTACGGGTCAAGGCCGTGGACACCACCGGTGCGGGCGACGCCTTCACCGGCGCCCTCGCCACCCGCCTGGCCCGCGGCGACACACTCCCCGGCGCGGCGCGCTTCGCCGTACGGGTCGGCGCCGCCGCCGTCACCAAGCCGGGCGCCCAGCCGTCCTACCCGACCCGGGCGGAGCTGGAGGTCCTGGCACCGGAGCAGCCCGAGGGCTGAGGCGGGAGCGGGACCGCCCGGCGTTGCCCCGCACCCGGCGTCACCTCACCGCCCAGTCAGCTCCTTCGGCCCGTACAGCGCGTGGTCCGCGCCGGTCGCCAGCGCCCAGTAGCGGTCGCCGTGCGACCAGTGCCACCACTCGGTCGGGTAGTTGACCAGACCGGCGGCGGTCAGAGCGGCGTTCAGCACCCGGCGGTGGGCGCGGGCGACGGGCGTCAGCTCCGGCGCGGCCGTGTAGCAGGCGCCGTCGCTCTCCTCGGGGGAGGCGTTGATCGGCGTCCCCATGTCGACGGGTTCCCCGTCGGTGGTGACGAGGGTGAGGTCCACCGCTCCGCCCGCGCTGTGCGGTGCGATCTCGGGCGGCGACACATAGCGGCTGGCGGCCTGGTGGAGCCGGGCGGCGTCCCAGTCAGGGTGGGCGGCGCGCAGTTCGTCCGCGTACTCCTCGAAGTAGCGGCGCTGAAGCCCCGGCGGCCGGTAGCCCTCGACGAACTGCAACCGCAGCCCGTCCGGCAGTGACTTCTGCGCCGCCAGCAGCCGTTGGAGCACGCCGTCCCGCAGGAAGGCGTAGGCGCCGAGCGGGTCGTTCCGGTCCTCGGCCACGAGCAGCGCGGGTGCCGCGGTCCGTACGTCCACCAGCGGCTCACCGCACTCCTCGACGGGGATCGCGGCCACCGCCGGGTCCGCCATCAGCGTGATCCGGTCGCGGACATCGGCGAACACCAGCTCCGCACCGTCCCCCGGCACCGGCCCGGTCCACTCGGCGGCCGCCGCCACCCGCTCGCCCGACGGCAGCCAGGCGCCGCTGAGACCGCACCCCGAAGCCGAGCCGCCGGTCCCCATGCCGTTGGCGAGCAGCACCTGCAGACCGTGGTCCCGCGCCTGCTGCGCGTATGCCGCCACCCGCTCCGCCGAGCCGTGGAAGGAGCTGGCGAGCGACACCCGGCAGCCGTCCGCCGCGGCCCGCGCCGCCACTTCGGGGTGGCTGTTGTCGAAGCAGGTGGCGAGCGCGAACCGGATGCCGCCCAGGGTGCAGCGGCCCGGCGCGGTGCCCGGTGCGAACACGGTGTTCTCGTCCCCGAACAGATGGACCTTGTCGTAGCGGGTGACCAGGGCGCCGTCCGGGCCGATGACGAACGAGGAGATGGCCGGACGGGATCCGCCGTCGGTGGCGCGGCCCGCCGCGTTCACGACCGCCGCGGTCCCGGTCGCCCGGCAGGCCTCCCGTACGGGTGCCAGCCGGGCGTCGTCCGCCGTGACCGTCATGCCCACCGGGTCGGCGGCTATCAGGGCCAGGTCGTAGTGCGTCAGCGCGAGTTCGGGGAAGACCACCAGCCCCGCGCCGCGCCCGGCGGCCTCGGTGAGAAGCCCGGCCATCCGGACGGCATTGGCCTCGATATCGCCCGGTACCGGAAGGAATTGTGCGGCAGCAATGATCATGTGCCCATGATGCCGAGTGGGCCGGGGGGATGGGGCGGGTCGAGCCGATCGGGGTGGCCCGGGCGGTCCGTTGGCCTTCCCCGCCGCCGGACCGCCTGCGCCCAAGAGGACCCCGGCCCCGCTACTTCCGGTCCGCCGCCCGTGCTGCTGCCGCCGCCTCCGACGCCGCCACCGTCACGACCGCCCGCACCTGCCCGGTGATCGCGATCCGGTTCCGTACGAAGACGGGGTCGGTGACCCGGCCGTTCGCCGGGTCCGTGTTGTCCGGGCCGAACTCCAGCACCGGCGTGTGCAGATGCCCGCCCGGGGTCGCCGGCCGCACCGCGTCCCTCAGCAGCGTCGCGCGGTAGGCGATCTCATTGGACAGATAGTCGCCGCCGCCCCCGGCCCGCGCCGTGGAGCCCGGGGTCGGGCCGTCCGGCCGGTCGACGGGTGCGCCGCCGCCCGCCGGGATCTCGGTGACGGCGGTGTGGTCGACCACCGGGTACGGCCCGGTGCCGGCCGCCACGATCCGCGCGTACGACAGGGTGGTGGTCGTCCACTGCGGCTGCGGCCGCACGGTCGGCACCCCCGCCGGAATCGGCACCGGCTCCGTCCGCGAGTCCCGCGCATTGTCCGGATAGCCGCCCCGCCAGGCGCCGTTGGTCCGCTCGACATCGAACCGGCCGGGCCGCCCCTGGCTGACCGTCGTGAACAGATCGGCCTGCCGCGGCCCGCCCCGGAAGTGCGGCAGCAGGGTGCGCTCCACCGTGCCCGCCGCGAAGTCGGCCCACCGTACAGGGAAGACCGCGGTCTCGATCCGGGCGGGCTTCCCGGAGGCGGTCCGCACCGTCGTCCCGTCCAGCGCGAGCGCCGCCGCCCCGGACGGATTGCTCCGCCGGGCATCGGCGTCCAGCTGGAACGGGTCGAAGCCGGTCACCACCACCCGCAGCACCTCCTTCCCGGCGGGCAGCGCGATCGAGTCCTGCCCGCGCGAACCCCGCTCCAGCGACCCGAGCAGGGCGTCACGCCGGTCCTCGGACAGCCCGAACTCCGGCTTCCACTGCCGTAGTTCCTTCGTCATCCCGAGCCGCGCCCAATACAGCGGCCGGTCGTCGTCCCGGCTCAGATCGCCGCCGTCGGGCCCACGGCCCTGCGCCCGGTCCACGGCCCGCCGCCACAGCGCCCGCCCCTCGTCCGCGACATAGCGCCGGGCCTCCGGATAGCTCGTCACCCGCGCCAGCCCGCCCGCGAACTCCCGCTCCCACACATCGAATCCACTGCGCCGCAGAATCTCCTGCGGCGCCGCCTGCGTCAGCCGCCCCTCCTCCACCGTGCCGTCCGCCGCGGGGGCCGCCGCGGCCGGCGGCGTCAGAGCCAGCGGAACGGCGGCCACCAGCGCGACACCGAGCGCGCCCATCCTGGTACGTATGCGTCTCATGGGGGCGAGTAAAGCGGTGTGGACGTGGGGGCGGTAGAGGCCTCGGCCTCCCCGCTGTCCTGTTCCTGCCCCTCGGCCTGTGCCTCGACCCGGCCCGGTGCGTGCCGGGGGACCGCGGATAGGGTTCCTGATCCGTCCCGTCCGGTCCACTCAGCGGCCGCGTCGGGCGCACTCCACGAGACGCAGGGGGATCTCCGTGGCCACTCCGCCACCACCGCACGGCCCGCACCCGTATGCCCAGCCGTACGGGCCACCGCCCATGGGGTCCCACCCGCCACCACCCACGGCGCCGCACCCACAACAGCCCGCGGGCGCCCACCCGCAGCCGCCCGTCGGCCCGTACGACCCCCGGCAGCCGCCCCCGTATCCGTACGACCGTCAACCGCCCCTGAACCCACAGCCATACCCGCACCCGCAGCCGTACGCCGCCGACCCGGGCTGCCGGCTCTGCGGGGCCCGGCCCGCCGTGCAGGCCACCGTGCGCGGGCACCAGGGCCTCTTCCTCCTGATGCGCTTCCTCAGCCGCAGCGGCATGTTCTGCCGCTCCTGTGGGCTGGCCACCTACCGGGAGATGTCCGCGAACACGCTGTGGCAGGGCTGGTGGAGCCCGCTGTCCGTGGCGATCACCCCGGTCACGCTGCTGATGAACCTCGTCCCCCGGAGCCGCTTCCGCAAACTGGCCTCCCCTGTAGGCGGGTTCGGGCCCTCGCTCGACCCGGGACGGTCGCTGCTGCGCCGCCCGGTGGCGCTGCTGTTCCTGGTGCCGATGGCGCTGGTGGTGCTGGCGATTCCCACGCTGTTCGTGCTCGGCGCGTTCGTCGAGGGCGCCGGTATCGGGCGGGCGCCCACCCTCGCGATCGGTGACTGTGTCCGCAACGAAGGCGACTGGAAGGACCAGGATCTGGAGATCGTGGACTGCGGTTCGGCCGACGCGGAGTACAAGGTGACCCGCCGGCTCAACACCTCCAAGGACGTGTGCGCCGACGGCGAGCTGCTCGCCGACCTCACCTACAGCCCGGACAGGATGACGATCTCCTGCCTCGCTCCGGCCCGGTAGCCGCACCCGGACTCACGGGGTCTGCGGGTTCGACGGGGTCTACGAGGTCTGCGGGGCCCCGGCGTCAGCCCTCGCCCGACCCGTCGCCCGATCCCTCGCCCGGCCCCTCCGCGGCCTCGTCGGCCCGCTCCTCCCCGCTCCCGTCGCCCCGCCCCTGCCCGCACCCGAGCAGTGCCAGGAAGTCCCGGAAGGCCGCGGGCATCTCCACGGCCTCCGGGTCCAGCAGCCACTGCAACTGGAGTCCGTCCATCACGGCGGCCAGCAGCGGAGCCGCCCGCTCCGGGGTCAGACCGCCGGGCAGGGTGTCGCCGCACTCGGTCCGCAGCACCTCGGCCATCGCGGCGCGGACGACACGGAAGCGGGTCTCGAAGAACTCGCGCGCCGGGTGGTCCTCGGTGACGCTGTCCGCGGCCAGCACCGTGTAGGTCCGGACGAGGCCGGGGCGGGTGGCGTTGTAGTCGACCAGCTGGGCGAGGGTGTCGGTGTGCCGGGTGCCGGCCGCCGCGGCGGCCGAGGCCAGATCCCAGCGGTCGCGGGTCTCCAGCACCCCCACCAACAGCAGGTCCTTGGTGGGGAAGTGGTGCAGCAGGCCCTGCTGGGTCAGTCCGGCGCGTTCGGCGACGGCGGCGAGCGAGGTACGGCGGTAGCCGCGCTCGGCGATCAGCTCCATGGCGGCCTCCAGGATGGCCGCGCGCCGCTCCGCGCGCTGGGTCTCGCGCCCGCCGCCGGCGCGCCGCGCGCCCGGCCCGCCGCCGCGGGATCCGTCCTGGTCTCGTGCACTCACCGGCCGAGCGTAACCCTCCCGTGGAGATCCCGTACGACTGATGTAACGGAAAAGTAACGGTGCCTACCGCTTGACAGGTGAGCCGGTAAGAATCCGGACAGGGGGTCCGCACGTCCATTCAGGGAACACCGGAGAGCCGCATGACCGACCACCATCCTCATGGCCCCGCCGCAGACGCCGCCCACCATCATGCCCGGGACCGCGCGCACGAGCACGCCGCCGCCGTCGAGCGGGCACTCGCCGCGCTCGACCTCGACACCAAGGCCCGGCTGCTGTCCGGCCAGGACATGTGGACGCTGCCGGCCGTGCCCGCGATCGGACTCCGGTCGCTGGTGATGTCGGACGGGCCGGTCGGGGTGCGGGGCCAGGACTGGAGCCCCGAGGACCCCTCGGTGGTGCTGCCCAGCCCCACGGCGCTGGCCGCCACCTGGGACCCCGAGCTGGCGCGCCGGACCGGTCACCTCCTCGCCCAGGAGGCCCGCCGCAAGGGCGTGCACGTCCTGCTGGCGCCGACCGTCAATCTGCACCGCTCACCGCTGGGCGGCCGGCACTTCGAGTGCTATGCGGAAGACCCGCTGCTCACCGGCGAGATCGGGGCCGGATATGTCCGTGGGGTGCAGGAGGGCGGCGTCGGGACGACCGTCAAGCACTTCGTGGGCAACGACGCCGAGACCGACCGGCTCACCGTCGACAACCGCATCGCCCCGCGCCCGCTGCGCGAGCTCTATCTCGCGCCCTTCGAGCACATCGTCGAAAACGCCCGCCCCTGGGGCGTGATGACCGCCTACAACCAGGTCAACGGCTCGACGATGACCGAACACCGGGCCCTGGTCCAGGACGTGCTCCGCGGCGCATGGGGTTTCGACGGCTGCACCGTCTCCGACTGGACGGCGGCCCGCGACACCGTGCGCGCCCTGCGCGGCGGCCTGGACGTGGCGATGCCGGGGCCCCGGACGGTCTACGGCGCGCGGCTGGCCGAGGCCGTCCGCGGCGGTGCGGTGGCCGAGTCGGAGGTGGACGAGGCGGTGCGCCGAGTGCTGCTGCTCGCCGCCCGCACGGGCTGTCTGGACGGGGTGCCGGCCGCGGTCGACCCGGCCGGTGTCCCACGAGGGATCGACGGCCGGGCGCTGGCCCGTGAGGTCGCCCGGCGGGGGTGTGTCCTGCTGCGCAACGAGCCGGTGGCCGGCGCGCGGCGGGCGCTGCCCCTCGATGCCGCCGCGGTCCGCAGGGTCGCCGTCATCGGGGCGGCGGCGCGCGAGGCCCGGGTGCTCGGCGGCGGGTCCGCGACCGTCTTTCCCGACGCGGTCGTCTCCCCGCTGGAGGGGCTGCGCGCCGCCCTGCCCGACGACGTCGAGCTCACCTTCGCGGCCGGCGCCGATCCGCGCTCCCGCGTCCCGCACGCCTGTGAGGGCTTCACCCTGCGCACCCGCTACCTGGCCGCGGACGGCCGGCTGCTCGCCGAGACCGCGCAGCGCGACGGCAGGGTGCAGGTGATGGGCCGCTTCCCCGAGGGCGTCACCCGGCAGAACCTGAGCACCGTCGAACTGACCGGCAGCTTCACCCCGCGGCACACCGGCCGCCACACCCTCGCCGTCTCCGGCACCGGTGAGCTGCGGCTGACCGTCGGCGGCACGGTGCTCTTCGACGGCCACTGCGCACCCGAGGGCGGCGACCCCTTCGAGGCGTTCCTCAACCCCGTCGAGCGGCGGGTGACGGCGCAGCTGACGGCGGACGAGCGCGTCGATGTCACGCTGCGGTACGTGCCGGACCACCCGGGCGGTTCCGGGGAGGGGCCGGCCATGCTGCACTTCCTGCTCGGCCACCGGGCGCCGCAGGCCGACGCGGACACGGAGATCACCGAGGCGGTCCGCGCCGCGGCCGAGGCCGATGTGGCGATCGTCGTCGTCGCCACCACCGAGGAGACCGAGTCCGAGGGCTTCGACCGCGGCGATCTGCGGCTGCCGGGCCGCCAGGACGAGCTGGTCCGCCGGGTCGCCGCCGCCAACCCGCACACCGTGGTGGTCGTCAACTCCGGCTCCCCGGTGGAACTTCCGTGGCGCGAGGAGGTCCCCGCCGTGCTGCTGAGCTGGTTCCCCGGGCAGGAGGCCGGGGCGGCGTTGGCGGACGTGCTGCTCGGTGCCCATGAGCCGGGCGGCCGGCTGCCCACCACCTGGCCGGCCCGCCTCGACGACGCCCCGGTCACCACCGTCACCCCGACCGACGGCCAACTCCACTACGCCGAGGGCGTGTTCGTCGGCTACCGCGCCTGGCAGCGGTCCGCCGTCGCGCCCGCCTACCCCTTCGGACACGGCCTCGGCTACACCGACTGGGAGTACGAGTCGCTGGACACCACCCCGGACTCGGTGCGGGTGCGCGTCCGCAACGCGGGCGACCGGCCCGGCCGCGAGGTCGTCCAGATCTATCTGGCGCCCACCGAGGACGCCGCCCCCGAGGCTCCGGAGCGCCCGGCGCGCTGGCTGGCCGGTTTCGCCGTCGTCGAGGCCGGTCCCGGGGAGAGCGCCGAGGCCGAGATCCCGCTGCCGGACCGGGCGTTCGCGGTCTGGGACGCGGAGGGCGGCGACTGGCAGCGGGTCAAGGGCGTCTATCTCGTCGAAGCGGCGCGCAGCGTCGACGACCGCAGGCTGACGGCGGAGGTCACCGTCGGCTGACGGGGCCGGAGGCGGGGGCGCTCCTCCCCAGGGACGCCCCCGCCGGCTCAGGCACGGGACCGTTCGGCCCCTCATCGCGACCGCCCCCTCATGACGGCACCACCGACACATCACCACCGCTCGTCCGGGCCGTGACCTTGTGCGCGGAGCCCTTGTCCGTCGGGACGGAGACCTTGCTGTTCCCGCCGCTGGTCGTGGCCTCCACGGCATAGGAGCCCTTGGGCAGCCGGATGGTGACATTGCCTCCGCTGGTGCGGCCCGAAACGTTGTCGGGTGCCGTGGACAGCGCGAGATCCACATCGCCGCCGCTGGTCCGCGCCTTCGCGGTGCGGGCCGTGGAGTCCTTGACGGTGATGTCGCCGCCGCTGGTCTCCGCGGCGATGCCACCGGTGGCGCCGCTGACCGTGATGTCCCCGCCACTGGTCCGCAGATCCACCGAGGCATCGCGCGGCAGCAGCACCCGGTAGGCCACCTCGCACCGCTGCCCCATGCCGCAGTCCTCGGCCTCCAGTGTCAGCCGGCCGTCCTTGACCTCGTGCGAGGGGCTCGGCTTCCGCTCGTTGTAGACATACTTCTCCGTCACCTTCACCTGGCCGCCGGCGTCGACCGGGACGACCTCGATGTTCCCGCCGTGCGTCGTCGCCGACAGCGCGGTGACCTTGCCGGGCACGGTGTACGTACGCTGCGCTTTCTTGTCCGGGCCGAAACCCAGGGAGCAGCCGGTCATCAGCACGCCCAACGCGGCACAGGACAGCACGAGATGAGAGGTACGCAGGCGGGCCATGGTGAGAGGTCTCCCGAGGGCAGCAGTGAACGGAAACGGAACGGACCGGACAACCGATCGGTGCCATCGTTCCGCCCCGGCCCCCTCCGTGGCGTCGCCGCACAGGATGACCTTCGCGCGGCCGTGCCCTTAAGGGTGTCCCGCAGTCCGCGGCCGCACCGAGAAGCCGTACACGGTCTCCGTGCGATAGGTCTCGCCGGGCCGCAGCACCGTGCCGGGGTAGTCCGGGCGGTTCGGGGAGTCCGGGAAGTGCTGGGTTTCCAGGGCCAGTCCGGCCGCCGGTCCGTAGGGGACACCCGAGGTGCCGGTCAGGGTGCCGTCGAGATGACCGGCGGTGTAGAGCTGGAGACCGGGCTCGGTGGTGGCCAGCGTCAGGGCCCGGCCGGAGCGCGGGTCGTACAACTCCGCGACGGTGCGCGGCGCGTGGCACACCCCGCCGTCCAGCGCGAAGTTGTGGTCGAAGGCACCGCCCACCGCCCGCGCCGTCCGGAAGTCGAAGCGGGTGCCGGTGACTTCGGCGGGTGCGCCGGGCAGCGGAATGCCGCCGGCGTCGCACGGTGTGTACCGGGACGCCGCCAGCCGCAGCTCGTGCCCGCTGGCGCTGCCGCTGCCGTCCCCGCCCAGATTGAGGTACGTGTGGTTGGTGAGGTTGACGACGGTCGGTGCGTCGGTGCGCGCGCGGGAGACGATGCGCAGCGCGCCGCCGGGGGAGAGCGTGTAGGTCACGCTGACGTCCAGGGCGCCCGGGAAGCCCTCCTCACCGTCCGGGGAGACCCGGTGCAGCCGCACCCCGCCATCCACCGGCCGGGCGTCCCATACCACCCGGGAGAAGTTCCGCGACCCGCCGTGCAGGCTGTGGGGCCCGTTATTGGGCGTCAGTTCCCAGGTCCGGCCGTCGAGTCGGAACGACGCCCCGGCGATCCGGTTCGCATACCGCCCGACCAGCGCGCCGAAGTGCGACCCGCCGTGCGCGACATACGAGCCGAGGTCGGCGAAGCCCAGCGCCAGCTGTCCCCGCGCCCCGTCCCGGTCCGGGGCGTCCACCGTCTGGATGATTCCGCCGTAGGTCAGTACCCGGACCCGCACCCCGCCGGGCCCCGAATCCAGGGTCCATCGGTCGACGGGCGTACCGTCCTCCAGCGCGCCGAAGGCTTCCCTGCTGACCTGCGTCTTCATGGCAGCGACCCTATGCCCGCCGGCCACCGGGCGGCGCCGGGAGAGCGTGTTCAGCTGCCGCGGCCGGGCCGGGTGACCGTGCGGAACGCCAGCTCCGCCAGCTCCTTCTGGCCGCCGGTGCCGGGGTGGAACCAGTCCCAGGTGCTCAACTGCCGCCCCGTGAAGCGGTAGTCGAAGACCGACTTGTCGAACCGGCACAGCGGGTCGGTGCCGCACACCTCCGCCAGCGCCGTGTTGTACGCCATCACCCGGTCCTGGACGTCCGCCCGCCGGTCGTGCGCCGCCTTGGTCAGATCGTCCGGATCGCGCAGCATGGAACCGCAGATGCCGAGCTTCCACACCTGTTTGCCGAGCGGGTTCTTGCGCCCTTCCGACCACAGCCGCAGCAGATCCGGCACCGCCGCGACATACACCTGGGTGTGCGGCAGCTTGCGCCGCAGGTACTTCATGGACCGCGCGAAGTCGGCGCGGAAGGCGCCCGCCGGGGTCATCGAGCCCACGTCGCGCCGGCAGGCGTCGTTGGCGCCGATCAGGACGGTGACCAGCTCGGGCTTCCGGTCGGCGGCCGCGGTGATCTGGTCCGGCAGATCCCTCATCAGCGCACCGGTCCGGGCGAGGTTCCAGCTGTGTGTGGCGGGGCGTTTGACCAGCCGTCGGGCGAGGCTGTCGACCTTGGGGTCGGTGCCGGTGGCCCAGGAGACCTGCGGGCAGTCGGAGAGGACGGTGCAGGCGTCGAAGCCGACGGTGATGGAGTCGCCGAGGGCGGCGATCGAGCGGGGGTTGGTGCGCCACACGGGCGCCTTGGCGGCCTTCCGCTTGCCCGCGGCGCCGGACTGCGGAGCGGAGCCGTCACCACTACAGGCGGTGAGGGCGATCACCAGTACGGAACCGACGGCGACGGTGCGTGAGAAGCGGCGTCCGAAGCGGATGCGCCGGGGGCGAACAGGCCGATCGATCCGCTTCATCCCCTGTCCCCTCCGGCGTGCGAGTGATATCTCTTCGGGTACCGACGGTACGTCACCCCCTCGACCGGCACCGCGCGATAGCTTTGCCCCGTGCTTGCCGGGCGGTGACCCAAAGTGGCAAGTGCAGTCGGCACAGACAAATTACATCACGTCATTTCCTGTCCCTTTTGCGGCAAATTCCGCCTAATGGTGTTTACTGTAGGTCACCAGCATGCTGGTGCCGAAGTGGTCACTGGGGCAGAATGACAACTGTCCCGGCCGCAACCGGAACGGGCACGAGGCCGCTGGGGAAGGCGAACCTCGAACCGCACTGGAGGTCCCGGTGACGACACGTGGAGTTCTGTACGTCCACTCCGCTCCGCGCGCGCTGTGCCCGCACGTCGAATGGGCCGTCGCGGGCGTCCTCGGTGTGCGCGTCAACCTCGACTGGATCCGCCAGCCGGCGTCCCCGGGCACCTGGAGAGCCGAGTTCTCCTGGCAGGGCGAGGCCGGCACGGCCTCCAAGCTGGCCTCCGCGCTGCGCGGCTGGCATCTGCTGCGCTTCGAGGTGACCGCGGAACCCTGCTCCACCGCGGAGGGCGAGCGCTACAGCTCCACCCCCGACCTGGGGATCTTTCACGCCGTCACGGGCATCCACGGCGACATCCTCATCCCCGAGGACCGGCTGCGCGCCGCGGTCGCCCGCTCGGCGACCGGTGAGACCGAGCTGGCCGCCGAGGTCGCCAAGCTCCTCGGCAAACCCTGGGACGACGAACTGGAGCCCTTCCGGTACGCGGGCGAGGGCGCTCCGGTCCGCTGGCTCCACCAGGTTGTCTGACACACCGGCACGCCCGCGACACGCGGCGGCGGTTGCCTTCGAGCGCGCTTCACGTCCTAGCGTGCGCTCATGGCCGACAACACGTCATCCGACACTCTTTCCGTAGCGGTGCTCGGCACCGGAATCATGGGCGCGGCGATGGCCCGCAACCTCGCGGCGGCCGGTCTGGACGTCCGCGCCTGGAACCGGACGCGCGCCAGGGCCGAGCAGCTGGCCGCCGACGGCGTCCGGGTCGCCGGCAGCCCCGCCGAAGCGGTGGACGGCGCCGACGTGGTCCTCACGATGCTGCTCGACGGGGCGGCCGTCCTCGACGCGCTGCGGCAGGCCGCCGGCGCGCTGTCGCCAGGCGCCCTGCTTCTCCAGATGAGCACGGTCGGCACCGACGGGCTCGCCCCGCTCGCCCGGTTCGCCGACGAGCACCGCCTGCGCTTCGTCGACGCTCCCGTACTGGGCACCAAGGTGAACGCGGAGAAAGGCGGGTTGACGGTTCTGGCGGCCGGCCCGCAGGACGTACGGGAGCGCGCCGCGCGAGTCTTCGACATCGTCGGGAGCACCACCCGCTGGGTCGGCGAGGACGGTGCGAGCGGGGCCGCCAGCCGCCTCAAGCTCGTCATCAACAGCTGGGTGCTGACCGTCGTCAACGGCACCGGCGAGGCGCTGGCGCTCGCCGAGGGGCTCGGGGTGGACCCGCGGGACTTCCTCGCCGCGGTCGCCGGCGGCGCGCTCGACCTGCCCTATCTGCGGCTGAAATCCGAGCTGATCCTGGCCGATAACTACCCTGCGAGCTTCACCGTGTCCGCGGCCCGCAAGGACGCCCGGCTCATCACGGAGGCCGCCAGGGAGGCCGGAGTACGGATGGATCTGGTGGCCGCGGACGCGGAGCGTCTGCGCCGGGCCGAGGAACAGGGCCATGGCCACAAGGACGCCGCGGCGGCGTACTTCGCCAGCTTCGACGGCTGAAACGGGCAGAGGGCCCGCCCGGTGGGTGTCCACCGGGCGGGCCCTCAGAGTGTGCCAGGCGTGCCTCAGACCGAACGGAAGGCCAGCACCACGTTGTGGCCGCCGAAGCCGAACGAGTCGTTCAGGGCCGCGATCCGGCCCTCGGCCGGCAGCTGCCGGGGCTCGCCGCGGACGATGTCGGCGTCGGCCTCCGGGTCGAGCTGATCGATGTTGATCGTCGGCGGGGCGACCCGGTTCTTGAGCGCGAGGACCGTGGCCACCGTCTCGATACCGCCCGCGCCGCCCAGGAGGTGACCGGTCATCGACTTGGTGCTGGTGATGGCCATGTGGTCGACGTCGTCACCGAACGCCTTGCGCAGCGCCCGGAGCTCGCCGACGTCACCGGCCGGCGTCGAGGTGGCGTGCGCGTTCACATGCACGATCTCGGCGGGCTGGAGGTCGGTGTTGTCGAGGAGGTTCTGCAGCGCCGCCGCGATGCCGTTGCCGGACGGCTCGGGCTGCGTGATGTGGTGCGCGTCGGCCGAGATGCCCTGGCCGA
>Ga0207426_1002151_pt1 | contig 13410 bp, 10 predicted proteins | sample AraplaMF_Cvi_mMS_FD_184265 | JGI IMG/M metagenome (GOLD analysis project Ga0207426, IMG submission 184265) | Arabidopsis root microbial communities from the University of North Carolina, USA - plate scrape MF_Cvi_mMS (SPAdes) (version 2) | ecosystem: Host-associated > Plants > Roots > Endosphere...
GGTCGTGACCCTGTCCGCTCTGCGTCACCGTGACTCCTACCAACGTGCAGACCTACGGAATCGTCGGCTGCACGCTACCGGGTCGCAGCAACGTTCGACCACGTCGCCTGGTCACCACCCCCGCCCGCCCCCGCAACGCACCGGGCGGGCCCTGCCAGCGGCCCGCCCGGCCCCGTACGACAAACCCGACGCCGTGCGACAAAGCCCCCCACCGCCCCCGCCCCGCCGCCACGCGCCCCGTCCCGAGGCGTAGTTCACACCTCCGCGGGCCGGCTCAGGCCGCCGTGGCCCGCAGGTCCAGCCGGGCGCTGAACTCGCGCACCACCGGTTCGTCCCTGAAGGGCTCCAGGCGCAGCTGGAAGTCCTCCAGATACTCCGCGCCCCGGTCCGAACGCAGCCCGCTCAGCAGCTCCACCGCCTGGGTGCCGGTGTGGCAGGCCTGCTCCACCTCCCGTTGCTGCGCCTGGGAGCCGGCCAGCAGCAGCAGCCCGATGGCCCGCCGCCGCGCCCGGCCCTCCGGGTGCCCGTCCAGCGCCTCCTGCGCACGCTGGGCCGCGGGCCCCGGCTGCCCCAGGTCCCGGTGGCAGTGGGCGAGTTCGTCGGCCAGGTAGGCCTGGTCGAAGTGGGCGATCCAGACCGGGTCGTCGCCCGACTCGGCCGTCGCGTCGGCGCGCTCCATCGCGGCGACCGCCCGGCCGGCCACCGCCTGGAAGGCCCGGCCGTCGCCCATCAGGGCGTGTCCGCGCGCCTCCGCCGCGCAGAACATCGCCTCCGCACGCGGGGTGACATGGCCGCGGGCGCCCTCCTGGGCGGCGCGCGCGAGCTGGGCGATCTCCCGGGGGTTGCCCAGCGAGGCGGCGAGATGGCTCATGCTCGCGGCCAGGACATAGCCGCCGTAGCCGCGGTCCCCGGCCGCCTGGGCCAGCCGCAGCGCCTGGATGTAGTAGCGCTGGGCGAGGCCGGGCTGTCCGGTGTCGACGGCCATGTAGCCGCCGAGCTCGGTCAACCGCGCGACGGCGGCGAAGAGTTCCCGCCCGACGGACTCGCGGTACGAGCCGGCCAGCAGCCCCGAGACCACGCTGTTGAGGTAGTGCACGACGACCGGCCGGACGTGCCCGGCGCCGAAGCGGTGGTCGAGTTCGCCGAGCGCCGTGGTCATCGCGCGCACCGCCTCGACGTCCGAGATCCCGACCCGGGCGCCGGCGTTCCGGGCGACCTGGCTGTCCGCGCCGGTGATCAGCCAGTCGCGGCTGGGCTCGACCAGCGCCGAGGCCGCGACCGTCGAGCCGCTGAGGAAGTCGCGCCGCCCGACATCGCTGCGCCACAGCTCGCAGACCTGCTCGATCGCCCCGAGGACGGTCGGCGAGAACTGCAACCCCACCCCGGACGCGAGGTTCTTGCCGTCGGCCATCCCGATCTCGTCGATGGTGACCGTGCGCCCCAGCTTGCGCCCCAGCGCCTCCGCGATGACGGCCGGCGCCCGGCCCCGCGGCTGCTGTCCGCGCAGCCACCTGGCCACGGAGGTCTTGTCGTAGCGGAGGTCGAGACCGTGCTCCGCGCCGCACATGTTGACGCGGCGGGCGAGCCCCGCGTTGGAACAGGCGGCTTCCTGGATCAGCGACTGCAGCCGTTCGTTGGGCTGCCGTGCGACGAGTGGCCTGGCGGCCATGCTTGTACCCCCTGTGTACCGCGGCGCGTTCACCGGCGAACGCCGTTCCTCGTGATCGATTCCCCGTGAATATGCCGGATATCCGAGAGATCCGGGATATGCGCGATAGGAGAGATCGGAGTGATACGCACTTTGCAGCGGATGCTCGGTTGTGAGCGTTTTGGGCTCTGTCCGGAGCATCCTCGGTGCGAAGCGCTCGTTCCCGAGGAGGGCGGGTGCGCGGTGCCGTGCACGGATCACGGCGCCGCCGTGCCCGGCTCCCCCCGGGTGCACTGCGGGCTGCCGCCGGGCGGCCTCTCCGCCCGTCACGCAGGTGGCTACCCGCTCCTGTGGCCCCGCCCGCACACGCGCCCCCACCGGTGCACCCATGCGCCCCACGTGCGAGAACGATGCGCCGGGGGGCGTCCGTCGGGCCGTAACCCTTGGTGACACCGGGAGTTGTCCTGTGCGTGGAAGAGACCATCACCGTCACAGGAGCCCCGCAGATCCCCCAGCAGCGCGGCGAGCAGCTGTTGGAGACCGCGGTGCGTTACGCGGAGGAACGGCATTGGGACGTGTTCCCGGGCGCATGGCTGGAGCACGACGGACGGACGCCGCGCTGCTCGTGCGACGCCGGTGACTGCGCAGCGCCCGGCGCGCACCCCACCGTCCCCGACTGGGCCGGCCAGGCCACCGGCAGCGCGACCACCGTCCGCCGCATGTGGAGCACGCAGCCGCACGCCTCGATCCTGATGCCGACGGGCCGGTCGTTCGAGGCGCTGGACGTCCCCGAGACCGCGGGCTGTCTGGCGCTGGCCCGTATGGAGCGGATGGCGCTGCCGCTCGGGCCGGTGACCCGCACCCCCGGCCGCCGGATGCTCTTCCTCGTCCTTCCCGGCGCCTCGGTGAAGGTCCCGGCGCTGGTACGGAGCCTGGGCTGGGCGCCGGCCGCGCTCGATCTGATCTGCCGCGGCGAGGGGGAGTACATCGCCGCGCCGCCGACCCGGGTGGGGGCGCACGGCTCGGTGCAGTGGGCGCGCCGCCCCACCGCCAGCAACCGCTGGCTGCCGGACGCCGAGGACTTGATCAGCCCGCTCGCGTACGCCTGCGCGCGGGACGCGGTCGCGGTACGGGGACGCTGACCCGGACCCGTCCGCTCCCCTTGCCCCTGGGGGCGCCGACCGCCCGGCGCCCCGTGCCCCCCGGTCGTATCGTGGGGCCGGACGGGGGTCAGGACGGCTCCTGCGGGGACGTCGGAGGGCAGCACCGGTGGCGAACGAGCCGGAAGACATCGAGCGGCGGGACGAGTCGGCGCCGCCGCCGCACAGCGCGGCCGCTTCTGCGGGCGGCCCGGCCGCGGCGGCCCGCGAGGACGCCTTCGCGGGGCCGCCCGCCGTACGCGTCCAGGGCCTGTGGAAGAGGTTCGGCGACCAGATCGCCGTCAACGGCATCGATCTGACGCTGCCCGCCGGCCGCTTCATCGGGCTCGTCGGCCCCAACGGCGCCGGCAAGACCACCACCCTCTCCATGGTGACGGGCCTGCTGCGGCCGGACTCCGGGCTGGTCGAGATCGGCGGGCACGACGTCTGGCGGGACCCGGTGTCGGTCAAGTCCCGCATCGGGGTGCTCCCCGAGGGGCTGCGGCTCTTCGAGCGGCTCTCGGGACGCGAACTCCTCGGCTACATGGGGCGGTTGCGCGGTCTGCCGGGCGGCGAGGTCGACAAGCGGGCCGGGCAGCTGCTGGACGTGCTCGACCTGTCCGGCGCCCGGAACAAGCTGGTGGTGGACTACTCCACCGGTATGCGCAAGAAGATCGGGCTGGCGGCGGCGCTGCTGCACAACCCCGAAGTCCTCTTCCTCGACGAGCCCTTCGAGGGCGTCGACCCGGTGTCCGCACAGACCATCCGCGGCGTGCTGGAGCGCTACACCGCCTCCGGGGCGACCGTGATCTTCTCCAGCCATGTGATGGAGCTGGTCGAGTCGCTGTGCGACTGGGTCGCGGTGATAGCGGCCGGGCGGATCCGGGCGGACGGCCCGCTCGCCGAGGTGCGCGGCACGGCGCCCTCGCTGCAGGACGCGTTCCTCGAACTCGTCGGCGCCCGGGGCCGCGGCGCGGGCGCGGACCTCGACTGGCTGGGCGGTGGCGGCGCCCGATGAGCACCGAAGCCGCCCCGGCGGCCGCCCCTCAGGGCGCCGCACCGTCCCTGACCGGTGTCTTCGTCCGGCTGAAGCTGTCACTGCTGCGCAACGGCCTGCGCCGGTCAACCGGCCGCGCGCTGGCGTACGTCGGGTCCGTCGTCGTCGGTCTGCTGTTCGCCGCGGCCGCGGTGCTGGGGCTGATCGCGCTGCGCGGGACCGCGCACGCCGGCGCGCTGGTCGTGCTGCTCACCGGGATCCTCGCCCTGGGCTGGGCGGCGCTGCCGCTGTTCTTCCCCACCGGCGACGAGACCCTCGACCCGACCCGGCTGGTCATGCTGCCGCTGCGGCCGCGGCCGCTGATCGGGTCGCTGCTGGTGGCCTCGCTCGTCGGCATCGGTCCTTTCGTCACCCTCGCGCTGGTCACCGGCTCGGTGATCGCGGTCGCGCACGGGGCGGCCGCCGCGGCCGTGGGCGTGGTGGCGGTCGTCCTGGTGACGCTGGTGTGCGTGTCGCTGGCGCGCGCGGTCGCGACCGCCTCGGTGCGGCTGCTGACCAGCCGCCGCGGCCGTGATCTCGCCGTGCTGAGCGGCCTGTTCATCGCCATCGGCGCCCAGGGCGTCAACATCGCCGCCCAGAAGCTGGGCCGGCCGGACGGCCTGTCCGTACTGGAGCCGGTGGGCACGGTCCTGCGCTGGGTGCCGCCGGCCTCGGCGGTCGGCGCCGTCGAGGACGCCGGGCACGGGGCGTACGGGCGGGCGCTGGCCGGCCTGGCGCTCACGGCGGTGGCGCTGGTCCTGCTGTTGTGGTGGTGGCAGCGCACCCTGACCACGTTGATGACGGCCCCGGACTCCTCCACTCTCCAGGCCGTGGAGAAGGACAGCGCGCGCGGGGCCGCCGCGGGGGAACGCGGGCTCGCGCGCCTGCTGCCGGACGGGCGGACCGGCACGGTCGCGCTCCGTACGCTGCGCTACGCATGGCGCGACCCCAAGTCGAAGATGGCGTGGGCGACCGCGCTCGGCGTCGGCCTGCTGGTGCCGGTCGTCTCGGCGGCGCAGGGCAACGGCAGCATCTATACGTCGTTCTCGGCGTCCGCACTGCTCGGGGCGCAGATGTACAACCAGTTCGGTCAGGACACCTCGGCGTTCTGGATGGTGGCCTCGACGATCGCCACCCCGCGGGACGCCTACGAGGAACTGCGGGCGCGCGCCCTGGCGCTGGCGTCGGTGGCCGTCCCGTTCGTCACCCTGGTCGTCCTCGGCAGCGCCGCCGTCATCGGGCCCTGGTCGGACTTCCTGGAGGTCTACGGGCTCTCGCTGGCCGTGCTGGGTGCGCTGCTGGCGACCGGGGCACTGTCGTCGGCGCTGTTCCCCTACTCGATCCCCTCGGAGGGCAACAAGAACGTCGCGCCGGGACAGGGCGCGATCGCCTGGTTCAGCCTCTTCGGCGGGGTGGCGGTGGGCGCCGTGCTGTGCGCGCCGCTGCTGGGGCTGACCATCTGGCTGCACGTCGCCGGTCTGCACCACCTGTTGTGGGTGCTGCTGCCGGTGGGCGCGGTCTACGGCGCGGGCGTGGCGGAGCTGGGCCTGCGGGTGGCGGCGCCCCGGGTGGCGGGGCGGCTGCCGGAAATCCTGACGGCGGTCAGCAAGGGCTGAACCGGCGGAGCCGGCGCGCGGCGGCATCGCCCGCGCGCCGGAACGGCGGCCGGTCGCCACGCGCCGTGCTCCCCACCCCGGGGAGCACGGGCTGTGGCCTCGCCTCGGGGCACATCAGCCGGGCATCGTGGCCGTGCGGAGGAAGGGTTCGATGGCCGCGCACCAGGCGTCGGGCTGTTCCCACGGGAGCAGATGACCGGCGTCGGGGATCTCCGCGTAGGCGCCGCGCGGCAGCACCCGGACCATCTCCATGGCCTCGGCGCGGCCCAGCTCGGCGTCGAGGCCGCGGACGACGAGGGACGGGCACGACACCTGGGCGAGTTCTTCCCAATGGGCGTCGTGGACCCAGGTCTCGCGGGCGGTGAGCATCTGCCGGCGGGAGAAGACGGGGCGCCAGCCGTCGGACCGCTCGGCCATCACCTCGGCGAAGAACTCCCCGCGGGCGGGTCTGGGCCGCTCCAGGGTCGGGTCGTCCTCACCGAACCACTTGCGGACGTCCGCGAGGGTGGCGAACGGCACCGGCCAGGACCGGAACCACTCGGTCCACTCGCGCTGCGAGGCTGCCCCGAGCGCCGAGGCCCGCATGTCGCAGATGACCAGCGCACTGACCAGATCCGGTCTTCGGGCCGCTAACTGCCACGCCGTCAGGGCGCCCATGGCATGCCCGACGAGGGCGACCGGGGCGAGACCGAGCTGCTCGACGGCCGCGATGGCGTCGTCGACATACGCCTCGCGGTCGTACGGCCCGTCGGCGGGCTTCTCGCTGCGGCCGTGGCCCCGCTGGTCCAGCGCGACGGGGCGGTGGCGCGCGCTCAGGCGGCGCGCGGTGGCCGCCCAGTGCGAGGCGCGGCCCATGAGGCCGTGGAGCAGCAGGACGCCCGGTCGCTGCTCGCTCTCCTCCAGCCCGCCGCCGATCTTGGGCGGGTCGGTGAATTCCCAGGCGGCGAGGCCTACGCCGCCGACTCCTGTGACATCGATGCGCTGCACCATGTGCCCTGGCACCCCCAATCGTCCCTTGAGCAGCTCCACACTATCGAACCCCTATTCGAACGCGCCGGAACGGCGCGCAATACCCCTCGTTCGAGTGACCTCACTCAAGGATTGGCCGCGCCCGCCACGGGGAGACATCTGCCGGGAGGCGGGCCCTACCGGGAAGGGGGCCCGTGGGGGAAGACCCTGGGAGCTCGGGGCTCCGGGTCTTGGGTGGGGGACATGGGGAGGCAGGGCCCCGGCTGCTCGCAGCGCCGGGGCCCTGACCGTCTCCGTACGGCATGGATGCATCCGAGCCCCCTCCCGGCCAGGACAGGCCGATGCATGGCCATGCGTCAGGGTGACACGAGACCGGCCGTATCGCACGGATTCGCACAAGTCCGTTCAACCGGAAAGAACTTGCCGAGCCCGCCGAGGTGCGCATCGGCGCAGCTCAACGGGCTCGTGGGGAGGATTCCGCCGGACGTGCGGAAAAGAATGCGGCTGAAACTGCTTTCAGCGCTTGGCGACAAACACATGGGCGGCGATCTCGGAGTCCAGCTCGGCGGCCTCGCCGCTGCTGCCGACCAGCACCCCGGCCGGCGACTCCGTCACGCTCACCACGGCGCCCGGCTGCACCCCGGCCCGCCGGAGGGTGTACATCAGCTGGGCGTCCGCCTGGATCGGCTCGCCGATCCGGCGCACCACGGCCGTCTTGCCGTCGGCCCCGGCGTCCAGATCCATCAGGCTCACCATGCCGGCGTCCAGGAACGGGTCGCCCCCGGCCTTCTCGCCGAGCTCCTCCAGCCCCGGGATGGGGTTGCCGTACGGCGACTCCGTCGGGTGCCGCAGCAGTTCCACGACGCGGCGCTCGACCGCCTCGCTCATCACGTGCTCCCAGCGACAGGCCTCGGCGTGCACCTGCTCCCATTCGAGCCCGATGACGTCGACGAGCAGGCATTCGGCGAGGCGGTGCTTGCGCATCACCCGGGTCGCCAGCCGGCGGCCCTCCTCCGTCAGCTCCAGATGCCGGTCACCCGCGACCGTCAGCAGCCCGTCTCGCTCCATGCGCGCCACCGTCTGGCTCACCGTCGGGCCGCTCTGTTCGAGCCGCTCCGCGATGCGGGCGCGCATGGGGACCACACCCTCCTCTTCCAGTTCGAGGATGGTGCGGAGATACATCTCCGTGGTGTCGATCAGTCCGGACATGCGTGCCCCTAGATGTGTGGTGCGGTGGCCCTGGACTCAATTCTGACGCATCCCACCGACAACGGAGCCGCCTCGTCGGTGCGCGCGACCCTCACGGCCGTATTGACAGGGCACAGGTCCAGACCGCAACGTGATCCGCGCCACTGATCAGATACGACGAGATACGACTGATCCGACGAGAGGGGCCCGCGTCCATGGCTCAGAGCGACCGGAGCGACCGGCCGGCCGGGAAGTTCTTCGACGCCGCGATCGACCTGCTGCGGCAGGTCCGCGACGAAGAGGGCGACCGGATCACCGCGGCCGGGCACCTGATCGCGGACACCGTGGCGGCGGGCGGCCGGGTCTTCTCCTTCGGCGCCGGGCACTCCTCGCTCCCCGCGCAGGACACGGTCTACCGCGCCGGCGGCCTGGCGATCATGAATCTGCTGTCCGTCCCCGGCGTGGTCGGCGTGGACGTCCGGCCCGCGACCCTCGGCAGCGCCCTGGAGCGGGTCGACGGGCTGGCCGGGGCCGTCCTGGACACCAGCCCGCTGGAGGCGGGCGATGTGCTGGTGATCATCTCGCTCTCCGGGCGGAACGCGCTGCCCGTCGAGATGGCGAGGCACGCCCGCGACCTCGGCATCAAGGTCATCGGGGTGACGTCGGTGGCGTACGCGGAGGCGACGACGTCCCGGCACGCCTCGGGCGGCTTCCTCAAGGACCACTGCGACCTGGTGCTGGACAGCCGGATCCCGGTCGGCGACGCCGAGTTGACGCTGCCGGGCATCGACGCCCCGTTCGCCCCCGCCTCCACGGTCGTCACCAGTGCGATCATGCAGGCCGTGGTGGCGACGGCCGCCGGCGCCCTCGCCGAGCGGGGCATCGATCCGCCGCTGCTGCGCTCGGGGAACGTCGACGGCGGGCACGACTGGAACGCCCGGGTGATGAGCGCGTACGCGGACCGGATCTTCTACCGGCAGTGAGCGGCGGCCGGCCCGGGAGCGGAGGTCCGGGGCGGCGCGGTCGCCCGCCGCGGAGCGGCGGCCCGGCTCAGAGCGACGCCGCGCCCGCGAGGTCGAGGGCCGTGGCGATCCGGGCCGCGACCTCCTCGGCGTAGTCCGCGTCCGCCCGGTCGAAGGGACGGCGCGCGGGCGCCCGCAGAAAGGTCGCGACGCCGAGCGTGCGCCCCCGGCTGCGCAGCACCACGCACAGACCGTGGACGGTGCCGTCCGGCCAGTTGCGGGCGGCCGCCCAGCCCTCGGGCGAGGCCGGACCGGCGCTGCTGCGCACCGAGCCGCGCCGCTCGTACGCCTGGATCGCCGGATGCCCCGGCACGTACGGCGCGGGGATACCGGTCGCCGGCAACATCTTCGAGGGCCCCGGGGAGCCGGCCGGCGAGGCCAGCGCCCGCACCAGCCGCGGCACGGACCGTTGCCGGCGGCGGTCGGCCCCCGCGCCGGACGGGGCTAACGGGGCGGCCGGGGCGGAGGCGGAGGCCGCCGGGCCGACGGCCGACGGCGCGGCGCCGCCCGCGGCATGCCCCGCGTCTCCTGCGCTCCCCGTGGCCCCCGTCTCCCCGGCATGCGTCGTGTCCGCCGCGTCGCCCGCGTCGCCCGCACCCTCCGTGCCCGCCCCGTCGGGCGCGTCGGAGCCGTCGGGGGCACGGGCACCATCCGCCCCGCCGGACGCCGCCCCGCCTTCCCCGACGGGCCCGCCGGACGCCGCCCCGTCCACCCCGCCCGGCTCGGCACCCTGCGCGGCCTGGTCCCCGACCGCCTCCTCGTCTCCGGCCGCACCGCCGTATCCGACGCCGTACCCGCCGCCCCCTCGGCCGTCGTAGCCGGAGCCGTAGGCATCCCCACCACCTGGGCCGTACGCCTCGCCGCCGTACGCGTCCTCATAGACGTCGTCCCCGGCAACCGTGCCGTACGGCTTCGGGGCGGGGGGCATGGCGAGGTCGACCAGGCCGTGGTCGGCGAAGCCCGCGAGGGCGAAGTCGAGGTGGACCGCGGCGGCCTCGGCCGGGTCGGGGCACTCCGCGGCCGCCCGGCCGGCCCGGTGCAGCTGGTGGGCGCGGAAGCGCAGCAGGGAACCGTCCTGCTCGGCGCGCTTGGTGTCCGTGACGTCCTGGAAGAGCCAGGCCACGCCCAGCGGCACCGGCTCCTCCGCCAGCGGGGAGGCCAGCCGGACGAAGCCGCTGCGCCAGCACCGGCGCGGCAGCTCCGCCTCCTCGGAGCGCAGCGTGACCCACAGCTCGGCGACGGCCGGCGGCGCGCCCTCGGCGAGGACGTGCTGCAGGGCGCACTCCACCTCCTCGACGCCCTGCCCCAGCAGCTCGCCCAGGGGACGGCCCAGCAGGGCGGTGCGCCCCACCCCCAGGGCGCGGGCGGCGTGCGCGTTGACGACGGCGGGCCGCAGGTCGGCGTCGATCAGCACCACGCCCCACGACGCGTCCTCGAACAGGGCCTCGCTGAGCGCGATGGACCGCTCCAGGTCCATCTGGGTGTGCACCTCGCTGAAGGCGCAGTACACCCCCGCGACCCGGCCCCCGGGGCCGCGGACCGCGGAGGCCTGGGTGCGGACCAGGACGCGGTGGCCGTCCTTGGTCAGCAGGGCGAACTCCTGCACCTGGCGGCCCGGGGAGCGCATGGCGGCCGCGAGGGCGGCGTCGATCTCGTCCGCGTCCTCCTTGCGGACCGCCCAGCCGGCCAGGCCCGCACGGCCGACCGCTTCGGTGGTGGTCCAGCCCAGGATGCGTTCGGCCTCGTGGTTCCAGTGGGTGACCGTGCCGTCCGCGGCGAAGGCGACGAGGGCGGCGTCCATGCCGTCCAGGAGCGCGGCGAGCAGACCGGAGTCCTCGGTCTCGTCGGCGGAGCAGCGCGCCGCCGACGCAGAAGAAGCTGACGAAGCAGTCACTGGCACCCCTCACGAACGCGGCCGCACGTGCTCCACCTGGGAACATTCAACTGGAACGTGACACACCACACAGCCGATTCGCGGAAATCGTTGCTCTCGGGAAATTCCCTTGTGTGCGGCCGGACAGCTTCCTACTGTGTGGAGCACACGAGAAGGGAGGTGGTTCGGCAGATGATTTCGCACCGGACGCGTGAGGTGGCTGCGGGCTAGCGGCCCGTCGCTTCACCCGAAGTGCAGCGCCGGACCAGCGCATACTGCAGATGCGCAGCCGGCCAATCCCAAGCAGTCACCCGACCCGCGGGCTGCCGGTTCGTCCGACCGACCCTCTGCGCCACCGAGCGCGGGGGAAGCAGCCCGCGGGTCGTCTGCGTGATCCGCCCCCCGCCCGTCATGATCTGCTTCTGCACACGACGGGCCGCCGCCGGGGCCGGATGCGCGCCCTTCGAGTGCCGTCCGCCGTCAGGGCGCCAGGCGCTCCACCCGCCACGCCCCGCTCTCGCGGACGTACCGCAGCCGGTCGTGCAGCCGGTTGAGGCGGCCCTGCCAGAATTCGATCGTCTCGGCGGCGATCCGGTAGCCGCCCCAGTGCGGCGGCGCCGGCACCTGCTCGCCCTCCGGGTAGCGGGCCGCCAATTCCTCGTAGGCCTGCTCCAGTTCGTCGCGCGAGGCGACGGGGGCGGACTGGTCGCTGGCCCAGGCTCCGAGCTGGGAGCCGTGCGGGCGGGTGCGGAAGTAGGCGGCGGTCTCGTCCCGGCCGATGCGTTCCGCGGTGCCGGTCACCACGACCTGGCGGGCGAGCGGGTGCCACGGGAACAGCAGCGAGACGGCCGGATTTTCGGCCAGTTCCCGGCCCTTGCGGCTGGTGTAGTTGGTGAAGAACACGAAGCCGCGGTCGTCGAACGCCTTGAGGAGCACGGTCCGCGAGCTCGGCCGGCCGGCGGCGTCCGCCGTGGAGACGACCATGGCGTTCGGCTCGTGCAGCCCGGCCACCGTCGCGTCCTTGAACCAGCGCGCGAACTGGTCGTAGGGGCTGGCGGCGAGGTCGGACTCGACGAGCCCCTCGGCGCGGTAGTGCGCACGCATCGAGGAGGGGTCGGGGGTCTCGGCATGGGGCGCGTCGGCGGGGTGCACGGCCTCATCTTGCAACATCGCCTCCGGCGCGGTCAGCCGGGCGGGGCGGAAGTCTGCCCCTCGTCGACCTGCCGTAACCCTCCCGTCGGCAGATCGCCCCCTGTGCGGAGTCTCACGCCTCCCCGCAGGTGAGGGACCCGCCAAAATGAGGAGGCGGCCCACTGTGGGCTCCGCACGGGGAGAGCTATCGTGACCGTCCGGCCTGGAGGGCGCACCCCACGGGCCCGCCCGTGGTCCGACCCGCTGCGGGGCAAGACCGTCGCGTGCCCCACGCCCTGGCGGGGCATCACCGGCGTGACCGGTACGGACCGCGAGCTGCCCGGCGCAGCCGCGTAACCGCACCGGCCGCGCACCGCACACCTAGGACTCGACCGCACGGCAGCCGGTCACGGACCGTTTGCCGTCCCCATCTTGAGGAGCTGCCTGATGTCCGACTTCGTACCCGGACTCGAGGGAATCATCGCGTTCGAGACGGAGATCGCCGAACCGGATAAGGAGGGCGGCTCGCTCCGCTACCGCGGGGTCGACATCGAGGACCTCGTCGGGAAGGTGTCCTTCGGCAATGTCTGGGGGCTGCTGGTCGACGGGGCGTTCAACCCCGGTCTGCCGCCCGCCGAGCCGTTCCCGATCCCCGTGCACTCCGGCGACATCCGGGTCGATGTGCAGTCCGCGCTCGCCATGCTCGCGCCCGTCTGGGGCCTCCAGCCGCTGCTGGACATCGACGAGGCGACGGCCCGTGACAACCTCGCCCGGGCCGCGGTGATGGCCCTGTCGTACGTCGCCCAGTCGGCGCGCGGGCCGGGCCTGCCGATGGTGCCGCAGAAGGAGATCGACACGGCGGAGACCGTGGTCGAGCGCTTCATGAAGCGCTGGCGCGGGGAGCCCGACCCCCAGCACGTCAAGGCCGTCGACGCCTACTGGACCTCGGCCGCCGAGCACGGCATGAACCCCTCCACCTTCACCGCCCGGTCCATCGCCTCCACCGGCGCGGACGTGGCGGCCGCGCTGTCCGGCGCGGTCGGCGCGATGTCCGGCCCGCTGCACGGCGGCGCGCCGTCCCGCGTCCTCGGCATGATCGAGGAGATCGAACGGTCCGGCGACGCCACCGCGTACGTCCGGCGGGCCCTCGACAAGGGCGAACGGCTGATGGGCTTCGGCCACCGCGTCTACCGTGCCGAGGACCCGCGGGCACGGGTGCTGCGGCGCACCGCCCGGGACCTCAACGCCCCCCGCTTCGAGGTCGCCGAGGCACTGGAGAAGGCCGCCCTGGACGAACTCCGCAGCCGCCGCCCCGACCGGGTACTCGCCACCAACGTCGAGTTCTGGGCCGCCATCGTCCTGGACTTCGCCGAGGTCCCGGCGCACATGTTCACCTCCATGTTCACCTGCGCCCGCACGGCGGGATGGAGCGCGCACATCCTCGAACAGAAGCGGACGGGCCGACTGGTCCGGCCGTCGGCCCGATACGTGGGCCCCCCGGCGCGGAGCCCGCAGGACATCGCGGGGTACTCCGACATTGCGTCGCGCTGAGCCCTTCCCCTTTGCCTTCGTTTTTGGCTTTCCCGCCGTGGGGGTTGCTCGCCGTTGCGCCTGCGGCGGGCGGGGTCCGCGGTGCCGCTGCGGTGCCGCTGCGCGGGGCCGGGTGCGGTGGGTTTCGCCTGCGGCGGGCCAGGTCCGCTGCGGTGCCGCTGCGCGGGGCCGGGTGCGGTGGGTTTCGCCTGCGGCGGGCCAGGTCCGCTGCGGTGCCGCTGCGCGGGGCCGGGTGCG
>Ga0207426_1002152_pt1 | contig 13406 bp, 11 predicted proteins | sample AraplaMF_Cvi_mMS_FD_184265 | JGI IMG/M metagenome (GOLD analysis project Ga0207426, IMG submission 184265) | Arabidopsis root microbial communities from the University of North Carolina, USA - plate scrape MF_Cvi_mMS (SPAdes) (version 2) | ecosystem: Host-associated > Plants > Roots > Endosphere...
CGCCGGCTCAGACAAAACGCCCCACATCGCGGCGACGGCCGCCCGCGTCTTCGGCGGCGAGCCCGGCCCCGACCGCCGCCAACAGCCCAACGTCAACCAAAGCCACAGGCGCTGTGAGAGATGCGGGTTAGGGGAGGGGGCTTTCTCGGGAAGTCCGGCCGCTCAAGTGAGATTGATCAGGAGGCGAGAACCTCTCCGTCGCACCGAGCTAATCCCGGTCTAAAGCATCCGCGTAGCGCGTCCACTGCGCCGCGTGGCATTGTTGTAATAACTCGAGGCTTGCTGAACGGAGCGATGTCTCGACTGTTCCATCGCCTCGGGGAGCGGAATCCCAAGGTTGGCAGCCTCGGTCAGAAATCCCGAGCGCAGACCATGCGCCGAAAACTCCCCACTGTCCAATCCTGCCATCATCGCCCGCTGCTTCAAGATCGCATTAATCGACTGCGGATCAATCGCCCGCCGCGACACGGTCCCCCATCGCCCGATCCCCCGAAACACGCTGCCGCTCTCGATCTTGGCCGCCACCATCCAGGCATTCAGCGCCTCGACCGGCCGGCCGGTCAAATAGACCACGTCGTCCTGCTCGCCATTGGTCGTCTTGGTGCGGCCAAGGTGAATGGCGAGAGAGGGCAGGGGAGGGCGGTCCGGCACGCTAATCGGTGGCTCGACAGTCAACTGTTCGCACCGCAGTCCGGCGATCTCGCTGCGCCTCCGGCCGCCGGAGGCAAACGCGACCATCAGGATGGCCCGGTCGCGGAGATCGCGTAGGCTGTCGGTCGCACAGGTCGCCAGCAGTTTTGCCAGCACGTCACCGGGGACCGCCTTGGCGCTCTTGCGAAGACGTTGTCTTGGCGCGGCTCGGATCGCCAGCCGTATGGCTGATTTGAGGGCAGGGGAGGCGAAGGCACCATCGAGTCCGCGCCATTTGGTCAGCGTCGACCAGTTCGCCAGTCGCCGGCGCACCGTCGCCGGGGCATGCGGTCCGACGGATTTGAGAAACCCTTGGCATCGAAGGTTTTGGTCGACCTCGGCCGGCATCCCGTGATCGGGATCTGTCTCGCGGTGCTGCGGATCCCAGAGGTGATGGGCGACAAACTTCAGCAGCAGCGCCTCGGGCGCCGGCCAGGGCAGCGATTTGCCGGTGGCGGCCAGTCCCCAGGCTTCGAGATAGGTCAGATCGGAGGTCAGCGCCCGCAGCGTGTTGTCGCCCATGCCCTGGTTGACGAGATGGCGCAGCGTCTCGACGTCGTGGTCGGTGAGCAGTTCGGCGAGTTCGTCGCGGCGCTCGATCGGCAGCACGGCGGCAATGGTGTCGAGCTCTTCGGCGCGCCGCTCGACGGCGGTCAGTGATGTCTTGGGTTTTGCCACGGAGGCTCCACAATAGCGGGTTTCAGCGGTCTCCAGGACCGTGATCTGCTGCGATTCTCGGTGTGTCGAATGGCTTGATTGAGCGGAATCAATTTCATTGTGTTGGTAGCGCTTATAGCCTTTCAGGATCACCGGAATCTTCTCGGTTGGCCGGAATGCGCCAATAGGAGAGATCGGCCTATGAGGCCTAACGCTATTTCCGCTGTCTATGCCTGAACGCATCGACGAACGCCGAGAAGGCTGGCGAAGGATTGCGCCGGCTCGGATAATAGAGATGGTAGCCCTGGAAGGTCGGACACCAGTCCGAGAGCACCTGCCGCAGCCGCCCACGCGCGACATGTCGTACGACGAGGTCCGTGGGCACATAGGCAAGACCGATACCGTCCAATGCAGCGTCTATCGCGGGTGCGATGTTACTCAAGGTGAGCTGTCCCTCCACCCGAACGCTGAATTCACGGCCGTCGCGCTCGAACTCCCAGGCATATAGCCCTCCGGACGTTGGAAGGCGAAGGTTGACGCAGTTGTGACCTGTCAGGTCCTGCGGGATTGCCGGCGGCCCGTGCCGCTCCAGATATTCGGGCGAGGCAACGACGGAATACGACACGTCGGGTCCTATGCGCACGGCCACCATGTCACGGGCGACGGCCTCGCCAAGACGGACGCCGGCGTCGAACTGTCGCTCGACAATGTTGGTGAATCCGTTGTCGACAATGATTTCTACCGTCACGTCGGAGAAGTCCCGCAGAAATGCTGAAAGGCGGCGGCGGAACACAAGCTCGACTGCATCGTCCGGGCAGACGATCCGCGTTGATACCCGCGCTGATGCTGTCGAAGTGCGGCTGGATGCTTTCCATGAGACGTTCGCCTGCAGCAGTCGGAGCCACGTCTCGCGTGGTGCGGGAAAGAAGCCGAATGCCCAGCCGTTCCTCCAGCGCGCTGACTGTGTGACTGAGGGCCGAGCGTGTGAGGCCAAGCTTGGCGGCAGCGCGCGTGAAGCTCCGCTCCTTGGCAACTTCCAAGAATGCTCTCATCTCGGTGAACTCGTCCCGCCGCATTGTTGAATGTCCTTCACCTTAATATGCAGATTATACCTTCTAGTCTGTCTAGCCCCGTTTGGCTTTCTATTGCGGCAACCGCAAAGGAGAGCCCTGAATGGCCATTGAGCTGACAGCGAATGACGCAATCTCGGCAGAAACCGTAGAAACCCCATGGGCGGCCGTGACCTGCCTGTCGCTCCTGACCTTTCTTCTGGTCGGATTGGAGTTCCTGCCGGTCAGCCTCCTGACTCCGATCGCCGGAGAACTATCGGTATCGGAAGGACAGGCCGGGATGGCCATCACCGTCTCGGGCGTCTTCGCTGTAATCACCAGCCTGTTCGGGAACGGCTTTCTGTCGAAATGGGACAGGAAGGCAGTCGTCCTGCTCTACACCGGGGTTCTGGTCCTCTCCAGTCTGACAGTCGCCCTCGCTCCCACCTTCGCCGTCTTTCTCGCGGGTCGGGCTCTTGTCGGCGTCGCGATCGGCGGTTTCTGGTCGCTGTCGACAGCCATCCTCGCACGTCTGGCATCGAAGTCGGACCTGCCGAAGGCCATCGCTTTGCTCCAAGGCGGCACCGCGCTCGCCATCGTTGCAGCGGCTCCTCTCGGCAGCTTTCTCGGCGGGCTGATCGGCTGGCGCGGCACCTTCCTGATCACGGTTCCGATCGGGCTCGTCGCCCTGATCTGGCAATTTGCCGTTCTGCCGAAGATGCCTGCGACGGAAACCGTGTCGGTCGGCCGGATGTTGCGCCTCTTGCGCAACCGCGCCTTCCTGATCGGCATGGCGGCGACGGGTCTCGTCTTCATGGGGATGAACGCGCTCTCGATCTATCTGCGTCCGTTTCTCGAAGGTGTCACCGGGGTGGACCTCAACACGCTCTCGCTGATGCTTCTGGGTGTCGGACTCGGCGGTTTGGCCGGGACTTCCCTGATTGGCTTCGTACTGCGCGGACACCTGACCGCCGCGCTTATTGGTCTGCCGGGCACGGTCGCCCTGATCGCTCTCCTGCTGATCGGCTTCGGGTCTTCACTGTGGGCTACCGCGGTCCTTCTCGTGCTCTGGGGATTCTTCTCGACCCCGACCCCGGTGGCCTGGAACACTTGGATGGCGAGGCTGGTCCCCGATGAACTAGAAGCGGCGGGCGGTATCCAGGTCGCTCTGATCCAGTTGGCCATTGCAGGCGGTGCGTTTGCAGGCGGCGTTCTTTTCGACATCGCAGGCTGGTGGAGCGCTTTCCTTCTGGCCGCCCTCCTTCTTGCAGGCTCGGCCGCGTTCGGAGCGCTCGCCGGCCGCCGCGTTTGACCTCTCAACAATCTCGAACGGGAGAACATCATGACTCAAGGAATCGAAAATAAAGTCGTCGTCATCACCGGCGCGAGCAGCGGACTGGGAGAAGCTACGGCACGCCATCTCGCCGAGCGAGGTGCCACTGTGGTGCTCGGTGCCCGGCGGCGTGACCGCATCGATGCACTGGCCGACGAACTCACCGCAAAGGGCTACAAGGCGAGGGCGGTCCAGACAGATGTCACGGACAGGCAGCAGGTTAGCAACCTGGTGGACACGGCGGTGAGCGAATTCGGCCGCATCGACGTCATGCTGAACAATGCGGGCCTGATGCCGCTTGCCCCGCTCGAACGTCTCAAGGTGGACGAGTGGGACCGCATGATCGACGTCAACATCAAGGGCGTGCTTTACGGCATCGCCGCCGCGCTGCCGCATATGAAGGCGCGGAAGTCCGGACACATCATCAACGTTTCCTCGGTCTACGGGCATGTCGTCGATCCGGGTGCCGCTGTCTACTGCGCCACCAAGTTCGCCGTCCGCGCACTCTCCGAAGGGCTGCGCAAGGAGGTGAAGCCCTACAACATCCGCACCACCATAATCTCGCCCGGCGCGGTCAGCACCGAGCTTCTCGAGCATATCAGCGAGAAGGACATTCAGGCGGGCACAAAGGAATTCGTGAGCAAGATCGCCGTCGGTGCAGACACGTTCGCCCGGACGGTCGCTTTCGCAGTGAACGAGCCCGACGATGTCGACATCAACGAAATCCTGTTCCGGCCCACGGCGCAACCAGTTTGACTGGACGAACCATGTCGATGAACACCATGGCTATGACCCGGCGAAGGATGGTGGGTGGAGCTCTCGCAGCCGCGGCTTTCCCCTTTGCTGTAGGTGGACAGGACGGCCGCGATCCCGCCAGCCAGGAGCCGACCGACGTCAAGATCAGAATGACCTTCAACGACCTGTCGCTGACGGCCACGCTTTACGACAATCCATCAGCGCGCGACTTCGCCTCGATGCTTCCTCTGGACCTCAGGATCGAGGATTTTGGGGGGAACGAGAAGATCGTCCATCTGCCGCGGAAGCTGACCGAGGAAGGCAGCGGTCCGTTCGGAAACGAGCGGCCCGGCGACCTCTGCTACTTCAAGCCATGGGGCAATCTCGCCCTGTTCTACGACGATTACCGCTGGGACGGGCTGATCCGTCTCGGCCGTTTCGACGGGGCTTCGAGCCTCTGCTCGTTCGCGGCGCATACCCCGTGCGCATCGAACGGATTTGAACCATCCACGCCACCATCCGAAGAGGATTAACCGAATGAAAAACTTCAAGATCGCACTTATGGCACTGACGCTGGCCGCGTCCTCTCCCGCCTTTGCCGATGACGGCAAGTCTGCGATAACAGGGACGTGGCGCATGACGTCGCTACATGTCACCGACGCGAGCGGCAAGCAGACCGAAATCCCCTATTCAGGCCAGGTCATCTTCTCGCAAGGCGGAACGCTCTCCGTCCAGGCGATGAACCCGGACGCCGCCGCGGAACCGACGCCCTACACAGCAAATGGCTACGAGGCATATTATGGCCCGGTCGAAGTCGACAACGCTAAAAATACCTTCACCATCACCGTGGAATCCTCCCTCGTCCGCAATCTCATCGGTCAGCAAATGGAGCGCACGTTCGAGGTCGATCACGATCAGCTCACGATCACGCCCTCCGACCCCAAGGAAGGCTGGCGCGTGACCTACGAACGGCTCTGAGGAGAAGGACTCGACTGAGAGGAAGCTGGAAACGGAAGGAGGCGCCCGACCCGAACGGGGAGCGCCTGCGGTCCTTCCTCACAGGACGTTTCGTCAAGACGCAGTGTCTTCGAGTCGTCACGGTCAGCGAGCATTCTGAGCTGAGCAGCGATTGATAGTGGCCATGCCGATTTGTCGGTTGGGAGGTCTCAGTGGCGCAGACACCCGACAGTATGCTCAGCAGCGAGATGGCTTGGCAAAAGGCCGTGGCTCGCGAGGCGGTCATTCGTTCGCTCGCTTTCGTAGGTATTCTGAACGCTGCGGAGAGAGCGTTTGCCTGCCGGCAACTGGGTCTCAGACCATCGAGATTCTATCAGCTACTCAGCCAATTCCGACGAAAGCCGGTCACCAGTTCGCTGTTAAACGAGAGGCCCGGCCCCGAGAAGGGGAGGCGGCTTCTATCTGCAGAACAAGAAGCGGCTGTCACGTGCGCCATCCAGGAAACCTTTTGCCGCCGCGAGCGGCCGACAATCACCGCCGTCCACGACCATGTTCGACTGATTTGCCGTCAGCGAAACCTGGCGGCCCCCTCGTGGAAGGCAGTGAAGGTTCGCATCGTTCAGGCCGACCGGCAAAAGCTGACCAAAGCCCGAGAGGGCGCGCCGGCCGCACGTCAGCGCTTCTCTGCCGTCGTCGGTGAATATTCGGCATCGCATGCGATGGAGATTGTGCAGATCGATCACACTTTGGTCGATCTTTTCGTCGTTGATACTGTAAACCGCCAACCGCTCCAGCGTCCCTGGCTGACCTTGGCAATCGGCATCGCCAGCCGTATGGTGGCCGGCTTTTATCTGAGCCTCGAACATCCATCGTCAACGTCCGTGGCCTTAGCCATCCGGCACATGGTTTTACCGAAGACGCCGTGGCTTGCTGAGCAAAATGTGATCGGCGACTGGCCAGTCTACGGCCTACCCACTGCCATTCATCTGGATAATGCTCGGGAGTTCCGGGGAAGGGCCCTCGCATGGGGCGTGGCCGAGCATGGCATCAATCTCATCCACCGGCCGGTTGCCCGACCACATTACGGCGGTCACATCGAGCGGCTTATAGGCACTGTGATGGGCGCCGTTCATTTCCTGCCCGGCTCAACATCGAGTGATGTAGCCTCCCGCGGCGGTTATGATCCCCAAAAACATGCCGTCATGACCTTTGACGAGCTCGAGCGCTGGCTGACGCTGGAAATTCTTGGCCGCTATCATGCCGACATTCATCGCGCTCTGAGGATTTCACCTCGCCTGGCTTGGGAAGACGCCGTCCTTGCACGCCACGAGCCTCTGCGGCTCCCATACGACGAGCATCGTTTCGTCCTCGATTTTTTACCGTTCGAGGAACGGGTCATCCGCCGAGACGGACTTCACCTGTTCGGCCTCAAATATTGGGACGATGTCCTGAGCCCATGGACAGGTGCGCCGGACAAGATGCGGGTCCGTTACGATCCTCGAGATATTTCATGCGTGTTCGTCGATGGGCCAAACGGCGAAAGCTGGCCGGTTCGGTTTGCGGACCTTGGCCGGCCACGGATCACGCTTGGGGAGCATCGACAGGCCGTTGCCGCCTTGAGAGCGCGTGGACTGCAATCGGTCAACGAGCACCTGATTTTCGAGACCATCGAAGCCCAGCGGCAGATCGTCGAAATGGCCGGCCGTCAGACACGCAGCATGCGTCGAGGAGTGGAGAGGCAGGCACGAGCGTTTGCCGCCACGGAGCGACATACGATCGGAACGACGGATGATGACGATGAGAGCGAATTCCTCGACCTGTCCCCGTTGTCGGTAGAGGAGTGGTCATGACGGAATATCGCCATCTGCAACCGGCCTATCGGCAATATGCCGAAATGGAGATTGAAGAACGGGTCGCCTGGATCCGTGCGGATCGTTGGTTAGAAACAGCCGATGCGAGGTCAGCGTTGGGGCGGCTTGAGGATTTGCTGTCCTATCCGCCGCGGGACCGAATGCCATGTCTGCTCCTCTACGGCGATACCGGCATGGGAAAGACAAAAATCATCCGAAAGTTTCTTCGCGATCACCAGCCAGTGTTCGATCGCGGAACCGGAGTGACGAGCATGCCAGTCGTGGCGATGCAGATGCCGGCCGAACCCGTTGAGCGCGATGTCTACGGCGAACTCCTCAATTCAATGAGCGCCCCAGGTCCAACCGGAGACGCGACCTTCCGACTGAAGACCACTTGCCGAACCCTGATGCGCAAGATGGGTGTGCGGATGCTGATCATCGATGAGATTCATGCAATGCTGACCGAGACCTATCGGCAGCAACGGATCTTCCTCAACGTCATTCGTTTTATGGCGAATGATCTGAAAGTTCCGCTTATCTGCGCAGGTACCGATCTCGCCCGCCAGGCGTTGTTGACGGATCCGCAGCTTGCGGAGCGGTTCGAGGCCTTCCATCTCAAGCGCTGGTCCAATACGCAGCAGTTTGCACAACTGCTTGCAAGCCTTGGGAGCATCCTGCCTTTGCGCGAGCCATCTCAGCTCGGGTCTGCGGCGGTGCGGCGCAAGGTGCTGGACATGACCGACGGTGTCACGGTCCGGATTTTTCGGCTCATCGAGACCGTGGCAGTTGAAGCCGTCCGGACTGGGGCGGAGGCAATCACATTGGACAGTTTCGACGGTGACAACCTCGTGCTACCACTGGTCGCTATGGCGCGACGATCGGAACGCCGCCTGCAGCGGCAGGCAAGCTAATGAGACAAGTGCGGCTCCTTCCCGTCGCACCTCGTCCCTGTGACGACGAACTCCTCAGTTGTTGGCACTGGCGGGTCGCAAGCCATTATTCCACCTCGCCCCCGCAAGTTGAAAGCTGGATAATGGGGTCGCTTCGTGGCCAAAACCAAGACTTCTTCAGCCGCGACTTCCATCCCGATCAAGCTGCAATTCAGCTTTGGGCACGCGCCTGTCGCGCCCGTGAAGGCGATCTGGACCGACTTTCACTACGAGGCGCCCGCCGGCCTAAGACTTCTTTCGTGAGCGACCCAATGGACAGAGGCGTCTGTCCTGTGTGCCTTGATGAGGATGCCGAAGAGGGGAGGGACCACTATTGCCGGCGATGGTGGGCACGCGTCGAAGCAGTGGTCTGTCCTCGACACGGCATCGGCCTCGAGAATAACTGTGCTCGGTGTTTTCGCAGCGGTTTGTTTCAGTTTCGGCAGACACCCGCCGGTGTCGTCAGGCTGTTTTGTCGTTATTGCGGAGCAGTCGTGTCGGCGCGGGGTTTTCAGCGGCGCGATCAATTCGACATGGTGGAAATTGCGTCGGTGATCAGCGAAGCCATCGAAAACGGTGGAGAGGAGCTGGCTCGTATCGCTACGGCAAGCTGCTTCCTTTGGTCGCCGACTCCGGAGGGAACCCCTCCATCACTTCGATGGGTCTGCCGCTGCCATATGGCCAGCGTCCGTCGGCATCAGCAGACATGGCGCCCCTGACAAACCTTTCACCGGCATGGCGAGCAGTGACGATTGCGGCTATCGTGGACCTGCTTTTCGGGCTGCCCTCCGAAACGACGCGGCTTCCTTCCTGCGTTCGAAAAGCCTTTCGGGAATTCGAGCTCGAACCCACCGTCCCAGATCTTCACGCCTCTTTACCGGCGCAGGTGACTTCACACTTGAAACTCCGCCCTGAACCCGAATACCGGCAGCTCGCCAGTGACATTATCCGGAGCCAAGCCTGGAAATCTCTTCCTCCGAAATCTGGCAGGGAGAGAAACCGCGCAATCGGCAGGTGATGCTCCAGGCCCTCAATGACGGATGAGGCCGAACCGATGCGCCTCATCCAGCAGGTTGCGAACGGATGATGGCTGCCATTTGCGTCCACCGCGCGCCGGTCGCTCTCCCATCTGATCAAGCTGGCTGGCAATGTCGCGCAGCGACAGGCCGGGATCGGCAATGGCAATCGCTGCGACGAGCTTCATGAGGTGATCTTCTGGCGCACGGCGCGGAGAGCGAACCAATAGCTCGGGGTCTGCCAGCTTTTCGCTGACCATGCGATGCACGGCACGACGTAGCCTTTCCACCGTCCATTCATGGCCCCGACGATTGAGGACCCGCACGACATTATCCCAGCTGTGCTTCGGGCGAAGTTGCCGGACGGTCGGGAGCCAGGTTTGTGCAGAGGAGATCAACTCGTCGAGATAGAGTTTTTCTCGCGCCTTCGACACCGCCTTGATCGCTTCCGGTCGCCTCTCCCGAAGGCCTGGATTGCCTGGTAGCTTGCCGCGGGCTTTTGCCGCCTTGATGCCGGCCTTGGTTCGCTCGGCGATCAGCGCTCGTTCGAGCTGCGCGACGGCACCAAGGACCTGCAGGGAAAACATGCCCTGTGGCGTGGACGTATCGATCGGATCGCGGATCGAACGAAAATGGACACCCCGCTCTTCGAGATCTTCGATCACTTGCAGAAGGTGGCTCACAGACCGGGCAAGGCGATCCAGCCGGACGACGACCACCACGTCGCCTGCGGTGAGGTCTCCGAGCAGCCTTGCCAGAACTGGTCGCGACCGCGATGCGCCGGAGCCCTGCTCCTGAAATATCCTCTCACAGCCGGCGGCACGCAACTCGTCCATCTGTGCGTCATGCACCTGATCGTCGGTCGAGACACGCGCATAGCCTATAAGACGTTTTGGGGCCGGCGATGGATTGGCGACTTGCCGTTTTGCCATGGTTTTCTCGCGCGCTTTTCGGGTGGTTTGTACAAATAAGGAATGCGTGAGAAAATGAACAGTTGCAAGCGTGTTTTATAGGGTAAATGCAGCCCCACTAGACTCAATATGCAGTGCAGAATGAGCGTGGGTCGCCGGGGCTGCGAAACACGCGCTGGCGGCGCCCTAGGGCGGAAATGCCTGAAAATAAGGAGATTGGAGGAGGGGAGGGCCAAGAAACCCGTTTGAGTGAAAAGACGATGGAGAATTCTGCGCTCACCGACAGGGGAGGGCTGCTGTGAGTGGCCTGCAGAGCAGAGACTGTTCCGCCGAACCTCGCCGAAATCTGCTCAAAAGGCCGGAAAACCAGGCGTTTCCGGTCATCCAAGCCGACCGACACGGTGATTTGCGCCCTGAAATCAATCTACCATCGATAAGCAGTACTTATCGTTGGTGAAAATGTCGCAGGAAATCCCGAGCGATGACGGAAGCTAGCATCCATATCGCTTCTGGTTAATGACGGTTTTACTATATTTTCAATGTCTTACGATCTCGCCAAATTGCCAATCTCGGCATCCTGCGGGGGTAAGTGGGGCAGATTCGATGGCGCTGCCGGTTTGGCAGGCAGAAGTGTCGAGCGCTGATGACCGTTGGTGGCTCCAACGTTTAAGCCCGGGCAAGGATGGTGGCCGGGAGAGACGGGATGGGGTGATCTTCACTGCCGATCCCAAGCCGGTCACCGAGATAATGGTAGAAGGAAAGGCCGAGCTTTTGGCAGGTCTTCATCAGGCCGAGCATGACATCGCGCGCAACACGGCCATCCTGGCTCATTGTGCCACCGGAGATCTTCCGCTTCGTGACAAACGTCCGTAAGGCATTTTCGGAGGCATTGGTGTGGAGCGGGATGCCGGGATACTCGAGCACCTTTAGCAGCTCGTTCTTCCTGCGATGCAGTCGCTCGAGAAGCGTGTCGAGTGCTTCATAACCCGTACGTAGTGTGAAGATCCTATCGAACCGTCGTCGGAATGCGGGAGCGGACTGGGGGGAAGGGCACTGCTGGTAGGCTTTCAGCGCTTTATAGAAACGCCAGACGAGATCTCGGACCATCGTGACCAGCCGCTCCTCCTTTGCAGTGGTCGGCATCAGCTTTTGCAGAAGGCGCTCAGTATGGACCCAACACAGTGCATGATTGCCGACACGGAACTGTCCGGCATCGTCGGACACGATCACCGTATTTGCCATCAGGCCGTGATGGCGGATGGAGCCCCAAAGCCCTGCTTCGGCAAGGGTGCCGATCTCCTGGCGGTTGAGAATATCGACACCTTTGTCAGCCAGATGCGCCATGAACGGTACCTGGTTGCAGAAGTGTTGCGGCTCAAACGTCCGAAGCCCATGGACTACGGGCGGATTGCCGCGACGTTCTTTCAGATAATCGAATGCGGCGTCACCCAGCACATAATCCTGATAGCCGCCGCGCAGCAGGGACAGAAAGTTCAGGCGTGACTTCGATTTCGTGGTGCGAAAGACGGTAAAATCCGCACCGCCGATCTGTGTGGTGTAATAGTTATTATGGGAATGCCGCGCGCCGGTGTCGTCAACCGTCACATAAGGCGACGCCACGAGACCGGCATGCAGCAGTGCGGCATCCTCGGCGACGAAGCCCTCCAGCTGCCTGGTGAGAAGCCGCACTATCTGACGCTTGGAGATGGCGATCCCGACATCGTTCAGCAATGTCGTCAACCGCTGCGTCGTCACCTGTCCTTGTGCGTGCAGCATCAGGCAAAGCCGCCGGAGGTTGGCGCCATAGCCACCTATGATCCCGGCCGGCAAGGGAGCGAGAACCGTCTTTCCATCCGGTGTCACCCAGCATTCACGGCGGTAGTGCACGAGTTCCGCCTTGAGCACCAGGTCTCGGACGTAGACGCTTCTATATCCCTTGAAGCGCGAGCCGGACGGAGCATCGATGCGCAGGATCTCCTGCCGGCTGACCCGATCCACATCCAGCTTCGGACCCCGCGGCTTTTTCCTGCCGGCCACATGGTTTGCTGGAGAGGCCTCCGTTGCCCTCTCCATGCCGGAGGCGCGAAACGGCGGGCGCGGCGGCAGATTTTTCAGCCGGGCGATCTCGTCGCGCAACAGCTGGTTCTCGAGTTTCAGGCGGGTATTCTCCAGCCGAAGGGCGGCGTTTTCCTCCCGCAGCTGGATGTTGTCGGCCTCAAGCTTCGCAAGCCGGGCTTCTGCCTGCTGCGACCGTTCCAGAAGACCCGTCACCAATCCGCGCAACGCATTCAGTGAAAGCGTGTCGGCATGCTCGGGGGAGGGGAGCCGTTTCTTCATGGCAGAATCGAATCATGATTTGCCCCGGCTTGAGAATCCCCAGACTAGCAATCACTTCTCAAAGCGCGCGGTTATGCACACTTCTATGACCGCTCACCAAAACGCCGCCATGGATTTTGCCCCACGTACCCTGCGGGGTAACCGGGGCTGATTTGGTGGCAGTGCCTGATAGCGGGCAAATTCTTGAACGACATTGCCTGCGGGTGCGAAGATTGGCATGGTGGCCTTTGGGATGAACAGGAGGGTAGGGCGACGCGCATGCGGCAAATCGATATCGACAGCCTGGACGAGGCAACCCTCATCGAACTCAACGCCCGCATCGTCGAGCGTCTGCAGTTTCTGCATCACCAAAGAACCGCGGCAGCCCTGCAGGATATCAGGGTCGGAATCGGCGTGATGTTCGAAGGCCCTGGCGGTGTCCCGGTCCGTGGTGTCGTCATTCGTCGCAACAAGAAGACGGTGACGGTGCATGCCGAGGATGACCGGCAATGGAATGTCTCCCCGACACTGCTGAAGCTCACCGGCGCCCACGTACTCGACACCGCCGGCCCGATCCCATCCGACAACAGCAAAGTTGTTGCCTTTCCCAAGCCAGATCGCCGTTGATGCGCTCAGGTGGTGTTGTCACGTTAAGTTTCTCTGGCTGGAAATGCCAGCGGCTCGTGGATATTCAGGCGACACAGGCCGCAATTTTCCATGCATCGAAAGCTTCGAGCCGATGGTAGCGAATTGTTTGCGCGGCGCGGCGACGGGACGGAACTGAAAAGCAATTGCGGGTCGCTGAGTGCATGGAGACGAACCGTTGCAACGTGCCTGGTGATCGGTGGCCTTGCATGGTTCGTTCCCGTTTTCGAAACGGCAGATGGCTGTTCTCGGCCCGATTATTGAGGCCCTTGTGCGACCAATGGTCAAGGCCGGGTGCCACTTCCGCCTTTGCTGCAC
>Ga0207426_1002153_pt1 | contig 13400 bp, 9 predicted proteins | sample AraplaMF_Cvi_mMS_FD_184265 | JGI IMG/M metagenome (GOLD analysis project Ga0207426, IMG submission 184265) | Arabidopsis root microbial communities from the University of North Carolina, USA - plate scrape MF_Cvi_mMS (SPAdes) (version 2) | ecosystem: Host-associated > Plants > Roots > Endosphere ...
AGTTGGGCCAGTTTGGTGATCGATGGGACGTCGAAGCTGCCAACTCGGCTGGATTGCAGAGGGGATTCAGTGGGCGACGAGGTCGAGATGGACGGCAAAGGGGGCAGGCTGCTCGCCGGGCGGTACCGGCTCGCCGATGTTCTCGGCCGGGGCGGCATGGGCACCGTGTGGCGGGCACGCGACGAGGTCCTGGGCCGCACGGTCGCGGTCAAGGAGCTGCGCTTCCCGGGCGGGGTCGAGGAGGACGAGAAGCGCCGCCTGATCACCCGCACACTGCGCGAGGCCAAGGCGATCGCCCGGATCCGCAACAACGGTGCGGTGACGGTCTACGACGTGGTCGACGAGGACGACCGCCCGTGGATCGTGATGGAGCTGGTCGAGGGCCGCTCGCTGGCCGAGGTCGTCCGTGACGACGGCCCGCTCACCCCGCGCCGCGCCGCCGAGGTCGGCCTGGTGGTGCTCGATGTGCTGCGCGCCGCGCACGCCGAGGGCATCCTGCACCGCGATGTGAAGCCGTCCAACGTCCTGATCTCCGACGACGGCCGGGTCGTGCTGACCGACTTCGGCATCGCCCAGGTCGAGGGCGACCCCTCCGTGACCTCGACCGGCATGCTCGTCGGCGCCCCCTCCTACATCTCCCCGGAGCGCGCCCGCGGCCACAAGCCGGGCCCGCCCGCCGACATGTGGTCGCTGGGCGGTCTGCTGTACGCCTGTGTCGAGGGCGTCCCGCCGTACGACAAGGGATCCGCGATCGCCACGCTGACCGCGGTGATGACCGAGCCCGTCGAGCCGCCGAAGAGCGCCGGCGAGCTGGAAGAGGTCATCTACGGCCTGCTGGTCAAGGACCCGGCGGCCCGGCTCGACGACGCCGGTGCGCGGGCGCTGCTGGAGGACGTGCTCCAGGCCCCCGAGGCGAAGACGCCGGAGCCCCCGATGGACGCGACCCGGGCGATGGCGCTGCCGACGGTGCCCCGGGAGCGGGCGGAACCGAAGCCCAAGCCCAAGCCGAAGCAGAAGCCCGCCGCGAAGGCGCGGCCCTCGAAGGCCGCCGCCGCGCCGGTGGCGAAGCCGGCGGCCGGGAAGACGGGCACGCCCGGGGCCGGCACGGCGGGCGCCGGCGCGTCCGCGGAGGCCCGTAAGGGCAAGGCGGGTGCTGCGCCCGCCGCGGCGGCGAAGGCGCCGGTGCGGACCGAGCGCCCGCAGCAGAAGGCGGCCGCCGCCACGGCCGAGGCGGCGACCGGCCCCGACCGTGCGGACGCGGACCGTACGGACACGGCCGGTGCGGACCGCCCCGCGGGCGCCCGCCCCGGGTTCGACGCCGAGGCCGCCAAGGAGCGGCTGCGCGGCGCCCTGCGGTCCGTCCGCGGCGCCGCCGCCGCGATGGCGGCCCGCGCGGACTCCGGGTCCGGTGACGGGAGCCGCCCGGCGACGCGTGCGTCGGTGACCGATGTCGTCCCGCGCCGGACGCTGATCGTGGTGGCCGTGGTCGTCGTCCTGGCGGTGCTGGGCACGATCCTGGCCGTCTCCCTGAGCGGTGACGACGCGACGGGCAAGAGCGGCAAGTCGTCGGGCAAGCAGGACAAGGCGGCGTCCGCGAGCCGGGCGAAGCCCTCGACGGACGCGGCGGACGCGAGCGGGGACGGGGCCAAGGGCCAGGACGCGTCGACCCCGCAGCCGCCGCCGAACCTCACCCCCGCCGAGGACACGGGCGGCAAGGCCGACGACGGCGGCGGCAAGGGCGGCAAGGACGTGCCGGGCGGCTTCTCCGAGGTCACCAACGGCAAGTTCCACTTCCGTATGGCGATGCCCAAGGGCTTCCACCAGACGGGCACGGCGGGGGAGGGCTCCGGCGCCATATACAGCGCTTCGGGCGGCTTCCCGCGCATCCAGATCGACTACAACGCCGAGCCCGGCGACGACGCGGCGGCCTCCTGGCGCAGCCTGGAGCCGGCCGTGCGCTCCTCCAGCGAGGACTACCACCTCATCGGCATCAAGTCGGTGAAGTGGCGGGACTACCCGACCGTCGCCGACTGGTCGTTCACCCGCCGGCAGAGCGGCGAGAAGGTACGGGTCCTCGACCGCGGCTTCCGGGCCGACGACGACCACGGCTACGCCATCATGATCACCTGCAAGGCGGACGCCTGGTCGGACAAGGCCTGCCAGCAGATGATCACGACCGCGTTCAAGACCTTCGCGCTGAAGGACTGAGCGGGGGAGCGGGTGCGGGGCCCGGGCGCGGGCCGTGCGGAGGGCTCCGGTCGCGCGTCGTTGCGCCGAGCGGGCCGCAAGCCGCGATGCGGGCACGTATCGTGAGACCGCGAAGACCGTACGCATCCGCATTCGGCGGAAAGACGACCGGAAGTGACCGTTGGCGCCGGCGCCGACGGGCGGCTCCGGCGCGACGGTAGACACAGCGCGCGCTGCGGGGAGGCGTCGTGGACGAGTACGCGGGAAGGGTGCTCGCCGAGCGATACCGCCTGCCGTTGCGGCCCCTCGGCGACGACGACTTCACCGAGACCCGGGCGTTCGACACCTTCAGCGGCCAGGAGGTGCTGGTCCGTCAGGTGCCGCTGCCGGAGGTCGTCGAAGCGGAGGTCGTGGGCGCACCGGCGGCGGGCCCCGGCGAACGGGGCCCGGGCGGCGGCCGCGCCGGCGCCGCGCGGGCGACGGCCGGGCCGCCGGCGGGGAAGGCCGACCGCAGCCCCGCCGACCCCACCGTGCGCCGCGCGCTGGACGCCGCGACGACGGCCGCGCAGCTGGCCGACCACCCGCGGCTGGAGCAGGTCTTCGACGCCTTCGCCCAGGACGGCAGCCTCTGGATCGTCGCGGAGCTGCTCACCGCCCGCCCGCTGTCCGCGCTGCTGGCCGAGCGGCCGCTGTCCCCGCACCGGGCCGCGGAGATCGCCGCGGATCTGCTGACCGCGCTGCGGGTGCTGCACGCCAACGGCTGGCTGCACCGCAACATCACCGCCCGTACCGTCCTGGTCTGCGACGACGGCCGGGCCATCCTGACCGGCCTGGCGGCGGGCGCGGCCCAGGAGGCGCTGTGCGGCTACGACTCGCCCGCCGCGGCCGGGACGCCGCAGGACCGGGGCGCCGCGGACCGCCCGGCAGGGGACGGACCGGCGGCCGACGGACCGGAAGCCGACGGGCCCGCCGCCCGGACCTCGCTGACCAAGCCCGCGCCCGACGACGGCGCCGGCACCCCCTACGGCCGGCCCTCCGCCGGGCTCGCCGCCGAGCGGGCGCGGCAGGCGCGGCTGACCGTCATCGGACCGGTCACCGAGCGCTGGGCGCCCGAGCAGGCCGGACCGGTGCACGAGAACTGGCAGTTGGCGCCGCCGGTCGGCCCGGCCACCGACCTGTGGGCGGTCGGCGCGCTGCTCTACCGCAGCGTGCAGGGGCAGCCGCCGTTCCCGGAGGACAGCGTCGTCGAACTGGCGCAGCTGGTCTGCTCCCAGCCGCCGGCGGTCGCCGAGGAGTGCGGGGCGCTGCGTCCGGTCGTCGAGTCCCTGCTGCGCCAGGACCCCGCCGACCGGCCGGATTTCGAGGAGCTGAGCGGCTGGCTGCGCTCGCTGATCCGTACGGCGCCGGAGCCGGAGGCCGGCAGCCGGCTGGTGACGATGCCGGCGTCGCAGGGCGCCGATCCGCGGCGGCTGCCGATCGTGCGGCGCCGCGGCGAACTCGTCCGCAAGGGGCGCCACAAGAAGACCCGGGCCTCGCGGCGCGCACGGCCGCAGCCGGCACCGGCCGTCGTCGGGGCGGACCGGGCGCCGGCCGCCGCGGCCGCACCACCCGCCCCCGAGGCGCCGGAGCGGTCCGCGCCGCACGCCCCGGCGCCCCGTCCGCCGCGCCCCCCGAAGCAGCCGGGGCCGCTGGGGCAGCCCACGCCGGTCCGGGCGGAGCGGCCCGCCGAGCCGTTCGCGGGGGCCGGCGGGGACGTGGACCGGGACCCGTACGAGCAGCAGACGCTGGGCCAGGTCGGGCTGGCCGCCGCGCCGCGCCCGGGGCGCCCCGCGCGCGCCCCGCGCCGTCTCGGCCGGCTGCTGCTCACCGTGATCCTGCTCCTCCTCGTCGGCGCGGTCGTCTATGCGCTGGCGTTCCTGCCCGGGGCCGGGCGGGACGCCGGGGCCGGCGGGCGCGGAGCGGAGCGGGCGAGCACCTCGGGCGCGGCTCCCGGCACCGGCCCCACGCCGTCCGCCGGCCGGGAGAAGGGCGACGGCGGGGCCCCCGGCGCGCCGGGGACGGCCCGGCCGACCGGGGCCGCCGAGGGCTACGAGGTCCGCCGCGACCCCGCGGGCTTCCAGGTCGCGGTCCGCAAGGACTGGCAGCGGCGCGGGGCGAACGACCGGCACCAGGTGCGGTACGTCGGCGGGGACTTCGAGCTGGTGGTGGTGCCCGGCCGCGACACCACGGCGCACTCCGGCACCGACCCCATGGCGTACATGCAGAACAAGGAACCCGAGCTGGCCCCGTACCGCTCCTCCGGGTGGGCGTCGGCCTCCGGTCTGCAGCGGATCGACGTCGGGAAGACGGCGATGGCCGAGGGCACCTTCTCCTGGCGCGACGGCAGCGGCCGCGAGGTGTACGTGCGCAACCTCGCGATGATCCACAACGGCCGCTACCACCTCGTCCTCGTCATCGGCCCGGACAGCGGCCGGCACGAGGTGGACAAGCTGTACGAGCAGGCGACGAGCAGCTACCGGCCGCGCTGAGGAGGCCGGCCGGCAAGGCCCGTCACCGGCTCAACTCCCGCTCCAGCGGGGTCCGGAAGCGCGGGGTGACACGGACGTCCCCGATCCAGTCCGCCAGCCGGGCCGCCTCGGCCGCCACCGCGGCGGCGGCCTCGCCGCCGCTGTCCTGAAGCCGCCAGACGATCTCGCCGTCCGCGCGCTGGGCCCAGCCGCCGATGATCCGGCCGCACCACCACACCGTCGGCCCGATGTTGCCGCTGCGGTCGAAGAGCCGCGGCACGAGGGCCGGGTCGAGGTACCAGTCGCGGGCCTTCCAGCCCATCGCGGTGGGGTCGAGGCCGGGCAGCAGGGCGGCCCAGGGGGCGGGGGCGGCGACCGGTTCGAGATCGTCGGGCAGGGCGACGCCGCGGGTTCCGTCGTCCAGGTCCACCTCGACGGCCTCGACCGCGGCCAGGGCCTGCCGGGTCGCGGTGAGCGTCCACCCCGTCCACCACTTGAGGTCCTCGACGGTCGCCGGGCCGTACGCGGCGAGCCAGCGGCGGGCGAGGACGGCGCGTGCCTCGGGGGCCGGTGGCGCGGGCAGGTCGGCGAACGCGGTGCCCGGCCGCCAGCGGAAGGAGCTGCTGGTCCAGCCGCCGCGCGGCCGTCCGCGCCGGATGCGGCCCTCGGCGGCCAGGGTCCGCAGGATGCGGCTGGAGACGGCGACCGTGGCCTGGTACGGCTTGCCGGGGGAGTTCACGACGGTCTCGCGCAGGTCGGGCACCTCGGCGGCGAGTTCGGCGGCGGTGGCCTCGCCGTGTGCGTGCAGCGCGGCCAGCGTCCTCGCCTCGACCTCGGCCAGCCGCCGCTCGTCCCAGCCCGGGGCGCCCTCGGTGATCCACTTGAGTGTCCCCGCCCGTTCCTTGGCGGCGATCGCCCGCGCGGTGGACGAGGCGACGACCGGGGTCAGCGCGGCGCCGACCGCGAAGAGGGTGCGGCGCATGCACAGCAGCCGGACCAGCGATCCGTCGTCGTACAGCGCGCGTTCCACCGCGGCCGGGTCCGGGGCGGCCAGCCGGGCGCAGGCCGCCAGATGGACGGTCGCCGGATCGCTGGCGTGCAGCGCCACGACCGCGTCGGCGACCTCCTCGCTGCGGGCGGCGCGGTGCGCGGGCGCGAGCAACTGCCGCCGCCCGAGGCGGGCACGGCGTCCGGCGGTGTCGATACGGGGGCGTGAGCGGGTCATGCGGTGACCGTACGGGGCGGGTAGGACAGACGGTGCCCTATCCGGGCGGGGCCCCGCCGGCGCCCCGCCCGTCGCCGTACCGCTCCCGCAGTTCCCGTTTGAGCACCTTGCCCAGGGTCGCGCCGCGCGGCAGGGCGGCCGGCAGTTCCAGGCGTTCGGGGAGCTTGTGCGGGGCGAGGCCCTGGGCGAGGAGGTGCGAGCGAACCTCGTCGAGGGTCAACGCGGCGGCTCCCGGCGGCTGTTCGACGACGGCGCAGACCCGTTCCCCGCGCTCGACGTCCGGCAGCCCGATGACCGCGGCGTCGGCCACGCCGGGGTGCCGGTGGAGGAGTTCCTCGATCTCCTGTGCGGAGATGTTCTCGCCCTTGCGGATGATGATGTCTTTGAGGCGGCCGGTGATGACGAGGTGGCCGGTGGGAGTGAGGCGGCCGAGGTCGCCGGTGGGCAGAAAGCCGTCGGGACCGAAGGGGGACGGCTCGTCGAGGTAGCCGCGGCAGACGGCCGGGCCGCGCAGGGATATCTCGCCGGTGCCGGGGGCGATCCGGATCTCCATGCCGGCGGGGGGCCGCCCGTCGGTGGTGGCGAGGTGCTCGGGGCTGTCGTACGGATCGCCCATGGTGACCATCGGGGCCTCGGTCAGGGCGTAGCCGTGGGCCAGCCGGCAGCCGAGCGCGGCGACGACCTCGTGGTGGAGCGCGGGCGGTCTGGGCGCCCCACCACCGGCCAGCAGCCGCAGCGACGGCAGCAGCCGGCGGCCCGGCGGCAGTGTGCGCTGTTCGCCGAGGAAGAGGGAGTAGAAGGCGGTGGAGCCGCCGGCGATCGTGACGCGGTGGCGGCGGTAGGCGGGCAGCGAGCCGGGCAGCGCGAAGTGTTCCAGCAGGACGGCCGGGATGCCGTGCAGCAGGAGCAGGACGGTGTAGTCGGGGCCCGCGACATGGGCGTAGGGGAAGGCCATCGAGCCGACGTCGGACGGGCGCAGGCGCAGCGCCTCGCCCAGGGTGCGGCCGGCGGTGCGCAGGCTGTGGTCGGTGTGCAGCACCCCCTTGGGGCCCGCCGTGGTGCCGGAGGTCCAGTAGATCCACCGGACCTCGCCGGCGTCGGCGGGCGGCGGGGGCAGCACGGCCGGGTCGGCGTCGGGGAGGGTGTCGTACGCGTCGAGGACGGTGAGCGGGCCGGGCAGGCGGGCGGCCAGCCGGCGGGCCATCGCGCCGTGGTCGAAGCCGCGCCAGATGCCGGGGACGGCGAAGAAGGCGGCACGGGTGCGGCGCAGCACCTGGCCCACCTCGTGGTCGCGGTAGAGCGGGACGACCGGGCTCTGGACGGCGCCGATGCGGGCCAGGGCGAGGCTGAGCAGCACGGTCTCGATCCGGGTCGGCAGCTGCCAGACGACCCGGCTGCCGGGCCGTACGCCGCGTTCGTACAGGCCGGCCGCGACCCGTTCCGCGCGCCGGTGCAGGGCGCCGAAGGTGATCCGCCGCTCGTGCCGGGCGGATGCGGCGCCCTGGACGAGGGCGGTGGCGCCGGGGGTGCGGGCGGCCCGCCAGGCGACCAGGTCCCAGAGCGTGCTGCCGGTCATCCGCCCCTCCACCCCGAGCTGACGAAGCGTCAGATTTGGTCCCGAGATTAGCGGCCGGCGCCTTGTCGGTCCAGGGGGCCGGGGCTAGCCTGAAGTCTGACGGCCCATCAGAAACGGGCGAGGGGGCGGCGATGGACCTCACGTACTCACCGGAAGAGGAAGACTTCCGGGCCCGGCTGCGCACCTGGCTCGGCACGGTGCTGCCGGGGCTCCCCCCGAAACCCGCCGCGCGCGACTGGCCCGGCCGGCGGGCGTACGACACGGCCTGGCAGCGGATGCTGTACGACGCCGGATACGCGGGCCTGCACTGGCCGCGGGACGCCGGCGGGCAGGGCGCCACCCCCACCCAGCACCTGATCTTCCTGGAGGAGACCGAGCGGGCGGGCGCGCCCTACGTCGGCGCGAACTTCGTCGGGCTGCTGCACGCCGGGCCGACCCTCGCCGCCGAGGGCAGCGCCGGGCAGCGCGCCCGCTGGCTGCCGCCGATCCTGCGCGGCGACGAGGTCTGGTGCCAGGGCTTCAGCGAACCGGACGCCGGCTCCGACCTCGCCGCGCTGCGGACCAGGGCCGTGCGCGACGGGGACAGCTATGTCGTCAGCGGCGCCAAGATCTGGACCTCGCACGCCGAGGTCGCCGACTGGTGCGAACTCCTCGTGCGCACCGATCCGGACGCGCCCCGGCACCGCGGCATCAGCTGGCTGGCGATGCCGATGGACGCCCCGGGGGTGACCGTCCGGCCACTGCGCACCCTGGCCGGATCGACGGAGTTCGCCGAGGTGTTCCTCGACGAGGTGCGGATACCGGTCGGCAACCGTGTCGGCGCGGAGAACGACGGCTGGCGGGTGACGATGGTGACGCTGTCCTTCGAGCGCGGCACCGCCTTCGTCGGCGAGGTGGTGGCCTGCCGCCGGGTGCTCGGCGCGCTGGCCCGGGCGGCACGCGCCAACGGCCGCTGGGACGATGACGTGCTGCGCCGCAGGCTGGGCCGGCTGAACGCGGAGTTCGCGGCGCTGTGGCGGCTGACCCAGTGGAACGTGAGCGAGGCGCAGCACGGCGGCGGCGTGCCGGGGGCCGGCGGCTCGGTCTTCAAGCTGCGCTACTCCCACGCCCGCCAGGAGCTCTACGACGCGGCGGCCGAGGTCCTCGGGGCCGGTGCGCTGGACGCGGACCACGAGTGGGTCGCGGACCGCCTGTCGTCCCTCTCGTACACCATCGCGGCCGGTACCTCGCAGATCCAGCGGAACATCGTCGCCGAGCGCGTTCTCGGCCTGCCGAAGGGGCGGTGACGTGGACTTCCGACTCACCGAGGAGCAGCGGGCGTTGCGCGATGGCACCCGCGAGCTGCTGGCCAAACGGTTCGGCCGGGAGCGGCTGCGGGCCGCGGTCGACGCCCCGGCGCTGGACCGTGCGCTGTGGCGGGAGCTGGGCGCGGCCGGGTTCTTCGCGCTGCGGCTGCCGGAGCGGGCCGGCGGGGTGGGGCTCGGCCTGCCGGAGGCGGCGCTCGTCTTCGAGGAGGCCGGGCGGGCGCTGCTGCCGGGGCCGCTCGTGGCGTGCCAACTGCTGGCCGGGGCGGTGGACGGGGTCGCGGCCGGGGAGCGGATCGTCGCGCTGTGCGAGGCGGAGCGGGACCCGGTGCTGTGGGAACACCCCGCGGACTGCGATGAGTTGATCTTGGTGGAGGGCGGAGCGGGCCGCTGCGGCGACGGATCCGGTGACGGCCCCGGCGACGACTCCGGGGGCGCGGTCAGGGGCGCACAGGGGCGCACGGGCGGGGCCTACCGGAGCGCGCCGGGCCGGATTTCCCGCGCCCCGTTCACCTCCCTCGACCCCCTCACCCCCCTCGCCCGGGTCACGGACCTGCCGCGCGCCGCGCCCCTCGCCCTGGACGTGCCCCGGCTCCGCCGTGAGGCCGCCCTGCTCACCGCTGCCCAGCAACTGGGCAGCGCGGTCCGCACGGTCGAGATGGCGGTGGGCCACGCCCGCGAGCGCGAGCAGTTCGGGGTGCCCATCGGCGCGTTCCAGGCGATCAAGCATCTGTGCGCGCAGATGCTCGTTCGGGCGGAAATCGCCCGAACTGCGGTGTATGCGGCGGCGGTCACGGAGCGTGCCGACGATGTCACGATCGCGAAGCTGCTCGCCGACGAGGCCGCGGTGCGCAATGCGCGGGACTGCCTGCAGGTACACGGCGGGATGGGCTTCACCTGGGACGTCGATGTCCATCTGCACCTCAAGCGGGCCTGGTTGCGGGCCGAGTGCTGGGAAGCGGCCCGCGAGGCGGAAGAACTGCTGGCGGACGGTCTGCCGGCCTGACGAGGGCCGGGTGAGGGCCGCTGCGGTGGCGTGCGGTGCCCGGCGATGCCAGACTCGGGCAACTCGTATGCGAAATGTCGGACTCGCCACACGGAAATGGTCACGCAGTGTCGATATCGGGTTGTGTCCTAGGTGTGACTCGTCACAGGGGGGAGTCGGCGTGCCGCTCGGGTACCCTCCGTGGGGTGCGAGTGGTTCTGTGGCGCAACGGACCCGGTGTCGTCGGCGAGACGGCTCCGGGGTACGGACTGCGCGCCGCTCGCCCTTGGGCGGGGCCCGGTCGCCCCCCTTGTTCGACTCCCCGCAAAGTGCGTCGCACAGTATGCAGGACGCATACTCCCTTGCGCTGGAATATGCCCGAAGCGCTTGTTGGGGTGACTCAACGTCAACCATGCTGTGCTTCACCGGGGTCACGCACCGTGACTCCGTGGAGGCGCGAGGCGATGTTTCCGCCGGTTCGGATGGTGTGAGCGGTGCAGGTGCTTCAGGTTCAGTTGGACGTACGGCCCGACCCGGCCGAAGTGGGGCGGGCCCGGCGGTGGGCCCGGTCGCGGCTCGTGGGTTCCGGTATAGGGGTCGACGAACCACTCGCGGAGACACTGATCCTCTTGATCTCCGAGCTCGTCACCAACGCCGTGGTGCACACCGGCGCGGCGGCCGAGCTGCGGATGTGCTTCTCCGGCTCGGGCGCCGTGGTCGGCACGGTCCGGGTCGAGGTGGTGGACGCCAGCGCCCGCCCGCCGCGTCAGCGGCACGCCGACGGGGACGACACCAACGGCCGCGGCCTGGAGCTGGTGGACGGTCTGGCCGACCGCTGGGGATGGCAGCAGGAGGGCGGCGGCAAGCGGATCTGGTGCGAGGTGGACCGCGGCCAGCCGCTGCTGATGGCGTCCGGATCCGACCTGGGGGCCTACGAGCCGCAGCACGCCGCGCCGCACGCCGTGGGGACGCGCCAGGCGTGATCCGCCCGGCCCGCTGCGCACGGTGACAGGTCCGGCGCATCCGGCGTATGTGACGATGCGGGGCTGACGAATGCAGTCCGGGCGCATGCGGTCCGGACCAGGTGTTGACGTGGTGTGCCCGGTTGATCACGCTTGGGTGGAGCGATGCGCCGTGAGGGGACGTCGAGGTCATGGGGGCCGGGATGCCGGCCGCGGCCTTGGCGAGTGCGGATCGCGGCCTGGTGGGTTCCCCGCGACAGCGGGGGTGGTGGCGGTCCGCGGTGCCGTGCTCGGGGCGTCAACGCGCGCATCGCCGCACCGGCCGGCCGGGCGTTGCCGGGCCGCCGGCCTCGGGGCCGGCGGCCCGTCGCGGCCCGCTCAGAGGATCGCCACGGGCGCGACCGGCGCCCCGGAGCCCCCGACGAACGGCTCGGCCATCGCGGACAGCAGGAACGTGTGCCGCCCCGCCTCGGCGCAGGCCGCCGACAGCTCCTCCAGATTCCAGTTCTGGCCCTGCAGCATGCCCATCTCGACGAGGTGGAGCGCATGCACCGGCAGCCAGAGGTTCTCGATCTCCGGCGGGAAGATCTCGAAGGTCAGGGTGTCGTTGGCGACCGCCGCGACATCGCGCGCGTGGAACCACTCCGGGGTGCGCACCGACAGGCCCGGTGACGGGAACGCGTAGGCCTGCCGGTCGCCGTCGAGGTAGTGCCGCAGCTGCCCGGTCCGCACGAGCACGATGTCGCCGGCCCGCACCGTCGTCCCGGCCAGTTCCTCGGCGGCGTCCAGGTCCTCCGGTGTGACGGCGTGCCCGCCGGGCAGCCGGTCGGTGCCGTGGACGCGGGCCACGTCCAGGAGGACCCCGCGCGAGACGAGCGGGGCGGCCTTCTCGATGCCGAGGCGGGTGGCGCCGTGGTGCGCGGTGACCGAGTCGGCGGGGCGGTTGTTGTAGAGCCGCCCGGAGTGGGAGACATGGGCGAGGCCGTCCCAGTGGGTGGCGGCCTGGAGGCCCATCGTGACCGCGTCGTCCGTCGTCGCGACCGTACCGGGGCCGAAGATCTCCTGGTTGATGGCGGTCATGGTGTGCAGGGGGTTGACCCGGCCGGGGATCACGCCGGTCTGTACGCCGTCCTGTTGGAGCGGGAGGGCGAGCGGGACGCGGCGGCCGCTGCGGATGCCGGCGGCGGCCTCCCGTACGACCCGGTCGGTGATCAGGTTGAGGGTGCCGATCTCGTCGTCCGCTCCCCAACGCCCCCAGTTGTTCACGCGTTTGGCGATGTCGTGGAACTCCTGCGGCAGGGGCATGGGCCCTCCTCGGGATGGCCGGGTTCGATGCGCCCCGGGGTCTTGTGTTCGTACCGTGTCTGCTCAAAAATCTAACGGTCCGTCAGAAACTGCGGGAAGGGTCACGGCATGGGGAACTTCTTGGCCGGCAAAGTGATCGCCGTCACGGGGGCGGGCCGCGGCATCGGCCGGGCGGTGGCCCTCGCCTGCGCGGAACAGGGCGCCCAGGTGATCGTCAACGACTACGGGGTCGCCATCGACGGCGGCGGGCCCAGCAGCGAGGTCGCCGAGTCCGTGGCGAAGGAGATCGAGGCGGCCGGCGGAACGGCCTCCGCGGTCGCCGACGACGTGTCCACCATGGCCGGCGGGCAGCGGATCGTGGACACCGCGCTGGCGCAGTACGGACGGATCGACGGCGTGGTCTGCGTCGCCGGGATCCTGCGGGAGCGGATGCTCTTCAACATGTCCGAGGAGGAGTGGGACCCGGTGATCGCCACCCACCTGAAGGGGACGTTCACCGTCTTCCGCGCGGCCTCGGCCGTCATGCGCCGCCAGGGCTCCGGGACCCTGCTGGGTTTCACCAGCGGCAACCACCAGGGATCGGTGTCCCAGGCCAACTACGCGTCCGCGAAGGGCGGGATCATCTCGCTGGTGCGGAGCGCCGCACTGGGCCTGCACAAATACGGGGTGACGGCCAACGCGGTGGCCCCGGTGGCGCGGACGCGGATGTCGGCGAACGTGCCGATGGAACTGACGGAGATCGGCGAGCCGGAGGACGTGGCGGCGCTGGTCGTCTACCTGCTGAGCGACCGGGCCCGGGAGATCACCGGGCAGGTGTACACGGTCGCCGGGCCGAAGATCGCCGTGTGGGCCCAGCCGAGGGAGCTTCGCTCCGTGCACGCCGACGGGGGCGGGTGGACGCCCGAGCGGGTGGCGGAGGTGCTGCCGGGGGCGGTGGGGGCCGACCCCATGCCGATGCTGGCGCAGCTCTCGGCGATGGCCGGTGCCGCGGAGGCGGGGGCGCGGCCCAACGCGTAGGTCGCCCCCCCCGCGTTTTTGTCTGCGGCGCTGTGGGGGTTCTCGCCGTTGCGCCTGCGGCGGGCCGGGTCCGCTGCGCGGGGCTGTGGGTGCGGTGACGGGCCTGCGGGGCCTGGTGTGGGGACTGCTTCGCTTTACGCTCCGCCGTTGCTCTTTTTCGGAGCCCTCGGAAGCAGAGCCCCACACACCAGGCCCCTCCGGCCCGTCACCTCCCGTGGGCGGGTGGGAGAGAGGTTCGTGGGGGCGGTGGGGAGGTTGTCGTGGACTTTGGGTTCGGGAGTGGGGACGAGTCGTTCCGGGCGGAGGCGCGGGAGTGGCTTGACGGGCATCTC
>Ga0207426_1002154_pt1 | contig 13391 bp, 10 predicted proteins | sample AraplaMF_Cvi_mMS_FD_184265 | JGI IMG/M metagenome (GOLD analysis project Ga0207426, IMG submission 184265) | Arabidopsis root microbial communities from the University of North Carolina, USA - plate scrape MF_Cvi_mMS (SPAdes) (version 2) | ecosystem: Host-associated > Plants > Roots > Endosphere...
TTGCGGCGGCCAAGGTGCAGCAGTGGATGTCGTTTGAGCAGGATTATGTGCTGAGTATCGCTTCGCTGCGCCATTGGACCATGACGGGCAAACTGGCGCGCCGGCCTGCCGCGCTGGTCGAGATGCGGCGCGCAGGTGGCTTGCGTGCACTGCAAATCCTTGAGCGCGAACTGGCGCTGCGGCCTTTCATCATTGGCGATACCTATACCATTGCGGATATCTCGCTGTTTGCCTATACCCACCGGGCCGATGAAGCGGGCCTGCCTTTGCGTGAGTTCCCTCATGTTTGTGCCTGGATAGAGCGCGTGCGGGCGCAGCCGGGTTTCCTCGACGAGCATTACCCGTATGCCATCGATCCGCATTCCTCCGGCGAATTGCCTTGAGCGCATTCGGAAAGGGTTTTCGATTCAGGGGTCAAAACAAATTGTCTGAAACCGTGTCTGAAACTGTCTGAAACCGTTCTGAAATTGTCTGAAATGCCTAATCGTCAGGCAGGATGTCAGTCCGCCGTTCCAACTTGCCTTGGCGGCTGGCTGCCTTCTCTATCAAGGCGAGGGCATTGCGCAGGCTTTGCGCCATGACGGCTGGGGCGGCAACCGCGTCATGAGGCCGGAATGCCGCGACCGGTTCCGGGCGCGGCCCCCGGCAGTTGCTCACTACGAATAAAGGCCGCATTTTTCCAGTAGCGCTGGCCCGGCAAACGCAACCATAGGTCGCGCCAGGCGTTGCGGGCCGTGCCTGCCACTTCGGCTGCAAATTGGTTCGGACTCATGGGCCTGCCGTCGTATTGCACCGCATCGCCGACAACCTTGGCAAATGCACAGTGACCACGGTATTGCATTTTCAGTTCCGTGCCTTCAGGCAGAAACAGCTGCTTCCATTGGAAGCCTGGCGCGGGGCCATCGCCAGCGCTCGTCTCGCCGCGGGCGACCGCAAGCCAGGACGCCAGCGTGCCCTCGACTACTTCGGCCGGATCGCGCTCGTCACCGAACTCCTGAAGATAATTCGCCAGTTCGAGGAACAGTTCGCTCGAGATTTGAACAGAAACAAGTTTGCGGCCCATGATTTCCTCCCGCTTGTTCAAGTACGTCTTTGACAAGCGAGAGAAACCCAAGTTCAGACAATTTCAGAACGGTTTCAGACAGTTTCAGACACAGTTTCAGACAATTTGTTTTAGCCCCCGAATCGCGACCCCGTTCCGGATGTCCTCACTCGGCATCGTGGAAAATGATGCCCAGCGTATGGCGGTGGCCTGCATGCAGGCGGCTGACGCCGTGGCGCATATTGACGCGGTAAGTACCGCGCGCGCGCGCCACCGGCCGATGAAAGACTGGAAAGATCACGCAATCGCCCAGCTGCAAAGGCACCACTTCCACGCGCGACTGCATGCGCGGGCGCTGCTCCGTGAGCACGAATTCACCGCCCTCGAAATCGCGGCCCGGCTGCGACAGCAGGAAGGCCGCCTGCAGCGGAAACACATGCTCGCCATACAGGTCCTGGTGCAGGCAGTTGTAATCGCCCGCCCCATACTGCAGCAATAAGGGCGTCGGCCGCGCCTGCCCCGCCGCATGGCAGCGCGCAACAAATTCCGCATGCTCCGCTGGAAAGCGAGGTTCCAGCCCCATCGCCGCATACCAGCGATTGGCGATGGATGCCAGCGGCGGATACATGGACGAGCGCAACTCGGCGACCAGATCAGGCAAGGGATAACGGAAGTACTGATATTCCCCCTTGCCAAACCCATGCCGCTGCATGACGACCCGGCTGCGATAGAGTTCCGGCCGGCTGTAGCCCGCCGCCAGCCCCGCGCACTCGGCAGGCGACAAGACACCCCGCACCAGCGCACAGCCAAATTCATCCAGGTCGCCAGCAATGCGCGGCCAATCGAAAGCCGCGCGCGCCCCGGCCGCCGCAGCCAGCGGCGGCGCAAACAGGTCGCCCATCATGCCGCAGCCTCGGTCGCCGCCTCCGCCTCGCGTTCCAGCAAAGCCGCCTTGCGTTCCACGCCCCAGCGATAGCCCGAGATCGAACCATCGTTGCGCACCACCCGATGGCAGGGAATTGCCACCGCAATCGCATTGGCCGCGCAAGCGCCCGCCACCGCCCGCGCCCCGTTCGGCGCCCCGACGCGCTCCGCCAGTTCGGCATAGCTGACCGTCGCGCCGGCCGGAATCTCGCGCAAGGCTTGCCACACGCGCTGCTGGAAGGCCGTGCCGCGCACGTCGAGCGGCAGGTCGAGCCCGATCTGCGGCGCCTCGACAAAGGCAATCACGCGCGCCACCACCTGTTCGTAATCGGTCTCGGCCCCGCGCAACTCGGCCTGCGGGAAGCGGTCCTGCAAGTCGTGCGCCAGCGCCTGCGGATCGTCGCCCAGCAGGATGCAGCAGATGCCCCGTTCGGTGCTGGCCACCAGGATCGCCCCCAGCGAGCACTGGGCGATGGCAAAGCGGATCACCGCCCCGCGCCCGCCCGCGCGCCAGGCCGACGGCGTCATGCCCAGCGCGCCCGGGGTGGCCGCATAAAAGCGCCCGCTGGAATTGAAGCCGGCCGCGTAAATGGCATCGGTCACGGAAGCCTGGTCGGCCAGCCCCTGCTGCATGCGCCGCGCGCGCGCCGCCGCCGCATAGGCTTTCGGCGTCAGCCCGGTCTGGGCCTTGAACACGCGGTGGAAGTGGAAGCGGCTCATGCCGCCGGCAGTGGCCAGCGCGTCAAGGTCGGGCGCCACTTCGGAAGCATCGATCAGGCGGCACACCTCGGCCACCATGGCCGCGTGGCGCTCGGCCAGCGGCGGCTGGTCCGGCTTGCAGCGCTTGCAGGGGCGGAAGCCGGCCGCCTCGGCTGCAGCGATCGAGGCGTGGAAGGCCACGTTCTCGCGCAAGGCCGGCCGCGCGCCGCAGGAAGGGCGGCAGAACACGCCGGTGGTGCGCACGGAATAATAGAACTGGCCGTCGGCGGCGCTGTCGCGCGCCTGCACGGCGGCCCAGCGTTCATTGTCGGTCAGGAAACGGGAATTCGGCTTCATCGGGGTCATTGCAAGCTCCAGTCGATAGTATGCCACCATGGTAGGCAGGGCGCCGGCCGCCGGCACTCCGCCGCTTGCTATTGAATTCCCGAATGCTACAATCGCCGCACTCATCCGGAGGACGGCTTGGAAGAACACCAACAACACGACACCCCCATCTTTCAACGCATCAAGGATTTCCTGCTGGCGCAAATTGCCGCCGGGGCCTGGAAGGAAGGCGCCGTGATTCCTTCCGAGCAAGCCCTGGTCAAGCAGTTCGGCGTCTCGCGCATGACCGTCAACCGCGCCGTGCGCGAACTGACGGCGGAAGGGGTGCTGACGCGCCGCCAGGGCGCCGGCACCTATGTCGCACCGCAAAAAGTCCAGGCCACCCTGCTGGAGATCAAGAGCATTGCCGACGAAGTGCGGGCGCGCGGCCACGCCCACCGCAGCGCGCTGCAGCTGCTCGAGCGCGGCAAGGCCAGCGACCTGCTGGGCAAGGCATTCGACTTGCCGCCCGGCCACGAGCTGTACCATTCGGTCATCGTGCACTTTGAAAACGGGGTGCCGATCCAGGTGGAAGACCGCTGGGTCAACCCGCTCTGCGCGCCCGACTACATGGCGCAGGACTTCACCCACACCACGCCCAACGAATACCTGGTGCGGGCGGCGCCGCTGCAAGCCGCCACTTACAGCATAGAAGCCTTGGCGCCGCCGCGCGAGATTGCCGAGATGCTGGCCATGGATGCGCGCCAGCCCTGCCTGGTGCTGAAGCGCCAGACCCAGTCGGCCGGCCGCGTCGCCTCGCTGGCCACCATGTGGCATCCGGGCCATCGCTACCAATTTGGCGGCAGCGTCCCCGCCTGAGCAATGCTATAGTTGACCGCACGCCAGCGCCCCCGCGCTGGCCAGAAAGGGAAGCCTTGTCGCCACTGAGCCAGAAAGCCGCCCCGTCTGTTCCTGCCCGCGTGCGCCAACGCGCCCGCCGCCTGTGCGCGCGCGCCATGCTGCGCGGCGGCGCCTGCCTGCTGGCCATCCTTGCCCTGCCGCTCCTGCCTGCCGCGCACGCCGCCGAAGCCGTCACCGTCCAGCTCAGGTGGCAGCACCAGTTCTCCTATGCCGGCTATTACGCGGCCCAGGCCAAGGGCTATTACCGCGACGCCGGGCTGGAAGTGACGCTGCGCGAAGCCCAGCCGGGGCAAGACCCGCTGCAATTCGTGCTGGACGGCGGCGCCCAGTACGGGGTCGGCAATGCTGCGCTGCTGCGGCGGCGCGCGGCCGGCGCCCCGGTGGTGCTGCTGGCCTCCGTGTTCCAGCATTCGCCGACCGTGCTGGCGCTGCGCCTGGACGAGGCGGGCCGGCGCCGGCCCTGGCCGGGCGCGCGCGTGGCGCTCGGCCCCGACAGCGAGGAATTGCGGGTCTACCTGCAGCAGGCGCAGGTGCCACTGGCGCAGCTGACCATCGTGCCGGGCCGGCGCGGCACGGACGACTTGCTGGCCGGCCGCGTCGACGCCATGTCCAGCGACCTGGGCGCGACGCCGTATGCGCTGGAACGCGCCGGCCTGCGCTACGAAATCCTGCAGCCGCGCAGCGCCGGCATCGACTTTTACGGCGACAACCTGTACACCACCGAGAGCGAACTGCGCGAGCACCCGGCGCGCGCGCGCGCCTTGCGCGACGCCACCCTGAAGGGCTGGCGCTACGCGCTCGAGCATCCGAATGAACTGGTCGACCTGATCCGGGCCCGCTATCCCGAGCGCAAGCCGCGCGAAGAGCTGCTGTGGGAGGCGGCCCAGGTCACGCCGCTGCTGGAACAGCACCTGATCGAACTGGGCTACAGCAACCCGCTGCGCTGGCAGGGCATTGCCGAGCGCTATGCCGGCGCCGGCCTGCTGCCGCCCGACTTCAAGCTGGAGGGCTTCCTCTACCACGACGCCCCCGCCACCCCGACCTGGCACTATGCGCTGGGCGTGGCGCTGGCCCTGCTGGCCGGGGCCGCCCTGTGGCGCCTGCTGCGCGTCTCGCGCGCCCTGCGCGGCGCCGAAGTGCGGGTGGGCGACGCCGAGCGCATTGCCAGCTTCGCGCTGGAAGGCGCCGGCGAAGGCTCGTGGGACTGGCAGCCGCAGCGCCCGGCCCTGCACCTGTCGCCGCGCTACTGCGAGATCCTCGGTTACGCGCCGGGCGCGCTGCGCCCGGCCAATGTCGAGCAGTGGCTGCAGCTGGTGCACCCGGACGACCGCGCCCGCATCGCCGCCGAGATTGGCGCGCTCGACCAGCCGGCAGTGGGGCGCACCCCGTTCACCATGGAATTCCGCATGGCCTGCCAGGACGGCAGCTGGACCTGGGTGCTGGCGCGCGGCATGGTGCTGGCGCGCGACGCCGCCGGCCGTCCCTTGCGCATGTCCGGCACCCTGGGCGACATTTCCGACCGCAGCGCCGACGAACTGGCGCGCATGGCCGCCATGCTGGGCGCCCTGCCCGGCGCCCTGCTGGTGGCCGAGCGCGCCGGGCGCGTGCGCCAGGCCAACGAAGCGGCCGAAGCGGTGTTTGCCGCCGAAGCGGGCACCCTGGCCGGCGCTTCGATGGAAGTGCTGATCCCGGACGTGATGCGCGACACCCCGGGCCGCCCGCGCGAACTGTTTGCCCGCGCGCGCATGCCGGGCCGGGTGCTGACCGCGCGCCGCCTGGACGGCAGCTACTTCCCGGCCATGGTGCACCTGGCGCCGATCCAGCTGGCCGGCCAGGGCCTGGTGGTGGTCTCGCTGCGCGACATGACCCAGCGCCAGCGGGCCGAGGAAGCGCTGCAGGCCTCCTCCGAGCGCTACCGCCTGATCGTGCAGACTGCAGCCGAAGGGATCTGGATGTGCGACGCCGCCGACCAGACCAGCTTCGTCAACCCGACCATGGCGCGCATGCTGGGCTACGAAGTCGAGCACATGCTGGGGCGCCCGATGGCCGACTTCATGGATCCCGAGTGCCCGGCCCTGCTGGCGGCGCGCCAGCACGGCGGCGCGCCGGCCACCCCGCCCGAGCCGGCCGAAGGGCGCTTCTACCGCCAGGACGGCTCCTCGCTGTGGGCCCTGCTCTCGACCACCACCGTCAACGCCGACAACGGCAGCTATGCCGGCACCCTGACCATGGTGACCGACATCACCGACCGCCGCCTGGCCGAACTGGCGCTGCGCCACTCCAACCAGCGCCTCGCTTCCGTCTTCAATGCCGTCACCAACGGCCTGCTGGTGTTCGACGCGGCCGGCAATATCGTCGAATGCAATGCCGCCGCCAGCCGCATGCTGGGGCGCGCCGCCGCGCGCGGCGCCGGCCAGTGGGACGGCGTGCACGAAGACGGGCGCCGTTTTTCCGCGCCCGAGCACCCGGTGGCGCAGGCCCTCGCCTCCGGCCAGGCGGTGCGCGACGTGGTGATGGGGGTGCCGGCCGCGGGCGCCGGCGCCGACACCTGCTGGCTGTCGGTCAACGTCGAGCCGCTGCGCGACGAGCACGGCCCGGGCAGCATGCTGGTGGCCAGCCTGACCGACATCACCTACAGGAAGCGCAGCGAAGACGCGTTGCGCCAGGGCGAGCAGCGGCTGCAGGAAATCATCCAGATGATGCCGATTGGCCTGTTCATCAAGGACAAGGACAGCCGCATGCTCTTGATGAACCGCGCATGCGAGCAGCAGTTCGGCTACACCTTCGACGAACTGAACAACGGCGACTACAGCGTGTTCCACGCACCGGAAGAAGCGGCCGCCTTCCGCGCGCGCGACCTGGAAGCGTTTGCCGGGCGCGCCCTGATCGACTTCGAGGAAACCATCTGGAACCCGGCCCTGGGCCAGGCGCGCCAGCTGCGCACCTTCAAGAAACCGGTGTACGACGCGCACGGCGCGCCGGCCTACCTGATCTGCATGGCGATCGACATCTCGGACAGCAAGGCCAACGAGCGCGCCCTGCGCGAACTGAACGAACACCTGGAAGAGCGGGTGGCGCAGCGCACCGCCCAGCTGGAAGAAGCGCGCCAGCAGGCCGAAGAGGCCAGCGCCGCGAAAGGCCAGTTCCTGGCCAAGATGAGCCACGAAATCCGCACCCCGATGAACGGCGTGATCGGCATGGCCTACCTGGCGCTGAAGACCGAGCTCGAGCCGCGCCAGCGCGACTACCTGGAAAAGATCCGCTTCGCCGGCGAGCACCTGCTGCGCATCATCGACGACATCCTCGACATCTCGAAGATCGAAGCGGGCAAGCTGGAAATCGAGGACGTCGACTTCTCGCTCGACCACGTGATCCAGACCCTGACCACGGTGGTGGCGCCCAAGGCCGCCAGCCGCGGCCTGCGCCTGGCCTTCGACATCGACCCGGCGCTGCCGCCGGTGCTGCGCGGCGACCCGCTGCGCCTGGGCCAGGTCCTGATCAACTACGTCAACAACGCGATCAAGTTTTCCGAGCAGGGCAGCATCGAAGTCAGCGTGCGCCAGCTGCTGGCCGATGAGCAGGCCTGCCTGCTGCGCTTTGAAGTGCGCGACCACGGCATCGGCCTGTCGGACGCCGAGCAGGGCAAGCTGTTCCAGGCCTTCCAGCAGGCCGACACGGCCATCACGCGCGAATACGGCGGCACCGGCCTCGGCCTGGCCATCTGCAAACAGCTGGCGCAGCTGATGGGCGGCGAAGTGGGCGTGCGCAGCGCGCCCGGCGCCGGCAGCACCTTCTGGTTCACGGCCCGCCTCGGCGTCTCGCCGCGCGGCCTGCCCGACGTGATCAATGAAGTCAACGCCGCAGCCGCCGCCCTGCTGGACAGCGCGCGCAGCACGGCGGCCATGCAGGCGCTGAAGGACGCGCGCATCCTGCTAGTCGAGGACAACACCTTCAACCAGCAGATCGCGCTCGAGATGCTGGAAGAAGCCGGCTCCTCGGTATGCCTGGCCAACAACGGCGCCGAGGCGCTCGACCTGTTGCACCAGGCCGAATTCGACTGCGTGCTGATGGACGTGCAGATGCCGCTGATGGACGGCCTGGAAGCGACGCGCCGCATCCGCGCCGACCCGGCCCTGGCCGCCACCCGCGTGCTGGCCATGACCGCCACCGCCACCAAGGACGACCGCGAGCGCTGCCTGCAGGCCGGCATGGACGACTTCATCGCCAAGCCGATCCAGCCGGCCCTGATGTACCAGAAGATCGCCAGCTGGCTGCCCGAGCGCGAAGCCGGCGCCGGCGACGCCAGCGGCAGCGCGGCGCCGCTGCCGCGGCGCGCCGCCTTCCGCCCCACGCTGGCCGGCGACCCGGCCGTGATCGACCTGTCGGTGCTGGCCCAACTCCTGGGCTACCACCCGCAAAAGATCCGCAAGTTCGCCTTCAAGTTCCTGCAAACCAGCGAAGCGGGCTTTACTGAAATGGAAGCCGCGCTGGCGGCCGGCGAGCTGCAGAAAGTGCGCGAGCTGGGCCACCGCATCAAGAGCAGCGCGCGCGCCGTCGGCGCCCTCGGCATGGCCGAGCTGTGCCTGCAGCTGGAACAGCTGGCGCCCGAGGCCGAAGCGGCCGCCGCGCGCAGCGTGCTCGACCGCCTGTGGCCGCTGCTGCACGCGGTGAGCGAGCACATCATGACCAACACCACCTTTGCCGACGATGACTGAGACCCCCACCACGCCCCTGCGCATCCTGCTGGTCGACGACGACCCCTTCATGCTGAGCATGCTGGCCGACATGCTGGAAGACCTCGGCCAGCTCAATGTGCGCAGCGAAAGCGACGCCCGCCAGGCCTTGCTGGCGCTGCCGCAATACCGGCCCGACCTGCTGGTGTGCGACCTGTCGATGCCCGACATGGACGGCATCGAATTCCTGCGCAAGGCCGCCGACAGCCATTTTGGCGGCGCGGTCGCCCTGTTGTCCGGCATGGACGCCGGCATCCGCCAGGCCGCCGAAACGCTGGCGCGCGCGCACGGCCTGGCCCTCCTGGGCACGCTGGCCAAGCCCGCCACCGCGGCCGCCCTGGCCGAGCTGCTGACCCAGGCCGCCGCCCGCCGCCCCGCCTGAGCCCGTGTCAACCCTGGGGTCAGGCTCTTTGGTTGACACAAGCTCGTGCATGCGACAGTTGAGCTCGTGGCAAGCAAAGGGTCTGACCCCAAGGTTGACACAGGCGCGGCCGTAGGCGTGAGCGGGAGTACACAGGCTGGAAAAATCGGTTATTATTTGGGCCATTCCCGCCCTGATTCCCGCTTGACTTCCCAGTATTGAATTAGCGCAGTTCGTCGCCAGATGGGCGATAACAGCAAGGGATATTCCCGGGCGAACACTCAACTAAGGAAAAATATGAGCGACCTGATCAAACACATTACCGATGCCTCCTTCGAGTCCGACGTGCTGAAGGCCGACCGCCCTGTGCTGGTGGACTTCTGGGCCGAATGGTGCGGCCCTTGCAAGAGCATCGCCCCGATCCTGGAAGAAGTGGCCAAGGAATACGACGGCAAGCTGACCATCGCCAAGCTGGACGTGGACAGCAACCAGGCCGTGCCAGGCAAGTTCGGCATCCGCGGCATCCCGACCCTGATCCTGTTCAAAAATGGCGTGCCAGCCGCACAAAAAGTCGGCGCGATGGCAAAAGGTCAACTGACCTCTTTCATCGACAGCAATATTTGATGTAAGATAGGCGGTGCTGCGCCCGCAGCCCGCCTGATGGCAGGGAAAGCGCCCAAAAACCTTTCCCTTTAATTAAAAGAACCCACGTAGTTCCCTCCCCTACCCTTACTTTCCCGTCACGGGACACTCAAACAGCTATGCACCTTTCTGAACTTAAGGCTATGCACGTTTCAGCTTTGCTGGAAATGGCAATCAGCCTCGATATCGACAATGCGGCCCGCCTGCGCAAGCAGGAACTGATGTTCGCGATCCTGAAAAAGCGCGCCAAGGCCGGCGAACAGATTTTCGGCGACGGCGCCCTGGAAGTCCTGCCTGACGGCTTCGGCTTCCTGCGCTCGCCAGACGCCTCCTACATGGCGTCGACCGACGATATTTACATTTCCCCGTCCCAGATCCGCCGCTTCAACCTGCACACCGGCGATTCGATCGAGGGCGAGGTGCGTACCCCGAAGGATGGCGAGCGCTATTTCGCCCTGGTGAAAGTGGACAAGGTCAACGGCGAATCGCCGGAAGCGTCCAAGCACCGCATCCTGTTTGAGAACCTGACCCCGCTGCACCCGAACGTGCCGCTGCGCCTCGAGCGCGACATGACCGGCACCGAGAACATCACCGGCCGCATCATCGACCTGGTGGCGCCGATCGGCAAAGGCCAGCGCGGCCTCTTGGTGGCATCGCCCAAGTCCGGCAAGTCCGTGATGCTGCAGCATATCGCGCACGCCATCACCACCAACCACCCGGACGTGACCCTGATCGTGCTCTTGATCGACGAACGTCCAGAGGAAGTGACCGAGATGCAGCGCTCGGTGCGCGGCGAAGTAGTGGCATCGACCTTCGACGAGCCGGCTACCCGCCACGTGCAGGTTGCCGAGATGGTGCTGGAAAAAGCCAAGCGCCTGGTCGAAATGAAAAAAGACGTGGTGATCCTGCTGGACTCGATCACCCGCCTGGCGCGCGCCTACAACACCGTGATCCCGGCGTCGGGCAAGGTGCTGACCGGCGGTGTGGATGCCAACGCGCTGCAGCGCCCGAAGCGCTTCTTCGGCGCCGCGCGTAACGTGGAAGAAGGCGGCTCGCTGACCATCGTGGCCACCGCGCTGATCGAAACCGGTTCGCGCATGGACGATGTGATTTACGAAGAATTCAAGGGTACCGGCAATATGGAGGTGCACCTGGAGCGCCGCCTGGCCGAAAAGCGCGTCTACCCGGCCATCAACCTGAACAAGTCGGGCACCCGCCGCGAAGAGCTGCTGATCAAGGCCGACCAGCTGCAGAAGATCTGGATCCTGCGCAAGCTGTTGTACTCGATGGACGAGATCGAGGCGATGGAGTTCATCCTCGACAAGATGCGCGCCACCAAGAACAACGGCGAGTTCTTCGAGATGATGCGCCGCGGCGGCTAAGCCCGCCTCAAAAAGGGGACGTAACACATTATTCGCCCGGCGAATAATGTGTTACGTCCCCTTTTTTACGCTATAATCGCGAGTTCATTTAAACCCTGGCAAGTGAGCGGCAATCGGGTCGAGAGGCAGTAAGGACCGACGAAGTGCTGTTTGGCTACCAACATTGAGAGAAAAGCATGAAAGCTGATACCCATCCAGATTACCGCGAAGTCCTGTTCCACGACGTGTCCTGCGACTTCAAGTTCATCACCCGCTCGACCATCCAGACCCGCGACACCGCGACCCACGAAGGTAAAGAGTACCCACTGGTGAAGATCGAGGTTTCCTCCGAATCGCACCCGTTCTTCACCGGCCAGCACAAGATCGTCGACACCGCCGGTCGCGTGGAAAAATTCCGCCAGAAGTTCGGCAAAGTCGGTTCCAAGACCGCAGTTGCAAACGGCTAATCCCCGTTGCAGCGAAAAAAAAGGCAGCTGCGGCTGCCTTTTTTCTTTTTACCCGTCATACTCCAGCTTTCCAAAGAATAAGCCTGACCGATGAAGCCAGTCCGTCTGCCCGCCGCCGCCACCCGCACCCTGCCCCGCTGGGCGTTTTTTGCCCTCGGCTTGCTGTACATCCTGCCGGGACTGATCGGGCGCGAGCCGTGGAAGAACGATGACGCGGCCAGCTTCGGCGTGATGTGGACCATGGCGCACGGCAGCTGGCAAGACTGGCTGTGGCCCAATATCGTCGGCCTGTCGGTCACCGACGAAGGGCCGCTGGCATTCTGGCTGGGGGCGCTGGGCATCAAGCTGTTCGGATGGGCCGTCGGCGACGTGCTGGGCGCGCGCGTGGCCACCCTTGGCGTGTTCCTGCTGGGCGTGATGGCGGTCTGGTACGCCACCTTCAACCTGGGCCGCCGCCCGGAAGCGCAGCCGCTGCGCCTGGCCTTCGGCGGCCAGCCCGAGCCCAACGATTTCGGCCGCACCCTGGCCGATGCCGCGGTGCTGATCTACCTCGGCTGCCTGGGCCTGCTGGTGCACAGCCACGAAACCACGGCCGAGCCGCTGCAAGTGTCGCTGCTGGCGCTCACCTTGTACCGCAGCGTGCGCTACATGGAACTGCCCTCGCTGCGCAATGCCGCCCTGGCTGGCCTGGCGCTCGGCCTGCTGACCCTGACCCGCGGCTGGGTGGTGCCGGCCGCCCTGGTCGCCGCCCTGTTTGCCTGCACCCGCTTCCTGGCCATGCCAGCCGGCCGTTCGCTGCGCGACCTGGCTTTTGCGGTGGCGGTGGCCGCCGCCGTGACCGCGCTGTGGGCGGTGCCGGCCGTGCTGGCCCGGCCCTATGGCCAGGCGCCGCTGACTGCCTGGATGGCGTGGAACGAAGCCCAGCTCACCGTGGGCGGCTTCGAAGGCTTGCGCACCTTCTTCCGCGTCGGCGTCTGGTTCTTCTGGCCGGCCTGGCCATTTGCCGCCTGGGCCGTGTGGGCCTGGCGCCGCCAGAGCAACCTGCTGCACATCGTGGTGCCGACCACCTTCGTCACCGTGGCCACGCTGCTGGTGCTGGTCAACCCGGCGCCCGAGCAAGGCCACCTGCTGATGCTGCTGCCGCCGCTGGCCATCATGGCCGCCTTCGGCCTGCTGACCATGAAGCGCGGCGCCATCAATGCCATCGACTGGTTCAGCGTGATGGTGCTGACCCTGTGCGCCGCCGTGCTGTGGATCTTCTATTACGCCCAGCTGACCGGCTGGCCGGCCAAGCCGGCGCACAATGTGCTCAAGCTGCTGCCCGGCTTCACGCCGGAGGTGAGCTGGCTGTCGCTGCTGGTGGGCCTGTGCGCCACTGCCGGCTGGTTCGTGCTGGTGCACTGGCGCCTGTCGCGCCGCCCGGCCGTGCTGTGGCGCGCCGTGGTGCTGTCGTCCGGCGGCCTGATCCTGATCTGGATCCTCCTGATGACCCTGTTCCTGCCGCATGTGAACTACAGCAAGAGCTACGCCTCGGTGGCGCGCGAAGCGGCGGCCGCCCTGCCGCCCGGCACCGATTGCGTGCAGAGCAATGTCACGCCGGCCCAGCGCGCCTCTTTCGCCTTCTTCGGCAAGATGCCGTTCAACGGCGTGGAACAGCGCCCCTGCACGGTCATGCTGTTGCAAGATAGCATCAAATCCCGTGCCTACCAGCAACAGCCGGGCGCCGACTGGCAACAGCTATGGGAAGGGCGCCGCGCCTCGGACCGCAGCGAGCGTTTCCGCCTGTTCCGGCGCCGCACGGTTCAAGCCAACTGATTGTCCGCCGGCCCGCCTCCCTGCTATCCTGTGCTGGACGATAGCAAAGAGGTAGGCATGGTGGTAGGGGTAGCGTATCTGACAATGGTGATGGGCACTGCC
>Ga0207426_1002157_pt1 | contig 13364 bp, 8 predicted proteins | sample AraplaMF_Cvi_mMS_FD_184265 | JGI IMG/M metagenome (GOLD analysis project Ga0207426, IMG submission 184265) | Arabidopsis root microbial communities from the University of North Carolina, USA - plate scrape MF_Cvi_mMS (SPAdes) (version 2) | ecosystem: Host-associated > Plants > Roots > Endosphere ...
TCATCGTCTTCGCGGTCATCGGCGGCGCCGTGTGGCTGCTGATGAAGTCCATGAACAAGCACATGAAGAAGGTGGACTTCGAGGAGCAGCCGGAGGGCGGCGAGGCAGGCACCACCGCCTCCGCCGCCGCGCCGGCGGCCGAGCCGAAGACCAGCTGAGCGCGGGGCCTGCCGGTCCGCCCACGACGAGGACCGCTCGGCCCACGGGCCGGCCGCTCCGTGCGGACCGGTCGCTCCGTGGAGCCCCGGTGGTCCGCAGAGACCGGGTGGCGGTCGACGGCCGGCCGATGGACACGGCCGGCTGACCGGCCCGGCGGCTCGTCGGTCCGAGCGGCCGGCGAGCCGGGCCCGCGCGCCGTCGGGGCGTCACCGCGCACGTCCGCGGCGGTGCGCCCCGGCGTACCCGGCATCGCTTCCTGCATCTCCGGCATCGCTCCCGGCCCGCCCTGCCGTCACTCCGCGTCGGCCGGGGCGATCAGCACGCCCATGACCTCGCGCGCATGGCGGTTCGGCACCATGCCCAGCCGCCAGGCCTGCCAGCCCGACTCCGGCTCCACCCCGCGCTCCAGCAGCAGCGCGAACGCCTCCGCGCAGTCCTCCAGCTTGGCGTCGCGGGTCGCATGCTTCTCCCGGACCAGCTGCGCCAGCTCCTCCTGGGCGACGGCCGTGCCCACCACGGAGCCGCCCGGCGAGGCGAGCGGCAGCAGCGTGCAGCGCAGGAACCGAGCCCAGTCCTCACCGCGCCGGTCGCCGTAGCCGGCGAAGAGCCGCGCCGCCTCGTCGGCCAGCTCCAGGGCCTGCGCCGCCCGGCCGTTGCCGGCGTCGATGATCAGCAACTCCAGGCAGGACCACGCCTCCCCGTGCGGCACCCCGATCCGCTGGAAGTCCTTACGGGCGTCCTGGAGCAGCTGCCGGGCGAAGCCGCTGTTGCGCAGGGAGCCGGTCTGCTCGGCCCGCAGATCGCGGGTGACCCGGCCCGAATGATGCCGGGCGCAGGCGAGTCCGTAGCCGTCCTGCATCCGGCTGAACATCGTCCGGGACCGCTCCAGCTGCCGCAGCGCCGCATCGCGCTCGCCGCGCTCCTCCAGCGCCTGGCCCAGGTAGTACATCGTCCAGGCCTCACCGCGGGCGTCCTCGTGCTGGTGGTGCAGCGGCAGCGCCTGCCGCAGCTGGTCCACCGCGGGCCCCGGATCGCCGTCCACCAGCCGGGCGCGCGCCAGCTGCGTCATCGCCCAGGCCTCACCGCGCTCGTCGTGCGTCCGGCCGTAGAGCTCCATCGCCGCCTGGAGGGCCTGCTCAGCGGCCGGTACATCGCCCCTGCGCAGATGCACCTGGCCGAGCTGGAAGTGCGCCCAGGCCTGGCCGTGGATGCTCTCGCTCTCCTCGTGGAGCTCCAGCGCCTCGCGCAGCATGGCGACGGCGTCCGCGAGCCGCGCGCGGTCCCGCTCCACCGCGGCCAGGGCGTGCAGCGTCCACGCCCGGTCGCCGTGCATATCCGCGCCGGACTGGAGCTCCAGCGCCTCCCGGAGCTTGGCCGACGCCTCGGTGAGATGGCCCTGCTGCTGGAGCGTGATGCCCAGATCGCGCAGCGCACGGGCGGCGCCCGCCGGATGCTGCGCCTCGAAATACAGATCCACCACCGACGACAGGGTCGTCCGCGCCTTGTCCAGCTCGCCGAGCTGCCGGGCCGCCACACCCGTGCGCCACTGCACCGAGCGGACCAGCAGCCCCTTCCCGACGGCCCGGGTCAGTTCGCTCAGCTCGCCCAGCCGGTAGAGATCGCCGCGCAGCAGGCAGTAGTCGGCCAGCGCGCCCAGCAGATGCGAGACCGCCGCCTGGTCCACGCCGTGATCGGCATGGCGCAGCGCGGAGGTGATGAAGCTGCTCTCGTCGTCCAGCCACTGGAGGGCGGCGTCCAGAGAGGTGAAGCCGTGCGATCCGAAACGGTCGGCACGGGTGGACGTACGGCCGTCGACCAGCCGGATGACCGAGTCGGCCAGCTCCGCATAGCCCCGGATCAGCCGCTCCTGGGCCGCGCTGCGCTCGCCCGGCTCCTCCTCGTCCACCAGCCGGTCGTGCGCGAAGCTGTGCACCAGGGCATGCAGGCGGTAGCGCTCGCCGCGGACATGCTCGATCAGCCCCGCACGGGCCAGCGTCGTCAGCTGCCGGGCCGCCTCGGCCTGTTCGACGCCCAGCAGCGCCGCCGAGGCCGCCGCCCCCAGGCTCGCCCGGCCCACCAGCGCCAGCCGGCGCAGCAGCCGCCGGGCCGTCTCCGACTGGTCGGAGTAGCGCAGCCACAGGGCCCGCTCCACCGGCGACCGCTCCCCATGGGCCGCGAGATCGGTGGCCAGCGCGGCGGGGGTGCGCGTACCGAGCGAGGAGCCCGCCACCCGCAGCGCCAGCGGCAGTCCGGCGCACAGCCCGGAGATCTCGTCGATCGCCCGCGAGTCGTACGGGCCCGTCGCGTCCGGGGCCTCGCCGCCACCCGCGGTGGCCCGCAACAACTCCTCGGTGCCCACGGTGTCCAGCGGCCCCACCGGCAGCTGATGCACCCACGCCTGGAGGTCCTCGGGCAGCTCCAGCGGCGTACGGGAGGTGACCAGCACCAGGCTGTCGGACCGCTCCGGCACCAGCGTGCGCACCTGCTCCGGATCCGCGGCGTCATCCAGCAGCACCGTCACCGGCAGGCCGGTCAGATGGTGGTGATACAGCTCGGCGAGCCGCTTGACCTGCTGTTCCTGGGACGGCCGCTCGCGGAACAGCAGCTGCTCACGCGGCGCGCCCAGCCGGTTGAGCAGATGCAGCAGCGCGTCCCGGGTGGGCAGTGGCACCTCACCGGGGGTGTCACTGCGCAGATCCACCACACACGCGCCACGGAACTGATCGCGCAGCTGGTGGGCGGCCCGCACCGCCAGCGCCGTCCGGCCCGACCCCGGCTCGCCGTGCAGTACCACGACGGTCGGCTTGGTTTCCGTGCTCGCCCGGGCCGCGTGCACCCACTGGGCGATCTGCGTCAGCTCCGCCCGCCGCCCGGCGAACGGGCCGTCCGGGCGCGGGAGTTGGGCGAACGAATGCTCCAGTACGGACCGCTGGCGGGCCGCCGCGCTGCGGTCCGCGCCGCGCAACTGCGGCCCACGGGTGGAGGTCGAGGCGGCCGGCTGGGACGCCGTGCCGCCGCCGCGTGCCGCCGCCGTCAGCATCCGCTGCTGGTCCAGGAACGGACGGATGCCCCGCACCTCCAGCGCCGTCAGCCACTGGAGCCGCAGCTGCTGGGCGCCGCCCGGCTGGCCGCGCTTCCCGGCCTCCTGGTGGGCCGCCGGCCAGTGGCCCGCGGTCAGCTTCAGGACCGTGGCCGCCGCCCCCGCCACCACCACGACCGCCCCTACGCCCAGCGCCGCGCCCGCGCCCGTGCCGTACGCGAGGTCCGCGCCGCAGGCCGCCACCGCCGCCGCGGCCGTCGCCACCGCGGGGGTCCCCAGTTCCTTGCGGGAGAGCCGCCGGCCCAGCGAGGGCTGACCGGCGGCCGCCTCGTCCAAGGCCCGCACATACGCGGCGTACTCCTCGGCGGCGCTGCCCGCGAGCTCCTCCAGCGACGAGCGTGCCCTGCTGAGCAGCGTGTCCCCGTCGAGCCGCCCGCCCGAGCGCCGTACCTCTTCCTCGACCGCCCTGGTCAACAGCGCTTCCGCTTCCGCCCGGTGGCCCTCGCGGAGCACAGCCAGTGAGCCCGGCATGCCCATCCCCCTCCAGCAGTTCCAGCAGTCTCCAGCGGTGATCGTCGCCGCACGCACAGTGTTCCGCGTCCGCGCGCATTCCGGCAGGGCTGTGGACAACTCCCTCCGCTCCCGGCTCACCGGGCCCCCTTGGGAGAGGATGGACCCATGCCGAACCGCCTGGCCCATGAGACTTCCCCGTATCTGCTCCAGCACGCCGACAACCCGGTCGACTGGTGGCCCTGGTCCGCCGCCGCGTTCGAGGAGGCCCGGCGGCGCGGCGTCCCGGTGCTGCTCAGCGTGGGGTACAGCTCGTGCCACTGGTGCCACGTGATGGCGCACGAGAGCTTCGAGGACGCGGCCACCGCTGAGCTGCTCAACGAGCACTTCGTGTCCGTCAAGGTGGACCGCGAGGAGCGTCCGGACGTCGACGCCGTCTACATGGAGGCCGTGCAGGCCGCCACGGGCCAGGGTGGCTGGCCCATGACCGTCTTCCTCACGCCCGACGCCGAGCCGTTCTACTTCGGTACGTACTTCCCGCCCGAGCCCCGCCACGGCATGCCGTCCTTGGGGCAGATCCTCGACGGGGTGCGCAATGCCTGGGCCGACCGCCGTGACGAGGTCGGGGAGGTCGCCGGCCGGATCGTCGCCGACCTGGCCGGACGTTCGCTGACCGGGGCGCTGCCCGCGGACCGGCGGCTGCCGGGGCCCGAGGAGTTGCACGGCGCCCTGATGGGGCTGACCCGTGAATTCGACGCGGCGCACGGGGGGTTCGGCGGCGCGCCCAAGTTCCCGCCGTCCATGGTGCTGGAATTCCTGCTCCGGCACTACGCGCGCACCGGGTCCGCAGGGGCCCTGGAAATGGTGCAGGCGACCGGCGCGGCGATGGCCCGCGGTGGCATCTACGACCAGCTCGGCGGCGGTTTCGCGCGCTATGCGGTGGACGCCACCTGGACCGTGCCGCACTTCGAGAAGATGCTCTACGACAACGCCCTGCTGTGCCGGACCTACGCCCATCTGTGGCGGGCCACCGGCTCGGACCTGGCCCGCCGGATCGCCGTCGAGACGGCCGACTTCATGGTCCGCGAGCTCCGTACCGACCAGGGCGGCTTCGCCTCCGCACTGGACGCGGACAGCGATGACGGCACCGGCAAGCACGTCGAGGGCGCCTACTACGTCTGGACGCCCGAGCAGCTGCGCGCCGTACTGGGCGACGAGGACGCGGAGTTCGCCGCCACCTGCTTCGGCGTCACCGAGGAGGGCACCTTCGAGGAGGGCGCCTCGGTTCTCCAACTACCGGACACCGAGGGCCTGGTGGACGCCGAACGGGTGGCCTCCGTCAAACGGCGGCTGCTCGCGGCGCGGGAGGAGCGGCCGCGCCCGGGGCGGGACGACAAGGTCGTCGCCTCCTGGAACGGGCTGGCCATCGCCGCGCTCGCCGAAACCGGTGCCTACTTCGACCGGCCGGACCTCATCCAGGCGGCCACCGACGCCGCCGACCTGCTGGTCCGCGTCCACATGGACTGGCACGCCCGGCTGCACCGCACCTCCCGCGACGGCACCCCCGGGGCCAACTCCGGCGTCCTGGAGGACTACGCCGATGTCGCGGAGGGCTTCCTCACCCTGGCCTCGGTCACCGGGGAAGGCGTCTGGGTGGAGTTCGCCGGGTTCTTCCTGGACACCGTGCTGCTCCAGTTCACCGCCGAGGACGGTGCGCTCTACGACACCGCGGCCGACGCCGAGGCGCTGATCCGCCGCCCCCAGGACCCGACCGACAACGCGACGCCCTCCGGGTGGACCGCGGCGACCGGTGCCCTGCTCTCGTATGCGGCGCTCACCGGCAGCGGCCTCCACCGGGACGCCGCGGAGCGGGCCCTGGGCATCGTCACCGCGCTCGCCGGGCGGGCCCCGCGCTTCATCGGCTGGGGCCTGGCCGTCGCCGAGGCCGCACTGGACGGGCCGCGCGAGGTCGCGGTCGTCGGCCCGCAGGGCGACCCGGCCACCGTCGCGCTGCACCGCGCCGCGCTGCTCGGCACCGCCCCGGGAGCGGTCGTCGCGCTCGGCGCCCCCGGGGCCGAGGAGGTACCGCTCCTCCAGGACCGCCCCCTGGTGGACGGCCAACCGGCCGCCTACGTGTGCCGCCACTTCACCTGCGAGCGGCCGACCACCGACCCGGAGGAGCTGACGGAGCGCCTCCGGGGGTGAGCGTCCGCCGGTGAACCGGCCCGGCCCACGGTTCACCGGCGCTCCGGCGGCGGCCCCCTGGGAGGTACGGCACAGCGGCCGGCCCAGGGGCCGTCGGCCGTCGCCGCGTCCCGGGACCCGCGACGGAATTGCGTCTGACGTGCGCGTCAAGTTCTAGCCTCGCCGCATGACACAGCGAACACACCGCGAAGTCCGCCTGACCGCCCGCCCCCAGGGGCCGGTCACCGATGACCTCTTCGAGCTCGTGGAGGTGCCGGTCCCGGAACCCGGGCCCGGCCAGGTGCTGGTACGCAACACCGTCATGGGCGTCGCCGCCGTGATGCGCACGCTGATGGACGAGACCAGCGTCGTGCCGATGCCGCCCTTCGGGATCGGCGAGCCGCTGAACGGACCCGCCCTCGGGGAGGTGGTCGCCGCCCCGGGGACCGGCCTCGCTCCCGGTGACCTGGTGGAACACCACCTCGGCTGGCGCGAATACGCCCTGCTGGACGCCGACCGGGTACACCGGCGCGACCCCGGCTCGATGCCCGACCCGGCCGCGTACCTCTCCCAGGGGCCCACCGCCTGGATGGGCGTGGTGCACGGCGCCGAAGTACGCCCCGGGGACACCGTCTTCGTCACCGGGGCGGCGGGCGGCGTGGGCTCCCTGGCTGGTCAGATCGCCCGGCTGCGCGGCGCCGCCCGGGTCATCGGCAGCACCGGATCGCAGGCGAAGGCGGACCGGCTGATCAAGGAATTCGGCTATGACGCGGTGGTGCTCCGCGGCGCCGGTCCCATCGAGGAGCAACTGCGGGCGGCGGCCCCGGAGGGCATCGACGCGCTCTTCGACAACGTGGGCGGGGAGCAGTTGCGGGCCGCCATCGCCGTCGCCAACCGGGGTGCCCGGCTCGCCCTCGTAGGCGCGCTGTCCAGCCAGCTGTCCGAAGACAGTGCGGCCCACACCGTCGAGATCGACACCCTCGCGCTGCTCGCCCGCAGCATCACCCTGCGCGGCGTCGCCCTGTACGACCACCTGGACCTGATCCCGGAGTGGAACCAGCGGTTCGGCGAGGGGCTGCGCGACGGCACCCTCACCTTCCCGCACACCCGGCTGCACGGTATCGAGCAGGCGCCGCGGGCCCTGCGCGAGCTGACTGAAGGGCGCCATCTGGGCGCCGTCCTCGTGGAGTTGTGAGGCGCGGCCCCGGGACGCCGTGGCGGAGCCGCGCCAACCCGCCACTGTCAGTGGCCGGTTGTAGCCTCGCAGCGTGACGAACTTGCTCGGAAAGCGATCCCTCGTCCAGGAAGCCGCGGCGCTACGGGCCGGCACGGACGACCCCGTCGACGCGGTCCACCGCACCTGCGACCGCATCGACGCGGTCGATCCGGAGGTGCGGGCCTTCGTGCCGGAGGAGGGGCGGCGTACGCGGCTCGTGGAGGCGGCGCGGCGGGCCGCAGCCGGTGTGCGGGACCCCGCAGGCCGGCCCGCCCTCCATGGCGTCCCCGTGGGCGTCAAGGACATCGTGCGGGTCGACGGGCTGCCCACCCGCGCGGGCTCGGCGCTGCCGCCCGAGGTGTTCGGCGGCCCGCAGGCCACCGTCGTCGACCGGCTGTGTGCCGCCGGGGCGCTGATCGCGGGCAAGACCGTGACCGCGGAGTTCGCGGTCACCGCCCCGGGCCCGACTCGCAATCCGCACCACCTCGCGCATACGCCCGGCGGTTCGAGCAGCGGTTCGGCGGCCGCGGTCGCCGCCGGGATGGTGCCGCTGGCCATCGGGACACAGACCGTCGGCTCGATGATCCGGCCCGCCGCGTACTGCGGAGTGGTCGGCTTCAAGCCGGGCTATGGGCGGATACCGGTCGACGGGGTGATCCCCAACGCCGCGAGCTTCGACACGCTCGGCTGCTACGCCACGGATGTGGCGGGTGTCGCCCTGGCGGCGTCGGTGCTGGTCGACGGATGGCGACCGGAGGCCGCGGGGGCGGGGCCCGGGCCGCGCCCGGTACTGGGCGTGCCGTCCGGTCCCTACCTGGAGCGCACCGACGACGCGGCGCTGCGCGCCTTCGAGGAGCAGCAGGAGCTGCTGCGGTCCGCCGGGTACACCGTCCATGAGGTGCCGGTGATGGACGACTTCGAGCAGATCGTCGAGCAGCTGTTCACGATGAACCGCTACGAAGTCGCCCGTGCGCACCGGGACTGGTTCGCCCGCTTCGGCGACCGTTACCGCCCGCAGACCACGGCGGCCATCCAGGAAGGCCGGCCGATCGGGGACGCCGCCTACGAGGCCGCCCGGGTACGGCGGCGCGCCTTCCGCGCACGGCTCGCGGCGGACCGTGCCGCGGCCGGTGTCGACCTGTGGATCGCCCCGTCGGCCACCGGTCCCGCGCCCGCCGACCTCACCACCACGGGCACCTCGATCATGTGCCTGCCGTGGAGCAACGCCGGACTGCCGTCCGTCAGCCTGCCCGCCGGGCGCGCCGCCAACGGGCTGCCGCTCGGACTCCAACTCATCGGCGGATCCGGCACGGACGAAGAACTGCTCCAAGGGGCGGCAGGAATCGAGCAGGTACTCAACGGGGAGGCGCGGCACCAGGACGTACTCAACTCGGGCGCGGGGAACGGCCCGGTGCGGGCGGGCTGAGCAGAGCGGCGAAGGAGGGGGAGATGCGGATCGGGGACGCCGCGGCGGCCGCCGGGATGACACCGCGGGCGCTGCGCTACTACGAGCAGCGGGGGCTGGTGACCGCCCGGAGGACGCCGTCCGGGCACCGGGTGTACGACGAGGAGGACATCCGCCGGCTGCGGGTGGTGCGCGAACTGCGGGACGCCGGGCTGACGGTCGGTGACGTGCGGGCCTTCGCCCATCTGCTGCGCACGGTGCCGGCCGACGGGGTGCCGGATCTCCTCCCGCAAGCACCCGGCTCGGGCGCCTGTTCGGCCGCGGAGGCGGTGGCCCGGCGCCGGCTCGCGGACCTGGACGCCCGTATAGCGCGGCTGTCCCTCCTACGGGCACGGCTCGCGGCACGCCTGGGCGAACCGGCGGCACGCTTGGGGGAACCGGAGGCCGAAGGGACGGAGCCGGCCGAGTCGGGTGGCGCGGGACGTGCCGGGGCGGACAGCGGCCCGCTCTTCAGGCTGGAGACCGGGCCGGCCCCGGACGGGCGCGCCCTCAGAGGGTGAGGCCCCGCGCCAGCACCTCCATCGTCCGATGGATCAGCGCCTCCAGTTCGGCGCGCTGACCGCCCGCGACCCAGCTCAGCATCGCCTCCTGGAGTGCAGCCAGGATCGCGGCGCTGATCACCCGCAGCTCCAGATCTTCGGCCGGGCGGCCGGTGCGCTCCGCCAGCACCGCGCTGATCAGCGCGGTGTCCCGGGCGATGTTCTCCGCCGTACGGCCCCGGATGGCGGGTACGTCGCGGATCAGCCGGATGCGCTGGACGAGCTCGCCGCGGTCCCCGGCGGTGAGCTCGCGCAGCGCCTCGACCGTGACCCGCCGCATCGATTCGACCATCGGCTCGTCCGTGGGCCGGGCCCGCAGCCCGGCCTCCAACACGGTGTCGTACTCGTCCGTGAGCACGATGTCTTCCTTGGTCGGGAAGTAGCGGAAGACCGTGCTCGGCGAGACATCGGCGGCCTCGGCGATCTGGTCGATGGGGGTCGCCTCGTACCCCTGCGCCTCGAAGAGCCGGTAGGCGGCCCGCCGGATCGCCTCCCGGGTCTGGATCTTCTTCCGCTCCCGCAGCCCGATCTTCGGTGTTCCGGGCGGCGCGGTGGCAGGGGTACGTGCGGAAACCATGCGCAGCATTGTCGGGCATCGGGCGCCTGCGAGGCCACGCCCCGGCCCGTGCGCGGACGGCGCCCCGGAGCGCGACTTCGGCGGTCAGCGTGCTCGGTGCGGTCACTGCCCTCAACGCTCCCCGTGCCCGCAGCCCTGCCGGCCCCGTCAGCCCTGTCAGTGGGGTGTGTCACGCTGAGGCGTGGAGATGATTACCGTGAGTGATATGCGGGGGGTGGGGGCGTGTGCTCGGCGAAGGGGCCTCGATACGCCGCATGGCCGCGGCCAGTAAGGCCGCGGCCATGCGGGCGCGGGGATATCGGGCGGTCGGCCGCCCGGGCCGGAGGCCTCACGGGAGCCTCAGGTGTGCGTATAGGCCACCAGGGAGATGCCGACGTAGTGCACGACGAAGGCCGCCAGGGTGAGGGAGTGGAAGACCTCGTGGAAGCCGAACCACCGGGGTGAGGGGTTGGGGCGCTTGAGGCCGTAGATCACGCCGCCGGCGCTGTAGAGCAGGCCGCCGACGATGACGAGGACGAGGACGGCGACGCCGCCGGTGCGCAGGAAGTCGGGCAGGAAGAAGACGGCGGCCCAGCCCATGGCGATGTAGCAGGGGGTGTAGAGCCAGCGTGGGGCGCCGACCCAGAAGACCCGGAAGAGGATTCCGGCCAGGGCGGCCGCCCAGACCGCCCAGAGCAGGGCTTCTCCGCGGGAGCCGGGCATCAGCAGCATCGTCAGTGGCGTATAGGTGCCCGCGATGATCAGAAAGATGTTGGCGTGATCGAGCCGGCGCAGGACGCCATCGGCCCGCGGGCCCCAATTGCCGCGGTGGTAAAGGGCGCTGACCCCGAAGAGCAGGCAGGCGGTCAGCGTGTAAATGGCGCAGGCCAGGCGGCCGCGGGGGCTGTCGGCGAGGGCCGTGAGCAGGACGCCGGCGAGGAGCGCGGCGGGGAACATCCCGGCGTGCAGCCAGCCGCGGAGTTTGGGCTTGAGGGGCGCGGTCACGGCGGCGACCGCCGCGATCGCGGGCGGCGCGGAGGGGGGCTGGCTCTCGGCGGCGTCGGGCGCGGATGTCATGGCGCAATGCTACCTACGCGACCGTAAGTTACGGATTGGTGGCGGAGTGGTGACGGTCACGAAGTCGCCCTCTGGACAGAACACCACAACGGTCGGATGATCAAATGAGTGCGGTCGGCACCGGATGAGCGGTCACGAAGCATCCGGGTCGCGGCCCCCAAGGGGCAGACATCTAAAGAAGCGGATTTTCCCGGTCAAACCGGGCATAAATCTGTCCATACCCTCATCTAGGAGCGATCGTGGCGCGCGACAACGCGGCTCCCTCTGCCCATCCGACCCGTCACCAGGAACTCATCTCCTGGGTCGACGAGATCGCAGCGATCACCCAGCCCGACCGGGTCGTCTGGTGTGACGGCTCGGAGGCGGAGTACGAGCGTCTGTGCGAGGAGCTCGTCGACAAGGGCACGTTCAAGAAGCTCGACCCGATCAAGCGCCCCAACTCGTACTACGCGGCCTCCGACCCCTCGGACGTGGCGCGCGTCGAGGACCGCACCTTCATCTGCTCCGAGAAGGAGGAGGACGCCGGCCCCACGAACCACTGGAAGAACCCCGCCGAAATGCGAGAGATCTTCGCAGGTGAGCAGGGCATCTTCCGCGGTTCGATGCGCGGCCGGACGATGTACGTCGTCCCGTTCTGCATGGGCCCGCTGGGCTCCCCGCTCTCCGCGATCGGCGTGGAGATCACCGACTCCGCCTATGTCGCGGTCTCGATGCGCACCATGACGCGCATGGGGCAGCCGGTGCTCGACGAGCTCGGTGCGGACGGCTTCTTCGTCAAGGCGGTGCACACCCTCGGCGCCCCGCTGGCCGAGGGCGAGGCCGACGTGCCGTGGCCGTGCAACACCACCAAGTACATCTCGCACTTCCCCGAGGACCGGGAGATCTGGTCCTACGGCTCCGGCTACGGCGGCAACGCCCTGCTCGGCAAGAAGTGCTACGCGCTGCGCATCGCCTCCGTCATGGCGCGCGACGAGGGCTGGCTCGCCGAGCACATGCTGATCCTCAAACTCACCCCGCCGCAGGGCGAGTCCAAGTACGTCGCCGCCGCCTTCCCGAGCGCCTGCGGCAAGACCAACCTCGCGATGCTGGAGCCCACGATCTCCGGCTGGACCGTCGAGACCATCGGCGACGACATCGCCTGGATGCGCTTCGGTGAGGACGGCCGCCTCTACGCGATCAACCCCGAGGCCGGCTTCTTCGGTGTCGCGCCCGGCACCGGCGAGCACACCAACGCCAACGCCATGAAGACGATGTGGGGCAACTCCGTCTTCACCAATGTCGCGCTCACGGACGACGGCGATGTGTGGTGGGAGGGCATGACCGAGGAGAAGCCCGCCCATCTGACCGACTGGAAGGGCAACGACTGGACCCCGGAGTCCGGGACCCCGGCCGCCCACCCCAACGCCCGCTTCACCGTCCCGGCCGGCCAGTGCCCGATCATCGCGCCCGAGTGGGAGGACCCCAAGGGCGTGCCGATCTCGGCGATCCTCTTCGGTGGCCGCCGCGCCAGCGCCGTGCCGCTGGTGACCGAGTCGCTGACCTGGCAGCACGGCGTCTTCCTCGGTGCCAACGTCGCCAGCGAGAAGACCGCCGCGGCCGAGGGCAAGGTCGGCGAGCTGCGCCGGGACCCGTTCGCCATGCTGCCGTTCTGCGGCTACAACATGGGCGACTACATGGGCCACTGGGTCAAGGTCGGCGCCGACAAGGACCAGGCCAAGCTGCCGAAGATCTACTACGTCAACTGGTTCCGCAAGGACGACAAGGGCCGCTTCGTGTGGCCGGGCTTCGGCGAGAACGGCCGGGTGCTCAAGTGGATCGTCGAGCGGCTGGACGGCAAGGCCGAGGGTGTGGAGACCCCCATCGGCGTGCTGCCCACCAAGGAGTCGCTGGACACCGCGGGCCTCGACCTCGACGACGCCGACCTCGACTTCCTGCTCACCGTCGACAAGGACGTGTGGCGCGAGGAGGCGGCGCTGATCCCCGAGCACCTCAACACCTTCGGTGACCACACGCCGAAGGAGCTGTGGGACGAGTACCGCGCGCTGGTCCAGCGGCTCGGCTGATCACCCGTACCGCATACCGGCCGGGGCCCCGCACAGGACGTGCGGGGCCCCGGCTCGTAGCTGTGGGTGAGCTGATGTGGCGCGGACCTGCTGGGCCGGTCGGGTGAGGCGGGCCGGGACGGACCCGGCGCGCGGGCTCACGCCGTGGCGAGATCCCGGCGCGGTGCGGCGTGCGCCGCCATCCGCTCGGCGGCCAGCTCCCGTGCCGCCGCGTCGTCACGGGTGGTGGCGACCGCCAGGGCGTTCCCGGCGAGGGTGTGGGCGCGCTGCTGGAGGGCCTCGATCCGGGCCGGGGTGGCGCCGTCGGTGGGCTCGGCGCGCAGCGGATAATGGCCGCCGCTCAGTCGCGCCACCTGCTCGGCGATGCGCTCGGCGGCGGAGGCCAGCGTGGCACCGTCCAGCCCGGCGTCCGGCCCGGACTCCTGGTCCGCACCGCCGTCCGTCCGCGTCGCCAGCGCATGCAGCTCATCGGTGACGGTGAGCAGCGCGGTCAGCTGTCCGGCGAGCCGGATGTCCAGCTCCTGCTCGCGCGAGCGGTGCGGGATCTCCGGGGCG
>Ga0207426_1002160_pt1 | contig 13341 bp, 10 predicted proteins | sample AraplaMF_Cvi_mMS_FD_184265 | JGI IMG/M metagenome (GOLD analysis project Ga0207426, IMG submission 184265) | Arabidopsis root microbial communities from the University of North Carolina, USA - plate scrape MF_Cvi_mMS (SPAdes) (version 2) | ecosystem: Host-associated > Plants > Roots > Endosphere...
GTTTGCGCCAGTGCCGTCATAGGCGACTTCGCCGGCGCCGGTAGCGAAGGCAATGAGAACCTGACCGGCGCCGGCCTCCATGTTGGCGAGGCCCTGTTGCAGTCCTTTTTCGGTGGTGAGCGGGTTGTTGCGGCAAGCGTCCAGAATGATCAGTTTGACGCCGACTGGATCGTTCTTGACGAGGTCTATGAGATCATTGAGGGCGATGGCGTCATCGATAACCTCCTTGGCAGACCCCGTCCGTACATCGACGGGTAGCAGCAAGCTTCGTCCCTCGTGCTGTAGCGCGTGTCCCGCATAATAGAGAATGGAAAGATCGGCACCGACCAGGTGGCTGCGGATTGCATTCTCGAGATCGCCGACGGCGGCTTTCTTGACGTCGTAGAAGAGCAGGACATCGAAGCCAAGCTCGGTAAGCGTTGCGGCAATCAGCTTGGAATCGTTTTTTGGATTCGATAAAGGCGCAAATTCGTATTCGCCGTTCCCGACCACGATAGCGGCTTTACGCTCCGCATGGGCCATCTGCGAGAACGCCGTTAAAAACAGCACCAACAGCGGGATCAAAAAAATCCATTGCGGCCGAAGGCACGAACTTCTTTGCGTCATGGCAGGTAAGCCCAGATTGTTGACTTCGTTGTCCTGATGAACGGCAAGAATACAGCGTCCATAGTAATGCAATTTTTGCGGCTTCGCCTAGGGAAAAGGATTAGGGCTGAAAGAGTGGCTTTATGGCGCCATGCGAGCTCGGGCCTACGTATGTCAAGACCGGATCCATGGAGGCACAAAGCACTCCGCCCAATTCCGATCCGTGCAAAAGCCTGGGTGATGATGGCCGATCGGTATCATCGCGTGACCGCGTAAAAAACCCAATCCCCGTCGGTACTTCGTCCGGAGAGTATGGCCTCGGCAACGCCGATGCGGCTTTCGAGGTGGCGGGTCTTTGTGCTAGGCTCATGATACAGGAATGCCAGCGTCACGAGACAGGGGCACTCTCCGAATGGCTGAAGAACGCAAGACAACCGTCCAGACGCCGCTTGGGCCCGCGACGCTGACATTTACGCACCTCATTGGCCATGACGAGATAAGCCGGTGTTTTGCCTTCACCGTCGGTTTCGTCAGTTCCGACGAAAACGTCGACGCGCTCAAACTGCTTGGAAAGCCAATTTCGGTTGAGGGCGAGGCCGGAGATCCCAAGCGGTGGTTCAGCGGGCTCGTTTCAGACTTCCGCCTGACGCGGATCGAGGAAGGCTTTGCTTATTACGAGGCGGAGCTGCGACCGTGGCTCTGGCTGCTCGCCAACACCACTGACTGCCGTATCTTTCAGAACATGAGTGTCGTGGAAATCGTCGAGCAGATATTCTCGAAATATAAGCCGGCGAAGTTTGAAAAGCGGCTGCAAGGATCCTATGAGGCGAGGGAATACTGCGTGCAGTATGACGAAACCGACCTGGACTTCGTGCAGCGCCTGCTCGAGCACGAAGGCATCATGTATTTTTTCGAGTATGGCGACGGAGAGCACACGCTCATCCTCGCCGACGCCATGAACAAGCTGAAGCCGGCGCCGGGCTATGCGACGGTCAAGTTCCGCGCGGAAGGCGACCCGGTGCGGCGGGACCAGGAATATATCACGCAATGGGTGGCAACCAGTTCCGTTCACCCGGGCGCCTACGCCCACACGGACTATGATTTTACCAAGCCGGGCGCCGACCTCATGGCGCAGTCGACACAGCCCTTTTCTCACGCAGAATCACAAGGAGAGCACTACCGACATCCAGGTGCCCATTTGAATGTGGGCCGCGGCGACGCTGTGGCCTTGGTAAGACGCGAGGAAATACAGGCGGCGCATCAGCGTATCACCGCCGCCGGTACTGTGCGGGGGCTGGCTTCAGGCTGCACCTTTAAACTGGAAAACTTCCGGCGCAAGGACCAGAACACGGAGCATGTTGTCCTGCGTGCCGAATATCGCCTGTTCGACCCCGGTTACCGCCCGGCTGGTTATGCAGGGGAGGAAACCTTCCACGCAGCACTTCAGGTCGCTCCAACCTCCATCATCTACCGGCCGCAGCGTATCACGCCTCGTCCAATCATGCGGGGGCCGCAAACCGCGACGGTGGTCGGTCCTTCAGGGGAGGAAATCTTCACCGACAAATATGCGCGGGTAAAGGTGCAGTTTCACTGGGATCGCCTCGGCAAAAAGGACCAGAACAGTTCCTGCTTCGTACGGGTTTCGCAAACCTGGGGCGGAGCCGGGTGGGGCTTCATCCAGATCCCGCGTATCGGCCAGGAAGTGATCGTGGACTTCCTCGAGGGGGATCCGGACCGGCCGATTATCACCGGCAGGGTTTATAACGGCAAGGAGATGCCACCCTACGAGCTGCCGGGAAATGCCACCCAATCGGGGTTGAAGACGAATTCGTCGCCGGGCGGCGGCGGTTGGAACGAAATGCGCTTCGAGGACAAGGCCGGATCGGAAGAGGTTTATTTCCAGGCGCAGAAGGACCACAACCTGCTGATCAAGAACGACCGCGGCAAGTTGGTCCAGCACGACCAGTCCGACCGCATCGACAATAATGCAAAGCATTCCGTCGGCGTGAACCTCGATGAGGACGTCGGCAACAACAAGACGACAAAGGTAGGCGTCGACCGCACGGTCAATATCGGTTCCAACGACACCGAGACGGTGGGCATCAATCGCTCACTTACCGTTGGCGCAGACGAGACGATTGGCATCGGCGCGAACTCCACCGAGACGATCGGCTCCAACCACACGCAGACAGTCGGCATCGTCCAGACGGTCGTCGTGGGTGCGGCGCGGATCGATACGGTCGGGGCCGCAGAGACCAGAACCGTGGGAGCCGCTCAGATGAACACCATCGGCGCGACCAGGTCGGTAAGCGTCGCTATCAGCCAAAGCCATGACATCGGAACTTCCGACAGCTGGGATGTCGGCACTGACCAGAGCATCGGCATTGGCGGTGGACAGACAAGCCAGATCGCCAAGACACGCACCGCGAAGATCGGGGAGGACGATGCTACGGAGATCAGCGGTGCCCGCGTTGTGAAAGTTGCGAAAGGCAGCGCGCTCGAGGTCGGTGAGGACGGGCTGATCAAGATCGGAAAAGATCTGCTGATTGACGCCGGTGACTCAGTCGTCATCAAGTGCGGCTCTGCGGCCATTTCAATGAAAAAGGATGGCACGATTACGATCGAAGGCAAGGATATTTCTGTCAACGCCAAAGGCAAGTTCAATGGCAAGGCTTCAAGCGAAGTCACATGGAAAGGCAGTAAGATCACTCACAATTGAGGGGCAGTCAGATGGCCGAGACTCGGGAACGTATAGAAGGGGTGGTGATCGGAGTGTTGTTGGGGTTCGATGCCGGCGTGCCGCTGGTCGTCTTTCCCGGCAACCCCCGTGACACCGCGTTGCCTGCGCGCAGCTTGGCCGACCTCACATCGGCAATGATCGGTGCTGAGGTGGCGCTGCTCTTTGAAGGCGGAGAGGCGATGCGGCCACTGATTGTCGGCCAGATCGTGGAGCCGGCGCGCAAGTCTTCGTCGCCACATGTCGTTCGCGACGGCGAGCGCGTGCGGATCACCGGCGAGGAGCGTATTGAGCTTCGTTGCGGCAAGGCCACGATCATCATGGAAAAGGACGGCCATATCACCATACGCGGCACCTATGTGACCAGCCACGCCAGCGCCGCCAACCGAATTCGTGGCGGATCGGTGAACCTCAACTGATGCCTGCCGCACCTGTTCTTCGCGAAATCGTCCGCCAGCATGCTGAAATGGCGGCATTCCTGTGGACGGTCTACGACTATCATCTGCTCCATCCGGACGAAAACCCCGAAATGGACGAGGAGCGGCTTGCGCGGCTGATCGAGAGGCTGGAAGCGCATATCGACGGCTTGCGAGTGGCAGGAGAGACCGGGCTGGAAATTGCCAAGGAGCGGTACGCCTCGTTTCACGAGGCCGGGGAGTTGTTTGTGGTGCGGATGCTATCTGGCTCACCGGACTTGCGGATTCGGGCACTCGATCTCGACAGGGTCAGACGCTACTTGAAAGTGACTCTGGAGACGTCCGCTTGAGCAGACGCCGAACGCCGCCAGCGCTCGTCAAATGAATTCGCGAGTCATGTCGATCCTACGAACAAAAAGGTTACCGTCATAACCAAACTCGATCCCTGACCACGCCTTTCCGTTAAACGTGAAGACTTCTTTCCAGCCCACCGCAACAAGATAGTCGTCGGTCGCATGCATCGCATAGACGAAGCCCAGTGATCTGAACGGCACGAGTTTCATTCCTTTTTGGACGTAAAGGCCGTACTCGTCATCTCCCCAGTACCGATTTCCAGCGAACTCGCATATCGAGCATATCTGTGTACCCGGTCCAGCTATCTCCGTTAATTCCTCATCCGCGTACCGGGCACAGAAGCCATTTTCGCAGCCGAGATATACGCTGCCGTCACGCGCAACCTGCAACGCAGAGATGCTGTGGTTGAATCCGAGAGGAACTGGGCGCCAACGAGTGCCATCGAGGCGCAGCAATGTCCCCTGATCGCCGGCCACGTGAATGAGCTTAAGTGTCGGACCATGCATGGCACGCAGGAAAGCCGAAGTCCGTGTCTCGATCGGCACCCATTGGGTGCCCTGCGCCAGGCAAACAGTTCCTTCGTCTCCATAAAGATAGGCAGTCCTTTGGTCGAGATGCCAGAGCTTGTTCGTGAACGCCTCCGGTCCTTCGCCAGTCGCAATGGTGCCGTTGCGAATGTGATGGGTGGTTCCACCGACCTGCAACGCGATATGTTCCTTCTCGGAGAGGCTGACATGCGAGAGAATGAGATCGTCGATGTCCAGCAGTACTTCTTGGCGAATCTGGTCGTCGAGCGACATCCGCAGCAGGAACGAGCGTCCCGCTTCGTCGTTCTTGTCGCTAAGTTGCACGGATACCGAGAAGAGATTTCTCCCCAGGTGGAAGGCGTTGATCGCCTCGATGTCGATCTCGTCAAGGGGGTAGTCGTCGAGACGCGGCTCTGGATCGTCCGTCATCACCTTCCTACCGTCATTGCATTCAGTTCGGTCTGTGTCTTCTTCGGTCGGACTACGTCCTGAAGATAGTTTATCATTACGAGCCGCAAGCATTCAATCATGTCGTCGGCATCCTTCTGCGGCGCGTTCTTAATCGCGGGTTCGTTCTTCCGTACAGCATCGAGTGACTTTTCCATCGCATTCTTCAGCGATGGCTTCCTGCGTCGCTTCTTTTCCTTTCGGAAGAATGCGGCTTCTTGGTTCGTTTTCAAGTTGTGGGGCGTTCCCTTCTTGCTGCCGTCGCCGCGCTGAAACCCGCCCCCTTTCTTGTGCTTTCGGGAACGCATGCAGATGCATGGGGCGGTCTGGTTGTCGTACTCCTTCCATCGCGTGAAAGACTTGTTCTGCTTGCGACTGCTCTGGAAGCACCCAACGCGAACGAAGTGTTCGGATTCGGACCCCGCAGGGCAGTCGGCCTTCGAATGCTGATGGAGCCGGATCTGATATTTGTTGAGCAGGGTTTCGCAGTCCTGGCCCCCGGCGCTCAATCCGGCCATATGGGGCCATGTAACCGTGTTGGGGCCTGGGGAGGAATGATTGTTGGTGGCGAGATCGGTGAAGCGGATGACCGGCTCCCCGTCAAATTTCACATCATTCGACCAGCTGTTGAAATACTCTTTGCCAGTGTTGTTCGATGTGATGATGCCCTTCTTGGTGGCACAGCCTGCTTCGGTGCCGGACGTTCTCGACAGGTCTGACTTGTTCTTGATATTGACGGTTTGCCCGCCGATTTTGACCGTGCCCGTGCCCTTCTCTGTGTCGCTGGCAAATCCGAAGCTGGGGTAGGGGATGGGCACGCCGGGCGGTGTTGCCGGGTTCTCAGGCGGGGTGAAGCATGTGTCCGGGAAGACCGCGATGGTTCTGGCGTTCACGGCCCTGCCAGAAATTTCAAGGCCGTTTGCGAAGACGTTGGACATTTAAGCTGCCCTCGTCGCCAGGATAGCAGCGCCGCAGGCGCCAGAATCGCTGGAGGCTTCGATTAAGACCGGATTGCCGGCGGCGTAGCCCTTGCGGGCGGCCATGAAGGCCATGCCGATCATGATGGGCACAGCGGCCGCGCCGACATTGCCGAGGCTTTCTCCGGGCGACCAGATGTCCTGGAAGTCGTGCCGGCCACGCAACAGACGCAGGCTCGCCAATGCCGATTGTTTGAACCAGTATTGCTCGCCGACAAGATCAGCGATGCGGTAGCCCACCCGGCTCATTTCAATGCCGGCTTCGTGAAGTGCGGCACGGTAGGCCGAGGTCATGCCGTCGCCCCGCAGCGGTAGATCCTCCGCATTGTAAATGAAGGCCCGCTCGCGGGTCAGACCGAGCCCGGCCAGACCAAGGGCGCCACTATGTGAACGGGTGCAAAGCACGGCTGCTGCTGCTTCCCCCGGGATAAAGCCATTTGGATTATCCGCAGTCAGCAGGCGTTCGCTGGCGAGATAATAGGAAAGGGTCTCTGCCGTCAGATAGCTGTCGACGCCAGCGATCATCACAAAGGGCGCTGCATCCGCCGCCAGTATGCGGCGGGCCTGTTCCAGGGCGACATGCCCCGACGGACGACCATAGGGTACAATTCTCGAGCGGCCATGCGGCGGACATTCCACGATCTCAGCTATGCGCTGGAGCAAACGGGCACCTTCGGGGGCGGGGCGGCCGTGCCTGTCCTCCTCGGCAAGGCAGAGGATAAGCGCAGTCTGGCCGCGGGCTTCAGGAGCGGCCTCGAAGGCCTCGCAAATGGCACCCGCGGCGAGACGGGCCATACGCGTTTCGCCAAGCCAGTTGCGCGGCAGAGGTACTGGAGCTCCGATCAGCCATTCTCTACCAGGTCCCAGAAAACGCGTTTCTTGAAAGCCGTCCAGGCGCGCTCTCATTGCCGCGCAGGCGGATTGTGTGTCGAGGCCGACGGCCGTTGCCATTCCAACCGAGACGATGTCGATCGGGGCGGTCACGCCTCTTCCTCCTGCGCCGCGGGCGCACTGCTCGCGCGCACGTAGGTGCGACCGGTGGCCCGCGCCCTCAGCATCGATTGGGTCGGCGGTCCGACCCAGCACTCGCTGAAGTCGAGGATCGTTCGGTGGATGCGTTGCGACATGCGCCAGACCAGCGAGAAGCGCCTGTTCTCCGGATCGAACAAGACAGTGTCGGGCGCCAAAGCGCTCTCGAAGACTTTCTCGCGCCCCTTGAACAACGTCATCGGTAGACTGGTCGCTGGAAGCCGGAAACTCTCGCGCCCGGCCGGTGTCAGATTGACCAACACCACGTCCTCCCCGCCCTTCGGATGTTCTATCTGCTGGTCGGGCGGCGACATCTGGAAGTAGCGCTCGTCGAAATCGGGCGGAAGGAACGGGAAGATGTTGTCGATCCAGTTCTGATCATACGTGCCGCCGAATTCAATGCGGCCCGGCCACCCCCGCCCGTATGGGCCAAAGCTCATTGGCCGGTAGTCGCCAAACGGCGAGCGGATTTCCTCGCCTATCGCCTGTGTGTTTGGAAGAGGTAGACCGGGGACCAGATGCTGGTTCTTCGGTCGCGCCCATCCCCTGCCGACGGGGTTGAGCGGATAGCTCGCCGGAAGCTTGTCCTCCGGGTCGAGGCGGTCCGTACCGCCCCACGCAGTGTCGTAGGAGAAAGGTTGCCGCAGGAAGGATTGCGCACTCGTGGCAACGAAGAGTGGGCCGCGGGCGCGCCACTCGCGATGGCCGAGGACATCAAAGACCTTCGACCAGTTGCCGACCTTGATCCCGACACTGACGCGGTCGACTGGACGCCCGCCGGGGGCATAGGCAAATCCGTTAGCGATGACGTCGCAGCGCGGCTTGCGAAAGGCGAAGTCGGTCTCCCAGAGGGTGGCCGAAAAACCGGGTGCACCCGTGTATGTGTCGGCCATCACCAGCGGTGTCTGCACGGATGATTTTTGCACGGGGGCACCTGGCGTCTCGGGAAAGTCGAAGGTTCCCTTGACGACGATGGCGATGTACTCGCGGCCCTCCTTGTCCATCCCCATCGTGAATTCGGTCGGGAAGCCTGTCTGGTTCCAGATCTGCATCAGCTCGTCTCCAGACTTTCGGGGAAGAGGTGGCGAAGCGCTGGTTCAGGTGCACCAGGATCAATCTCGATTGGCTCGCCAGGCTGCGTCCACAATGCCATGCCTCGGACCGCGCCGCCTGATATCTTGATCGCAGGATAGGGCAGGGTCGCAAGAAGGGCAGCGAGCCCATCGCCATCCATCGCGCCGTCGCGCGCAGATTTTCCCGCCGCTTCCAGTGCATCGAACCAGTCCGCGGCGGAGACGGCGATTTCGGTCGTCAAGGTCGGCGGCGCGGCCGCGATGGTCAAGGGAAACCGGCGGCCTGCGCGGTCGGAACTTGCCATCACGATGCCGGTCATGGGTCCAAAGGCCTCGGATCCGAGGATAAACCGCAACGCCGGATGAGAGGTCACCGAACCTTGAGAAAATCGATGAGCCAGATATCGGCTGATCCAGCGATCCCACGGGCCAACGAAAACTGCCGGCAGACCGCGCGTCACGAAATCCCCCATCGCTGGCAGCTTTCCAAAGAAGCCTGGCAGGATCAAAGCCTCGTCGGGCATGAGAACCTCGCAAACATTTTCAGATCGTAGGGATTGGCCACGCTCGCGGCCCGCAGCTCGAAATCGGCGTAATGGCCCTGAGCGGCAAGCCGCAACCTGTAGAGTTCGGGAAGTTCCGTTCCGCTCAGACGACCGGCACGCAACATTCGCAGGAAAGCCCAGCTTCCGGTTTCGCTGACCATCACTTCCGGTGAGCCGTCGAGCGGTTGGAAGGCAAGGGTAATCACACCGGTCCCGTCCTTGCCTGGCCAGGTCATTGGCTGCGGGCGTGTCGGGTTGTTGAAATAGGTGAGGCTCTGGCCATCGACGTTTAACGTCACACGGCCGACGGTCGGAGAGAGATCCTTCGGTTCGAGCGTAAAGGTTAGGATCGGTCCGGCGCCGCCAGGAAAGAGGTTGTCGCGGATCAGCCGGGCCTGCTCCAACGCTGCCAAAGACGATGAATCGAGGTGGATGTCCGCTCGCCATTTCCACGGGTGGCGGGTCACGTCAATGTAGTTGATCAGGTGATTGTTGATGAAGCTGTCAATCAGCCCGCCCGGGCCAAAGACGCGTGCAAAGTCGACGACGTTCACATCGATTGCGCTGTCAGCAATGAATGGATAGCGGTTCGCGAGCGCTGCCTGGCAGAAGGGCAACACATCAGCGCGCCAGATGGCGTTGAGTTCCGAGGTCACCGCTTTCGTCGCAATGCCGCTCGTATCGCCAGCGATGCCGGCCAGCCAGTCGTCCAGTGGATCAGGCAGGGTTATGGCCTGCTTTGCCACTGCCCCCGTGAGCTCGGCCAAACCGCCTTGTCGCTTTATGGCATCCTGGGCGTCGGGGCTGGCCGATACTGTCTGCAGCATGTTCGAAAGCGCGGTCATCGCGGCCACGGCATCATTGAGTGCCGGAGGCTGGCCATCGACCTCGGCAATTGCGCCCTTGATGGATTTGAAGTGCTCGGCGACCGGAGCGCCCGAAAGGTCCACTTCGGCTTTGGAGCCGGCGGGCATCAACTTCACGCCCGTCTTGGCAAGCTTGCCGATCTTGCCGAGCTTGGACAGGAGCTTGGAGGTTGCCGCAGGAGGGACTTTGCCGCCACCCTCATCTTCGGGACGGGTCAGTTCCGTCTCATGCACGACGGCGTCCAAGAGCCGTTTCATGGCTGAGTCTGCGCTGGAGAGATCCTTGAGATTTTCGCTTGCCGTCTGCAGGTCGGTCAGTGGAGCGAGCCTTACGTCGCGCAGGAAGCTGTCCCACTTAGCAATGTAATCGTCGTAGTAAAGCTTGAGGATGTCCTGGGACAGCGCGGCGACAGAAGGGGTGGCGCTTTCCGAGCAACCGCCGGCAAAAACAGAGCGGTCGAGCGCAGCCTGCGTGGCGACGTCTTCCAGTCGCGCAAGAACCACGTTGTGGAAGCCGTCATAGGTGAAGGTGCCGCTGATGCCTACCCGAAGCGTCTTGTCCGAGCGCCGAGCGAGTACCTTGAGGCCATTCGGGCCGACATGATCTGCCGGGACCCATTCCTTGAGCGCCCTGACTTCCGGGTCGGACAGCAGTGCATTATAGGCACGCACTGGAAGTGGAATTGAACAGATGGCCCGCAAGGCTTCGCTCACCAGCGCCTCATCGGGTTGAATAAGGGCCTGCTCCGCCGCCATGTTGTCGATTGCCGCAAGTTGATGATCGGTGGCCATGTCGGTGCGGAAAGGAGGAACCGGTGCGAATTCGGGCAGCCGCTCGGTCCACCATTGCTTGGCGAATTCGGGATCCATCGGCGATAAGCCCGTCATCATGCGATATGTCTTCAGCGCTCCGAGCAGGTATTCGGGGTCGCGGATCTGACGCCACATGGTCGCTTCGAGCAGGGCGACCATGCGTGGTTCCAATATGTTGCGCAGCGAGCGATCGTAGGCGTCGGCCTGCGCCTGTCTGATCTCGGTTGCCGCGGAAGGGCCGATCAAGGCAGCCATGCCGCCTGGCGGCTCGGTACGGGCATTTAAGACTTCGGTTGCAGCTTCGAGCGCCACATCCAGATCGAGCGGTTCGAGTGGCGCCTGACGCGCAGCAATCGGAGTGAGCGGAATCTGCAGGGCTTCGAGCTGCTCGGCCTGTGCGGCCAGCGCGGCGCTGTTTTTCCGATAGGAGATCGTAAAGAACAGGCCGGCCACGAGAACCAACGCCGCCGCGGCCACTGCCGCACCGCGCCATATCCATATTCGCCGTTCCTCCGCCGCGGGATCAAACGTACCGAGACCTGCTTCCTTGAAGATCACTTTCGTGAGCAGGTCCTTCAGGAAGAAGCTGCGCGTTTCAACCCGAGGAATTGGGGTGGCGGGCTGTGCGGGCAGGCCGAAAGAAGAAGAAAGTGCTGCTGTCAGCCGGTCGATTGCGGTGCCTTCCTGAGTGGCGGAGGTCAGATAGATACCGCGCAGCCAGGCGCTCTCTGCATAGCGGCTTTCACCGAAAATGGTCTCTACCAGCACGCGAATAGGCTCGGAAAGGCTCTCGACCTGCGCCGGGAAGCGGAAGATCTCCGCACGGGCATTAAGGTTTTCTTCGCTTTCCAGACGGGGAATGAGGCGTCGTTCGAGCACGCCAGCCAATGCTTCGAGTTCCCGCGTGACTTCGCTGCCGTCGATGCGAGCGCCGGGTGAGAAGGTTGCTCCCCAGACCTGCTCGCGTCCCGCCGTCGACAGGCCTGCGAAGAAAGTCTCGAACCCCTTGATGAGATCGGCCTTGGTCAGCATCAGATAAACGGGCAGACGAATTTCCAGCCTCTCCTGCAGTTCGGTGAGCCGTTTGCGGATCTGGCGGCCATGTGCCCGAATGGCCGCGTCACCTTCCGCCAGCGTGTCAATTGCGAGTGCCACGATGACGCCGTTCAGGGCTCGGCGGCCCCGGTGCTTTTTCAGAAGATCGAGGAAGCCAAGCCATTCGGCTGCATCGACGTCGGGCTGGCTTTCCTGTTGAACGTAGCGGCCTGCAGTGTCGATCAGCACAGCCTCTTCAGTGAAGAACCAGTCGCAGTTGCGCGTCCCACCGACCCCATGCAAATCATCCGACAGATCAATGGGAAAACTCAGTCCAGACTGCCGCAGTGCGGTTGTCTTGCCGGTTGCCGGGGGCCCGATGATGACGTACCACGGCATCTCCCGTAGAAGTTTTCGGCCGCCGACTTTCTGGCGTTTCAGCTCCGCCATCACCTCTCGGAACTTTGCGCCGACAGAGGCGACCCCTTCTTCCGCCGGGCTTGGCGGCGCTTCCGGTGGGGGGGCGATCTCGGAAACGAAAATGCGATTGGCCTTGATCGCCCGGCGTTGCGCCGCGATCCACCAGATGAGAAAGAGGACGACGAGAAGGCCGATGACAACCAGTCGTACCGTCTCAGAAGCCAATGGCGCGCTTTCTGCGACACTGATGATTGGGCCGAAGATCCAGATGATCAGGGACAGCAGCACGAGCCCGATGAAGGTCCAGAGCCAGCGCGAGGTGAGGATTGCCCAGAAGAATCGGAAGACCGCCATCTCAGAGCCCCTTTTCGATCAAGAGCTCGATGCGGCGGTTAGCAGCCCGGCCTTCGCGACTGTCGTTTCCGGCCAGAGGCTGCGTTGCTGCACGTCCTTCCGACCTCAGGCGATCCGGCGGCAGGCCGCTGGCACGCAACAAGGCGGCAATCGTTGCAGCGCGCGCCTCCGAGAGGCGCTGATTGTTGGACAGGGGATTGGTGGCCTGGAGCGGAACATTGTCGGTGTGTCCGACGATCGTGACACTTCTGATCAGCTCGGCGTTGTCCTTGAGCACAGCCGCAATCGATGCGACGAGGGGTTCGAAGCTTTTTGTCAATTCGGCCCGGGCAGAAGGGAAGAGCTCCGGAGTGCTCGACTGAAGCAGGAGTGTGACCCGAGAGGCGTTTTCATTGCCTTTCAAAGCCGGAAGAAGCGCAGGAGGCGCGGCGGCACGGAACTCTGGTAAAAGCGCAAGGACGACGGGTTCGACTGGCGGCGCGCCCGGCGGCGGTGTGCGTTTCTCCGGGCGATAAATTTCGGCGCGCTCCGGCGGTGGTAGCGCCCGAACGAGCGTCGCAAGCTCTTCCGCCTTGGAGCCCAACCGCGTCGATAACAGCACGTAGATCGCAGTCGCGAGTGCGACCGCCACGACAGCGAGCACCCAGATCGGAATGGCAAAGCCGGAAGGCTCGTCTTTCGCCGTAACGCCCTCCCACCTCGGCGAAAGCGGCGCACCCTCGGCATCCACGTCCCGCAAGAAGCGCGCGGCTGCAGCGCGAACGGCGTTAATGGAGCGATCGCCGGCACGCCCCGGCACCCGATATTTGCCGCGGAACCCAAGCGCCAGGCACATATACTGCAGCTCCAGCAATTCACGATCGCGACCGGGATGGCGTTCCAGTTCCTCCAGCCTGGCGAAGAACTGCTCCCCGGCATCCACATCGCCGCGCAGCATGACGACCAGCGGCTGGCGCGGCCATGCGCTGGATCCACCCCAGGGTGTGTTCAGTGCCAGATCGTCGAGCAGTGCGGCGACAGCCCAGGCGGCCGCATCAGCGCGGGCCAGGCTTTCGCCAGACGCCACGGCCGCATCGCGTGCCGAAACGAGTTCCTCCATCAGCCTGGTTCGCAATGCTTCCGGATTGCCGGGTGGCAATGCATTCTCGAGTTCGGGGGCAAAT
>Ga0207426_1002161_pt1 | contig 13340 bp, 13 predicted proteins | sample AraplaMF_Cvi_mMS_FD_184265 | JGI IMG/M metagenome (GOLD analysis project Ga0207426, IMG submission 184265) | Arabidopsis root microbial communities from the University of North Carolina, USA - plate scrape MF_Cvi_mMS (SPAdes) (version 2) | ecosystem: Host-associated > Plants > Roots > Endosphere...
GAGGAGATGGAATGCGACCGTTTGCGTTGAGCTACGCCCGTCCGGCGGCGAAGTCATCGACCAGTACGCCGTACAGCTACGACGCCACGCGGCAACTCAACGTCCTCCCGGACGGACGCCCGGCCACGTGCAGCCGGGCGGTGCTGCTGGCCACCGGCACCACCGCCTCCACCGCCGGTTCCAAGACCCACTTCGACGACTGAGCCCATGACCGTCCTGGTCCTGACCTGCGAGGAAGATTTGACGGCGGACATCGTGGTGTCGACGTTGCAGGACCTCGGTGTCCCGCTCGTCCGCCTCGACCCCGCCGACCTGCCCGGCCGGGTCGCCCTGTCGGCGGAGTACGCGGACAACGACTTCCACGGATATCTCAAGTCCGGTGAGCGCATGGTGAGCCTGGGCAGCCTGCGTTCGGTATGGGTGCGCCGGCCCGGTACCCCCGGGGCCCGCGCCGCGGAACAGTCCGCCTGGATCACGGCCGAGGCCGAGCAGGCGCTCTACGGCATGCTGACCAGCACCCAGGCGCGCTGGATGAACCATCCCGTCGCGGCCGCGCAGGCGCGCTACAAGCCCTGGCAGCTCCGGCTCGCCCACCGCAGCGGCTTCCTCGTGCCCGCCACGCTGGTCACCACGTTCCCGGCGATGGCCCGGCAGTTCGCCGCCACCCACCAGGACCTGGTGGTGAAATCGGTGAGCGGAAAGCACCCCGGTGACCCTCCGATGGTGCTGCCCACCACCCGTATCAGTCCGGACACGGACTTCTCCGGGGTGGCAGCCGGGCCGACCCTGCTCCAGCAGCACATCCCCAAGGAGGCGGATATCCGGCTGACGTGTGTCGGTGACCATCTCTTCGCCGCCCGTAAGAAAGCCGATCCGGAGGAAGTCGACAGCCGCTTCGCCCACCAGGGCACCTGGGAGCCCGTCGAGGTGCCCGACGCCGTCCACCGGTCCGTGAATTCCTATATGAGTGCTGCGCAACTTGCCTACGGTGCTTTTGATTTCGCCGAAGACCCGGACGGCGCCTGGTGGTTCCTGGAATGCAACCAGGGCGGCCAGTTCGGCTTCATCCAGTTGGAGACCGACCAGCCCATCGCCCAGGCCATCGCCACCTGGCTCGCCGTGGAACCCTGAGGCCGGAGCGGTGGCTCCGCCCGCACCCCGCCGCCCTAGTGGATCAGCATGTTCGCGATCACGATGAGCAGACCGATCAGCACATCCACCCCGCCCACCCGAAAGGACGCCGCCCAGCGCCGGCCCGCCACCCGGGCCGCCCAAACCCCCCAGCCGAACAGCGCCACCATATTGATGGTCAGGGCGACGTCGACCGCGCCGTCCTCACCCCACCATTCCGCGTAGGCACCGAACAGCGCGAACATGGTGGGCACCATCGCGGCCACCAGCGGCCACTCCATCAGCACCGAACGCACCGCGCTCGGGGTGACGTGCTTGTCGTCGCTCGTCCGGTGCGCGATCGAGTGCGCGTAGCCGTGCGCCGCGGCCGACGCCGCGGCCGTCAGCGCCACCCACAGCGCGTCGTAGCCCGGGTCCGGCGGTCTGCCCTCATGGCCCAGCGCGGCCACCAGCGCGCTGGCGAGCACCGAGCCGTACACCCCGCCGAACAGCAGTCGCTGTAGGGGCTCCGCTCGTCTGGGGGGCGGCTGCACGGGTACGCTGCGGCTTTCTGACAAGGCGCCACCTCACAGGACCGACGGGCTTCCCCGCTCCGGGATCAACCCCCGACATGTAGCAGCCCCCGGCGCCGATCCGTCCGAAGCTGCGCCGACGGCCCCGGCGATTTACCACCGCGTGGCGCGCCCCGGTCAGCTGTGCAGCGTCAGCGGCGGATGCGTCCCGTTCAGGTAGTGGTCACCGATGTCGCGGAGCCGGGTGGTGGGGGAGACCCGCGCCGTCAGTACCCGGGCGTTGCGCCAGAACCTGTCGAAACCCAAAGGGTCGGCAGCGGAGTCGGCGCCCTGGGTGAGTTCCAGGACGCGGGTGGTCAGACGCATCGCGCAGCGGCTGGTGACGGCCTCGGCGGCGGCGACGAGCACCGCGATATCGGCCCGCTGGTCGACCCCGAGCCCCGGGCCCGCGCGGAGCCCCCGTGCCAGGGCCTCCGACGCCGACTCGACGACGGCCGCGGCGGTCCGGGTCTCGGTCACCAATTCCCCGTACGCGAGAAGGAGATAGGGGTCCGCGCCCGGCCGCTCCGCGTACCCGTCCTCGTCCGGCCCCTCGGCCGCCCGGCCGTGCGACCCGGCTCGGGTGATGTCCCGGGCCTCCGCCAGCGCTCCTTCGGCGATGCCTAGACCGACGTGAACGAGGGCGAGCCGGAGCGCCAGCGGGGCGAGCGTGGCGAACGGCGCGAGGGCGTGCTCATCGCGCGGGACGGCGCCGAGCACCTGGTCCGCGGGGACCGGGACGCCGTCGAAGCTGATCCGGCCGGCCGCGGTGAGCCGCTGGCCGAGGCGGTCGTGCTCGGGGGCGGCCGCCACGCCGGGGTGGGCCGGGTCGACGCAGACCACGAGGGACTCGCCCGTATCGGTGTGCACCGCACCGAGCACCAGCCGGTCGGCGACGGCCACGCCCGCGGCGAACGACCGGCATCCGTGGAGGAGGTATCCCTCCGCGGCCGGGGTGAGGGTGAGCTCCGGCCCGGTCGCCGGTTCGGGGTCCGGGAAGTCGATACCGCCGCCCCAGAGCCACTGTCCCGCGCTCGCCCGGAGTTCGAGCTCGTCGGCCCGTTCCGGGGTGCCGAAGAAGCGTGCGCTCCACGACAACGCCCAGTGGCGGCCCAGCAGTTCGCCGATGGAACCGTCCGCTGCCGCGATCTCCCGGATGACCGCGCAGGCGGTGCGCCAGTCGGTGCCCCGCCCGGCGGGTCCGGGGGGCGCAAGCAGCGCCGGCAGACCCGCCTCGCGCAGCCGGGCGAGCTCGTCGAACGGGGGCTTGCCGGCCCGGTCGCGGACCAGGGCGTCGACCGCCAGGTCATCGGCGACTTCCCGGGTGACGCGCCGCCAGATCTCGTCGTCGGTACAGGACTTGACGGGCGGGGAAGCGGGGCGTGCGGGGGACTTCTCCGGCATGGTGACCTGCCTCGTCCCGGCCGTGTCCGGTGCGGGCGGGCAGATCAGGCCGGCGGCCGACGGGACGGAACGCATCGGTGCGGGCACGCCCACCTCCTGGCTTCCCTAGTTTTCCCACTGGATTGGTAGGGAAAGAATGCTTCCAGGGCCGTGGACGGATCAAGGGGCGTTCAAGGGATGGACAAGCGCGTCTTGGCATACGGGACATGGTCCGGACGCGCCGCGCTCCGGACGCGCCTCGCTCCGAACGACATCCGTTAGGGATTCGTCCAGGACTCGGGATGCTCGGTCAGCTCCGCCACCTGCGGCGGCAGCTCGGCGGAGGCGACATCGGCCAGGGTCACGCCGTCGAGGATTTCGCGGACGTTCGCCCGCAGCGCGATCCACAGCGGCAGCAGGGACCGGGCGGGGCCGGTGTAGGACAGCTCCGGCGGGCGGACTCCGCGTACCGACACCAGCGGTCCGTCCACGACCCGGATGACATCCGCGATGCTGATCGCCTCCGCGGGCCTGGCCAGCCGGTAGCCGCCGCTGCCGCCGCGGCGGCTCTGCACCAGCCCGCCCCGGCGCATATCGTTCAGAATGCCTTCGAGGAACTTGTGCGGAATGTCCTGGGCCTGGGCGATGGCCTCCGCCTTGAGCGGCCCCGCGTCCCGGGCGTCAGCGAGTTGCAGTGCGGCACGCACGGCATAGTCCGCTCTGGCTGAGATCCGCATGCTCCGCATTATCCCGCAGCGGACCCGGCATCCCGCAGGGGGCCCGGCGCGGATCCGCCGGGTGCCCGGGCGCCGGCCGCCCGGCACGTCTCCGCCGTCCGGTTGCGAGCCCGGACGACCGGACGGAGGCTCGACATACGGCATGGACTCACGGCATCGACTCCGAGGTGAGTGTCGTGGCAGACAAAGGCGCGCCGATACCCGTCACCCAGCCCGCCGTCCTGGAGACGCGAGGGCCGGGCAGCGTGAAGGTGGCCCTCGACGTCAACGGTGTCTCCCGGGTCGTGAATCTGGAACCACGGGTGAGCCTGCTGGACGCGCTGCGCGAGCAGATGGCCCTCACCGGCTCCAAAAAGGGCTGTGACCAGGGAACCTGCGGTGCGTGCACGGTCTGGGTCGACGGCCGCCGGGTGCTGTCCTGTCTGACCCTGGCCATCAGCTGCGAAGGCCGGGAGGTGACCACCATCGAGGGCCTCGCCGAGGGCGATGAGCTGCACCCGATGCAACGCGCCTTCCTCGAACACGACGCCTTCCAGTGCGGCTATTGCACGCCGGGACAGATCATGTCGGCCGTCGCGCTGCTGAACGAAGGACATGCCGGGACCGACGCGGAGATCGCCGAGTGGATGAGCGGCAACATCTGCCGCTGCGCGGCCTATCCCCCTATCCGCTCCGCCATCCGCGAGGTGCGGGACCGGAAGACAGGACAGTGAGGTGCGTGCCATCAGCTACACCCGCGCGACGGACGTGCACAGCGCCGTCGAGGCGGTGACGAGTGACCCCGGCAGTTCCTTCCTCGCGGGCGGCACCACGGAAATCGATCTGCTGCGGCTGGATGTGCTGCGGCCGCATCGTCTGGTGGACATCAACCGGCTGCCGCTGACCGGCGTCGAGGAGCGTGCCGACGGGGGACTGCTCATCGGCGCCCTGGCCCGGATGAGCGAGGTCGCCGAGGACCGAGCGGTCGTGGAGCGCTTCCCGATGCTGTCCCAGGCACTGCTTCTCGGGGCCTCCGCCCAGCTGCGGCACATGGCCTCCATGGGCGGGAACCTGATGCAGCGGGTGCGGTGCGCCTACTATCGCGACCCCGAATCCGCCTGCAACAAACGCGTTCCGGGGAGCGGCTGTTCCGCACTGGAGGGCGTCCACCGCGGCCATGCGATCCTCGGCACGAGCGAGCACTGCATCGCCACCCACCCCTCCGACCTGGCCGTCGCCCTCGTCGCCCTGGACGCCGTGGTGCACGTGGAAGGCATGGACGGCGCCCGCACCATCCCCGTCGACGACTTCTTCCTGCTCCCCGGCGATACGCCCGAGCGCGAACACCCGCTCACGCCCGGCGAACTCATCACCGCGATCGAGGTGCCCGCGCTCCCCATGGCGCGCAGATCGCTGTATCTGAAGGTGCGCGACCGTGAGTCCTACGAATTCGCCCTCGCCTCGGCGGCGGTGGCGCTCGCGCTGGAGGACGGAGTGGTCCGCGAGGTGCGGCTCGCCCTCGGCGGGGTGGCCACCAAGCCGTGGCGCGCCCGCCGGGCCGAGGACGTCCTCGTGGGCGAGCGCGCCGACGACGCCGCGTTCACCCGGGCCGCGACCGCCGAACTGGCCCCCGCCGACACCCGGCCGATGAACGCTTTCAAGGCGGAACTCGCCCGGCGGACCCTCGTCCGCGCCCTGCGCACCGTTGCCACGACCGGAGGCGGGACGGCATGACCACCGGCGCCACCCTCGAAGCCATCGGCCGGCCCGTCGATCGCGTCGACGGTCCCGCCAAAGTCACCGGACACGGCCGCTACTCGGCGGAGATCACCCTGCCCAACACCGCGTACGCCGCCCTGGTCGGCGCCCGTACGGCCAGCGGGCGGATCACCGGCATCCGCACGGAGGCCGCGGAGCGCGCCGACGGTGTACTCGCCGTGCTGACCCACCAGAACCTGCCGAAAATCGCCGGCCGGCCCGCTCTGCTGCCGTCCCTGGCCGGCCATGCCGCCCCGGGGGAGAGCTTCTTCCCGCTTCAGGACGATGTCGTCCACTACTTCGGTCAGCCCGTCGCCGTCGTGATCGCGGACTCGCTCGAACGCGCCCACTTCGCGGCCCGGCAGCTCCATGTCGACTACGACCGGCGTCCGTCCGTCACCACTCTGGACGAGGGCCGGGACCAGGCCTATGAACCCGAGGCGATCTTCGCCGGGTTCCTTCCCGCCCGCAGTGTGCGCGGCGATGTCGAAGCCGGTTTCCAGGCCGCGACCCAACGCCTCGATGCCACCTTCCATTTCGCGGCCAACCACCACAACCCCATCGAGCCGTCGGCCACCACAGCCGTCTGGGACGGCGACCGGCTCACCCTCTACGACGCCACCCAGGGCATCGTGGCGACCCAGAGCACCGTGGCCGCACTGCTGGGCATCCCGCCGTCGAAGGTACGAGTCCGGGCGTCGTTCGTCGGCGGGGGATTCGGCTGCAAAGCCATGATCTGGCCGCATGTCACCCTGGCTGCGCTGGCCGCGCGGGAGGTGGGCCGGCCCGTCAAACTGGCGCTCACCCGGGAGCAGATGTTCACCTCCTGCGGCCACCGCGAGGAGCAGGAACAGCGCATCGAACTCGGGGCGACCGACGACGGCCGGCTCACCGCCCTGCGCCACCACAAGCTCTCGCTGACCTCGCCCTTCGACGAATGGGCCGAACCCTCGCTCGGCATGGCCGGCCAGGTCTACGCCTGCCCCCACTACGAGGGCGTCTACCGGCTGATCCGCAGCAACACCATGACACCCACCTTCACCCGCGGCCCCGGCGAGACCACGGGCATGTACGCCATGGAATGCGTGATGGACGAGCTCGCCCACCGCATCGGCGTCGACCCGGTGCAACTGCGGCTGCGCAACCACGCCGAGGCCGACCCGCACACCGGCCACCCCTGGTCGAGCGACGGTGCGGAGGAGTGCTACCGACGCGGCGCGGCCCGCTTCGACTGGCAGTCGCGCAACCCCGAACCCCGCTCCGAACGGGACGGCAACCGGCTCATCGGCAAGGGCATGGCCACCGCCGGCTACCCCGTGCTCTTCCCCATGCAGCCGCAGCGTGCCCGGGCCCGGCTCTACGCCGACGGCACCGCGGTGGTGCAGGCCGGCACCCAGGAGTTCGGCACCGGAGCGGGCACCGCCATGACCCAGGTCGCCGCCGACGGCCTCGGCGTCGCGCTGCGGAACGTCCGGTTCGAGTACGGCGACACCGACCTGCCCAACGTCGCGGCCGCGGTCGGCTCGGCCGGCGCCGGAATGATCAGCGCCGCGGTGTACACGGCCGCCACCACGCTCCGCGACCAGATGATCGAGCAGGCGATCGCCGACCCCGGCTCCCCGCTGCACCAGGCGGACCCTGCCACCGTCGTCGTCCGCGAGGGCCGGATGCAGCTGAGGGACCGGCCCGACACGGGGGAGAGCTACCGCTCCCTGATGGCGCGTCACTTCATGACCGACCTGGAGGCACTGGGCAGCTGGAGCCCGCCACCGCAGGATCTCCCGTACGGGCTGGCCACCTTCGGCGCCCAGTTCGCCGAGGTCGCCGTCGACCCGGACCTCGGTACGGTCCGGGTGCGCCGTATGGTCGGTGCCTTCGCCCCCGGCCGGGTCCTCAACGCCAAGACAGCCCGCAGTCAGGTCGTCGGCGGCATGCTCTGGGGCCTCGGCCAGGCGCTGCTCGAAGGCAGTTCGACCGACCCCCGCGACGGCCGCTGGGCGAACGCGAGCCTCGGCGAGTACCTGGTGCCGGTCAACGCCGACGCCCCCGACGTCGCCGTCGAGTTCGTGGAAGTGCCGGACACCGTCGTCAACCCGCTCGGCGTCAAGGGCCTCGGCGAAGTCGGCATGGTCGGCGCGGCGGCGGCCATCGCCAACGCCGTCTTCCACGCCACCGGATACCGGGCCAGGGAACTGCCGATCAGGATCGAGCACCTGCTGTAGGGGCGACCGGCCCGCCGGCGAAGGAAGGACGTCACCATGCCCACGGACGCACACCCCGGCCCGCTGCGGGTACTCGTTCTCGGTGCCTCGATGCGCACCGGATCGACCAACGCCCGCCTGGCCTCCCTCGTGGCCCGGATGGTGACCACGGCCGGCGCCACCGTGGATCTCGCCAGGATGCGGGAATTCGACATGCCGCTGTACGACGGTGATGTGGAGGAGACCCAAGGGCTGCCGGACGGCGCACTGGCACTTCGCGACCGGCTGGAGCGGTGCGACGCCTTCGTGCTCTCCTCGCCCGAGTACAACGCCTCCGTGCCGGGAGTGGTGAAGAACGCGATCGACTGGGTCTCCCGGGTCCGGCCGCAGCCCTTCAAGACCAAGCACGCGCTGCTCGTCTCCGCCTCCCCGTCCCTGGTCGGCGGCAACCGGGGACTGTGGGCGCTACGGGTTCCGCTGGAACATCTCGGCACCCGCGTCTACCCGGACATGTTCAGCCTGGCCTCGGCCCACCAGGGCTTCACCGAGGACGGGCAGCTGACCGACCCCGCACTGCAAACGCGCCTGGAGGAGACCGTCGACGCCTTCCTCCGTCTCGTCGAGGCCGATGTGCGCTACGTCTGTCTACAGCGTCGGTGGTACGAGTTCCCGGGGGACCGTACCGGGGCCCCCGTCACCCAGCGGGCGGAGGGCTGAGCGGACGTCCGACGGCGGCTCTCCGGCCCCTTGCGCGCGCCGTGACAAAGGGGCGGCAGCGGACCTCATGCCGCTACCGCCCCCTGACACGTGCGGGGACGCCGTACCGGTGCGGCACCCGTCGGAACGAGTGCCCCCACGGCCTCCCTAGGCGGAGGCAAGCCGAGCCCGGTGCCGGGCGGCCCGGCGCCGCATGGCGCGCCGCTCGTCCTCGCTCATGCCGCCCCAGACGCCCGTGTCCTGCCGGGATTCGAGTGCCCATTGGAGGCACTGCCCCATCACCGGGCAGCGGTGGCAGACGGCCTTGGCCTCCTCGATCTGGAGCAGCGCGGGACCTGTGTTGCCGACGGGAAAGAACAGCTCCGGGTCCGCTTCGCGGCACACCGCGTCGTGACGCCAGTCCATGAGTAACCTCCGTTCTCCGCGGCGGGGCGCGGTTGATGGGCAGTGCGGCACGGCTTCACCGGGTCGGCCGGCTGCTTCGGCAGCCTCCTTACCCGGACGCCTGCTGTCCTCGCGTGCCCGATCCTGCGCCCACAATGCGCCGCCGTTCCCAACGATCACATTCCTCCCCGAATCGCTCACATTCCGGCCCGGTACGGCCACGGCCAGGGACCGCGTCCGGCACCCGGCCGAACGGCCCGAGACCGCGAGGGCCTGGGCCAAGACGCCCTGCGACCAGGCATCTTGACTCCCGTGAACAACCGTGAACTGATATGCAAGAGGGGCGACGGAGAGGGGCGGCATGCTGGACGGGCTGAGCGAGTTCTGCACCGAGGTGCTGACGGAGCACGGGTGTCCGTCGGTCTCCGTCGCGGTGGCCGAGCGCGGCGAGGTGGTGCGCGCCGCGGCCTACGGGACGGCCGATCTCGCCACCGGCGGCCCGGCCACGCCGGAGACGGTGTACGGGCTGGCGTCCGTCACCAAGCCGATGACGGCAACCGCCGTCTGTCATGCGGCCGACGAAGGACTCCTGGACCTGGACGCTCCCGTTCCGCTGCCGGCCGCCGAGCGCGGGCCGGCCCCCACCGCACGCCAACTGCTCCAGCACCGGGGCGGTTTGGGTGCGTACTACGACTGGGACTACGGCGACGGCGAGCGGGTGCCTGACCCGGACCGCTACGCCGTGCCCTCCCGCGCGCCGGGCACCGGCTTCGGCTACGCCAACCTCGGCTACCGCCTCCTCGGCCGGCTGCTGGAGCAGGCCACCGGCCAGGAACTGGGCGCCTGCCTCCGCGAACGGGTCTTCGCGCCGCTCGGGCTCACCGGCTGCCGTCTCGCGCGGGTGTACCCGGGCCCGGGACCGTCGGCGCGGAAGTACACGCCCGACGGCCGGGCCTACCCCGACTACGATTGCAGCCACCCGGGCGCCACCCTCGGCTGGGCCCCGGCCGGTGAGCTGGCGCTGTTCGCCCAGTCGTACGACCGGCTGCTGAAGCCGGAGACCGCGGCGGCCGTCCGGCACGCGCTGCCGGTCAATGAGCATCTGGGGTACGGGCTCGGCTGGTGCCTGTCCTCGGGCGACGGGCCACTGGTGCAGAGCCACGGCGGTGGCGGCCCCGGCGTGGCCGCGATGGCCGTCGCGCTACCCGAGCGGCTGCTCTCCGTCGCGGTGCTCACCAACTCCACGAACAAGGCGGCCCGCGACGCGATCCTCCGATACGTGCTGGATGAACTGGCCCCGGACTGCACCCCCGAGGCGATCACGCCCCTGATCGCTGATCCGGCGCGCCCGATGACGCTGCCGGAGGGCGACTGGACGGGCCGGATCAGCGCACCCGAGCGGGAGGTGCCGCTCACCCTCCGCGTGCTGCCGGACCGTCAGGTCGCCCTCCGGCTGGACGGCGTGCGCGCCACCGCTCCGGCGACCGCCACGGTGGCCTGGGACCTGCGCGCCTCCTTCCCGTTGCAGCTACCGACCGCCGACGCCCGGATCAACAGTCCGGAGCTGGGACTGGTCCTCCGGCTCGCCGACGGTGCGCTGACCGGTGAGGCCCACGCCTACAAGAACGGCGATACCGAGGGCCGGCTCGGCAACTTCCTGAGCCACTCCTGCACCCTGGCCCCGGCCTGAACACCCGCCCCCGCAGGGCGCCTCAGCGGTTACAGCTGTAGTGCCCCTTGTGCCACTGCTTCTCCCAGTGGCCGGGGTGCCAGTGCTTGCTCCAGTGCCCCTTGTGCCAGTGGTGGTGGCTGTCATACCAGCCCGAGTGCCACCGGTACTCCCAGTGCCCCTTGTGCCAGTGCTTGGTCCAGTGGCCGGGGTGCCAGCTGCACTTGGCATGAATCTGCTGGCCGGCCGCGGTGGTCGTGGCCGGTGCGGCGGGAGTCGCCGCCGCCGACATGCCCGCGGTCCCGACGGCGGCTCCGCCGGCCAGCAGCGCGCCCGCCAGCGCCGTCGCGAAGGAGCGCCTCACCTGCTGTGCCCGCATGGGGTCCACATCTCCTCTCCGAAGCTCCGCGGCTCGTGACGGGGCGCTCCCCGGCGGCACCGTGACGAGCACGCAGTCGATCCAGATAAAAGCGGCATAAGTAAAATTTACCTCAGATCAGGAGGAAGGGAGCCGGTGGCTTTGAGTGGCGAGCGGTGACTCACCGGCATGCTGTCGCGGGGGCGTCAGGCCGGCCCGAAGCCGCGCTGAGCGCGCCCGGTTGGAGGCCGGTCCGGCCACCGGTCCGGCCGCCGCTCCGGGCTCGACGGCGAACCGCCCGGCCCGCTGGATCGCCGAGCCGGTCAGCGGCAAACAGCTCGGGGGCCACCTCGTGGAGACGGCCGGCGTCCGGGATCAGGGCGCGGTCAAGGGGCCGGGGTCCTGCGCGCAGACGGGAACGCAGGGAGGGACTACGGTCGGTTCCTCGGCCCGGCGCAGTCGGCCGGGCAGCTCTGATCAGGAGGTGGAGCCGGATGCTGGTACTGGGGCGTTCGCAGGTCGAGGCGCTGCTCGATGTGGATGCGCTGATCGACGCACTGGCGTCGGCGATGACGGATCTCAGTGCGGGCCGGGCTTCCGCCCCGGACCGCGTCGCCGTGACGGTACCGGAGCGGGACGGCTTCCTGGCGGCCATGCCGGGCCTCGTTCCGTCGGCCGGTGTGCTCATGAGCAAGCTGGTCTCCGTCTTCCCGCACAACGGCGGGACCCCCGTGCCGACCCACCAGGCGCTGATCGTCGCCTTCGACCCGCACACCGGAGAGCCCACGGCGCTGCTGGACGGTACGGCGATCACCGCGGCCCGGACCGCCGCCGGTTCGGCGCTCTCGGCGCGCCTGCTGGCCCGTGAGGACGCCTCGGTGCTGGCCGTTCTGGGCACCGGCGCCCAGGCCAGGTCGCATGCCGAGGCGATGTGCCGAGTGCGCCCGATCCGGCGGATCCGGGTGGCCGGCCGTGACCGGACGAAGGCGGCCGCGCTGGCCGGCGAACTGTCCGCCGCACTCCGGGTACCCGTCGAGGCGGCGGCCACCTGGGCCGAGGCGCTCGACGGGGCCGATATCGCCGCCGCGACCACCCACTCCGTCGAGCCCGTCATCCGCCGTGCCTGGCTGACACCAGGAGTGCATGTGACCTCGGTGGGCTTCAACCCGGATGGCCGGGAGATCGACGATGCCACGGTCGCCGAAGCGCTGGTGTGCGTCGAGTCGCGGCAGGCGGCGCTGGCCCCCTTCCCCACCGGCAGCAACGATCTGCTGCGCCCCCTCCGCGACGGCGTCATCACCGAGGGACATGTCCACGCCGAGCTGGGCGAACTCCTCGCGGGCAACAAGCCGGGCCGCTCCTCGGACCGGCAGATCACCCTCTACAAGTCCGTCGGGGTGGCGGTGCAGGACGCCGCGGCCGCGGCCCTGGTCGTCGCGGCCGCCCGGGAGCGGTCGGTGGGGGTGGAGATCGGGCTGGAGTGAGGGGGCGGCGGCCTTTTGTCTCCCCACGTTTTTGGCTTTCCCGCCGTGGTGGTTGCTCGCCGTTGCGCCTGCGGCGGGCCGGGTGGTTTGTGGGTGCGGTGACGGGCCTCCGGGGCCTGGTGTGTGGACTGCTTCGCTTTACGTCCACACACCAGGCCCCTCCGGCCCGTCCCCTCCCGTTGGGGGAAGAGTGACGGTGAGTGGGGGCGGGCCTTGCGGCTTTCTTGCCCGCCCGTTGAAGCGCGGCCATATCCGTTTTCCTCGGCCGCTGGGGCAGCGGCCTCGGAGTGCAGATAGTGCTGAGCGCGGCCGGTGTGGAAGTCCGCCATGTCACCGAAGAGGGAATCGATCGTGGTGTGATCCTGGAGGTCGTATCCCAAATCCTCCATGGGGGAGGAGAAGAACGGTGAAGCCACAGCGTGTCGATTCCTGGCCACGCGAGAGAGGGAATCCGGTGGCTGATACCGCGCAGATCGCCCACGCCGTCGGTGTCGAGGAAACTCCGTGGCTAGACGTGGTGGATCAATGCGTCCTGCCACCAGGAGTGCGGGGTGCGGGGTGTGTGTCCGGTCGCGTTCAGAAGGATCCGGTCTCGCAGCGCCGGACCCAGTCGGTCGCGGCGATCGCGTACGACGGATCGGGGCTCAGGCGGTCCTCCCGGCGGCAGGCCTCCACATACTTGATGGCGTGCGGGTCCTCGGTCGCCAGGGCGCGTTCGGCGAGCGTGACGTAGTCCTGGACCGGCTCCTCGGGGTGGTGCTCGCGTCGTCCCGTGCCGTACGCGCTGCGGATGGCGGCCGAGAAGCGGACCGCGGCGGCGACGCTGGGCCAGTGGAGTTCGGCGGGCAGGCTCGGCAGCACGAGGCGTACCGCGGCGGGGGTGGTGAGGGCGTGCACGAAGGCCATCGGGGTCTTGTGCTCATCGGTGAGGTAGCTCCCGGCGGCGGCCTTGGTGAGCCGGCTCAGCGCCCGGTCGGCGTCGTCCTCG
>Ga0207426_1002162_pt1 | contig 13332 bp, 14 predicted proteins | sample AraplaMF_Cvi_mMS_FD_184265 | JGI IMG/M metagenome (GOLD analysis project Ga0207426, IMG submission 184265) | Arabidopsis root microbial communities from the University of North Carolina, USA - plate scrape MF_Cvi_mMS (SPAdes) (version 2) | ecosystem: Host-associated > Plants > Roots > Endosphere...
GTTCGGCCCACGCGGTCGCGACCATCCCGCCGAGCGACATCGCGAGCACGCGGCACGGCAGGCGCACCTTCAGCGCCACGGCGCGCTCGCGCACGAAGTCCATCATCGCGACGACGGAAACCGGCGCCGTATGTGCATGTTCGGCGCCATTGCCCGGCAAATCGACACACACGACACGCTCGCCCGCGCCGACGACCCCATGTGCGACGAGCGCTTCATCGAACGCGCCCCAGTGACGCGCTTCGCGCGTGAGACCGCGCAGGAGCACCCAATCGCTCATGATGCGCCCGTGCGCTGCCAGTGCTCGCGCGCGCGCCGCAGCACGTCCTCGCGGCATTCGCCGCTCGGCAGCCACCGCCGCGACGAGAACGCGGCGCGCGTGAGGAAATCGAAGAAGTTCGGATGGCGCCGCAGCACGCGCCGCGTGCGATGCGCCTTGATCGGATTGAAGATGCCGAGGCGCGAGAACAGCTGCATCGGATTCTTGCGAATCCAGCGCCACGAGCCGAGTTCGAGCGTCATCGGCAGAAAAATGCTGGGCGCGCGGGAGCGGTCATACGCGAAATCCCACAGGTCGCCGTGCAACAGGTATTGATGGCTCTGCGGCTCGAATGCGTAGCCGTGATGCGGATACGACGCCTCGAACATCGTCTTCAGCAGGAACATTTCCGGAAGATGCGCCATCTGGCGCTCGGTGCGCGCGTAGGGAAACCAGATGCTGTCGTCCCAGCCGAAACCCGAATGACAATCGAGCGCGAAACTGAGCGGCCGCGACATCAGTTGCTCCTCGACGACGGAAAGCAGCGCCGCGCTCTCCACTTCCATGCGACCGTCGAGAGGCCCGCGATACCACGGCAGCCACGGCCCGATGCGCTGGCCGCCCGCGAGAAACGGCACGCGTCCCTCGGCGCTTTGCGGCGCGTTGCGCATCAGGTCGACGCCGTTCGGATTCGCGCGCGTGCGCGCGAACATGCCGCCGGGATTGACGATCGGCATGAAGACGAGACGGATCGCGCGCAACTGATGATGCAGCGTCTCATCCCATTCGAGGCGGCGCAAAAGCGCACGCATGTATTCGAGGACGAGCTGCGTGCCGATGCATTCCAGCCCGTGCACGCCGCCGAAAAAGCCGATCGCGGGCGCTTGCGGATCGTCCGAGCCGATCGACGCGGTCAAAATTGGAAACGATTGACGGCGCGCCTGCACTTCGCCGATCGTGCGCCACGCGAAGCGCGCGCCGCCCGCGATGCGAATCGCCTTCAGTTCATCCATCTCCGGAAAACTGCTGGTCACGGCGACGCTCGAAGTGCTCATGACTGCGGCCTTGTCGTCTTGTATTAATCGGCTCGGGCGGCGGCTCGGTTTTTGCGCCGGGAAGTCCGTGCCCGGAAAGATCGAGTATAGGGCGCATCGTCAATACACGACATATCGGATATCACGCAGCCGTACGCGAACCGTCATGTATGGGGCGTCACCAGAACGGTGCCCTGCACGTTAGCGTCGTGTCACCTAGAATGAAATCGCCGTGTCATGCGGTGTGAGGGTTCTGTCATGTCATCCATCCCCCGTTTCATCGTCGGCGCGCTAGCGTTGTGCTGCGCGGCCTCCGCGCTCGCGCAACCGCAGGCGCAAACCAGTGATCCGAACGCGCCGAAAACCCGCGCGCAGGTCCAGCAGGATTTCCTGCTCTGGCGCTCGGCCGGCTACGATCCGAATGACTGGCTGAATTATCCCGACAATGCGTTGGGCGCGAGCCGCATCATCGCGCAGCGCCAGGCTCGCGGCGAAAACACGGTGCAGTGAGCCGCATTCGTCAGGCGGATTCGGGGCGCGGCTTTTGCCCGCGCAGAATGCGCCGCGCGATGCTCCAGCGATGCACTTCCGACGGACCGTCGTAGATCCGGAACGCGCGCATGTCCGCGAAAATCCGCGCGACGACGGTTTCATGCGTGACGCCCTGACCGCCGAGCACCTGCACCGAGCGGTCGACGACGCGCCACAGCGCCTCCGATGACACCACCTTCGCGATGCTCGACTCGTGCTTGCCGAGCACGCCCTGATCGAGCACCCATGCGCAGTGCCAGATGGCGAGGCGCGTCACGTGCAGATCCATTTCGTTGTCCGCGAGCATGAAGCCGACGCCTTCGTGCTCGCCCAACACACTGCCGAACGCCTGACGCTGCCGCGCATACGCCGTCGCGACATCGTGCGCGCGCCGCGCGGCGCCGAGCCAGCGCATGCAGTGCGTGAGACGCGCGGGCGAGAGCCGCACTTGCGCATAACGAAACCCTTCACCCGGCTCGCCCAGTACGTTCGCTTTCGGCACGCGCAAGCCCTCGAAGCGCACGACGCCGTGGCCACCGGGAAAGCACGTGTCGAGCGAATCCATCGCACGTTCGATGACGATGCCCGGGCTCGACATATCGGCGAGGAACATCGTCGCTGGGCCGTCGGCGAATTTCGCCATGATGATCGCGACCGCCGCGCCTTCTGCGCCCGTGATGAACCACTTTCGTCCATCGATCACGTATTCGTCGCCGTCCTGCGCCGCCGTGGTCTGCAGCATCGCGGGATCGGCGCCCGCGCCCGGCGGCGGTTCGGTCATGCAGAAACACGAGCGGATCTCGCCCGCAGCCAGCGGACGCAGCCAGCGTTCCTTCTGCTGCGGCGTGGCGATAGCCTCGAGCAGATGCATGTTCCCTTCGTCGGGCGCAGCAATGTTCAGTGCGACAGGGCCGAGCGGCGAATAACCCGCTTCTTCGAACAGAATGGCCTTGGCGACGTGATTCAGGCCGAGGCCGCCGAATTCAGGCGAAACGTGACTCGACAACAGCCCCGCCTTGCGCCCTTTCGCGACCAGCTCGGCGCGCAGCGCCTCGTTCGGGCCATGCGGCGTGCAACGCGGATCGCGCTCGAAGGGCATGATTTCTTCCGCGATGAAAGCGCGCACGCGCGCCTGCAGATCGATGAGTTCGGGCGAGAGCGAAAAGTCCATCAACAATCCTCCAGGGGAACGGGGCGAACCCAAGCTTAACCGCCCGGGCGCGTTGCGCGCCAGAAGCTTTCGCGAAGGCCGCTCACTCGTCGTACTCGGTGTATTTGCGCGCGTCGCCCTTTACTTTGTGTACCGGATACTTCGACCGGTTCAGCGCCATTTTCTCGATCAGCGCCCGATGCAAATCGACATCGAGCGAGTCCGCGAGCATCACGAGATAAGCGAGCACGTCCGCCATTTCGTGACGGATCGCTCGTAGCTTCGCTTCGTCGAGCTCGGCCTTGTCGCCGCTGGCGAGCCACGTGAACGGTTCAAGCAATTCGCTCGCCTCGACGGACAACGCCGCCGCGAGGTTTTTCGGCGAGTGAAAGCGGCTCCAGTCCCGCTCGCTGACGAACTCGCGCAGCATGTCGCGCATCCGGACGAGTTCGCTTGTGCCTTCTTGCTGGTCGTGCTGATCCATGACCTTCCTCTGACGTTTCGTTGCGTGCCTTTAGCTTAGCGCGACGGCGGACTCCTTCGGCTTTCGCGGCTTTTCCGCTTTCCAACTGCGCCTTGCCTTGTCCCAGATCAACGTTCTGATGTCTGGAACTCGCTTACCTCGAATTCCGATCCTCTAACCTGAGATATTTTGACACGCGCCGGAAAATTTTCTTGCCTCGATTAACTACGACTCATAAAATCGCAGTTAATCGATGACGACGATAACCGTCCGTCGAACGACCCCAATATCGAAATCCACGGAGCATCGAAATGTCCAAGCGCATTCTGGTAGTCGGAGCCGGCTTCGCCGGCATGTGGAGCGCCCTGTCCGCCGCGCGCCTTATCGATCAGCACGGCCGCACAGATATCGAAGTCGTGCTGGTCGCGCCGGAGCCGCATCTGCACGTGCGTCCGCGTCTGTATGAAGAAAATGCAGCGGGCATGAAGGCGCCGCTTCTGGACATTTTCGCGTCCACGGGCGTGAGATTCATTCAGGGTACGGTGGAGCGCATTCACGTCGAGCGCTCCGAAGTCGACGTGCTCGGCGCGCACGGCACGCCGTCGTCGATAAACTACGACCGACTCGTTCTGGCGACGGGCAGCCGCCTGTTCCGCCCGCAGATTCCGGGGCTTGCAAAGCACGCGTTCAGCGTCGATCAGGTCGATGAAGCCGCCGCGCTCGAAGCGCATATCAAGGCCCTCGCGACGCAGCCCGACACGCTCGCGCGCAACACGGTGGTCGTCGCCGGCGGCGGCTTCACGGGCATCGAAACGGCGGCGGAAATGCCCGCGCGCCTGCGCGCGGCGCTCGGCGAGAACGCGAAGGTGCGGGTCATCATTGTCGAGCGCGACAAGGAAATCGGTCCGGACCTGGGCGCGGGTCCGCGTCCGGTCATCGTCGAGGCGCTCGAGGCGCTCGGCGTGCAGTGGCGGCTCGGCGCGGCGGTGACATCGGTCGATGCGGACGGCCTCATCACGTCCGAAGGCGAGCGCATCGAAGCGAGCACGGTGATCTGGACCGCCGGCGTGCGCGCGAGCGCGCTGACCGCGCACATTCCCGCCGAGCGCGACGCGCTGGGGCGTCTGCATGTGGATCGCAATCTGCGCGTGCTGGGTGTCGACACGGTCTATGCCACGGGCGACGTCGCCTACGCCGCCACCGACGACGACGGCAATCACGCGATGATGTCCTGTCAGCACGCGATGAACCTCGGCCGATCGGCGGGCCACAATGTTGCAGCGGACCTGCTGGGCGAAGCGCCGATCCCCTACAGCCAGCCGAAATACGTGACGTGTCTCGATCTGGGACCGTGGGGCGCGGTCTATACGGAAGGCTGGGAGCGTGAAGTGAAGATGTCTGGCGCGCAGGCAAAGGAACTGAAGACGCGCATCAACACCGAGTGGATTTATCCGCCGAGCGCGGAGCGGGCCGAAGCGTTCGCGGCCGCGGACCCGCTGCGTATCGTCGTGGCGTAAAGGCTCACGCCGCCGGATAGAGGCCCAGCGTGCGCGCGTGCAGGCGCGCGAGGCCCAGCAGGGCATCGGTGAACGGCGTCTGCACGCCGGTTATCGCGCCCAGCTCGCGCACCGAGGCGACAAGCGCATCGAGCTCGACCGCCTTGCCTGCCTCGACGTCCTGCAACATCGACGTTTTCATCGCGCCGAGCTTGAGCGTGACGGCGTGACGATCTTCCGGATCCTGGTCGATGGGAATGCCGAAGCGCGCGCCGATCTCCTTCGCTTCGAGCATGACGTTCGTCACGAAGCCGCGCACGAGATCGTCGCTCAGGATGCGGTCGGTGGTCGCGCCGGTGATCGCGCTGATGGGGTTCATCGTCATGTTGCCCCACAGCTTGAACCAGACGTCGCGTTGAATCTGCGTGGAGAGCGTGGCGTCGAAGCCGGCCTTCGAGAAGAGCGACACGAGCGATTCGGTGCGTGCGGTGGGCGCGCCCGTCGCTTCGCCGAGAATCAGGCCTCTGCCCTGACGATGCCGGATGACGCCCGGCGCTTCGACGAAGCAGCTAGCATGCACGACGCAGCCGACCGTCTGCGCGCCTGGAATCGCCGCGGCGATCGTGCCGTGCGGATCGACCGACGAGAGGCGCTTGCCCGCGAAAGGCTCGCCGAGACCGTCGCAGAACCACCAGGGCACGCCGTTCATCGCGGTCAGCACGGTCGTGTCGCTTGAAAGCAGCGGCGCGATATGCATGGCGACGGATTCCATCGCGGGCGCCTTCACCGCCACGATGACGAGATCCTGCGCGCCGAGATCCGTGGGTTCGGCGCTTGCCGCGACCTTCACCGTATGCGTCGCATCGGTCTCGACGAGCCGCAGCCCTTCTTTCTTCAACGCGTCGAGCGTCGCGCCGCGTGCGACCACGCCGACATCGCAGCCCGCCTGCGCGAGCTTCACGCCGATCCATCCACCGATGGCGCCCGCGCCATATACGCATACTTTCATGGTCCCGATCCTCGCTCATGGCAATCATCCGATCGCCATTGTAAGAGCGGGACGCGCTGCGCGCCGCGCAATCAGTGCGCGATGCCCGTGGCGAGCTTCGCGACCGTCAGCAGCGTCAAACCGAACGCGCCCGCGAGCATCACGGCGATGACCGGCAAGAGCGGCAGCTTCACATGCGCGAAATCGGCGTTGTGCGACGCGCGCTTGCGCACGCCGAAAAAGCTCCAAAACACGATGCGCATCATCTTCAAGAGTTCCATGAGCGGCTCCTTCACGTGGGTCCGAATCGATCTTTCATGCATCGATGTTGCGCGCCGCGTCATGTGAAAAACAGCAGCAGATGCGGTGTATTCGGCGGTAGCAGAACGGCGCGTGGCATTGACTGCTACCGTCGAATTCATCGCAACTGCTGCTTTCGGAATGCGGCGACGCCCTCTATCGTTGGCCTTCTTTCCGCCATGCCGCTGCTTCCATGTACCAATACACCGAGTTCGACAAATCCTTCGTGAGGAGCCGCGCCTCGCAGTTCCGCGATCAGCTCGAGCGCTGGCAGGACGGCCGTCTGAGCGAAGATGCGTTCCGTCCGCTGCGCCTGCAAAACGGATGGTACGTGCAGCGCCATGCGCCGATGCTGCGCGTGGCCGTGCCCTACGGCGAGCTGTCGAGCGCGCAATTGCGGATGCTCGCGCGCATCGCCCGCGAATACGACAATCCCGATCCCGAAGTCTATCGCGCCGCCAGCGAGGCTCAGCGCAAGCTCGGGACCGAACGCCTGCCGACGCATTGCGCGCACTTCACGACGCGCACCAACGTGCAATTCAACTGGATCCCGCTCGACAAATCCGCCGACGTGATGGACCTGCTCGCCACCGTCGACATGCACGGTATTCAGACGAGCGGTAATTGCATTCGCAACATTTCCTGCGATGAACGCGCGGGCGTCGCGCCCGACGAAGTGGCCGATCCGCGTCCGTTCGCCGAGATCATGCGGCAATGGACGACGCTGCATCCCGAATTCGCCTTTCTGCCGCGCAAGTTCAAGATTGCGATCACGGGTGCGAGCGAGGATCGTGCGGCGACCGCGTGGCACGACGTCGGCCTGCAACTCGTGCGCAACGATAGCGGCGAGCTCGGCTTTCGCGTGAGCGCGGGCGGCGGCATGGGGCGCACGCCGGTCATCGCCACGTTGATGCGGGAGTTTCTGCCGTGGCGGCACATCATGAACTACATCGAGGCGATCGTGCGCGTGTATAACCGCTACGGACGCCGCGATAACAAGTACAAGGCGCGGATCAAGATTCTGATGAAAGCCGAGGGCCAGCGCTATATCGACGATGTCGACGAAGAGTTCCGGCAGATCGTCGAGCACGACGGCGCGCCGCATCTCATCTCGCAGACGGAACTCGACCGCGTGAGTGCGTCGTTCGTGCCGCCCGCGTTGAATGCGCCGCTTACAACGTTCGATGACATCGACCCGGACGCCCATCCGCTCTTCGCGCGCTGGCTGCAACGCAACGTGGCGCGGCATAAGGACCCCGCGCTGCGCATCGTGACGCTGTCGTTCAAGCGGCTGTTGCAAGCACCGGGCGATGCGAGCGCGGACCAGCTCGACATCGTCGCGAATCTCGCCGATCGCTTCTCGGCAGGCGAAGCGCGCGTCACGCACACGCAGAATGTCGTGCTGCCTTGGGTGCGTGCAAACGAGCTATTCGCGCTATGGCAAGCCGCGCGCGAAGCGGGCTTGGCGAGCGCGAACGTGCAGCTTCTCACCGACATGATCGCGTGTCCCGGCGGCGACTTCTGCGCGCTCGCGAATGCTCGTTCACTGCCGATCGCGCAGGCGATTACCGAGCGCTATGAAGATCTCGACGAGCTCGACGATATCGGCGAAATCGATCTGCATATCAGCGGCTGCATCAACTCGTGCGGGCATCATCACAGCGGGCATATCGGCGTGCTCGGCGTCGACAAGGACGGACGCGAGTGGTATCAGCTCACCCTCGGCGGATCGGACGGCAGCGCGGCGAGCGGCACGGCGCAGCCCGGCAAGGTGATCGGCCCGTCGTTCAGCGCAGCCGAAGTGCCGGATGTGATCGAGGCGATTCTCACGACTTATCGCGACACGCGCGAGCGCCATGAGCGCTTCATCGACACCGTGCGCCGAGTAGGCCTCGAACCCTTCAAGGCCGCAGCCCATGCAGCCCGAACGAACGACGAGGAGACGGCATGAACGACATTCGACGCATGCGCATTCTCGCGCATCAGGATCGCGACGCGGATACGAACGAACGTGTCGCGATCCTCGCAAACGACGACGATCCCCGATCGCTGAAAGATCGTTTCGCGGAGATAGATCGCATCGAACTGCACTTTCCGCACTTCACCGACGGGCGCGCTTATAGCCAGGCTTATCTGCTGCGTCGGCGTCTGGGTTTCGAAGGGGACTTGCGCGCAACCGGCGACGTGTTGATCGATCAACTCGTGCAAATGGAGCGGACGGGGTTTTCGAGCGCGGTGCTCAAGGAAGGGGTGGATATCACTGATGCCGAACGACAGTTCGCACGTTTCGCCGGCTACTACCAGGGCGATCTGGCGTCAAACTGAAGCGCGCATTCGGATCGAAATAAGAACACTTCGACGCCTTTCAAGAGCCGCCACGCGAAAAAAAATTGCACTGGAAACATAGCGCTCCGGTATTGAAACGATAGCCTTCGCTCCTACTTTGAATGCACAGGCAGCGATAACCGCGCTGTCGTTTCAACTTCCTGCTGCCGGCCACGTTGGGCCGCATATCGGAGACTGGACCATGAGTGACTTTTATTTTGGCGGCGACGTTTTTTCGGAGCTGGATCGCATGCAACGGCAGGTGTCCTCGCTCTTCGGCAATCTTCCTTCCAGCATTCGTTCGAGCCGTGCGGATGCTTTCCCTCGTCTGAACATCGGCAGCACGGATGATGCGATTCACATCGTCGCGTTTGCGCCGGGCGTCGAGCCCGCTTCGCTCGATGTGACCGTCGACAAAGGCACGCTCACCATCAGTGGCGAGCGCAAGGCGCAAGCAACAGTGGAAGGCGCCCGCACTTATGCAAAAGAACGCTTCAACGGCAGTTTCCGCCGCGTGATCGAGTTGCCGCAAAATGCGGACGCCGACAAGGTCGAAGCGCGCTATGAGAACGGCACGCTGTCCATCACCATCGGCAAGCGCGAAGCGTCGAAGCCGCGCGCGATCACCATTCAGTAAGAGGGAAAACATCATGACCGATAATACGCAAGTCGCCCCGCAAGGCACGAACGAAGTGGCGCGCAAGAACGAAGACGCGGTGCGCCGCGCAACGGTGACGCCGGCGGTCGATATCGTCGAGGATAGCCACGGCATCACGCTCTGGGCCGATCTTCCCGGCGTGTCGCGCGAGAAGCTCGACGTCAAGGTGCACGATGCCCGCCTCACCATCGAAGCCGAAGCGGAGCTGCCCGTGCAAGGCGCGGTGCGTGTGCATCATGCTGAATTGCGCGCACCGCGTTTCGCACGCGCCTTCACGGTGAGCGACGACTTCGACACGACGAAGATCGACGCGAATCTCACCAACGGCGTCCTCAGGCTGACGATTCCGCGTCGCGAGGAAGCCCGTCCGCGCCGCGTCGAAGTGCGTGCAGGATAAGCGCTGACAACAACGCTATAACTTTCGCTTCGAACGGCCGCGACCTCTTCGCGGCCGTTTTTCTTTTTTGCGCTGCACGCACGCCTCTATAATCGTCAGCGGCGGCTTAAAGCCGCCTCCGCTCAAATACTCATGGAAAGAAGGGACTATCGTGAAGAGGCTGTTGACGGTGTTGTTGGGTTCGATGCTGGCCGTGTCGATCGGAGTGCATGCAAAAGAATGGTCGACTATCCGCTTCGGTGTCGATGCAAGTTATCCGCCTTTCGAATCGAAAGCACCAGACGGCACGCTGGTCGGCTTCGACATCGATGTCGGCAATGAACTCTGCCGGCGTCTCAACGCGAAATGCGTGTGGGTCGAAAATGCATTCGACGGCATGATTCCCGGCCTCAAATCGCGCAAGTTCGACGGCGTGCTCTCCACGATGTCGATGACACCCGCGCGCGTCAAGCAGATCGCGTTCTCCAGCAAGCTCTTTCATGTGCCCACGCGCCTCGTCGCCAGACGCGATTCGAACATCCAGCCGACGGCGGATTCGCTTGCGGGCAAGACGGTCGGCGTCGAGCAAGGCTCGATGCAGGAAACGTACGCGAAGGCGCATTGGGGCGCGAAGGGCGTGAAGGTCGTGTCCTATGCGGATCAGGATCAGGTCTATCAGGATCTGCTCGCCGGCCGCCTCGACGCGTCGCTGCAAAATGCCGTACAGGCCGAACGCGGCTTTCTCGAGACGCCGCGCGGCAAGCCCTACGGCTTCGCGGGCGGCGCACTGGAAGACAGCGCGATCTTCGGGCCCGGCACGGCCATCGGCTTGCGCAAGGAAGACACCGACCTGAAGGAAAAGCTCGACGGCGCCATCGCCGCGATGATCAAGGACGGCACCTACAAGCGCATCGAGCGGAAGTACTTCGACTTCGATATCTACGGCGAATAACGTGAGTTAACGACGATGACGCAGCCCGCGAACGATCGATCGACTGTGCATCGCGCAGCCGTGCAAGGCTATACGGCCAACGCGGATAGCTACGTGCTCGGGCGGCCCGACTATCCGCCGGCACTCGCGGGCTGGCTCACCGATACGCTCGGGCTGAAACCCGGCGCGAGCGTCGTCGATCTCGGCGCGGGCACCGGAAAGTTCACGCCGCGTCTCCTGCAGACGGGCGCGCGCGTGATCGCGGTCGAACCGGTCGATTCGATGCGCGTCAGGCTCGCGGCCGCGCTGCCCGATGTCGAGGCGCTTGCCGGCACCGCGCAATCGATGCCGCTCGGGAACGCATCGGTCGATGCGGTCGTGTGTGCGCAGTCGTTTCACTGGTTTGCAAGCCGCGCCGCGCTCGACGAAATTCATCGCGTGCTGAAGCCGGGCGGCCGCCTCGGCCTCGTGTGGAATCTGCGCGATGCGCGCGTGCCGTGGGTCGCGAAGCTCGATGCCATCGTCAACCGATACGAAGGCGACGCCCCGCGCTATTACACGGGCGCATGGCGCAACGCATTTCCGCATGAAGGCTTCGGTCCGCTCGTCGATACGCATTTCTCGCTCGGCCATACGGGTTCGCCCGAAGATGTGATCGTGCATCGCGTCCGCTCGACGAGCTTCATTGCGTCACTGCCTGAAGCAGCGCGCGCCGAAATCGATGCAGCGGTGCGCAAGCTGATCGAATCTCAACCCGAGCTCAGCGGCAAGCATGAAGTCACCGTGCCTTACGAGACCGCCGCGTTCGTTGCGATCAAGTTATGAGCATCGGCACGCAAGCGAGCACTGCGCACGAGCCGACAGTAGAATGAATACCGCCTTCGCATTCCTTTTCCGAAGGCTGAGAATGGAACAACGGCCCCAACACCGACAACGAGGCCGCGCCCGAATGGAGATGTGATCCGCACGATGTGATTCGTTCCCGCGAGGAGAGTCCATGAAAGTGCTCGCCGTTCATCCCAGCGGCCTGATGTACACCCGCGTGTTCCTCCGACTCGAGCCGCTCGGACTCGAAACCGTGGCGGCGGCCGTGCGTCAGGCAGGACACGATGTGCGCCTGATCGATCTGCAAGTCGAAACGCACCGCGACTTCGACCGCCTCGTGCGCGCATGGCGCCCCGACGCGCTCTGCTTCTCCGGCAACTATCTCGCCAACATCCCCGAAATCATCGATCTCGCCAGGACGGTGAAGACGCTGCTGCCCGATTGTTTCGTGTTCGTCGGGGGACATAGCGCATCGTTCACCGCAAGCGACATCCTGCGTCATGCCGAAGGCGCGATCGATTGCGTGCTCAAGGGCGAAGGCGAGGCATCGGTGAATGCTCTGCTTCAGGCGGCCGCGACGAAGAGCGACCTGCTCGCGGTTCCCGGCGCGGTCACGACCGACGGCTCGGGGCCGCCGCCGCGCTTCGTCGAAAGCCTCGACGACGTGCTGCCCGCGCGCGATCTGCTGCGGCATCGGCGCAAATATTTCATCGGCACGCTGGACCCGTGCGCATCGATTGAATTCGCACGCGGCTGTCCGTGGGACTGCACCTTCTGCAGCGCGTGGACTTTCTATGGCCGAAGTTATCGTTCGCGCAGTCCCGAGATCATTGCAAAGGAACTTGCGTCGATACGCGAGCCGGGCGTGTTCATCGTCGACGATGTCGCGTTCGTGCACGCGGAGCACGGCATGGAGATCGGCCGTGCAATCGAGCGGCACGGCATCCGCAAGAAGTACTACCTCGAAACGCGCGGCGACGTGCTCCTGCGCAACAAGGACGTCTTCCGTTTCTGGCGCACGCTCGGTTTGCAGTACATGTTTATCGGCATGGAAGCGATCGACGCCGAAGGACTGAAAGCGTTTCGCAAGCGCATCACGCTCGACAAGAATTTCGAAGCGCTCGAATTCGCGCGCTCGCTGGGCATTACCGTCGCGCTCAATCTCATCGCCGATCCCGAATGGGACCGTGAACGCTTCGAAACCGTGCGGCAATGGTGCCTCGATATTCCTGAGATCGTGAACATCAGCGTCAACACGCCCTACCCCGGCACGGAGATCTGGCTGCGCGAACAGCGGCGTCTCACCAGCCTCGATTACCGGCTCTACGACATTCAGCATTCGGTCTTGCCGACGCGCCTGCCATTGCCCGAGTTCTATGCGGAGCTCGTGCGCACGCAGCAAGTACTCAATCGCAAGCACATGGGCTGGGCCGCATTGCGCGGCGCGGCGGGTCAGGCCATGCACTTGCTGATGCATGGACAGACGAATTTCGTGCGCATGCTGTGGCGCTTCAACTCGGTATTCGATCCGCGCCTGCAACTGGCCGATCATGCGCGCGAGGCTCGCTACCTGATGACGCCGCCGCCCGCGCCGGACGCATCCGCGAACGTCAAGGCCGTTTATGTTCACGGTCCTGCGGGACGCAGGTCGCGCCGCATCGACGATGCAACCGAGAAGTTCGTCGACGAAACGAGAATGGGCGCCGATTAGCGCCTCCCCAACAACCCACAAGCAACGAAAGAGGAGACAGCGATGGCGACACTCAAGCAGATGCAGGCGAAACTGAAGAAGCTGCAGGCGCAGGCCGAGCAATTGATCGCGAAGCGCGCGCAAGCCGTGCTCGACGATATTCGCGCGATGATGGACAGGCACGGCCTCACGACCGCGGATATCGACCGGCACGGCAGGAAGGTCAAACGCGCCGCGAAGCCGCACGTGGCCTTACCCGCGCCGGCGGGTCGCCACGAAGCGATGACGAAGCTCGCAAAGAAAGGC
>Ga0207426_1002163_pt1 | contig 13326 bp, 13 predicted proteins | sample AraplaMF_Cvi_mMS_FD_184265 | JGI IMG/M metagenome (GOLD analysis project Ga0207426, IMG submission 184265) | Arabidopsis root microbial communities from the University of North Carolina, USA - plate scrape MF_Cvi_mMS (SPAdes) (version 2) | ecosystem: Host-associated > Plants > Roots > Endosphere...
ATCGAGGCGCCCGAGTACCGCATCCGGGTCGCGAACATCTCCGCGAAGAAGGCCGCCTGCGGCGCGTACATCGCACCGTGGAAGACCAGCCCGACGCTCACCGCGAGCAGCAGCGGCCCGAACCGGCTGCTGTCCACGAGCGCGAAGAACGGAAAGGCCCAGACGCCGACGCCGACCGCGCCCAGCAGATAGACCGGCCGGCGCCCGATCCGGTCCGAGAGCGCGCCCCAGGCGGGGATCACCGCGAAGTGCAGCGCCGAGGCGAGCAATACGGCGTTCAGCGCGGTCTGCTGAGACAGCGCGGTGTGCGAGGTCGTGTACACGAGCACAAAGGCCGTGATCACGTAGTACGAGATGTTCTCGGCCATCCGCGCCCCCATCGCGATCAGCACATCCCGCCAGTGGTGCCGGAGCACCGCCACCAACGGCATCCTCTCCACCGCGGCACCCTCCGCCCGCCGGGCCTCGGCACGCGCCAACGCGGCCTGGAACACCGGCGATTCATCCACCGAGAGCCGCACCCACAGCCCCACGACCACCAGCACACCCGAGAGCAGGAACGGCACCCGCCACCCCCAGGACACGAACGCCGCATCCGACAACACCGCCGTCATCACCGACAGCACCCCGGTGGCCAGCAACTGCCCCGCAGGCGCCCCGGTTTGCGGCCACGACGCCCAGAAACCGCGCCGCCGCGCGTCCCCGTGCTCCGACACCAGCAGCACCGCGCCGCCCCACTCCCCGCCCAGCGCGAACCCCTGTACCAGCCGCAGCGCGGTCAGCAACACCGGCGCCGCCGTGCCCACCGTCGCATGCGTCGGCAGCAACCCGATCGCGAACGTCGCACCCCCCATCAGCAGCAGACTCACCACCAGCAACTTCTTGCGCCCCAGCCGGTCCCCGTAATGCCCGAAGACCAACGCCCCGACCGGCCGCGCCGCAAACCCCACCGCATACGTCAGAAACGCCAGCAGCGTCCCGACCAGCGGATCCGACCCGGGAAAGAACAGCTTGTTGAACACCAGCGCGGCAGCGGACCCATAGAGAAAGAAGTCGTACCACTCCACGGTCGTGCCGATGAGACTCGCGGCAACGATGCGCTTGAGCTGCGCGGGCGGCGGTGGGCTGGCGGTCGCAGGGGAGGACATCGGCACCACTTCCGGACGAGGAACGAAGACGCTTCGTACCGCCACACCGTAGGAACGCCCAGCCCAGACGCACATGTGGCCGACCGCCACACTTCGGGGGCGGAGGGTGCGGGCGGGGACCATTACGGGGGTGGTGGGGGAGTGGGGAGGGGCGAAGTGGGCGTCAGACTTGGGCTGGTGCCGGCGCCGCTCGGCTATACCTGCCGCATGGGAATCTGGACCGATGAGTTCGTTGCGCCGGCGGAGCCGGTGCTGGTCACATCTGAATCGTTCGCCGCGATGGCCGTGGATCTGGTGCGACAGCGGGTGGTGCGCACTCCGTGGCTGCTGGCTGCGGGTGATCTGTGCGCCAACGCCGAGCTCCCCTACGTCAGCGTCCTGAGGGAAGCCCGTTGGCAAGACCCTCCGGTGGGAACGCACTTGGAGAGCAAGCGGTCGTCCTGGGTGGACGAGGTGGAGGAGGACGATGACCCGCCTCCGTGGGGTCGGGCCAGTGAGTCGGTAGCGGTCCTCGCCAAAGGCAACAGCGTTGACACGCTGGCGGGGGCGCTCGCCTCGGCGCCGTACGGCGAACAGGACATCGGGCTTGCCTTTCACGGCCTGGACTTCGGCAATCCGGCGATCGAAGCCCACTACTGGTGTGCCGATCGCCGCATACTGCTTGCCTGCTTCGCCCTGGCCCACCCGCAGGAGCGTCCACTGAGCGCCAACTCCACCGGCACCCCGAGCGGGCCCTACCAGCCGGTGCGCACCTTCGTCTCCACTGGATTCAAGCACGGCGATGACGGCCCCTGCCTGCCCCTCCAGGCAGTGCTGCGTCACCATCTCGGACCGGACCTCATCTGCGGGCGCACACGGGGCTGAGCCGGTGCGCCCCACGCCGTCCATGTCCTGTTCCGGCCACCCTGATGTCCGCCAATGACCGGTTCTCGCCTGGTTGGGAACGGCGGCTACTGCGAAGCTCATGGCTTCACAGAAGGCCCTATGCCGCATAAATGGTCTTTTAGGGAAAGGAATCCGCATGCGCGTCAGACTCGTTACGGCCGCCGTGGCTCTCTCCGTCGCACTGGGTGGCACCGCCCTCGTCGCACCCGCCGCTCAGGCCGCGGCGCACCGGCCCGCCGCAGTGGTGGCCAAGGCGGCCGCGGCCGGCTTCAACGTCGGAGGGATCTGGACCCTGTACCAGAGCAACTCGGCCAACGCCACGCTCTCCGTGACCCAGGACGGCCAGGGGAACCTCGCCGGCGTGGCCAGGACGGGAAGTGCGACGACGGGCACCATCGAGGGTTTCGTGGACGGTTCCTACCTCTCCTTCGTCATCGCCTGGAGCGACGGATCGAGGGGTCGCTACATAGGCTCCCGCGGCGCTGACGGTCGCCTCAGCGGCGTCTCCACCGACCTGGCACATCCCTCCAGTCAGGCCACGTGGTACACCACTTGGACGTTCTGACGACCCATACCTCCCTGCGTGGCCCCGGTGCAGCACGCCGGGGCCACGCCTCGTCCGTGGCCGGAGCGCTCCGGGTCGGCCGCTCCGGGTGCCGGGGCGCGATACGTCGGGCATCGCGCACGTATGTAACGGATCATCAACAACGCAACCAAATGGGCGGGTTGACCTCTCTTGCGGGGTGAACTGACAACCCCTGTCCGCTGCCTGTGCCAGCCGAGGAGACACCTGCCTTGTCCGAGACATCCGCTTCCGTGATCCGGCGCCTTCGTGGGCGGGCCACGGGACTCGCAGTGGCCGGTACGGCCCTCGTCCTCGCTGTCCCGATTCCGGCGACGGCCGTGGCCGGCCCGGCGCCTGCCGCCTCGGCCGACCCGGTCTCCGTCCTGTCGTACACCGCCAAGGAGCGCCAGGAAGCCCTTGCCTACTGGACGCCCGCCCGCATCAAGGCCGTCGGGAAGTCCGTGGACCTCGGTCCGACCGGGCCGAAGGCCAAGCCGTGGCGGGGCACCGCTCCGAAGACCGTGGGGCGGCTCTTCTTCGTCAACGCGAATGGCGCCGATACCTGGTGCACGGCCACTGCCGTCAAGAGCGCCAACCGCTCCGCCGTGATGACCGCCGCACACTGTGTGCGCCGGGGCTCCTCTCCCTTCAACACCCACATCGAGATGGTGTTCGTCCCCGCCTACAGCAAGGGCAAGATGCCCTACGGCGCGTTCGCGGTCCGCACCGCCGCCACCCCGCGCACCTGGGAGAACGACTCCACCGACGACCTGTCCACGCTGGTCGTCGACGCCGGCAAGAGCGGCCGCAAGCTCACCGACGTCGTGGGCGGCCAGGACATCGCCTTCAACCGCCCCGTTGGCGGCACCATCTCCGCGTTCGGCTACTCGGCCACCCGCCCGCAGCTCGGTGAGGAACTCCTCCACTGCGTCGGTACGGCCAAGGAGAAGAGCGGCGTACAGGCCATCCCCTGCGACATGAGCGGCGGCTCCAGCGGCGGCCCGTGGCTGGCCGACTTCAACGCCACTACTGGCAAGGGCACCCTGGTCTCGGTCAACAGTGCACTGGACTCCCTGACGCCGACCGAGATGCAGGGAGAGGTGCTGGGAGACACGGCCAAGAAGGTTTACGACCGGGCTCAGCGCAGCTGACGCAGGGGCGCGGGTAGGCACGTGCGTTGTCGTCGGCCGAACTCCACCTCCCGTCCGGACGGGGACGGATGGCCGACCGCGAAGGCGCCGGCAAGAACAGGGGTGGCGCGAGTTGGCGCCCCCGAGTTCCCGGTCGCTGACCTTCCCTCCTGATGGCGGGAATCCGCTGTACCTCGGCCGCCGTTTCCGGCCACTGATTCACCGCCGTACGGCGCATTTCGGACACTGTGATGTGGCCCCGGAGGCGCGGATGCGGCTGGCCTCGAACTCTTGGATTCTCTCTCGGAGCTGCTGGTTCATCAGGTGGCCGTGGCTGGGAAGAAGACCAGTGACTCGCTGATCGCTGCATGATCGCCTGGCTCAAAATCTTCTTTGTCGGGCCGTTTACCGAACGTACGGTGGGTGTCGCTAGTCACCAAGGGAACATCTGTACGGCCATTTCAGGGCGTGTTGCAGTGTGACCTCACCGCGGCCTTTGTCGCCTGCCTACCCCACGAACTGGTTGGTGTGATGCCGTCCGAAGCAGCCTCCCCGCTCGCCGTTCCGAAGCAGACCTCTTCGCCCTCGGGGAGAGGGCGGTACAGGACCGGCATCTCGTTTGTCTCGCCGGTTTCCCGCCTTCATGACTTCGAAGCACAGAGCAGTTGTTTCCTGGGAATCAGTCTGGAGAACAGCAGCTTCCGCCCGGCCAAGGTGCGGAGCATGGCGCAATGGATATCCAGGAGATTTCCGCGGTGCACCGTGCTCGTCGGTGACAGCATCCACCGCATCACCCTGGAGTCCACCCGCGGCCTGCGCCCGCCGGAAGCCCTGGCCGAAGGACTGCGCCTGGGACGGGAATTCATCGACGACCAGGCTCAGATTTTTCACGAATTCCAAGAGCGGACGGACTTCACCTTCATCAACTGTAGCGAGGTGCAGACCTGGGACAGCTACCAGAGCTATCACCGGATGCTCCGGGACTACTTCAGCCAGGACGCCAGGTTCCGCAGCTCTCTGGAGGCGTTCGGTCGCGGCTATCACAGCAAGAATTCGGGCGGCGCCTCGGAAGCGGAACTGGAACGACGCATCCAGCGGTCCTTGGGCTACTTCCTCGAAGAGTTCGCCATATTCTGCTGCCTCAAAGACAGGGGCCTGCCGGTCATGCTCTATCCCGGATCGTTCGGCACGCTCTCCGAAATCGCCGCGGGCGACCACGAGGGAGCGCCGAAACAACTGCGTGATCTCATCGTGGTGTCCCTTCAGCTCCGAGGGCGGTGACTGTGTTTGCGGCACGCCCTGCCGACGGGCCTCTGAGGCCCATCGGCGTGCCCAGGCACCGCCTCGGACGTGTCACGAGGTGGGCGGCAGCGCGAGCCAGTCCTGCCAGGTGATGTCGCGGCCCAGGTAACGGGGCTGCTGGAAGGGCCAGTCGGCGGCGATCCACCGCGGCACCAGCGCGTCGAGCGCGCGTTCCGCCTCGCCGCCGACGAGGTCGTCCACCACCCACCAGGAGACCTCTCCGTCGGAGCCGGTGCGCTCGGGCGGGTCGATGTAAACGCAGCCGAGGAGCGCCGTCTCCTCCTCGTCCAGCAGCGCGTAGTTGAACGACTGGTGCGCGGCTATCTCCTTCTCGTGCCGCAGCAAGTCGATGCGGTCCGCTTCATAGGTCATCGTCTCCGCGGGCCAGGCCCAGGCCGGGCCGAAGATCTCCCACAGGCGCTCACGGGAGCCCATCACGGCGGGGTAGTCGATCGGGGTGTCCGCCTCCCGGATCGGTCGCAGGTGAAGCGCGGTGTCGGGCACGGGCACGTACACGGGGTGGACGAAGTCGTCAGGCAGCCAACTCATAAGGGCTGAGGCTACAACCGGTCGGTGTGGCGGCCACGGCGGAACCGTTCGACGGTCGTGCGGAGCAGTTCGATCTTTCTCATGCATCGTGTACGTGGTGGTGAACTTGGGCGAGGTTGGCCAATAGGCGGCGTTCGGGCTGTGGTGGTGGGCAACTTCGGGTCGAGACCTGCCGGTAGCGGGCCGGCGTGCCCGGTCGCGGGCCTGAGGTCGTCGGGGTCGTCTCGGCGGAGTCGGTGCGGGTGTTTGTGCCGTGTCCTTAAGGGCAGGCGATCTTGTGTCAGGGACACACACCAACGCGAGAAGGAGTGCGACCATGACCGCCGCCGACAAGATGACGGCCAAGACCAAGCAGGCCAAGGGCGCCGCCAAGGAGACCGTGGGGCGCGCGGTGGGGAACGAGCGGATGACCGCTGAAGGGCGTGCCGAACGCAGGACGAGTGAGCTGCGGCAGGCCGCGACGAAGGCCCACGACGCGCTGCACCGGTGACGATGCCACACCGTCCCTCCGTTAGAGGTGGCCCGGCGATCAGAGACTCAGGCGGTGGCCCGCAGGCATTTCCTGCGGGCCACCGCCTATTTCGGCGCTTGCGTGGCGCAGCGCTGTCAAGAGGTCCGGGCCCCGGTCGGCCATATGCGGATGGTGGGGCGGGGCAGGCAACCGTGTTGCGGATCGGGGCCTCTCCATGGGCGACTTTGTTCTCTCGTCCAATGGAGGACTGATGGGCAAGGCGAGAACACCCCGTGCCGCGTGGGCGGGTGTGGTGGTGGCGGGGGCGGCGCTGGTGGCGTCGGCTGCCCCGCCTGCCGCCGCGGTGGTCGGGGGAGACCGGGCCGAGATCAAGAAATATCCCTGGACCGTGGCGCTGACATCGCAGGACGTGAAGGAGCCGGAGTGTGCGGGCACGCTCGTCGCGCCGCGCAAGGTGCTGACCGCGTCCCACTGCGTGAGCCCGGCCACCGTCGATGGTGTGCGGGTGGTGGGCGGCCGGGAGGACCTACGGGATACCCGTAAGGGCACCGTGCGCAAGGTGACGAAGCTGTGGATCCACCCCAAGGCCGATACCGAAGGGCACGGTGCCACCTACGCGCACGACCTCGCCGTCCTCACCCTCAACGCCCCTATGCCGTACCGCACTCTGCCGCTCGCCACCCCGGCGCAGCAGAGGCTGTACGAGGAAGGCACGCCCAACCGGGTGCTGGGCTGGGGCTCCACGACGGGCCGCGATGACGACACCCGGGTGCCGCCGTTGCAGACCGCGCTGATCCCCAACCGGGGCGATGAGCAGTGCATCACGGCGTACGGCACCCTTAGGTACCGCTCGGTGTACACGATGTGCATCGGCTATCCGGCGGGCGGCGTCAGTGCGTGCTCCGGGGACAGTGGGGGACCGGTCATGGTGCGGGGGCGGCTCGTCGGGGTCATCAGTGGGGGCGGCAGTTGCACCAGCCGTCTCTATCCGGGAGTCGCGGTGAAGTCGGCCTCCTACTACTCGCTCCTCCAGAGCCAGATCGCCGGATAGGGGGGGAAGGGAGGATGCGGATGACACGGCACAGCTACCTGCGATGGCCGGTTCTGGTGGGGCTCATGGTGCTCGTCGGGGCCGGCTTCGCCGTGCTGCCGGCACCCACCGCCCAGGCCGTCGTCGGAGGGCAGAAGACCACTACGGCGGCGGCACCCTGGGGCGTCGCGATCAATCTGTGGCGGCAGACCGACACCTACCCGCGCTCGGGGCAGTTCTGCGGCGGCACCCTCGTCACGCCGACGAAGGTCGTCACCGCCGCCCATTGCGTCGTGGACGAGGCGCCCACCGATCTGGGGGCGGTGGCCGGCCGTACCGACCTGCGCCGTCACGAGGGCCGGATGCGCAAGGTGACCAAGGTCTGGATCCATCCGCGGTTCGGCCGCCATCTGGAGAACGATGTCGCCGTCCTCACGCTCGACAAGCCGATGCCGCCGCAGTACACCCCGCTGCCGATAGCCACCGCCGCCGACACCGGGCTGTACCGCCCCGGCACCGGCGCACGGGTCTACGGCTGGGGCCTGCTGGATTACGAGAACCGTGCGGCGAACGCGCTCCGGGCGGCGCACCTGCGGGTGCTCCCCGACCGGACGTGCCAACGGCTCAACCCCGGGGGCGACTTCGATCCCACGATGCATGTCTGTGCCAACAATCCGGTCACCGGCGCCCACCACGCCGAGGGCGACAGCGGTGGCCCACTCGTCGCCGGCGGCAAGCTGATCGGGATTGTCAGCTGGCTGGCCAACAGCGACGCCGCCACACCGACGCCGGGCGTCTACACGCGGGTCGCGGCCTTCTCCCGCGAGATCGCCAAGCAGCTCGGGTGAGGGAGGCGTGGTGAACGGGGCGGTGGCCGGCCGCCCCGTTAAGCCAGTGCGTCATAGGCGTGATCAGTAGGTCAGTGCGTCGGACGCCGAGTTCTGCCAGTAGGTGACGGCGGCGTTGTCGTCCTTGTGCGTGTTCGCGGGCAGGGTGAGTTTGGCGGGGGTGCCCACCGAACCGGAGCCGTTGCGCGGAGCGAAGTGCACGGTGAGGCGCTGGGCGGTGCGGCCATGGGTGTCACCGCCGGGCTCGCCGCTGAGCTGGATCGCGGCGTAGGCGGACCGGCCCGGGGCGACGGTCACGACGGCCTGCGGCTTGCTGTCCTCCATGATCCGGGTCACCGATTGGTCGTCGTCGAAGCCCAGGAGGGGCGCGGAGTAGGCGTAGCAGGCGCGGGATCCGGTGTTGGTGATCGTGAGGAGCAGGTGATTGATGGGACGCTTGACGTTGCTGACCACGGTCTTGACGGTCGCTCCCGTACAGGGACCCGACGGGCCGCTCCCGGCGCCCTGGTTCGCCCCGGCGCCGCCGCCGGTCTTTCCGCCGCCCTTGCCCTGACCGCCGGAGGCGCCCTGGCCGGAGCCGGACCCGGAAGACCCGGAACCTTGGCCGTCGGCCTTGCCGGTGCCGCCGGTGCCGCCGGCGTCGCCGCCCGGCTGGCTCGGGGCGCCGGATTCCGGGCGTGCCGCGGACTGGCCGCCGGACGCCGCATCGCTGTCGCTCTCGCAGGCGGTCAGGGATAGGCCGGCGAGAACGACGGCGGTGGCGGCGGCTGCGGTACGGGATCGGATGGTGCGCATGGTGATTCGACTTCTCCTAGCGAGGGTTTCAATAGCGAATGATCAGCGAGATCACCACCGCGGCACAGATGATCAGCACGGCGACCGCGACAACATCGCTGATACACCAGCGGGTTCGCATGGCATCTCCCGTCTCGGTGGTGCTGTCCACAGCCTGCGCGGCGGGCGCCCGGGTGCCAACCGATCCGGGACAATGAGAGAAGCCGGAACGCTGAAACAGGCTCTGACCTGGGGAAACGACCACTGCCTGGAATGCTTTCCTGGAACGGCGGAATGAACAGGGGCGCAGGGTGGGGACGGAAACGGCGGAGTTCGCAGGGCAGTTGCGCGGGTTGAAGGAGCGCTCCGGCCGTAGTTATGGCGTTCTCGCCGGGCAGTTGCATATGAGCGTGGCCACGTTGCACCGGTATTGCCACGGTGATGCCGTGCCGAGGGATTTCACCCCCGCCGATCGGCTCGCCAGACGGTGCGGGGCGACGCCGGACGAACTGGTGGAGCTGCACCGGCGTTGGATCCTCGCCGACGAGGCCCGCAGGCGGAGCCGGGGAGGGGCTACGGGGGCCACCTCGTCCCCTCTCGCTGTTATCGCACGGCCATCGGCTCCCGCCGCAGTGGACGCCTCGGCCGGAGTGCTGGATTCCGCTGGGCGGACGTCGGACACCGGCGGCGAGTCGCTGAGTCCGGTCACGGTCCCGGCGGCGGGCACCGGTGCGCTCGTCGGTCGTGAGGCCGAGGTCGAGCGCACCGCCGCGCTGGTGCGGATGGCGGACGGGACGGATCCGGTCCTGATCGTCACGGGCGATCCGGGTGCGGGGAAGGCGGCACTGCTCGACGGGGCGCTCCACACGGCCCGCGCGGCCGGGATGCGGGTGCTGCGGGCCGACGGCGCGGTGCCCGAGGCGGAGCCGGCCTTCTCCGGGCTGCACCAGTTGCTGGGCCCGGTGCTGGCAGAGGCGGAGGGGCTGCCCGTCCGGCAGCGGGACGCACTGCTGACGGCGTTCGGGATGAACACCCGGGAGGAGGAGCATGATCCGCTGCTCATCGGGCTGGCGGCCGGCGCGCTGCTGAGCCGTGTCGCCCTACGTCGGCGGCTGCTGGTCGTGGTCGACGATGCCCAGTGGATCGACGAGGACTCCCTGCGCACGCTGGGCTTCGTGGCCCGGCGCCTGCACGGCCCGCAGGTGGCGCTGCTGATCGCGGCCCGTGACACCACCCGGCTCACCGGACTGAGCCGGGGCCGCCACACCCTCGAGCTCGGTCCGCTGGACCTGGCCGCGGTCCGGCAGTTGCTCGATCAGCAGCGGTGCCCGCCCACCGGACCCCGCCGCCACCCGGACCCGGCGGCCCTCGTCGCCGCACAGCGGGCGCGGTGGCCGGACGCGTCTCCCGGCGAACTGCTGGCGCACCTGGTCACGGACGCCTTCACGGAGGGAAGCAGACGGCTCGCGGACGCCCGTGCCGCTCGTTCCACGGCCGGCACGTACGCCTATCTGTTCCGTTGGCGGTCCACCGCGTTCGGCGGCTCTCTGGGCGCCTGCCACTGCGCCGAGCTGCCCTTCGTCTTCGACCGCACCGACGTGCCCGGACTGCGGGGACCTCAGGCGCTGCTCGGGGACGGGGAACTGCCGTCGGATCTCGCGTCACACATGCACCGGGCCTGGAACGGCTCCGCCGCCACCGGCGATCCGGGCTGGGCCCCGTACCGGCCCGGGGAGGACCGGACCGTGCAGGTCATCGACGAGCGGTGGCGGCCGGCACATGTCTGAGCCGGGGCAGGAACTGACCCTTGAGCGGCGCGGCAACTGCCCCTGAGAAGGCCGGGGAGGCGCCGTCGCGGGCCCCGGCGAAGGCCGCCAAAAACTTTTTTCAATCCACCACCAATCCGCGGGCGTTGCGGCTCCGAATGACGCGTGACACCTCGCCGAGGTGTTGCTGTCGAACCCGGACGACGTGCGGTCCCCCCTCCTCCGCGGAGGCCGCCGGAAAAGGAACGATCGTGATAGCCAAGCGCACCCGCCACCTCGCCGTAGTCGTCGCTCTGCCCGCCGCCCTGGCCCTCACCGTAGGCGCCTCGTCCCAGGCCGTCGCCCAGGGCACCGGAGCGTTCCAGATCAACCTGGCGCAGCTGAACAACTCCGGTTCCAAGGGCACGGCGATGCTCAGCCTCCAGGGCAGGCAGCTGACCGTGAAGATCGAGTCCGAGGGGCTGGTGCCCGGCCAGCCCTCCGCCCAGCACCTCCACGGCTCCACCGACGGCCATGACTTCCACTGCCCGGACGCGAGCGACGACACGAACGGCGACGGCGTCCTCAACAACACCGAAGCCACCGTCGATTACGGCAATATCAACATCTCGCTCACCACCAAGGGCCCCACGGACATGATGAGCGGTCTCGCCGTCGACCGCATGCCCGTGGCGAACGCGCAGGGCAAGCTCTCCTACGAGCGCACCATCCCGGTCTCCCAGGACGTGGTCGACCACATCAAGGACCTGCACATCGTGCAGCACGGCATCGACCGCAACGACAACAAGAAGTACGACTTCGAGGGGGCGGGCAAGAGCGAACTCGACCCGAAGCTCCCCCAGGAGGCCACCGCCCCGACCAACTGCGGTGAGGTCCTGGGTGCCGCGGTGGGTTCCATTCCGGTCGGCGGCGTCGAGACCGGCACCGGGCCCGTCGAGGAGGACGGAATTCCGGCCGCGGTGCTGGGCGCGGGCGGGGCCGCCCTCGTGGCGACGGCCGGTGCGCTGGCCCTCGTACGGCGCCGGAAGAACGTCCTCGCCGCCGGGCGGGCCGGGGACAACGGGGCCGCCGCGTGAACCGCCGGTACGAGGACACCATGAGCACCGTACGCCGCCGGGGCCGCCGCGCCACCGGCTACGCCGTCGCCGCGGCCCTGTCGGCCCTGCTCCTCGCCGGGTGCGGAGGGCAGGACGCGGCGCCGCCCCGGTCGCTCCCCGCGGGGCAGCCGCCGGGTGACGGCGGCGGGCAGTCGTCCGACGAAGCGGCGCCGGGCGGCGGCTCCGGGAGCAAGGCGGCCGCCAGTATGCCGAAGTCGGCTCCGCAGCGGCTCTCCATCCCGTCGCTCCAGGTCTCCTCCACGCTGGAGACACTGGGACAGCAGAAGAACGGTGCCATGGAGACGCCCCGGGACCCCGACAAGGCGGGCTGGTACCAGCCGGGGCCCACGCCGGGCTCCCAGGGACCGGCGGTGATCGCCGGCCATGTCTCCTGGAACGGCAAGCCGTCGGTGTTCCAGAAGCTGTCGTCGATGAAGCGCGGGGACACCATCGAGGTGTCCCGGCAGGACGGGAAGACGGCGAAGTTCACCGTCGACCGCATCGCCCAGTACCCGAAGAACAAGTTCCCCACGCTTGAGGTGTACAAGAACCTCGATCACGCCGGTCTCCGCCTGATCACCTGCGGCGGTGAGTACGACGAGGGGCAGCACTACTTCCCCGACAACGTGGTGGTGTTCGCCAGCCTCACGGGCAGCGCGTAGACCGGACGCGCGCCGCACCGGCCGGCGGTCCGGCGCCCCGCACGGGTGACCGGGCCGCTCGCCGGTGCCCTGTCCGTGCGCCGGGGCGCCGGACCGTCTCTTCGGGGCAACCGCCATACTGCCAGCGATCCTTCCTCGCCCCCGAAGGGAACCTCGCGACGTGTCCTCCACCGCCCCTCTCCCCGTCACACGCACCCGCGTCGTCATCATCGGCGCCGGTCCCGCCGGGCTCACCGTGGCGAATCTGCTGCGCACCGCCGGAGTCGACTGTGTGGTGCTGGAAGCGGAGAGCCGGGAGTTCATCGAGCAGCGGCCGCGGGCCGGGTTCATGGAGGAGTGGGTGGTGCGCGCACTGGCCCGGCACGGGCTGGCCGACCGGCTGCTCGAACGGGCCCCCACACAGGGCGAGTTCGAGTTCCGGTTCGACGGGGAGCGGCACACGATGCGGACCGGGGAGCTGTCGGGCCGCCGGCACTTCGTCTATCCGCAGCCGCTCCTGGTCACCGACCTCGTGGCGTCGTACGTGGACCGGGCGGGCGGCGAGGTCCGCTTCGGGGTACGTGAGGTGGAGCTGCACGACATCGACAGCGACCGGCCGGCGGTGTCGTACACCGATCCGGTGACCGGTGCCCGGCACCGGATCGAGTGTGACTTCATCGCCGGCTGCGACGGCGCCCGCGGGGTGTCCCGGGCGGCAGTCCCCGACGGCCGGGCGGTCCTCACCCGCCATGACCACGGCGTCGCCTGGCTGGCGCTCCTCGCCGAGGCGCCGCCGTCCGCGGACGGTGTGATCTTCGGTATCCACGAGCGCGGGTTCGGCGCCCATATGGCCCGCAGCGACCGGGTCACCCGCTATTACCTCGAAGTCGCGCCGGGTGAGGACGCCGGGAACTGGTCGCATGACCGGGTGTGGGACGAGCTGCGCGTCCGGCTCGCCGCGGACGGCGCCCCGCCGCTCGCCGAAGGACCGGTGATCGAGAAGGTGGTCCTGGACATGCACAACTATGTGGTGGAGCCGATGGTGTTCGGCCGCCTCCACCTGGCGGGTGACGCGGCGCATCTGGTCGCGCCGATCGCCGCGAAGGGCATGAACCTCGC
>Ga0207426_1002165_pt1 | contig 13311 bp, 12 predicted proteins | sample AraplaMF_Cvi_mMS_FD_184265 | JGI IMG/M metagenome (GOLD analysis project Ga0207426, IMG submission 184265) | Arabidopsis root microbial communities from the University of North Carolina, USA - plate scrape MF_Cvi_mMS (SPAdes) (version 2) | ecosystem: Host-associated > Plants > Roots > Endosphere...
CGATGCGCCGCGCCGTGACGCTGGCCCGGCGCGGGCTCGGCACGGTGGCACCGAACCCGGTCGTCGGGGCGGTGATCCTCGACCCCAACGGCCGGACGGCAGGGGAGGGGTGGCACCGGAAGGCCGGCGGACCGCACGCCGAGGTCCACGCACTGCGCGCCGCGGGCTCCCGCGCCGAGGGCGGCACCGCCCTGGTCACCCTCGAACCGTGCAGCCGGCAGGGCCGCACCGGCCCCTGCACCCGGGCACTGCTCCGGGCCGGCATCCGCCGGGTGATCTACGCCGTATCCGACCCCACCCTCTCCGGCGAGGGCGCCTCCGCGCTGTGCCGCTCCGGGGCCGAGGTGCGCTCCGGCCTCCTCGCGGAGCAGGCCGCGGAGGCCAATCACGCCTGGCTGACCGCGGTGGTCACCCGGCGGCCGCATGTCACTCTCAAACTCGCCACCACCCTCGACGGGCGGATCGCCGCACGCGACGGGTCCAGCCGCTGGATCACCGGTCCGCCCGCCCGCCGCGACACCCACCGGTTGCGGGCCCGGGTCGACGCGATCGCCGTCGGCAGCAGCACCGTCCTGGCCGACGACCCCGCCCTCACCGCACGCACCGCCGCCGGCCGCCCGTGTGCCCGGCAGCCGGTCCGGGTGGTCTTCGACCGCCGGCTGCGCACCCCCGCCTGCTCCCGGCTCGCCTCCGACGGCGCGGCCCCCACCTGGATCCTCACCACCCGCCCGGCGGCGGACCACGCCCTCGGGTCGGCCGAACCGGTCACCATCGGCCCGGGCTCGCGCTATCTCACCGAGGCCCTGCACACGCTGTACGACCGGGGTATCCGGTCGCTGCTCGTCGAGGGCGGGGCCACGCTGGCCGGTGCCCTCCTCGGCGAGGGGCTGGTGGACCGGGTCATCTGGTACAGCGCCCCCCGACTGCTCGGCCAGGACGGCGCCCCCGCGGTCCGCGGCCTCGAAGTCCCTTCCTGCGCCGGGGCCCCGGGCTTCCGCGTCCTCGGCGTGCGCCGGGTCGGCGAGGACGTACGCACCGTACTGGAGCCGGATCCCGTCCGCAGGAAGTAGGAGCGACATGTCCCACATCGTGCACAGGAACCTGGTCGACGCCGATATCAACGCCCTGACCGACCGGGCGGCCATGGGGCTGCCGGAAGGCTATGTGGAACCACGGGCCGAGCGCCTGGCGGACTTCCCGCGCCTGGCCGGCCGCCCGGCCGAGCAACTCGCCGCCCTGGTGGAGGATCCGTCCCTCACCCTCGAACGGCGCCTGGCCGCGGGCACCGCACTGGCGCTGACGGGCGACCCGCGGACCCGCTGGGACGCCCCGGTCATGCTGCCCGTCCCCGCGGGCCGGGCGCTCATCGGCACACCCGAGAGCGCGGTCGACGCCCTGCACGCCGACTCCGCCCGGTTCGGTGTGCAGCGGTCCTGGGTGGCGAAGGAGTGCCCACGGCACACGGTCGGGATCGCGGCCTTCCATCTCGCCAAGTACCCGGTCACCAACGAGGAGTTCGCGGTCTTCCTCAAGGACACCGGCCATGCCGGGCTGCCGAGCAACTGGAACTACGGACGCTACGACCCCGCCGCCGCCAACCACCCCGTCTACACGGTCACCGCGGAGGCCGCCGACTGGTACGCGGACTGGCTGAGCCGGCGGACCGGCCGCCGCTTCCGGCTGCCCACCGAGCAGGAGTGGGAGTACGCCGCGGGCGGGCCGGACGGGCTGCGCCACCCCTGGGGCGACGCCTGGGACGCCGCCGCGGCCAACACGCTGGAGACGGGCCTGCTCATGAGCAGCCCGGTCGGAGCGTTCCCCGGCGGCCGGTCGTGGTGCGGGGCCCTGGACCTGGCCGGCAACGTCGAGGAGTACACCAGCAGCACCTACGAGCCCTACCCGGGAGGGGAAGTGGTGCGGGATGACCTGTATCTGCGGCTCGGTGCTTACCGCATCGCCCGGGGCGGGGCCTTCAACCGGTTCCGGGACCTCGCCCGGTGCCAGCGCCGGCACGGCCCCTACCCGCGCTCGCTGTACGCGATGGGGTTCCGGCTGGCCGAGGACGTCCCGATGACCGAGGAGGGCTGACCAGCGGTGCGTATCCTCCATGTCCACTGGACCGGACTACCGGTCACCGGCGGCGTAGAGACCCATCTGCGGGCGGTCGTCGGCCAGCTCGGCGCCCTGTCGTGCGAGGTCCGGGCCGTCGTCGGCACCCCGCGGTCACCGGACTGCGACTACGACCCGGCCCTCGACATCGAGGTCCCCTCCGACCCGGCCGCTGTCGCCGCACTCGCCGAGCGATGCCTGAGCGCGGACCTCGTGCACTGGCACAACCCGCAGTGGCACAAGCCCGATGTCGTGACCGCCGTCGTGGCGCGGCTGCGGGACCGCCGCTGGCCGGGCCGCTTCGTCTTCGATCTGCACAACATCGACGAACGGCCGGAGCGGTGGGAGTTCCTCGCCGCGCTCCCCGGCCCGCTCGTCGTGCACTCCGATTTCGTGGCCGGCGAGGTGCGGCGCAGACTGCCCGCGGCCGCGGTCATCACCCTGCCCCTGGCGCTGCCGCTGTTCGAAGCCCCCTTCCGGCTCCCCGGTGGAGCGGGCGGCACCACCGTGCTGCAACCCAGCCGGATGACCCGGTGGAAGGGCTCCCATCTGAGCCTGGAGGCGTCCCTGACGCTGCTGGACGAAGGCGCCGATCTGCACTTCGTGCACGCGGGGACCCAGCACCTCATCTGGCCGCCCGGCATCCCCGACGCCCTGCTGGAACGGGCCGCGGTCTGGCAGGAGAAGGGGCGGGTGCACTTCACCCACTACCGGCCCGAGCAGAGCTGGGCCGCGATCCGCGCCAGCGACCTCGTCATCCACCCGACCATCGACCGCGGCGCCCACGGCGAGCCGTTCTCGCTGTCCGTCGCCCAGGCCGTCATCTGCGGCCGCCGCATCATCGCCAGCGACTCGGGCAACCTGCCGCTGCTGCTGGGCGACTACTCGGCCGCCACCCTCGTCCCCGCGGGCGATGTCCGGGCCCTGACCGAGGCGCTCCGCGAAGCGGTGGACCGGCCGGCCGTCGCACCGACCACCGCGGACCGCGCCCTGGCCCAGCACCTCCGGGACGGCTTCGCCACCGCCGGCCGGCACCATCTGGCCTTCTACCGGGCCCTTTCCGGTCCCGCGTGACGGACCGGGCGCCCGCACCCCGCCCGGCGCCATGCCCCGCCGACCCGCCACACCTTCCCCGACCCACCCACCAGGGAGCCCCGCATGCCCACCCCGATCATTTTGGACTGCGACCCCGGCCACGACGACGCGATGGCCATCCTGCTCGCCGTCGGCGACCCCCGCGTGGAGCTGAAGGCCGTCACCACCAGCGCGGGCAACCAGACCGTGGCGAAGACCGCGCTCAACGCACGGCGGATGTGCGCCCTCGCCAAGGCCTTCGACGTCCCCGTCGCCGCCGGATATCCCAAGCCGCTCACCGGCATGCTGCTGATCGGCGACGATGTGCACGGCGAAACCGGCCTGGACGGCTGGGACTTCCCCGAACCGGAGGTGCCGCTGCACTCCGCGCACGCCGTGGACCTGATCCACGGCATCCTGGCCGACAGCCCCGAACCCGTCACCCTGGTGGTCACCGGACCGCAGACGAATATCGCCGGACTCCTCGCCCTCCACCCGGAGGACAAGGCGAAGATCAAGGAGATCGTCTGCATGGGAGGGGCCACCCACCGCGGCAACACCCTGCCCTACTCCGAGTACAACATCCTGGTCGACCCCGAGGCCGCCCACGAAGTACTCGCCACCGGGGTCCCCCTCACCTACTGCGGCCTCAACGTCACCCACCAGGCCCCGGTCACCCGCGAGGTGCTGGACCGCATCCTCGATGTCGGCACCCACATCAGCGAGGTGTCCGCGGCCCTCCTCGCCTTCCGTTCCCGTACCTACGACCAGATCTGGGATCTGCCCGACGCGCCGCTGCACGACCCCGTGGCCATCGCCCGGGTGCTCGACCCGAGCCTGGTGGACTGCGTCGAGGCGCCCGTCTCGATCGAATTGCGTGGCGAGTTCACCCGTGGCGCGACCGTCATCGACCTCTACGGTGTGACGGGGAGAGCCCCCAATGCCCTGGTGGCGACGCATCTGGACACCGAGCGGTTCTGGGACGTGTTCCTGAAGGCGCTCGCCGCCCTGGGCTGATCTGTTGACCTACGGAGGCTGACCGACCGTGCCCGCTTCTCCCGTACCGACTCCGGGTGCCCGCTTACTCACGGCATTGGCCGGGGCGCAGCTGCTGGTGGCGCTCGACTTCTCCATCATCTACGTCGCGCTCCCCGACATCGGGGGAAGCCTGCACTTCTCCGCGGTCGCGCTCCAGTGGATCGTCAGTGCCTACGCCATCTTCTTCGCCGGATTCCTGCTGCTGGGCGGGCAGTTGGCCGATGTCTTCGGACCCGGCCGGGTCTTCCTCACCGCCCAGCTGCTCTTCGCCGCGTCCTCGGTCGGTGCCGCGCTCTCGTCGTCCGCCGCCCCCCTGATCGCGGCGCGCGTCGGGCAGGGGGTGGCGGCCGCCCTGCTGGTGCCGGCGACGCTGGGGCTGCTCAGTTCCGCCTACCCGTCGGGGCCGGAACGGGACCGGGCGGTGAGCGTGTGGGGCACCACGGGCGCGGTCGGGCTCGCCCTCGGTGTCACGGCCGGGGGAGGCATCCTCGAAGTGGCCTCCTGGCAGTGGATCTTCTGGATCAACCTCCCCATCGTGGCGGTCTGTCTGCTCGCCGCCGGACGGGCGGTCCGCTCCACCACCCCTACGGAGCGGGCCCCGCTCGCCACCGCGGCCACCCTCTCCGCCTGTGCCGCGGTCGTCGCCGTCGTGCTGGCCTGCACCGAACTCTCCCGCGCCCACCCCTCCCTGCCCGTCGTCGCCGCCGCGCTGGTGGTGGCGGTGCTTGCCGGCGGTGTCCTCGTCCGCAGCCGGCGCCGGCCGCTGGTGCCCCGCGCCCTGCTGGGCGTACGGGCCCTCCAAGTGGCCTGTCTGGTCGCGGCGTTGTACATGGCGAGCTTCGGCGCCGAGTTCTACCTCGTCACGCTGTACCTCCAGGACGCACGGGGCTACAGCGCGCTCGCCGCGGGCATGGCCTTCCTGCCGCTGGCCGGGACCATCGTGGTGGGCAACACGGTCGCCGGACGGCTGGCGGGCCGTCTGCCACTGGGGCGGCTGCTGTCCCTCGCCTACCTCACCGGAGCGGCCGGACTGGTGGTGCTCGCGCTGGCCGTCGGCACCCGGGGCGGATACGCGGCGGCCATCCTGCCGGGGCTGCTGCTCAGCGGCTTCGGTCAGGGCATGGCGTTCACCGGAATGTTCATCACGGGCACCCGGGACCTCCCGCCGGAGAGCAACGGCACCGGGAGCGCCCTGGTCACCACGGCGCAGTACCTCGGCGGCTCCCTCGGCCTGGCGCTGCTGGTGCTCCTCCACGGGGAGCATCCGGTGGCCGAGGACTTCGTGTGGACCTTCTGCGCCACCGCGGTCATCGCCGCGGCCGCCGCGCCGGCCGCGCTCCTCCGTCTTCCGCGTACCGGGCCCACGCCCGCCCCCGTCCCCTCGCACGACCCCTCTTTCGAGCCACGGACCGGAGGTCATCGATGAACACCGCTCGCTTGTTCGACAGGCCCGGACTCCCGCCGGACGCCCGGCGTACGGTGGACGACTTCGAGAAGGAACACGACACCTACTTCAGCCACTTGGTCCACTTCGGCCCGGAACTGCTGGACGCGCTGCACACCCCGGGACCCCTGCCGGAGAACGTCGAAGTCGCGTCCGCCGTCCGCCCCGACGTGACCGAGCGGATGGCCACCGTCACCGCCGTAGCCAACCTCCCCCACCAGCAGGACGCCGACCGCACCCGCTACCTCCAGGCGCTGCTCGACATCTACGGCATGCTGCCCGTCCCGCCGGCCCGTCGCGCCTCCGCATGGGGAACGACCGTCATAGCGCCGGAACGCGAAGGCCGCATCCTCGCCGAACGACTCGGAGTCATGCCCCAGCGCCAGGGCTGGACGCCCCAGGCCAAGCGGATGCCGGTGGGCGGCGGACTGCTCGTCGGGGTGGACGAATGGCTGCCCTCGCAGGCCGACCGGCTGGTGATCATCGACGGTGTGGTGGCCAGCGGGGTGACCCTCATGGCCCTCATGCAGCTGACGGTCCGGCCCGGTGCCGACGTCGAGATCTTCACCTGCCACTCCACCCAGCAGGGCGCACTCGCCCTGGCGCGCTACGCCGAGCAGCTCCAGGTGTCGCTGACCCTCCACGTCGGACAGGTGTCGGGCGCGCTGAACGGGAAGTTCTACGCCGTGCGGCCGGACGCCCCCGAGCAGCTCGTGCTGGGCGATGTCGGGGACACCATCAGCCCGGTGGCGCCCGCCTCCCCGCCCCGGGGGACCCCGGCGTGACCACGCCGGAATGCCCGGGGCGCGGCCCGGAACTGCTCCGGCGCCACTCCACGGCCGGGCCCGGAGCCGTCGACCGCTACTTCTCCCTGAGCGCGCGCGGCTCGACCTGGCGCCGCGAGATCGTCGCCGGGATATCGACGTTCCTGGCGCTCTCCTACATCGTGGTCGTCAACCCGGCCGTGCTCGCCCAGGGAGGCATCCCGCACACCGCCGCCTTCTTCGCGACGGCGGCGGTCGGCGGCCTCGCCACCATGGCCATGGGGCTGTGGGCCCGGCTCCCGTTCGCGGTGGCGCCGGGCATGGAGATGAACGCGATGGTGGCCTTCTCCGTGGTCGGCACCCTCGCCTACACCTGGCCCCAGGCGCTGGGCATGGTGTTCTGGTCCGGCGTGGCGATGCTGGCGGTGTCGCTGCTGCGGCTGCGCGCGGCGGTGATCAACGCCATCCCGCCGGAGCTGCGTTCGGCCCTCGCCGCCGCGGTCGGCGCGTTCATCGGCCTGGTGGGGCTACAGATCGCGCACCTGGTCCGCACCTCCGACGGGCGGCTGTCCGGCCTGGGCGACTGGACGGGGCCACCCGCCGTGGCGCTGTACCTCGGCCTCGCGGTCGCCCTGGTCCTGGACCGGCTCGGCGCGCGGGTCGCGGCCGTCCTCGGCGGCATCGCGGCCGCCGCGCTGTACTGCGCCGTCGTGGGCCTGCGCGCCGGCGCGGTCCACGACGGCTTCCACGGAAGCGGCGCGGCGCTCTTCCGCTTCGACCTCACCGTCCTCGCCGATCCCCGGGCGTGGAGTGTCATTCTGGTGCTGTTCGCACTCGACTTCTTCGGCAGCATCGCGAAAGTGGTGGGCCTCTCGGCGCACACCCCGTTGCAGGACGACCAGGGGCGGGTACCCGGGATGCGCGAGGCGCTGCTGGTCGACGCCGGGGCCACGGTCGCCGGGTCCGCCGTGGGATCGTCCAGCTTCGTGGCGTTCGTGGAGAGCGCGGTCGGGATCCGGGCCGGTGCCCGGACCGGGATCGCGGCGGTCGTCACCGGACTGCTCCTGCTCTCCTGCCTGTTCCTCGGCCCGGTCCTGGTCCATGTCCCGGTGGAGGCCACCACGGGCGCCCTGGTCTTCGTGGCGGTCAAGATGCTGACCACCCGCCCGCCGGGCGGCACCGACCGCCTGGGCGTGGCCGTCACGGTGACCGCCGTGGCCGTCACCGTCGCCACCCTCGCGATCGACCAGGCGATGGCCGCGGCCTTCGTGGTGAGCGTGGCCGCGAGCGTCATCGGCCGCCGGCGGTCGCATCCCGCGCTATGGGTGACGACGTTATTGCTCATGGCCGGCGTCGTTCTGCAATACCTCCACCGCTGAACGGCGCGTCCATCACCCCCTCCAAGGAGCCCGCCATGCCGCACGACGACGACAATGAGACCCCCCTGCTCGCCGATGCCGTCCGGCAGCCCGACGGCACCCCCGAACGGCTGCGCCGCCAGATCGAGTTCATCATCGAGGCCGACCGGCTCAAGAACGTCTTCCGGCGCAGTCCGCTGCTGAGCGCGGACCGCAGGGAGAACGACGCCGAGCACTCGTGGCACCTCGCGCTGATGACCCTGGTGCTCACGGAGTACGCGGACGAACCCGTCGACGCCGGCAAGGTGCTCGCCCTGGTCGTCGTGCACGACCTGGTGGAGATCTACGCCGGAGACACCTTCCTGTACGACACCGCGGCCGCCGCGGACCAGGAGGAAAGGGAGCAGCAGGCGGCGGACAAGCTCTTCGCGCTGCTGCCCGATGACCAGCGGGAGTATTTCCGGGCCCTGTGGGACGAGTTCGAGGCCCGGGTCACCCCCGAGGCGCGTTTCGCCAAGGCCATGGACCGGCTCCAGCCGCTGCTGCTCAACTACGGCAATCGCGGCGGGACCTGGCGCACACCGGGCGTCACGGAGGAGGACGTACTCGCCCGCAAGTCCGTGATCAAGGACGCCTCCGCGGACCTCTGGCGCTACGCCCAGGACCTGATCCACACCGGGGCCGCCAACGGCTGGGTCCCCCGCGCCGACTCCCGTTCCTGACCCTCACCGGTGCGCGCGGCCGGGACCGGCCCGGCGGCCGCAGCGCCTCAGCGTCCGTACGTCCGATGACACAGCCGCAGCAGATCTCCCCGGACCCGGCCGGCCGCCATCCGGCACACCACGCCGGGATCGATCGTCGAGCGGGGCCGCGGCGGCCGCCGGTGCGCGCGCGGCGCCGCCACATGATGCCGCTTCCTCGGCACCGTGCGGACCGGCACCGGACGCGGCCTCGACGCCACCGAACGAGCGGGCCGCGGCACCGGCCGTCCCACGGGCCGTTGTTCCGCTCGGTGCCCCGGCGCGGCGTGCCGCGGGGCCGCGTGCCCCTTCCGTGACGCCGCGGGCCGCTTCGCCTTCCGCCGTGCGGACGCCACGTCCACCAGCCGCTCCCGCGCCGACCCCTGGGTGGGCAGCACCAGCGGCGAGGGCCGGGCCGGTGCGACCGTGCGTCCGCCCGACGCGGGACCGGGGTCGTGCGGGGAGCCGTCGGCGGGAAGGGACACACAGCCACCGACCGCGAGGAGAACGGCCGTCGCTGCGACGAGGCGAAGGAGGAGAGGGCGCACGCCTTCACGGTGTCGGAGGCCCGTGAGCTGTCCAAACGACGCGCCGGGCGGCCACGCGGACGAAGGACACATACGAACTCCCGTGGCAGTCCCGAGCCGGCGCGGGCGGCGCGCCCATGAGGAGGGGTCAGCCCAGCCCTCGACGTCGGGCTCGCTCACATGGGCAGCGACCGCAGCCGCACCGGTCCCACCGGCCACCGCGCCCCCTCGCGCAGCGGCACCCACATGGTCCGCAGCGGCATGATCGCGGTGGTGTCCTCGGGCTGCTCGACCTCCACCTCCTCATGGAGCTGCTGCCAGCCGAACCGCTCGTACAGGGGGAGGAGATGCGGCATGCAGAAGAGGAGGCCGTACTCGGGTCCCCTCTTGCGGGCGTGTTCCAGGGCGGCGGTCATGACGATCCGCACCAGCCCCTGTCCTCGCAGGTCGGGCGCGACGATCACCCCGCCGACGCCGACCGCCCGGGTCTCCACGGCGCCGATCGACAGCGGAACCGTCACCAGACCGGTGTGCGCCACGAGACGGCCGTCCCGTTCGATGCCGAAGTGCTCCTCCTTGGCCCGCCAGGTCAGCCCGGTCCAGGAGACCCCGAAAGCGTCCTCACCGTCCCCGGCGATGTCGCTCAGTTCGGTCCGCGTGAACCGCGTCAGCCGGACCACGGCCGGCGACGCGGAAGGCAGGTTCGCTGTCATTCCTCGATCTTGCTGCCCTCCGCGACCGTTGGCAATGCTGCTGCTCCTGCGTCACCGGCCAGTGGTCACCCGTCGAACTCTCCCGTGCCGTAGGGACGTTGCCGCCACCGCGCCCACCTGCGGTTGGGCCACGTGCGTGCATGCGGCCCGGCCGTCCCGCATGCACGCCCCCCCATGAGCACCGAACCTGTGCCTCGGGGCGTGGCTGGCCTACAGCCCGAGGTCGGGGCCGAAGACCTCGTAGTGGATCGCCGCGGACGGTACGCCGGAGTCCAGCAGCTGGGCCCGTACCGCCTTCATGAAGGGCACCGGCCCGCACAGATACGCGGTGGTCCCGGCCGGAATGGCGAGCCGCGTCAGATCCATCAGCCCGGTGTGCACGGTGACCGCGTCCACCGCGCCGCCTGTCTCCCGCCCCGCGCCCTCCTCCTCGACTCCGGCCCCCTCCTCGTACCAGAGTTCCGCCGTCGCGTCGGCGAGCTTGCCGGTGAGCCGGCGCAGATCCGTACGGAACGGGTGCGTGGCGGGGGAGCGGTCGGCGTGCGCGGTGATGATCCGGCGCCGGGAGCCGGTGGCGGCGAGGTGCGCGAGCATGCCGACCATCGGGGTACAGCCGATGCCCGCCGAGGCGAAGAGCAGGGGCCCGTCGCCGTCGTCGGACAGCACCACATCGCCGAACGGCGGGCTCACGTACAGGGTCTCCCCGCCGTGCACCTGCGTGTGCAGATACCCCGACACTTCGCCCGCAGGGGCGCCGGACGGGCCGCCCGCCACCACCCGCTTCACGGAGATCTGCAGCCCGCCGTCCGGCTGCCCGGACAGGCTGTACTGACGTATCTGCCGTGCGCCGTCCGGGAGTTGGACCCGTACGGAGACGTACTGGCCGGGCCGGGACGCCGGTACGGGCGCGCCGTCGGCGGGCCGCAGGAGGAAGGTGGCCACCTCGTCGGTCTCCTGCACTCGGCCGGCCACCCGGTAGGGGCGCCACCCCGCGCCGTCCCGCACACCCGCCTCCCGCACGAGCCGCTTCTCGACGGCGATCAGGGCATGGGCCATCAGCCAGTACACCTCGTCCCAGGCCCGTACCACGTCGTCGGTCACCGCCTCACCCAGCACCTCGGCGATGGCCGCGAAGAGGTGCTCGCGCACGACCGGGTACTGGTCCTCACGCACCCCGAGGGAGGCGTGCTTGTGCGCGATTCGCGCGAGCAGGGCGTCCGGCCGGCTGTCCGGGTGGTCGAGGAGATGGCGCGCGAAGGTGGCGATGGACCCGGCGAGCGCCTGCCGCTGACTGCCGTTGGCCTGGTTGCCGCGGTTGAAGAGGTCGCGCAACAACTCGGGGTGGGCGGCGAAGAGCTTCTCGTAGAAGAGCGTCGTGATCTCGTCGAGGGCTCCGCTCACGGCGGGGAGGGTGGCACGTACGGTCTCGGCGGACTTCGGCGACAGCATCGGTAACTCCGGACTCTCGAAGGTGGGGGAGAGGAAAACTTGCATCTTGGATGCGTATTTCCAGTCGTGAAAAGCGGGGCGCGCGGGGTGGGTTGGCCTGAGCAGGCTTCCTGAGGTGGGCCCGGTCGGCCGGGCGGCGCGGCTCAGTCCGTGGGTGGCGCGGGCGTCAGGCTGAGCAGCAGCGGACCGGTCGGCGATTCGACCAGGTCGGCGACGGAGAGCGGATCGAGCGAGGCGTAGAACGCTTCCTGTGCCGCCCGCAGCGCACCGCGCAGCCGGCAGCCGCCGCGCAGCGGACACGGCGGATCGTCCTCGCACCCCACGACGTCATCGGTCCCCTCCAGCTCACGCACCAGCCGCCCGAGCGACCCCGTACGCCCCGCCGTCGTCAGCGCCAGCCCGCCACCTCGCCCGCGCCGCGCTTCGACGGCGCCGAGATGCTGGAGCTTGCTGACCACCTTGGCCGCATGGGTGTACGGCACCTGGACGGCGCTCGCCACCTCCCGGGTGGTGGGCGCGTCGCCTGCGTCCCCGAGCACCGCCAGGCGCATGGCGATGCGGAGGGCGATGTCGGTGCTTTTGGTGAGTCGCACAGCGGCACTCTATAGAAGTTGCATCCAAGATGCCAATTAAGGGTTCGGGGAAGGGTGAGTGGATCCCTGGGGGCTCACCGGGGAGTCAGGGGGCGGTGAACCCGGCGGGACCGGATCAGGCCGCGAGGCGGTGCACGAGCCCGAGAAGCTGGGGCAGTTCCAGCACACGGTCACCGAAGCCCGGCAGCGGAACGTGCAAGCGCGTGGTCCAGCGGGTGGGGATCACGTCCAGCCCGTAGTAGGCGCCCGCGAGACCACCGGTGACCGCGGCGACGGTGTCCGTGTCACCACCGAGGTCGACCGCCGCCCGGAGCGCTTCCTCGAAGCTGGCGGTGGTGCGCAGGGCCCACACGGCGGAGCCCAGGCACGGCCACACGGCCCCGTTGAACTCGGTGGCCCGGTCGGGGTGCCAGTCGGGCGCGAGGACCGTGGCATACCGCGGGCGGTGGTCGGGGTGGACGAGCGTCAGGATCTCGGGGAGAGCGGCGAGGGGATCGCCGCCTTCCAGCGTGACCCGGACGAGTTCGTGGAAGAGGGCGGTGCCTTCCCAGGCCGCCGGGTCGCCATGGGTGAGTGCGGCGATGGCGCGGGCGGCGTCCATGGTGGCCCGCTGTCCGTCGCGGGCGAAGTAGACCGCGGAGGTGGCGGCCCGCATCAGGGACCCGTTGCCCGCGGCTCGTTGACTGACCTGGAAGTGCCGGGCCGCTGCCGTCTCCCAGGAGCCACCGTTGGTCAGAACCTCTTCGGTCTGTAGGCCGATGTCCTTGGGCGCGCCGGAGGCCCACCGCTGGAAGCGGCGGAAGATGTCCGGCAGGTCCAGCCCCTCGCGCTCCAGCAGCGACTCGGCGACCAGGACGGCCATCTGTGTGTCGTCCGTCGCCTCACCGGGATCCCAGCCGCCGCCACCGCACATCTCCTCGGCGGCGCCGGACGCCGGAAACCGCGCGGAGAACGCGCCTGCCGGCCCGAACTCGAAGGGCGCGCCCAGAGCGTCGCCCACCGCCGAGCCGATGACCGCGCCGGCCGTCTGCTCCGTCCACCGCTTCCCCTGTATTCCGTTCACCGCCTCAGGCTAGCGACGGGCCGGGGACCGACCCGCCCCGGGGCGTCGAGAGCCGCGCCCCGCGCCCCTCAGTGCCCGCCGGCGGCCTGTTGCTGGAGGTAGGCGGCGACATCGGCCACGTCGTTGGCGATGGTCAGGACGCCGGTGATGTCGGCGGTGGGGGTGGCGGCGCCGTTCACTCCGGCGAAGAAGACATCGAAGTGGCCCTTACGGGTCTCCAGATAGCCCGCTGTGGTTTCGGCGCCCACGGCCAGCCGGTCGTTGAGGAGGTCGCCGCCCGCCGCGGTGCCGGTCTTGGCGAAGACCTTGCCCTGTGACGGGCAGCTGCGGCAGGAATCCGCCAGCGTGCCGTCGACGCCGAGGACCGGCAGCGAGGTGCGGAAGCGCCGCGCCTCGGGGGTGCGCTGCCAGTACGTCAGGATCTGCGCCATGGCGCGCG
>Ga0207426_1002166_pt1 | contig 13304 bp, 11 predicted proteins | sample AraplaMF_Cvi_mMS_FD_184265 | JGI IMG/M metagenome (GOLD analysis project Ga0207426, IMG submission 184265) | Arabidopsis root microbial communities from the University of North Carolina, USA - plate scrape MF_Cvi_mMS (SPAdes) (version 2) | ecosystem: Host-associated > Plants > Roots > Endosphere...
CCTCGTACAACCAGCTCCAGTCCCAGGTGAACGAGGACGCCAATCGTCTCAACCAGCTGCTGGGTGAGATCAAGGAAGCGATCGACGAGACCACGAAGAACTACTCCGCCTCCGAGGAGGAGCAGGCCCAGTCGATTTCGCACGTCTCCGCCTCGGCTTCCCCGTTCGGATGATGGGGCCGCGCCGCTGACCGCGGCGCACGCCCAGCTGCCGCAGCCCGGGCCCGTCGGACAACTCCGCCGGCCCGCTGCGGCATGTGAATCGACCAGGCATCATCTACTCCTGAGGAGACACCATGTCAGGCCAGATCCTCGTTAATTTCGCGACGATCTCGCAGGCCAGTTCCGACGTGCGCGGTACTGCCAACAACATCCGCCAGCAGCTGGACGACCTCGAGGCCGGCGTCAAGAAGATCGCCGCCAGCTGGGAAGGTGCGGCGCAGGAGGGCTACCAGGCCCGCCAGCGCGAGTGGGACCAGCGCGCCGCCTCCCTGCACTCGACGCTCGAGGCCATCGCCAAGGCGCTGGACCAGGCCGCGCAGAACTACCAGGCCACCGAGCACAAGAACTCCGGCATCTGGGCGGGCTGACCCAAGGTCGGCACATCACGGATGGCGATCGGCTGAGCAGCCCCGACGGCTCGCACAGTGGTCAATGAGGGCGAGCGCGCTGCACCGGTGCGCTCGCCCTTCTGCCGTCCACCTGCACCTTCGTTTTCTCCCTCCCGCCCCGCCCCTTCCGCCACACATGGAGAGCAGACAACCCGTGGGATCTCGCGCCATTGGTCACCGAGCCGGGCACCGCCGACGAGCGGCAGGTGCACTGGTCACGGCGGCGTGCATTGCCGGCCTGTCGTGCGGCACGGCCGCACCGGCCGTCGCGGACCCGAACGTGCCGCTCAACAGTGGCGAGTGCAAGTTCGGCGCCGACGACATCCCGGAGACCCCCTGGTCGCTCCAGCGGCTGCTGACCAAGCAGATGTGGGCCCAGTCCACGGGCAAGGGCGTCCGGGTCGCCGTGATCGACACCGGCATCGACGCGGGCAACCAGCAGATCAAACCCGCCATCGGAAGCGGCGCGAAGACCTTCGTGAAGGGCAAGCCGACCGACGACCGGGTCGGGCACGGCACCAAGGTCGCGGGCATCATCGCCGCCCGCAGCAAGCCCGGCTCGGGCTTCGTCGGCATCGCGCCGGGCGCGACCGTCATCCCGCTGCAGCAGACGAGCGACGAGAAGGCTGGAAACTCCGACAGCCTGGCCGACGCCATCAACTACGCGGTCCGCCTCAAGGTCGATGTCATCAACATCTCCCAGGGCACGGACGCCAGCCCGGACAAACTGGGCCCCCTCCAGGCGGCGATCCGGAACGCCGCGGCCCAGAACATCCTCATCGTCGCCTCCGCCGGCAACGACGGCGCGAGCGGCAAAGAGAAGAACATGTACCCCGCCTCGTTCCAGCAGTACGACAACGTGCTGTCCGTCGCGGCCTCGGACCGCAACAACGAGCGGGCCCCCTTCTCCCAGCCGGGCGAGCGGGTCGACATCGCCGCACCGGGCGTCGACATGGTCTCCACCGTCCCCGACGGCGGCAACTGCGTCGACCAGGGCACCAGCTTCGCCGCACCCTACGCCGCGGGAGCCGCGGCCCTCCTCATCGCGAAGCACAAGCACGACCCCAGGCCCTGGACCCCCCGCGAGGTCATCTGGCACCTGGAGCAGACCGCGGAGCGCGTGCGCAGGGAGGCGGACCACAACATCGGCTGGGGCGTCGTCGACCCGGTGGCCGCCCTCAACGACGACACCAGGCCCACCGCCTCACCCAAGCCGGACAAGCCCACCAACGCGGCTGCCGGCTCCAACATCCAGCCGGCCGCCGTGACTTTCGGTGAATCACCCGAGGAACGACGCGCCCGCATTTCCATCTACATCGTCGGCGGCGGACTTCTTGCCGTCGCCGCGGTCGTCGGCTCCTCGATCGCCATCCGCGACTGGCGCCGGAAGACCGGTTTGAACAATCACGGGGAGGCTTAATCATGGCGCATGGGCAGTACGGCGTTGATCTGGACGCCTTGGACCAGGTCATCAAGGAACTCAACCATGTCCTCAAGGAGATGGGCGACTCGACGAGCACGGCCGAGAACAGCACCTATCTTCCGAATGGATCCCTGGGTGAGGGATTCAAGGAGGAGAAGGAGCTCTACGGGGCTCACGAGAAGATGAAGGGCGACATCCACAAGATGATGCGCATGGTTGAGGGCCTTGTCGACACGTTCGGAAAGAAGTCGAACAAGGTCAGGGGCGCCTACCAGGACGCCGAGGCAGACAACTCAATCAGCATGAGCGGACAGTGACTTCCGTCGGCGGATCGCAGTGACAGGAAGACTTATTCGATGACGGAGTGGGGGACAGTAGATGGCATCGAAGGACAGTGATTTCAAGCCGGCGAAGGTCCAGGTGCCGGAACCGCGCAAGAAGCCCGCGAAGGGGTCGGGTGAGTCCCAAGAGGTGGGCCACGACGTCATCGCGAGCCGTCCTCAGTTCACGGAGAAGGGACTGAACGACCTCAAGCAGATGGTGGCGGGAGCCAACCCTGGAGAGGTCGCCAATGTCGCCAAGGGCTGGCGGGATGTCCGAGTCGCCCTTGTCGGCGAGGGTTGGCAAGAAGGAATCAAGAAGCACTTCGATGATGCCGTGACCAAGGTCCTGCAGACCTGGCACGGTTCCTCTGCTGACCAGTTCGCCGCGTCGGCACAAAAGATCAGCGACAACTTCGCCAACCTCGCGCTGTATCCGCACAACACGGGCGAGGTTCTCCACCAGATCAGCGAGAACCTGAAGGACGTCCAGAAGTTCGTCGACGACGTTCAGGAACCGAGCGGCTGGGAGAGCAAGGCGGACTGGCTCTCCGACAAGGCGAGTTCCGGAGTCGGCAAGGGCGCAGCGATCGGCAACACTCTCGCCCCGGGCGCGGGTGCCCTGGTCGGAGGCCTGGTGGGCGGAATGGTCGGCGGCGACGGACGCGATGACTCGCAGCTGAAGGCCGACCTGCAGAACCCGAACATGAGCATCTGGGATGCCATGAACAAGAACCGCACCCAGCTGTCGCTGGGGAAGGAGCGTCAGCTCCAGGCTGCTCATTACATGGAGCAGTTGGGGACGACGTACCGGAGCGGGGTGAAGGCCATGGGGTCCGCTCCGCCGTGGGATGACGGCACGATCAAGCGGCCGGAACACGACACTGATGGTGGCGGGGGTATCCCGGGCATTGGAGCTTATGGCCCGATGCCGTCCGCACCGAAAACTGGCGCACCAGCAGCGCCCAAGATGCCGGGGATGAAGGGCGGGGGATACACAACCCCGACGCCCATGGAACCACCACGGCCGCACGGCATCGACGGTGGAGTCGGCAGCGTGCCGAAGCCGGCACCTGCGCCCCACGTCGGGACCGGACTTGACGGCCTCTCTGGAGGCAGTGGCATCGGGACGGGCGGCGGCGGACTCGGCGGTGGCGGCGTCGGCGGCGGCGCGGGCACCGGCGGATTGGGCGCAGGCTCGGGCAGTGTCGGCGGAGGCTCCGGGCCGGGCATCGGAGGTGCTGGCGCGCCGGGCATGATCGGCGGCATGGGCGGTGCCGGTGGTGCTCGTGCCGGCGGCACCGGGGCTGGAGCAGGTGCTCGCGGTGCTGGTCGCGCCGGTATGCCGGGCATGGGTGGTGCCGCGGGCGCTGCCAAGGGCGCCGGTGGTGCCAAGGGCGCTGGCGCCAAGGGCGGTGCTATGGCACGGCAAAAGGGCGGTCTTGCCGGAGGCAAGGGCGGCAAGCTCGGCGCCGGGTCCCAAGGAGGATCGGGCCTGCACCGCAGCCGTGGCGGCACACAATCGGGTGGCGCAGCAGGCGGTCGGCGTCCAGCCGGCATGGCCGGTGCGCATGGTGCTCATGGGGCAAAGGGCAAGGACAAGAACGGAGAGAACGGACAGCGTCCGGACTACCTGGTAGAAGATGAGGAGACCTGGACGCCGGAGCGTAATGTGGCGCCCAAGGTCATCGAGTAGGGCCTGCTCGGTCCAGGTCAAGTGCTCGGCGGAATCGAGGTGAGGCCCGCAGTCCTTGGGCTGCGGGCCTCACCTCGCTAGGGAGAGGTGTACGGCATGAGCTTCACGCGGACGCTGCGTGCGGTGGGCGGCGCGGTGGTGGCGGGAGCACTGCTCTTCGGCACCGCTCCGACCGCTTTGGCTGATCAGAACCGGAAGGACCAATGGCCACTCAAGGCGTTTGATGCCGCGAGTATCTGGAAGGAATCGACGGGCAAGGGCGTCACGGTCGCAGTAATCGATGATCCCGTGAACGGCAGTCACCCTGATCTGAAGGGTAATGTGCTGCCAGGGAAGAGCTTTATCGATGGTGGGCGTGGTGACCACAAGAGCACAGGCGACCATGGCACGGGTATGGCGTCGCTCATTGCTGGCCACGGCCATGGCGGCGGGAATGCCGATGGGGTGATGGGGCTCGCACCAGATGCGAAGATCCTTCCCGTGGGGAGGCCGCAAGTCGGGGCGGGCGTGGAAAACTCCGGCCCTGGCGAGTGGATCAGGTATGCCGTCGATCACGATGCATCAGTCATCAACATGTCGATTGGGCCTTCCTTCCTCACCGATTCCGATAAGAGCGCCCTGGCCTACGCGGCTCAGAAAGATGTCCTGGTCGTAGTCGCCTCGGGAAACTCTGGAGAAAGCAAGCTGGGTGAGCTGGCGGCTAGCCCGGGAGTCGTTGCTGTAGGCGCAGTCGACAAGGCAGGGCAGGTCTGGTCAAAGTCGAATTCAGGCAGTCAACTCATGCTTACGGCTCCCGGCGTAGAGATCACGTCTGCATCGGCTACCGCTGGGCAGTACCGGCTTGCCGATGGCACGTCTGACGCCACCGCGTACGTCTCGGCCGCCGCAGCTCTCCTGCGCTCGAAGTACCCCGACCTCTCTGCAGGCCAGATCGCCAACCGGCTCGTGAAGTCGGCCGGCCTGCCGCCGGGGCAGAAGGGGCTTTCGCTTCCTGATGCGCATTACGGATACGGCTTCATCCAGCCGCTGAAGGCTCTGACCGCCGATATCCCGGACGGCTCCAAGAATGGCCCGCTGAAGGCGCCCAAGGCGGATCCGTCCGCGGGTACCGGAGGTGCGACGGCTGGTAGTGATCAGCAGGCGAGCGGTCAGAAGGAAGACGGCCTTGGTATGGGTGCCATTGTGGGTATCGCCGTTGGTGTCCTCGTTGTGGTGGCGATCATCGTCGTTGTTGTTGTCATCCGGCAGAAGAAGAACGGCCGCAATGGTCCGCCCCCCGGCGGTCCTGGAGGCTTCGGTGGTCCTGGCGGTCCTGGGTTCGCGCCGCAGCAGCCGGGTCCCTATCAGCAGCCGGGACCGTACCAGCAGCCCGGGCCGTATCAGCAGCAGCCCAATGGCCCTGGGGCCTACCCGCCGGCGCCGCCCACCCAGCCTCCGGGGCGTTGAGGTCGAGGCAAGCAGCGTGTCTGAACTCGCGTTGAGCTTGTGAGACTGAAGGTCTCCAGTTGGAGTGCTTGTCGGCGTCACCAGGATGACGCGGAGGGCGCAGCAAGCCATGGGGAGAAGTGACTTGGGGCCCGCAGCCTGACGGTTGCGGGCCCCAAGTTTGTCAGGGAGGGGAATTACGGAGTGAGCTTCACGCGGACGCTGCGTGCAGTGGGTGGTGCGGTGGTGGCGGGAGCATTGCTCTTCGGCGCCGCTCCGACTGCTTCTGCGGACCAGATCAGAAATGATCAGTGGCCGTTGAAGGCATTTGATGCCGAGAGTGTATGGAAGGTTTCCACAGGAAAGGGCGTCACTGTCGCAGTGATCGATGATCCTGTCAACAGCGATCACCCTGACTTGAGGGGTAATGTACTTCGGGGAAAGGATGTCGAAAACGGCGGGCCTGCCAACCATGAGGAGCAACGGGACCACGGCACGGCCATGGCTTCTATTATTGCTGGTCATGGGCACGGTGCGGGCAACTCCGAAGGGGTCAAGGGGCTAGCTCCCGACGCGAAAATTCTGCCAGTGGGCATCCCGTCTGATGACTCAATTCCGGACCTGAATTCGGGCGGCTTGGCGGAGGCTGTGAATTACGCTGTTGACAATGGCGCGTCTGTTATCAACATGTCGTTCGGTCAGTCCGCCCTGACCACAGAGGATAAGCAGGCCCTGTCCAAGGCGGTCAAGGAGGATGTCTTCCTCGTCGTTGCAACAGGTAACGACGGAGTCGGCAGGCTTGACCAATTGACCTCCTTCCCGGGGGTAGTTGCCGTTGGTGCTGTCGACAACTCTGGTCAGGTATGGGAAGAGTCCAATTATGGACGCCAGACAATGCTGACGGCGCCAGGTACGCGAATCCGGTCTGCGGCCGCATCGAAGCCGTACCGGCTGGCCAATGGCACCTCTGACTCAGCGGCCTACGTCTCGGGCGCTGCAGCCCTCCTCCGCGCTAAGTTCCCCGACCTTTCTGCCGGTCAGATTGCCAACCGAATGGTGAAGACGGCTGGTCTGCCGCCGGGCGAGGCCGGAATGAAGCTCCCGGATCCGCACTACGGTTATGGATTCATCAAGCCCTTCAGCGCACTGACGAAGGATCTCCCGCCTGGTTCCAAGAACGGTCCGCTGAAGACCCCTAAGGAGGAGTCAGCTCCCAGGGCCGGCGGAGAGACGGCTCCCGGCGCACCGAGTGCTGCCGGCGACCAGGAAAGCGAGCAGGCGGACAGCGGGCTCAGCCCCGTTGTCATCGTGAGCATTGCGGTTGGCGTCCTCGTAGTTGTCGCGATCATCGTCATCGTGGTGGTCCGTCAGAAGAAGAACGACCGCAATGGCCCGCCCCCTGGCGGCTTCGGTAGTCCTGGTGGTCCTGGGTTCGCACCGCAGCAGCCGGGTCCCTACCAGCAACCGGGCCCGTACCAGCAGCCTGCGCCGTATCACCAGGCCGGGCCGTATCCGCAGCAAGGGGCATACCAGCAGCCCGGGGCCTATCAGCAGTACGGGGCTTCTGGGGCGTACCCGTCGGCGCCGCCTGTGCAGCCGCCGCCAGGGCAGTAGTAGCGGACGAGGTGCGGCTGATGGGATTGGGGCCCGGGGCATTCGTGCTCCGGGCCCCGTGGGTGCGGGGCTTTGGTGAAGCCGGGACGAACCGGCTCTGATCTGAGTGCGGTTGGCTTTTCGGGGGAGTGGGGGGTCTTGGCGATCACTCGTCCCGTAGCATTCCCGCTCATGGACGTAGTCGGCGATGAAGAGCCCCTGGTCGAGAGTCGAGTGGGGCTGACGCCTCGTCAGGCCAGGCGAATACGCATCGTGCTGGCCTCGGTGTTGATGGCCGCGATGGCGGGGGTGCTCGTGGTGCGCCTGGCGTCGCGTACGTCGGTGCTGGTGGTCGGGGTGTACGGGGCCGCGCTGGTGCTCTGTGGTGTGGTGATCGAACTCAGCCGGCACGGGCGAACCCGGCTCGGCACCTGGTTGCTGGCCATTGGCCTGGCGGCCGCACTGGCCGCGGACTGGTTGTTGTTGCCCTGAAGGGGAGGGGCACTGACCTCGGAGCCGACAGCCCCTGGCCTCCTGGTTCCCGGCTTCCTGATTCGTGAGTTCCCCTGTTCCTCGGTTCCCTCGTTTCAGCGCACTCCCCAGCGAGGAGCGCGCTCTCCAGAGCCCCCAAAGAACCCTCAGCCCCCTCAGCAGCCCCCCGCCCCTCAGAACAGCCCATGCCACATCTGCTCGACGACCAGGGACCACCAGTTGCTGTCGTCGTCCAGTGACCAGGAGTCGATGGCCGCGAGCTGTTCCTGGAAGGTGGCGACCGCCGTGCCGGCCGCGTACGGGTCCATGCCCCGCATCCGGGCGCGGGTGGTGACCAGCAGGGCGAGGGAGCGCAGGTAGGCGGAGACGGAGCGGTTGACGAAGCGGCCGCCGCCCGAGGACGGCTGGACGGCCCAGACGGTGCCGATGAGGTTCTGGTTCTGTTCCGCCGCGGTGCACTGGACGGCGAGCGTGTAGAGGCCGTCGGTGCCGAGCCGGACGTAGCCGGCGAGGGTCGTCAGCGTCTCCTCGCCCGCCTGGGTGCCGGTTTCCCGCAGGTGGGTCGCCACGTCCGTGAACAGGCCGCCGGCCGGCAGGGCGTCGGGGCGGTCGGCGGTGAAGAAGTACGGGACCTGGGCGGGCAGTCCGGCCCAGACCAGGGTGTTCCTCGTGGCCTCGGGGAGCTGGGTGGTGGCGAGGTCGTCGGCGTCCGGACGGCATACGCCCTGGGGGCCGAAGACCTCCACGAGGTGCTTGCCGAGGGCCACGTCCCGCATCTGCGGCGCGGCCTCGACGTGTTGCGGCACCGGCAGCCGGTGCGGCCGCGGCGGTGCCTGCCGGCCCGCCAGCTGGTGCATCATCTCGACCTGCCGCACCAGCCCGGCGACGCCCTCGGCGCGCTCCTCGGGGCGCATGCCGTAGCCCTCGGTGCAGGAGAACGTGGCGTTGGTGAACGTGCGGAGGATGAAGTCGCCGGGGTAGCCGCCGGGCAGCAGGGCGGAGCGCAGGTCGGTGTGGACGGCGCGGACGTCCGCGGGGTCCACGCCCAGCCGCCGCAGCTCGTCGAGGAGCTGGTACTCGGCGGGCGGGGCTCCGGGCGCCGAGACCCGGGCGAGGCTGGTCTCCTCGCCGGTCGACGGGTCAGGGTAGGTCGCGACGGCGGTGTTGCCGGGGCCGGTGACCGGGCGCTCCTCGGGCGTCGAGGGGGCCGCTGCGGCGCCGTGCTTCTGGCGGTACATCCGGACGACCTCGTCGACCGGTACCGACGGCCACACCGTCAGCTCGCCGGACGCCCGGTCGACGACTCCGCAGGCGGCGCCGACCTCGGCGGGCGGGCGCCGCTGCCCCGTCCGCGGGTCGGCCTCCGGGGGCGGCGGTACGGCCCACACCACCCAGCCGAGGTCGAACTCCTGCATGGCCACGTCCCGCGGCGGGCCCTGATGGCCCTCGGGGTTGAGCCAGCGGGCCGCGGTGGCCTGGGCCTGCGCCTGGGTGATCACGAGGGGTCTCCTTCGAGGCCGTCGGACGAAGCGGAGTCGGCGGTGCCGGTGCGCTGGGCCGGCACGGTGGGGGCCGGCACGGCGGGGGCGGGAGCCGCGGCGAGGATCTGCCGGGCGGTCACACCGCGCGCGGTGGCGACGACCAGCACACCGTCCGGGGAGAGGTCGGCGCCGGTGAACGGGGTGTCGGAGACCAGCGCGGCCACCACTTCCTCGCTCGCGCGGGCCCAGACCCGCAGGTAGTCGGCGCCGCGGCTGAGCCCGAACGGCGCGGCCTCCTGGGCCTGTGCGGAGGGCAGTTGCACCTGCGCCGGATCGGCGTCGAGGTACCCGGGGCGCAGCAGATCGTGGACCAGCAGGGCCCGTCCGTCCGCCTCGGGTGCGGCGCCGTCCTGGCCGGGCACCGTACGGGAACCGGGGGTTCCCTCGGGGACGACGAAGGCGGCCACGGGGCGGGGCGCGGCAGTGCCGGAAGCCGGTGCCGGGGCGGCGGAGCCGGCCGGTGTCGCGCCCGGGTTTCCGTCTTCCTGCGCCGACGTCCCGCCCGGGCTCCCGGCCGCGTCCGCCATGGAGCCGCCCGGGACCCCGGCCGCCTCCGCCGCAGCGCCGTCCCCGCTCTCCCCGTCCTGCGGCGGCAGGGTCCCCGTCGTCACCGCACGGACGCCGACCAGCGGCACGCTCCACAGCGTGCGCCACGGCAGGCGGAGGCCGAGCGTGTGCAGCGCCTCCGCGTAGGGCACCAGGCCGTCCTCGACGAACGCGGACTCCAAGAACGCCGCCCGCAGTTCGGCGGGAGCCTCGGAGCGGGTGAGCAGCGGGGCGGTGCGCAGGTACGTACGGGCCGGTGCGCCCAGCTGCTCCAGCGGTACGGCCTCGATGGCGGCCCGCATCGTCACCGGGTCCGCGTGGGCGAACAGGCCGGGGTCGGTGAGGAGCTGGGGGAGCAGGCCGGCGTCGAGGGTGTGCGCCGCCAGATGGTCGCGGACGTACGGATCGGCCCGGGACCAGTCCTGCTGGGGCACTGCTTCCAGCAGCGCCATGGCGATCCTGGTCTGGGCGTCGCGGACGTCCGGCAGGCCGGAGCGGATCTCCTCGGCGAGCCCGGGGTGCATCAGGCGCAGCAGCGTACGGTCGCTGCCGGCACCGGCACCGGCACCGGCACCGGCACCGGGACCGTTCCTGTCCCCATCCCCGTCGCCGTCCCCGTCCCGCGACGGCTCGACCGGCTGGAGGAACGGCGCGGCCAGCAGCATGCCGTCGGCGAGGTCCTGGCTCATGTCCCGGCCGGCGACCGCGCTCGCCAGCGGGCCCCACAGCTGGACCGGCAGCCCCTCGCCCTCCGCCAGCGCCAGCGGCGCCAGCATCAGCCGCAGGGTCCGCGGATCGGCGCCCAGCCGGCGGGCGTGCACGTCGAGCGCCTCGCCGACGCTGCCGGGCAGCAGGGACGCGTCCGCCGGATCGAAGCCCTCGGGCTGCAGGAGCAGCGACTGCACGGCGAGCTGGACGGTGAGCCGGTTGCCGTCCGCGCGGGCCGCGAGGGCCTCGGCGAGCGCCCGGCGCGCCGACGGGTCGGTGGTGAACGGGAGCTCCGGCGCCCCCGCCTCGGGGGTGAGCGCGGTCTCGGCGTGCAGCACCAGGCCCTTGGGGTCGGCCCACTCGGCCGCGTCCAGGTCGATGATCTGCACCTGGCCGGACGGCAGTGCCTCGGCCAGCTCCGCGGCCAGTTCGCGCGGCACCTCGGCGAGCAGCTGAACCGTTTCGGTGGCGGCGAGCGGCCTGAGCACGTCCCGGACGACGCGGGCCGGCTCGTCCGCGGTGCGTACCGGACCGGCCCGGTCCACATCCGGCACCACGAGAGTCACCGGCTCTTCACGAGCGGCGAGTTCGGTGAAGATGTCATCGCCGCGCCCGGCGTCCAGTCCGAAATGATCGGAGATCATCCACAACAGCTGTGCCGCGGTGCGCCCCGCGGGGCTCGGTACGGCGGGTGCGGGGAGGTCCGGGGGCACCGTCGCCGGGTCCAGGTCGTCCAGCGGCAACTGCTTGCGGTAGCCGGGGTCGCACATCATCAAGAAGCCCGTGACCAGGCGCGATCGCCCGCTGCCCGGGTTGCCGGTGAGCACGATGACGCGCGGTGCGCCGGGCCAGCGCATGCGCCAGGCCGCGAGTGCGCGGAGCACGGCGGTGCGACCGCCGATGTACGGATGTGGTGCGTATCCGGCTGCCACGGCTTTTCCTTCGCCTGAGGCGCTCATGGCTTCCTCGTCCCCCATCAATCCCGCCTCCACCTTTGTGGATTCCTGCGTGTCCGGCTCGATCCTATGATCCGTACCGCGTGCGCAGGGCTGCGCGGGGTGGGCTGTGCCGGAACTGGAACACGCAGGCCGGGACCGGTCTGCGGGGGGTCCTGCCGGAAGGCGGGCGGGGCGGGCGTGAACCGAGTTGCCCCCGGGCCCGATGTGGAGAAAACGAGATCACCGTGTGCGGAAAGAAAGCAGGTTCGTCCGCATGATCCGGCGGTCGATCTGCTTTCTTCCGTAACCGCTTTCCGTCGTGTTTGAACGGATTTCGGCGAGAGGGGAAAAGGGAGACCCGGTCAGCCCCGGTGTCCGCCGCCCCGGCCGCCGCGCCGCGGGCCGGTCACGATGCTGCCGGAGGGGCCGTCGCGCTCGGCGCGCTCCTCGTCCTCCTTCGCCTCCTGCTCCTTCTGCCAGGCGGCGAACTTCTCGCGGGACTCCTCGCGCTCGGCCATGGTCTGGTTCTCCGCGGCCCGCCGGATCTCGTTCATCCGGTCGCCCAGCGCGTCCATGTACCGCGGCGTCTCGATCGCGTCCTTCATGCCGATCCGCCCGGAGAGCACCTCCTGGGCCATCTCCTGCAGCTTGCCGCCGACGTTGGGGTTGTCCGCCAGGACCTTCAGCGCCTTGCGCAGCCGGTGCGCCTGCTCGGGATCCTGGGCGACGTCCATCAGGTCCTCGTCCTGGATCTGCCGCTCATTGTTCATGTCTGCCCCCTGGAACGTGATGGCACAGGGCCGCTTGTGCGGCACCGGCGTCATGAGTCTAATGACGGGTGTGAACGGGGCGTCAAGGCGGGGGTTGTCGGTATTGCCGGATATTGCGCCATGGCGAATTCCGCGGTGCGCCCCGCGCCCGCTCCGCAGAGGGCTTCGGGCCTATTGCGGGTGTGCTAGACCTGAAGTGATGTCGGCAGGTAGCTGTCATGCAATTCGGGGAGAAATGATGTCCGATGAAGTCCGGCTCAGTACCGAGGAGTTGCACAAGCTCGGTGCGACCTTCGAGATACGTGCGGAAGAACTGAGCCGGCAGCTCGCGGCATTCCGGCGGCGGGCGGACGCCGAGGCCCTCCGGGACGGATTCGGCAGCGACGCGGCGGCCCGGCCCTACCGCGAGCTGTACGAGCAGGCCGAGCAGGCCCTCGTCCAGCTGCAGCAGCGTCTCGCCGAGGTCGGCGGAGGGATCAAGGAGACCGTCGCCCATACGGAGGCGGCCGAGGAAGAGCTGACCGAGATGATGCGGAGCGTCAAGTGAGCGAGCGAGGCAATCCGCAGGCCCTGCACGAGGCGGCGGCCGGCTGGCGGGAGATGGGCAGGCACCTCGACGGCCTCGTCCGTGATCTGGACCGGCACGTCGGCACCGCCGCCGCGGCCAACTGGCAGGGCCCGGCCGGTGAGGCGTTCGCGGGGGAGTGGCACCGCCTCAAGCGGTCCGTCGACGACTCGCTGCCGGTCTTCGAACTCGCCGCCGCCGACCTGGAGACCGCCGCCGCACGGCCCGCCGGCGACACGGACGACACCGACCACGACACCCCGCCGGCGGACCGCTCCGGCGACGGCGCGCAGTCGTCGTCCGGACCCGAGATCGCTTACGGCTTCATGGCACTCGGCCAGCTCGCCGGCGGCCTCGGCGGCGCCTTCGGCAAGCGCGGCGGCGGGGGCGGCCAGGGCGGGCGGCCGCCCGTACGGCACGAGTGGGACACCTCCACGGCGGTGCAGGGGCCCGACCCGTTCGGCCCGGCGCAGGACGGCGGGGCCAGGACCCGGGGCGGCGAGGGCATCGCCAAGGGCGTACGGAGCCGGCCGCCCGGCACGGAGCCGGACCCGGGCCCCGAGCGCGAACCGACGTCGGGGCCGCGGAAGAAGACAGCGGCCGCCCCGCCCCACGGGTCTGCCGCCGCGCCCACGGCCCCGGCCCGCGCGGCCGACGCTCCCGGGGGCAAGGACACC
>Ga0207426_1002167_pt1 | contig 13299 bp, 8 predicted proteins | sample AraplaMF_Cvi_mMS_FD_184265 | JGI IMG/M metagenome (GOLD analysis project Ga0207426, IMG submission 184265) | Arabidopsis root microbial communities from the University of North Carolina, USA - plate scrape MF_Cvi_mMS (SPAdes) (version 2) | ecosystem: Host-associated > Plants > Roots > Endosphere ...
CCGCCGCCTGGAAGTCACCGCTCAAATGCGTGACATAGCGCAGCACATCGCGCCGGGTGGCCCGTACGAACCGCTCGACGGCGGCCTCGTCACCGCTGCGGCCCTCCAGCGCCCACTGGGTCACCTGGGCGTCCTCAGTCGCACGCATGCGATGCCTCCTCTCCCTCACGCAGCTCCATGGGCACGGGTATCTGCGATACCGGAATCCGGGCAGGCGTCATCGTCAAAAGTCCTTCGCTGGATCCGGTCCGGCGAACGGCGCGCGGACCGGAGATGTCGGGGCGGGCACGGGCGGCGCGGCATCCGCGCGCTGTCCGTCCGCTGCCCGCAGGGCGCTCCGCTGTCAGTGGACAGCCGGCGCCGGCGGTGGGCCCCGACGCGAGACGACATGGACCAGCAGCCGGCCCCGCAAGGCGCGATGCGGTGTCCGCTCCGGTGCCCGGGGCTCCGGAGGGAGGGTCGGCAGCACGGTGTGCCGTACGAGGCGGAGACGCGGCACGAGGGCGAGCGACGCCGCCCGTACCAGCCGGAAGACCGCGCGCTCGCCGCCGCACATCCACCACACGCTCAGCGTCGCGATCAGCAGATGCGCCGCGAGCATCACACCGGCGCCACCCGGCGCCCCCGGATGTGGGGTGTGCCCCATGACGGCCATCGGGCCGGACATCGACAGACCGCCGAAGTGCCCGCCATGCGCCATCTCCCGCACCGGCGAACCGTCAACCAGAGCCGCACGCATGCCACTTGACACCCGCAGGGGATGAAACGGCGCCCCGCCACCACACCGCAGCGATTCCCACCACAGCCTGGCCCAGGACAGTTTGCTGTGTCCGGCGTGGTCCAGCGCCTGCCCGAGGGCGAAGGCGGAGTGCAGCGTCGCCTGGGTGCCCACCGTCAGGGCCGCCACCGTCAACGGACCGCGTTCCCGGCCGGCGAAGCACCACGCGCCTCCCGCGGCCCCTACCGCGGCCGTGAGCAGCACCCGCCACGGCAGCACCGCCCCGGAGGTCAGCACATGCCCGACAGCCGTGAGCAGCACGCAGACCACCGCGAACGCGATGGCCCGCAATCCCCTGAGTACGTATCCGGCTTCCATGGCGAGAACAGCTTGCCCCTCCCGTGCTCCGTCAGACAGAAGAGGCCCAAAAGATGCTCACTTCCGGAGCGAAAATGACTGCCGGAACGGATGGCGGACTACGGCACATCAAGGGCCCGACGAGCCGCCCAAAGACGTACGGGACACCCCCCACCGGCCAAGACCCGAATCCGGTGGCACATCCGGCGGTACGGCGATATCGGTCCCGATCACGCACCCTTTCCGGCCCTTCGACGCCACCCCTCAGACGACCGGGGCCTCCCGGACACGCCTGGGCCGGACAGACTCCCGCCACAACCAGTAGCGTCAGGCGTATGCGTGCCTTCATCGTCGATGCGTTCACCGACCGGCCCTTCGCCGGGAATCCCGCCGGGGTGTGTCTGCTGGACAGGCCGGCCGACGCCGCCTGGATGCAGCGGGTGGCCGCCGAATTCAACCTCTCCGAAACCGCCTTTGTGCACCGAACCGCGGAAAACACCTACGGACTGCGGTGGTTCACGCCGACGGTGGAGGTCGATCTGTGCGGCCACGCCACGCTGGCCACCGCCCACGTGCTCCACACGACCCGGTCCGCCGCTCCCGAGGCACCGCTGCATTTCACCACCCTCAGCGGTGAACTGACCGCACGTCAGCACGACCAGGGCGCGATATCCCTGGACTTCCCCACGGATGCGCCGACCGCAATCCCCGTACCGCCGCTCCTCGCCAAGGCTCTCGGAGCCGAGCCGCGGTGGACCGGCCGGGCCAGGCACGATCTGCTCGTGGAACTGCCGGATGCGGCAACGGTACGTGACCTCACCCCGGACATCGCCGCCCTCGCCGGCTTCAGCGGCCGAGCCGTCATCGTGACCGCGAGCGCCCCGAACGGCGCCGACCACGACTTCGTCTCCCGCGTCTTCGCCCCCGCCGCCGGCATCCCCGAGGACCCCGTCACCGGCGCCGCCCACTGCGTCCTCGCACCCCACTGGGCCGAACGCCTCGGCCGCAGCGCACTGAACGGCAGGCAACTCTCCCCACGCGGCGGCCGGGTGGGCGTAGAACTACGCGACGACCGGGTCACCCTGCTCGGCCACGCGGTAACCGTCTTCGCCGGCGAACTGACTCCTTGAGGCAGACGCAGCGGCGTGCGTGCCACCTGCCCGGCCCCCTCCCTGCACTTCGTCGCACTTCGCCCGCTCGACATGACCGGAAAGCGCCCCTGGCCTGAATTGCGCACTTTCGGTACCGGGTATTCCCCTTCGGCCAGGGGCATGACGGCATGACCGCGGGAGCAATGGGGGAGCCGCGATGGTCGAACCGAGCTATGTACCGGTGCTACCGACAACACGGGCCGCCCAGGCCGCCTTCCGCCATCTGGACGTGCGTGCCCGACGACGGATCGCACCCATGTGGACGGTGATTCACCTGGCCACCAAGAGCAGGCTTCGGCTGGTCACCGGACCGGAACGGGACCCGCAACAGCAGCGCTATATCGCGGACCTCGCCTTCCTCAGCGGCCGCGGCCCGGGCATTCGTGTCCTGCTAGATGTACTGACCGATGACGATGATCGACCCCATGACCGCACCACAGCACGGGCCGCTGGCCGATGCCCCTCTTGAGCAGCTCTTTCCCGAGGCCGGGAAGGGGGACCTGGAGCTCATACGGCTCGAAGGCGCACGGGTGGATGCGGCGCTCGGCCCGAAGGGGCCGGTACGGTGGGAATGGGAGCCCGGGGCGCTGTACACGGACATCACAGTGGGCGACGCCACCGGCGACCGGGTCGAGTACTCGCTACAGGTGGACTGTTCGGAGGGCACCAGTGCCTGGGCCTTCGCGGGCGTGTCGGTGGCGTGCGGGTGCGAGGAGAACCATGAGACGCACCTCGTCCACACGGAACCCGTGTACCTCACGGAACTGACTTCCCTCTACGAAGGAACGGAGCTGGGAATGGCGTTCACCTTCGTGGCGTGGGAGCTGGTCGGCTGGATCAAGAACCCCACGGAACCGGCGGCCTGGCGGTCACGGAAGGGCCTGCCGGCACCCCGGGTAACCGCCGTACCGGGGCACTGAATCGATGGACCGGGTCGAGGATTCCAGTGAGGGGGACGCCGCCGAGGTGTTCACGGACGCTGATGCTGCCGCGCTCTACGACCTCGTGAATCCCTGGGACCCCGAACAGTGGCCCGGTGACGGCTTCTATGACGCGCTGGTGAGGGCCGCGGGCTCGGTCCTGGACGTGGGTTGTGGCACCGGCGCCATGCTGCGCCTCGCTCGTGAACACGGCCACCGGGGCCGGCTCGTCGGCCTCGATCCGGACCCTGCCGCACTTGCCCGCGCCCGGCGGCGCGCCGATGTCGAGTGGGTCGAGGGCACTGCGGCGTCCGCGCGATGGGACGCCGCATTCGACCTCGCGACCATGACCGGCCATGCGTTCCAGTGCCTGGTCACCGACGCGGAGTTGGGTGCCTCGCTCGCGGCCGTCCACAGGGCGCTGCGCAGTGGCGGACGCTTCGCGTTCGAGACGCGGCACCCGCAGGCGCGTGCCTGGGAGGGCTGGAATCCGTCGGAGGCGTCCGACGTCGTCGACGCGGCCGGGCGGGCCCGGCGCCTCTGGCATCAGGTCGAGTCCGTCGTTGGTGAGGTGGTCACCTTCACCGGGACGACGGCCGCGGCCGACGGCACCGTGCTCCGTGTCGACCGGACGCGGCTGCGCTTTCCTGCCGAGGCGGTGCTCGACGCGTTCCTCGCCGACGCGGGCTTCGGTATCGAGGCCCGATACGGGGACTGGGGCGGCGGGCCCGTCACCGGTACGAGCCGGGAGATCATCACCATCGCCCGCCGCCGATAGGCGGCCTGGCGGGCTCCCTGCAAAGGCACTTGATGGAGCGTCAGGTGATCGACGTCACAAGGCTCCGATATTCGGTAAAGCGCCAACTGTCCAATTTTGACCGATGGTTTCGTGATACCTTCCTCCAGCTTCTTATTCTGTCATTACATCCATGGGGGGCTGCGGATGTGTTGTCGCTCATCCCGGAAGGATCACCGGTCGACGTCTGACCGACTCTCCTCATCGCGAGGTTCCTCGGGCTCCTGAGGTCTCGCCGAGGAGCGGGGCATTGTCGATGTGGACGGTTACATGCCGAAAGGCGACTCGTCGCAGGCCGAAAAGTGCCCGCGAAGGTATGGCGGTCCGGCCATTTCTTCAGGACAGCGCAGCTGGTGAATTGGGCGCCGTGAGTGGCGCACAGGAATCGCCCCGCTGATCCGGAGGAGATCCGCCGGATATCGCGCAAGAACCAATGAATTCCCGGGCCGGGAACGCGCCTTCGCGCCCGGCTCCCTCAGCTGAACCCGGTCGTTTTCGACCCTTCAACGGACAGGCTCATGAATCGAATACCTTGGGTGCGCGCCGCTGCTGTCGGCGTCTGCGCCTCGATCGCGCTCGCCGTACCGGCCGTTGCCGCGCACCAGACGCCGCCGGACGCCCCGGACGTCCCCGCCGCCATGACAACTCCGGCGACGGCCGACCCGGCGACGCCTTCCCACGGCCCGGCGACGCCGTCCGCCAGCCCGGTGAAGCCTTCCCCCGGCCCGGTGAAGCGTTCCCGGGGCGTGACGCAGGAAGACATCCGCAAGGCGCGGGAGCTGGAGCGTTACTGGACGCCGGAGCGCATCCGGAGCGCCGTCCCCGTGGACGCGGTGCGGGCCGGGGAGACGGCGCAGGCCCCGCTGCGTGCTCCCCACGCGGCGGGCCGGAGTGCGCTGTTCGCGCCGAGCCATCAGGTCGCCTCGGGGGTCCCCACGGTCGGTGTGTTCCTGATCCGCAGTGATGACGGCTCGGCGACGCCCAACCAGTTCTGTAGCGCCGGCGCCGTCACCTCGCCGACCAAGAGTCTGGTGCTCACCGCGGCCCACTGCCTGAAGGGCAGCAAGCCGTACCGCAACGTCGCCTTCGTGCCCGGCTACCGCGGCGGGGCCTCGCAGGCGGGCGAGCCCGGGGAGCGGCCCTACGGCCTCTTCCCGATGGAGCTGGGCAAGGTGTGGATCGACGAGCGGTACCTCTCCGCGTCACCCAGCGACGATGTGGACTTCGCCGTCCTGCGCGTCGGACCGAACTCCCAAGGGCAGCTCCTGGAAGACGCCATCGGCCGTGGCAACACCCTCACCACGGTCCCTGCCGCCGGTCTGGCCCGCCGTGAGGTGACGCTCACCGGCTACCCCGGCGGCCAGAAGACCCCGCTCCAGTGCACGAACGCGACCCGGGCCTTCCAGGGCCGGTTCATGGAGATCGCCTGCGACGGCTTCCGTACGGGGGTCAGCGGTGGTCCGTTCCTGGAAGGCTTCGACGGCAGCCGCGGCAACCTCGTCGGCGCCATCGGCGGCTACAAGACCGGCGGCCTCCAGGAAAACATCTCCTACAGCGCGCAGTTCGACAACGACGTGCTCCGGCTGTACAACCAGGCGGTCGCGGACGCGGCACCGGACACCGTCAACCCCCTCGGTAACGGCGGTACGTGGCAGCACGCCACCACCTTCCTCACCGGCCGGTTCCACTCCGACTCGGTCCGCAACAGCACCAGCGACCTGATCGTGCGCTGGTCCGACGGCGAAGTCTCGCTCTACCCCGGCAACCGCGCGTACGGCCTGGGCAAGGACATCCGGCTCGTCAAGGACAAGGTCTGGAAGCAGGCGAAGGCCCTCACCGTGGGCGAATTCACCGGCAACAGCACCGACGACCTCCTCGTCAGCTGGGCCGACGGCAAACTGACCCTCTACAAGGACGTCAACGAGACCAACAAGCTGAACAACCCGATCCAGCTCAAGGGCCCCAACGGCACCTGGACGCATGCCGTGGGCCTCACCGCCGGCCGGTTCGGCGGCGGCAACGCGCGCCGCGACGACCTCGTGGTGCGCTGGTCCGACGCCGAGATGACCCTCTACAGCAATGTGGACGGCCGGGGTCTGCACGCCGAGAAACAGCTCGCCAAACCCAAGAACAAGACCTGGTCACACGCCCGCGACACCGTCGCCGGGAACTTCGCGACGGCCACCGACGACCAGGACCTGTTCGTCCGCTGGTCCGACGGTGAGGTGACGGTGTACGAGAACCTCGGCGCCAAGGGCTTCAAGGGCGAACACCCGCTCCGTCCCGCGAAGTCGCCATGGCAGCACAGCACTCTGGTCACGGCCGGGGCCTTCGGCGGCGGTACCCGCCAGGACGACCTCGTCGCGCTCTGGCCCGGCGGCAAGCTCGTCGTGTACGGCGACACCACGGCCAAGGCCCTGGGCCGCGAACGCCTCCTCGTTCCCGCCTGGATCAGCTGAACCCGTACGTGATGCCTCAGGAATGCCGTCCGGTCCCGCCATGGAACCGGACGGCATCGCGTGTCGTTGACGACCGTGGCGGTGGCGCCGCCCGTAGGTCAGGCCGGTGCCGGAAGGCCGCGGATCAGGTCCGCCGCCTTCTCCGCGATCATGATGGTGGGGGCGTTGGTGTTGCCCCGCACCACCGTCGGCATCACCGACGCGTCCACCACGCGCAGGCCACTGACACCGTGCACCTGGAGCCGGGAGTCCACCACGGAGCCGATCGCGCAGGTGCTCGCGGGGTGGTAGAGGGTGTGCAGCTCGCGGCGGGCGAACTCCAGCAGTCCGGCGTCGTCCGTGGAGCGGGGGACGCGGAAGTCGGCGCGTCGGTGCTTGCGCAGGCTGGGCTGATCGGCGATGTCCAGCAGCAGTCGCAGTGCCCGTACCGCCGTGGCGCGATCCTCCTCCGTGGCGAGGTAGTTGTGCAGGATGTGTGGTTTGGCGCTGGGAATCGCCGACCGCAGCGAGACCTTGCCCCGGCTGGTGGGGGTGAGCAGGGCCGCGCCGAACATGAAGGCATGGTTGGTGACCGGGCTGATGCCCTCCTCGTGGAACATCACCGGAGTGGCGTGTACCTGGACATCGGGAGCGTCCAGGCCCTCGCGGGTGCGGTGGAACCCTCCGACCTCACCGACGTTGGAGCTGAGCGGGCCCCGGCCCTCGGTCTCCAGCAAGCGCACATTGTCCGGCGTCTGCGCGGTCAGCAGGGATTCGGTGTCGGTCAGGTACAGGAGGCCGATGTGCGCGTGGTCCTGAAGGTTTTCCCCCACCGGGAGCTCCACCCGGGGCGTGATGCCGTGCGGCGTCAGCTGATCGGCCACACCGATTCCCGACAGCATGAGCAGCTGCGGGGAGTTGTACGCCCCGGCCGCCAGCACCACCTCCCGCTCGGCGTGCCGCTGGAGCAGTTCACCGCCGCGTTCCAGCTCGACCCCGGTCGCGCGGTCCCCGTCGAACAGCACCCGGGTGCACTGGGCGCCGGTGAGCACGTCGAGATTCGGCCGGTCCAGGGCCGGCCGCAGATAGGCGACGGCCGTGCTGCACCGCATCCCGTCGCGCTGCGTCAGGTGGTAGTGGCCGACGCCGTCCTGCTCCGGACCGTTGAAATCCGCGGTGTACGGGTGGCCGGCCTCCTGGGCGGCCGCCACATAGGCCGTCATCAGCGGATGCTGCGAGCGGCCTTCGCTGACGGTCAGCGGCCCGCCGGTGCCGTGCCACGGCGAGGTATCCCCGCGGAAGTCCTCGGTGCGCAGGAAGTAGGGGAGGACGTCGTCCCAGCCCCACTGCTCCGCGCCGGCGGCCGCCCAGGCGTCGTAGTCCCGGCGGTTGCCCCGGATGTAGATCATCGCGTTCATCGACGAGGACCCACCGAGCATCCGGCCGCGGGGCAGGAACCGGCGCCGGCCGTCCAGGCCCGGTTCGCAGTCGCTGAGGTAGCTCCAGTCGTACTTCGTCTGGAACAGTTTGCTGAAGGCGGCCGGCACATGGATTTCCTGCGCATCATCCGCCGGTCCGGCCTCGACGAGGAGCACACGGGTGTGCTCGTCCTCGGTGAGCCGGGCCGCCAGCACACATCCGGCCGATCCGGCTCCCACGATGATGTAGTCGTACACCCGTACCCCTCACGCAGCGCTCTTGCGGACCCCACCAGCCAAGCCGCACCGGCAGGCCCGCTCACACCGGGAAACCAGCCAATGTGTGCGGTCGGCGGGCGGGCCGCCGCGCTCACGGGCGGCATGCTCACCGCTGGAACCGCGGCGGCACGGAGGGGCGCGAGCACGGCGGCGACGTCGACCGGCACGGCGGCCACGGGGCCGCTCACCCCGGGCCCGGCGCCACGCCGAGTGTCCGGACCCGAGGGACGGGCGCAGAATGAAGAGAGCCGCTCCGGCGCCCGGACGGCGGACGGGCCACCGCGCGCGGCGGGTGGAAGGACAAGCCGGTGCCATCAGATCGGCCGAGCGAGCAGCAGGCTCGCGGACCACTCTGGTCCGAGCCCGGGTCGCTGCTGGAACATGTCGCCGTCGCCGTGTTCGGCATCGATGACGCCAACCGGATCTGCTACTGGGGCCCCGGCGCCGAGCAGCTTTTCGGCTACCGGGCCGCGGAGGCGCTGGCGAAGCCCGGCGCCCTTCTCTTTCCCGCCGCGCCCGACGAGGGCCCCGACGCCTGCGCACGCCTGGCCGAGCGCGGCCGGACCGAGGGCTACTGGCGTGGGCGGCTGCTCGCCGCGCATCCGGACGGTCCGGACTTCGACTGCGGCTTCCGGGTCTTCCCGGTGGCCGGGGAGGCGGGGCGTTCGGTGGTCATGGCCCTGGCGAGCCGCGGCGACGAACTGGACCGGGTGAAGACCAATCTCGCCTTCCTCGACGCGCTTTTCGAGACCTGCCCCATCGGCCTGGTCATGCTCGACGAGGAGCTGCGCTACGCCCACCTCAACCAGGGCCTGGCAGACATCAACGGGCTGCCCATCGAGGACCACCTGGGACGGCACCTCACCGACATCATGATCACCGCGGACGGCGGCGAGTACGAGCGGATGCTGCGCGGCGTCGCCCAGGACGGCAAGCCGATCGCGGGGGTGCGGGTCGGGATGCGCACCCGGGGCCACCCGGACCGGGACAAGGTGCTGTCGGTGAGCTTCTTCCCGCTCTCCCGGGCCGGGGGCACCCGCGCGGGAGTGGGCGGTCTGCTGGTGGATGTGACCGACCGGGAGCAGGCCATCGTGGAGGCGACCGCCACCCGTCAGCGACTGGCGCTGCTGGACCAGGCGTCCACCCGGATCGGCACCACCCTGGACGTGAAGGTCACCGCCCAGGAGCTGGTCGACGCCGTGGTGCCGGTCTTCGCCGACGCGGCCGTCGTGGAGCTGGTGGAAGGGCTGGACGAGCGGCAGTCGTTCGACCCGGCGCAGCCGGTGCTCACCCGCCGTCTCGCACACGGCACCGTGCTGCCCCCTCCCGCGACGGAACTCGTCAGCGGGGTGGCCGGAGTGCAGTACCCGCCGGGCTCCGCCATCCACCGGATGCTGCGCACCGGCCGCCCGATCGCGGTGCCGGTGAACGAGGAGTTCATGCTGCGGACCATGCTCGACGAAGCGCGCGCCCGGTTGCTCGCCGACAGCGGTCTGACCTGTCTCCTCCTCGCCCCGCTCATCGCCCGGGACACGGTGCAGGGCATCGCCGTCCTCGGCCGGTCAGCGGCCCGCGCGACCTTCACCGAACAGGACCTCAGCCTGGCCGCGGAACTCGCCTCCCGGGCCGCGCTCTGCCTGGACAACGCCCGTCTCTACAGCCGCGAGCGGAACATCGCGCTCACCTTTCAACGCGCGCTGCTGCCCAGCTCCCTGGGGTCCTTCCCCTCCCTGCACCTCGCCCACCGCTATCTGCCCGGCAGCCACGTCACCGAGGTCGGCGGCGACTGGTACGACGTGATCGACCTGCCCGACCAGCGCGTCGCCCTGGTCGTCGGTGACGTCATGGGACACGGCGTCTCGGCCGCCGCCGCGATGGGCAGGCTGCGCATCACCGCCAAGGCCCTGGCCCGCCACGACCAGGAACCGGAAGAGCTGCTCACCGAACTCGACCACTGCGCCCAGGAAGCGGGCATCGAACTCGCCACCTGCCTCTACATCCGCTACGACCCCGTCACCGGAGGCACCCGGATCGCCAGCGCCGGCCACCCCCCGCCGCTCCTCCGCTACCCGGACGGCCGGACCGAGCTCATCGACGAGGTGCTGGGGGTACCCCTCGGCGTCGGCGGCTGCCCCTTCCGCTCGACGGAGTTCGACCTGCCCGACGACACCACCCTCGTCCTCTATACCGACGGTCTCATCGAGGCCCGGGACCATGACATCGACGAGGGGCTGACGGCGCTGCGCAGCGAACTGCACCGGCTCCCCGACTCCTTGGAAGCCGCCGCGGACCACATCCTGGCCCGCCTCGTACCGAGCTCCCCGGCCGATGACACCGTTCTGCTGCTCGCCCGGGTGCACCGCGTACGGCCGTGAGGACCCGACCCCGGCACCGACGGGCCGGCGTCCCTCAAGCGCGGCCCGGCGCGGCCATGCGCGCGGAGACACACGGGTCCTCGTTGCGGTACCCGAGGCGGGTGTAGAGCCGTTCGGCGGGGGAGTTGTCGGCGAGCTGCCACAGCGTGCAGAACCCGTACCGGCGTACGGCGTACCGGGTCAGCCACGAGGTCAGCGCCGCACCGAGACCCTGACCGCGCAACCGCGCGTCCGTCGCGACCGACGCCATCAGCGGCGCCCCGCTGTCCCGCAGGCTGCTCAGGGCGCCGCAGGCCACCAGCCGTCCGTCGGGGTCGCGGATACCGGTCCACAGGCTGACGCCGGCGGAGCCGGGGCCGGTCGAATGGGCGGGGCTGTGCTCGTTGAGGAAGGCGAGCAGTTCCTCGTGGTGCGACTCGTCCAGCTCGATCACCCGCTCCTCGGCCCGTTGGAGGGGCGGTTCCTCCAGCGTCCACCGGAAGATCCACTCGACGACATCGGACACCGCCAGGTGGCGGCCGACCAGGGCGTCGGTGCCCCGGGGGCCGGTGAACTCCCTTATGCCGTCGGGGAGTTCATGTGCGGCACGGAGTACGAGCCCGGCGGCGGGAACCGCTTCGCCGACGCTCCACAGATGTCCGCGGGCGTCGTCGAGCCAGGCGGCGGCACCGTTGCCGGACCAGCTGATCCGGTCGGACGGGCGTCGTCGGGCAGCGCCGAAACGCAACAGGGCCGCGCCGGCCTGCTGCTCCAGACCCTGCTGGAACAGGTCTGCGGTCCGGGGAGGAAGAGTCGTTGCCTGCATCGCTCTCTCGGGAAGGACGTAACGGGAGGGCGACGGCCCGGACACGCACAGGGCGCAGCCGGAACCGACCGTCTGGGGGTGTGGGGGAGTCCCGGCAGGGGCTGCGCAGGCGGCGCGCCCGGCTGACCGGGAGGCCCACTGTTGCACACCGCCCCTGGCCCGAGGCAAATCCGCGGACCGGGCGGCGATCGCGTTCCGGAAATTGCGGCGGCGGACACCGCTGACTGGCCCCGCCGACCGGCCCCGTTCACTCAGGGACCGGGCCCGAGACTGCCTGCTCTCCCGGGCGCGACCAGCGCGGATACCGTCTGTCAGGCGTACGCAGTCGACCCACCCGGACGCCGCCGCAGGGGTGGTGTTGATCACGCTGCGGGCCGGTGCGCTCCCCGCCCACGGCATCGGCGGCCCGTGGCGCCGCGGGCCGGCGCGACTGCGCTGCCTCCCCGATCCGGAGAACATGGAAGCACTGCGAGGCGTAGCGGTTCCGGCCGCAGCCCGGAGCCGGCGGGGCCGCATGCCGCGCGCACAGGCGGAGGAGGTGCCTGGGATGGGTACAGCGGGCCCCTTCGGCCCGGCGGGCGCCCAGCCGCCTCCCGGGGAGCCGCAGCGGAGCGGGCTGCTGGATCTGCTCAGCGTCGCGGCGGTGCTGCTCGACGGCGAGGGCCGGATCGTGCTGTGGAGCCCGCAGGCCGAGAAGCTGTTCGGCTACACCGCGCAGGAGGCGCTGGGCCGTTTCGCGGGGCGGCTGCTGGTCCACGAGCGGGACCTGGACCTGGTGATCAGCCTGTTCGCCGAGGTGATGGCGACGGGCGAGAGCTGGGCCGGCGCCTTCCCCGTCCGGCACAAGGACGGCAGCTCCCGGCTCGTCGAGTTCCGCAATATGCGGCTGCTCGACGACCGCGGTGACTTCTACGCCCTGGGCATCGCCACGGACGAGGAGATCCTGCGCCAGGTGGAACGCGATGTGGCGCTCTCCACGCGACTGGTCTCGCAGTCACCGATCGGCCTGGCCGTCCTGGACACCGAGCTGCGCTATCTGGCCGTGAACCCGGCGCTGGCGCGGATGAACGGGGTGCCCGCCGAGGAGCACATCGGCCGGTCGGTACCGGAGGTGCTGCCGTTCCTGGACACCGACGCCATCGAGGCCGCCTTGCGGCAGGTCCTGGCGTCCGGCACGCCCCTGGTCGACGAGTACACCGTGGGCCGCACCCCCGCCGACCCCGACAACGAGCACGCCTGGTCGGTCTCCTACTACCGGCTGGAGGACCCGGGCGGGCGGGTGCTCGGGGTGGCCGGCCTCTCGGTGGACGTCACCGACCGGCACCGCGCGGACACCGAGGCGGCCCGCGCCCGCCGCCGCCTGGCCATGATCGCCGACGGTACCGCCCGGATCGGCACCACTCTGGAGGTGGAGCAGACCGCCCGCGAGCTGGCCGAGGTCGCCGTGCCCGAGCTCGCCGACGTAGCGGCGGTGGACATCCTGGATTCCGTCCTGGAAGGCCGCCCGCCCCAGGCTTCCGGCGCCCGCCCCGCGCTCTTCCGGGCCCTCGCCGTCAAGGCCGCCTACCCCACGGAGGCGGTCCGCGCCGCCGACCCGCCCGGCCACCTCGCCAGTTACGGAGCCGACCGACTGGCCACCCGGTGTGTACGCACCGGTCAGCCAATCCTGATAGGGCACGTCCAGGAGCGGGACCTGGCCCGTATCGCCCGCGACCCCGAGGCCGCCGCCCTGCTGTCCAGGGCCGGGATCCACACGTACCTCACGATGCCGTTGATCTCCCGCGGTGAGGTACTCGGCGCCCTGGGCCTCACCCGCGCCCGCAACCCGCTGCCGTTCGACGAGGACGACCTCGCGCTGGCCGCCGAACTGGCCGAGCGCGCCGCGGTGTGCATCGACAACGCCCGCCTCTACCAGGGCCAGCGCAACGCCGCCATCACCCTCCAGCGGAGCCTGCTCCCCGACCGGCCGCCGCACCGGAAGGGCCTGGAGATCGCCACCCGCTACCAGCCCGCCGGCACGACCAGCGAAGTCGGCGGCGACT
>Ga0207426_1002169_pt1 | contig 13293 bp, 12 predicted proteins | sample AraplaMF_Cvi_mMS_FD_184265 | JGI IMG/M metagenome (GOLD analysis project Ga0207426, IMG submission 184265) | Arabidopsis root microbial communities from the University of North Carolina, USA - plate scrape MF_Cvi_mMS (SPAdes) (version 2) | ecosystem: Host-associated > Plants > Roots > Endosphere...
ACCTGTTTGCCAAGGGCCACCGCATCCGTGTCGACATTTCATCCAGCAACTTTCCAAAATACGACGTGAATCCGAACACTGGCGAGCCCGAAGGGCGCGCCAGGAGAAAGCGGGTTGCCGTCAACACGGTCTACGTCGACGCTGAACGTCCGAGCCACATTACCCTGCCGATTTTGCCCCTCACCTAGCAATTGGCGAGGGCGGCTTCGGCAGCCGCGTTGGCTTCGCGAAGCGCGAACGCAACGCGGTTTCGAGCCCTGCGAGCGCTGGTCATCTGGTAATGCCAGTCGTCCGACGACGACTTGCTCTTGGCCAGCGCCCTTATCGGCTGGAGAGCCGGCCAGGCAGGCAGGGCAAGAGCTTCGTCATGCTCGAAACGATCGCCGCGCGTGCAGTCGATTGGAACCAGGCTTCGCGCCATGGCCATCAGTGCGCCATTGATCTTCGCGGCTTGGCCATCCCTGGGAGAAGAGGACATCTTCTGAAGGGCCCGAGCGCTGTCGCGCAGTTTTTTTGCTCCCTCGACCAGCTCATGCACGGTGAAAGCTCCGTCGAATTTCATATCCGCGACTTCTTTCAGCAGAGCCTCTGCATATGCGGAGTAGTCCAGGGGAATGATCTGCGACGAGATCAGCTTGAGCAAAGTGTAGGCAAATACCCGTGTGTCGCGGTTGAGGTTCTCGGGATCGATCTTGTCGATGGTGTCGTGGACGGTGTGCCACCACCAACCGAGATGGTACACATCGGGTGAATCCTGATAGCTGATCGCGCCAAACATCGACGGAATGCCGACGCCCCAGAACGACTCGTCCCCGCCTCGACCAATTCGACGTCCGATGGCTTTCTGGTTGGCCTCTGCGTTGATAGCCTCGGCGGCCAGACCCTGCAGTTCGGGATCTGCCGCTCCTATCGTCAGATTGTTCGCTCCAACTCCTCCCGTCGAATCGACGTTGACGTGCGCAACGCAGCGCCGGTCGATCTCGTCCCAGTATTCGTCTGCAAACCAGGCCGATCCCGAGTATCGGCCATGCGAATGGCCGGACCAGAAGCAAAGCCTGAGCCCGCGCTTCCATTCGGCGCGATGTTGGGTGCAGACCTGGGCGACCTCGATCATCGTCGCGTTGGCTGCGCCGTTATCCATGACGCCGTAGTACCAGGTGTCGATGTGGCCCGAGAACATGACGTAGGGCGCGTCCGGGCCCTGCCCCGGCGCATCCATGTCGGCGACCAGGATCGGTGTCTTGCGCCAGCCGGTATCAACTTCGGCATGGATCACGACCTTCGGATGCTCGCCCTTTTCCAGCATCCCGCGCAGGAGTGCTCCATCCTCGCGCGAGATGGTCGTCAGCACCGTCGACGGCAGCCTGGATTTGCTTTCCGGGGTCGGATTGCCCCACACCGCCGACACGCACATCTCGTGCAATTGATCGTCCGGCGTGATGTGGATCTGCCCGATCGCGCCGACTTGCGACGCACGCCATGCCATCGTTGGTGTGGCCATGCCTTCCAGAAGTAGAATACGGCCCCGCAGGTCTCGTTTAGCCAAGTCCGCCTCGGACCCCGCGCCGCAATAGACCAGTTCGCCAGTCGTCCCCTCCGCGGGCGAGGATCGCGACATCGAGTGTGTAATGCAATTGATCTCCTTACCACCCACCTCGATCGAGGCCTTTCCGGGAAGGCTGATATAGGCATCATGTTCAATCAAGCGGGTGCTGAATCCAAGGCGCTCCATCCGTGCTTGAACGTAACGGAAGCTTTCGAGTTCGTCCGGGGTGCCGGACAGCTTCACCCACTTTGCGAGATCCTTGACGGTCTGCATCAGCCGCCCGGTATCGACCGTTCTGGACGCTTCTTTGATGGCGGCTTGATCCACTGCTCTCTCCCAAATTCAGCCACGGCAAACCGCCGGGTTTTCGAAACAAACGTTTCCAAAGGCCGGTCCGCCCCGCAACTTCCAACATGGTAGTCCCGATTTCCTTTTTGGAATGACCCGAGGAGCTGCCGACATGAGAAAAAGACACCCACACATTAGGTTCGCGAAGTTGCCCCGCGCAGACGGTCGCCTCAAAGTCATTCCAGCATCAATTCCGGGGCGCGCATGTCATCCGATCTGTTCTCCAATTTTACGCTGGGCGGGACATCGCTCCCCAACCGCATCGTGGTTTCGCCGATGGCCCAGTACTCGGCGGTCCGCGGCGTCGCCCAGCCCTGGCATCTGCAACATTTGGGCGGTCTGGCCGCATCGGGGCCGGGGCTCGTGATGCTGGAATCGACGTCGGTCGAGCCTCAGGGATACGGATCGAATGTCTGTCTGGCTCTGCATAACGATGCGCAGGAGCAGGGACTGCGGGACCTTCTCACGGCAATCCGCACCTTCTCCAACACGCGCTTCGGGATCCAGTTCGGGCATTCTGGCCGCAAGGCGTCGACCCATAGTCCGATCACGGGCCGTGGCCCGCTGGGGCCCGAGAACGGCGGCTGGACCACTTATGGACCTTCGGCCATTTGCTATGGCGAGGGCTGGCCCACGCCAACCGAACTCGATGCCGAAGGTCTGCGCCGCGTCAAGAAGGCCTACATTCAGGCCACCGAACGTGCTGCCAGACTTGACCTCGACCTCATCGAGCTCCACGGCGCGCACGGTTATCTCTTGCATTCGTTCCTTTCGCCACTTTCAAACCTGAGAACGGACGGTTACGGCGGATCGCTATCGAACAGGACGCGCTTCGTTGCGGAAGTCGTCCAGGAGATGCGGAAATTGTGGCCCAAGAATCGTGTTCTCGGGATCCGGCTGAACTCGTCGGACTGGCAGGACGGCGGCCTGACGGTCGACGACACCGTAAACATCGCATCGAATCTTCGTGAAAGCGGTTGTGATTACATCTGCATCTCCGCGGGCGCGTTGACGGACAAATCAAGGATCTCCGCCTCCCCTGCCTACCTGGCACCGTTCTCACGCAAGGTCCGCAGCGAAGCTCGCATTCCCACGATGGTGACGGGACTCATCGCAGATCCGCGAATTGCGGAGCAGGTCATTCGCGACGGCGATGCCGACATGGTCGCGATTGCCCGGGCTTTCCTCGACGATCCACGCTGGGTCTGGCACGCGGCACAGACCCTTGGACACGCGCTTGAGTTTCCCATGCAGTATGAGCGCGCCTCACCTGATGCCTGGCCTCTGGCCAACACGCGCCGCCCGGCGCAAGCCTGACGACCCAATAATCCTCCTACGCGGGATCCTATCTCATGGTCGAATTCAAGGAGCCAATCCTAGTCTGGGGTGCTGGCGCGATCGGAGGCGCGATGGGCGCCAGCTGGATCAGAAGCGGTCATGACGTCGTGTTCGTGGATGTCGCTGCCGATCATGTCGGCGCCATCAACAACACCGGGCTCAAGATCGAGGGGTCCGTTTTCAACGATGTCGTGAGGGCTCGGGCCTGCGTACCGACCGCGCTCGAGGGCAAGTTTGACATCGTTGTGTTGGCTGTAAAAGCCCAACACACCGCACAAGCCATCCGTTCGATCGAACCACATCTTTCCAAATCCGGCGTCGTTATTTCCTGCCAGAACGGCATGAATGAGCTCGAGATCGCCAAGGTCATCGGGGCAGAACGAACGATCGGCGCGTTCCTCAATTTCACTGCGGATTGGATCGGGCCTGGTCATATCAACTATGCCGGCAGGGGATCGGTGGTCATCGGAGAGATCGACGGCAGTTCAACGCCTCGCATCGAGCATCTCCATCGTCTTTTCAGGGAGTTCGATGAAGACGCGATCCTCACAGCCAATATCTTCGGCTACCTCTGGAGCAAGCTCGCTTACGGCGCGGTACTCTCGGCCGCAGCGGTCACGAACGAAACCACCGCCGACTTTCTGGCCAGCCCGGAAATGCGTCCCCTGATCACGGTGCTTTCACGGGAGGTCCTGAACACCGCCCTCGCCGAAGGAGCCGAGCCGCAGCCGTTTCAGGGATTTGATCCGGCCCCCTTCATCAAGAACGACCCGACGGAGATCGAGGCTTGCATCTCGAACATCCTGTCGCGACGCAAAGGCACGGCCAAACCACGAAGCGGATTTTGGCGCGACCTCGCCGTGCGAAAACGTCCAACAGAGGTTCCCCAGCATCTCGGCCCAGTCTGCGAGGCCGCGCATCGCCACGGTCTCTCAATCGAGACGGTGGCGCACCTGATCGCACAAGTCAGGCGCATCGAAACTGGCCAGGCCGTCAACGATATCTCTCTCGCTCGCGAAATGCTGGCCACAGCAATTGCTTCGATCGCCAAGTCGTCGATTCACCCGCCGGATTCCGGGCTTACGGCTTTCGTTTAGCTTCCTTGTCGATCCACGATATGAACAGCTTGGCCTTGGATGATAGCGGCCGAGAGGATGGCCAAACAATATAGTAGCCTCTCTGCCGGCTGACAGGCTCGAACAAGGGAACCAGCGAACCTTTGGCGATCTCTGCGTGCAGCAGGCCGACCTGCCCCATCGCTACGCCAATGCCTTCCAGAGCAGCCTGGTAAGTCAGCGCTGAGCTCGAGAACTCGGTCCCCTCGTTCCAGAGCTCGGGCACCCCGGAGGCGGTCAGCCAGTCCATCCAGTCCGCACGCCGATAGCGCGCATGAATGAAACGATGCCTGGACAGGTCCGCAACCGACTTCATCTGATTGGCGAGCAAAGGGCTGCAAACCGGCTGCAGGACGTCTTCAACCAATAGACGCTTGTCGCAGCCCTTCCACTCCTCGCCAAACTGAATGGCGATGTCGGCATCGTCCTGTTGAAAGTCCACAGGGGTGACACTGGTGTTCAGTTTGGCGACGACGTCGGGATACTGCGCATGAAAGCGCGGCATCCGCGGAATAAGCCATTTCAGGGCGAACGTATTGTATACGCGAATGCGAAGCGGGTGCTCGGCCTTCTCCTTGATGACACGCGCCGTGGCCGATGCGATCAACTCGAAGGCTTGAATGATCTCGTCCCGGTAGTTCTCTCCTGCCGCGGTAAGGGAAATTCCCTGGCGTTCCCGCCGGAACAGGGGCACACCAAGGACGCCCTCGAGCGTCGCAATTTGCCTGCTCACCGCCGATTGAGTGACGTTCAGCTCTTCCGCGGCCTTTGTGAAACTGCCGAGCCGACTTGCGACTTCGAAAACGTGAAGCGGATTGAGAGGCGGAATTGATCTAGCCATGCACGTCAACCCCACCCAGGCGGAACGCTTCGTGGAAGCCTAAGCCCGGACCTCACGGTCATCGCCCCGCAACAGTCACGCCGCACCGATCATCCCTCAGACGGACTCCAACGTCAGGTACTTCTGTCGAACGTTCTCGGCATGCGCGAACTCGTCCCGGGACCCATGATAAACGATATGCCCATGTTCGAGCACGTAATGCCGATCGCCGAGCTCCGTGCAAACTTCGATGCTCTGCTCCACCAGGAGGATCGCGAGGTCGTGCTTCCGGAGACCGCTGATGACATCCATGAGCTCGTCGACGATGACGGGAGCAAGTCCCTCGGTCGGCTCGTCCAGCAGGAGCACCTTCGGATTGCTGACAAGCGCGCGCCCGATGGCCAGCATTTGCTGCTCTCCCCCCGAGAGATTGCCGCCGCGGTTGCGACGTCGTTCCTTCAATCTGGGAAATATCTGAAAGACCGCATCCTTGTCCCAGGTGCCGCTCTTCAGAACCGAGATGTCGATGTTTTCCTCGACGGTCAGGAGCTGGAAGATGCCTCGGTTTTCAGGCACCATGGAGATCCCTGCCTGGACGATCTCATGCAAGCGCCGTCCGCGCCAATCTCGGCCGTCGAAATGGACGTGCCCTGAATTCGGTACCACCGCACCCACGATGCTTTTCAGGGTCGTCGATTTCCCCGCGCCGTTTCGTCCGAGCAGGCATACGATTTCCGACGGACGCAACTCAAGCGAGACGCCATGCAGGATGTGGCTCTTTCCGTAAAAACTATGAATGTCCTCGACAGCCAGCATCAGTTCCTCCTGCCGAGGTAGGCCGCCTTGACGCGCGGATCGGTCTTGATGCTTTCAGGAGCGCCTTCGGCAAGGACCGCGCCCAGCTGCAGCACCGTCACGGTATCGCTGATATTCAGCACCACGTTCATGTTGTGCTCGACCAGCACGATCGTCAATTTTCCTGCCAGGCTAACGATCAGATCCTTGATCGCGGCGATGTCGTCCACACCCATTCCAGCCGTTGGCTCGTCGAGGAGCAGGGTGTTGGGCGAACACGCGAGTGCCAGACCTATTTCCAACCGCCGCTGCTGGCCATGTGACAATTCGCCTGATTTCGTGCCGGACCAGCGTTGCAGCCCGACTTTCTCCATCGCCGCCTCGGCGTTGTCGACGCTCGCCTTGAGGGTCTCGGCTGGCTTGAACATGCGAAATGATGCACCGGAGATCTGCCCCTGTGCGGCAACGCGCAGGGATTCACGCACCGTGAGTTCCGGGAAGAGATTGGTCACCTGAAACGATCGACCGATCCCCAGCCGAACCCGCTTGTGCACTGGGACGTGCGTGATGTCCTCCCCCTGATACACGACGCGGCCCGTCGTCGGACGTATCCGGCCCGCGAGGCAATTGAATAGCGTCGTCTTTCCGGCGCCATTGGGCCCGATAAAGGAGTGCACAGTGCCCTTCTTCACGTCGAAGGATACGTCCTTCAACGCGGTGAAGTCGCCGAAGCGCACTCCGACCGAAGTGCCTGCGAGTTCGGAGACTGTCGTCATATCAATTGCCTCCCCTCCTGCGTTGCCGCCAGGTTCTTCTGGTTCCGACGCGACCGCATGTTCGTCGCTGCATCCCAAAGCCAGACCACGATCGACCAGATCCCGCCTCGAAGGAAGCCAGCAATGAGGATGAGGATGATCCCCAGCAGAAGCAGCCAGCGCTGCCAGACCACGGACAGAACGTTGCTTAACAGCACGTAAGCCGTTGCACCGAGTACCGGGCCGAAGAACGAATTGCTTCCTCCCAGGACCGTCATGATAACGATCTTCTCGCTCATCGCGATGTCGATGTTACTCAGCGGCGCGAACGACAGGAACATCGCGTAAAGAGCGCCGGCCGCGCCGGTGATTGCAGCAGAGATGACGAAGGCGAGCGTCTTGAACAACCTGGTATTGTATCCGATCGCAATTGCCCGTTCTTCGTTTTCTCGGATCGCCACCAACACCGCACCGAAGGGCGATGCGAGCAGGAGACGCAGCAGCACGCAAACGAGGATGAAGAAAACGCCGGAGAGGCAATAGAAGGCCGTGGCGTTGTCTGTCCTCAGCAGCTTCGCTCCAAACAGGACGATGTCGGGCCGGACGATCCCGGACATGCCGTTGTCGCCGCCGGTGATATCGCTCGCGGCATAGGCGATGAAGTAGAACATCTGCGACAGAGCCAGGGTCAGCATGACGCCGTAAATGCCACGCTTTTGCGTCGCCAGCAGGCCGACCAGGGCACCCGCTGCCGCGGCGGCCAACGTCGCAAGCACCATGCTGACGAGGAATCCGCTGCCGGAATGCACCAGCAAATAGCCGCATGCATAAGCACCGACGCCCAGAAAAGCGGATTGGGCAAAGCTAAGAAATCCGGTGTAGCCGAGCAGGAGGTTGCAGGCCAGTGTGACCGTCGAGAAGATCAGAACCTCGGTGGCCTGTACGACGGAGGCGATGAGAAACGGCAGCACGGTCGTGAAGACCAGGCTCGCCCATGACACGGGATCTCGTGCAATCTTTCCAAACATGATCATGCCCGCCCGAAAAGGCCGCGAGGCCGAAGTAGAATGACGAGGCCCATCGCAACGTAGATCATGATGTTGGCGCCTTCCGACCAGACCGAACTCATGACGCTCTGGACCACGCCCACCAGGATCGAGCCAACCAGCGCTCCCTCGAATCGGCCGAGGCCACCGATGACGACGACGACGAAACCGATCGCAAGTGCCTCGCCGCTCATGAATGGATCCGTCCCCCGCAGCGGAGCGCTGAGGACGCCCGCTATTCCGGCCAGAAGCGCTCCCAGCGCGAACGTCGCCGAGAACAGGCGATAGATGTCGATACCCAGCATCGAAACCATCTGTGTCGACTCACTTCCTGCCCGAAGGAGGGCGCCGTACCTGGTTCGCTCAAGCAGAAACCATACCAGGAGCGCCAGGATGCCGGCGAACAGCACCACGAAGATGCGGTACTTCGGATAAGGAAAGCCTCCGATGAAGATCACGCCGCGGAGCGCTTCCGGGATCGCAACTGTGGTGCCGACGGGGCCCCATATCGAGATGACGAGTTCCTGAATGACGAGCGAAAGCCCGAGTGTGACGAGGATCTGGTAGGTATGAGGGATGTCGTACAGGCGACTAAGGAAGTAGCGCTCCGAAAGCCACCCGATGGCGGCAAGCGCCAGCGGGGCAGTGATCAGGGCAAGAGTGAAGCTGCCGGTCGAAAGCGCCACCTGATATCCGAGATACGCGCCGAGAAGATAGAATGCACCATGCGCAAAATTGACGAAGTTCATGATCCCGAAGATCAAAGTGAGACCGATCGAGATCAGAAAGTAGATCATTCCGATACCGATGCCGTTCAGCACCTGAAATACATACAGCATCGCCGTTCCCCCAAGCCGTCGACGTGATCAGGTCATTTTACAGCCGGTCTCCTCGACCGGCTGGAACGATCGACCGTGGCTGACGATGTCGACGAAGTCGTATCCAGACTTCATCTTGGATTTCTCCTTACCTTTCAGCAGATAGTAGTCCTTGAGGCATTGATGGTCACCCGCGCGGACCTCCTCCGCCCCCGTCGGCCCCTCGTATTTCATGCCTTCGAGGGTCTTGATGATGGCGGCGGGATCCGAGGAACCGCAACGTTTTGCTGCTTCCAGGATCAGGTAGTTGTCCACGTAGCCGGCGATGTGGCTGTAGGTCGGAGGCTTGCCGAGCTTGGACTGATAGAATGCGACGATCTCCTTGTTGACCGGCGTATCAATCTGGTGGTCGTACTGGCACCCCAGATAGACACCCGACAAGAGGTCTGCGCCGACCTCCTCGTACTGCTCGAGACCGCCGGACCAGACCAGAACGATCTTCATGCGATCCTTGAGGCCGAATTCGATCGCCTGCCGGAGTGCCTTCGAGCTCTGCGAACCGTAGTTCAGGAACACCAGCACGTCAGGCTTGGTGCTCACCGCATTGGTCAGATAGCCCGAGAATTCGGACTCGCTGAATGAATGATAGCTGTTACCAACGTGCTCCAGGCCCTTCTTCTTCAGAAGATCGGTGACGTTCGTCAGCAAGGCCTCGCCGAAGACGTATTTAGGCGTGATCGTGTACCAACGCTTGGCGTTTGGAAATTGCTCGATCAGCGGCGCAATGGTCTGCTGCACGGCGCTGTAGGTCGAAACCAGCCAGCGGAACGTTCCGCGATTGCAGTTCTTTCCGGTGATTTCGTCAGCGCCGGTGGCCGCGACGTAGACACCGCCGGCCTTCTGAATCTCCGGCATGATCGCGAGCGATTCCGACGACAGACTGCCGCCGGCGAACAACCTCGTGCCGTTCTGAAGCTCGTTGATGATCTTCGGCAGCAGCCTGCCGGGATTGCCTTCGCTGTCGACCGTCACCTGCTCCACGTTCATGGCGTAGTCCTTGGACAGCTTCTCGAGCCCCAGCCGGACGCCGTCGAACTGCGTCTTTCCCGTGCTCGACGTGCTGCCAGACAAGGCGTAGAAATTGCAGATCTTGATCGACGCCTCAGCCGACATCGCCGATCGCACGATGGCCGGCGCCGAGACGGCCGCCGCTGCAGAAGTCACCAACAACTTACGACGTGTGAGCATTTTCCGTCTCCTGTTTCCCAAAAATTCTCGGCCGACCGTCAACTCTGGGTCGACGGCAAGCAAACGATGAGACCGTCCAGTTCATCCGACATCATCAACTGGCAGCTCAGCCTGCTGTTGGCGGAGCGTTCGCTCACCACCGACTGCAATGTCTCGTTCTCCACCGGCGACGGTGGCGCCAGTCGCGCGAGATCGTTTTGCCCGACATAGACGTGGCAGGTCGCACACATCATCGAGCCGCCGCATTCCGCCACGATGCCGGGAATGCGATTGGCGAGCGCACCCTGCATGATGCTGGTGCCGCACGCGATCTCGACCGCCTGTCGAGTCCCGTCCGGTTGTACGAAGATAACTTTCGGCATTGAGCTCTCTTGTTTCTACGTTTTCGCCTTGACCGTGAGCGGAAGGCTCGCGTAGCCGCGCGCACCGACCAGATGCCGGACAGGCGTCCCATCCAACTCGAAGCTGGCCGCTCGCTTGAAGAACGCGCCCAGGAGGGCCGACGCCTCCATCCTCGCGACCATCTGACCGACACAACCATGGATGCCGGTGCCAAATCCGATATGACCGGCCGGCTTTCGGTGCAGATCGTAGCGATCGGGATTCGGCCAACGCAACGGGTCGCGGTTGGCAGAGGCGATGAAGGCAACGACCTTGTCGTACTGGCCGAGTCGAATGCCTCGAAATTCCATGTCCTGCATCGTATTGCGAACGATGACGTGAACGGGAGAATCGAAGCGGAGGGTTTCGTCGAACGCCTGCTTGACCAGTGAGGGATCGGAGCAGATATCCCGCCCTTGCTCGGGATTGATCGCCAGGTTGAACAGCGTGTTTCCGATGCTGTGCATCGTCGTCTCGACGCCGGCCGTCAGGAACGAACGCACCAGCATGTTGGCTTCATGCTCGTTGATCTCCCCTGCATCAGCCGCATCGTAGATCTGCGATCCGAACGAATTCGGCGCCAGCGATCCGCGGTTGCACATGCCCGTCACCCAGTCGACGACGCGCTCCGCCTCATCGAGGTCTTCCTTCGACCAGCCCTGCTGCCAATTGTGCGCCCGGCCACGTCGAACGAAGGCGCCGTACGCCAGCAGGTTCTCGCGTCCCTCCTCAGGCAACCCGACCGCGTCGGGGACCACTTTGAGCGGGAACGGCTTGGCGAACTCGGTGATCGCGTCGAACCGCCCCTTCCGGATGACTTCGTCGGCAAGGATGTCGGCTTGTGCCTCGAGACGCGCGCGGAGCTTGGTGAGCGCCATCGGCGACAGAATGCGCGTCAGGATAGCCCGCTTCGGCGTGTGATCCGGCGGATCGACCTCGAAGATGACGCTCGGCTCGCGCCACGGCTTCTCCCGATAGTAATTGGAAATCCCACCACCACCGGCGCTACCGAAGGTCTTCCAATCCGTGATGACCTCGCGCACGTCGGCGTCACGGAAGACGCCCCAGACCCCGACCGAGGACAGCCAGACGACGGGGCCCTTATCGCGCAAGCGCGCATAGAGCGAATAGGGATCCTCCAGGAAATCGCGCGACCACGGATTTTCGCTGGTTTCAACCTTGGCAATGGCGTCTGTATGGCTATCCGTCACGTTTCCGATCCTTACTCGCAAAGGCCCTGCGAGACTTCTGACGGTTCGATGACGCCACGGAAGCCTGAGGCCCGCAACTTCTCGCTTCGTACCCTCGGTTGACTTTTTGTTATAGGGCAGAAGGCGCTACGCCACTGCCGATACGGCGGCGCTCTCGACCACGGCATCCAACTGACGGCGCGCCGCGATGAACTCCCCGGGACAATTGACGCATTCGACGGCAACCAAAGCTTGTTCGCGATAATGCCGCACGATCAGGCGTTGATCACCGGCTCGCGCTTCCACCTCTTGGCGCGTCGCGTCCTCGATATTGCCGGCCGCCTGCAGCCGCAGGATCCCCTGATCCGACCAGAACCAGGGGGTGCTCGTTCTCGGGATCGACGTCCCGCTGAGCGAAGCGGCAGCCACTTTCGCCTGGCCGATGGCGTTCGAAACGGACTCGAACCGGCGATAGAGCCCGTTGGGAACCGACGGCCGCACGACGGTGCAATCACCGGCCGCAACGACCCCTGCAGCGCTTGTCATCGCGCGAGCATCGACAACCACGCCATTCCGGCACTCCAAGCCCATCCCGGCAGCGAGTTCCGTGCGGGGATCACTTCCGATTCCGATCAGCACGATGTCCGCCGGAATCTCCGATCCATCGCTCAGGGTCAAGCGCTCGACTCGACCAGCCCTTCCATGAAAGGCTACGACCGTCGTGTTGAACATCATCTCGATCCCCGTCGAGGCGTGCGTGTCGCGGATCATGCGTGAGACTGTCGGACTGGCGACGCGCCGCATGACACCGTCCCCCATTTCGACGATCTTGACGGTCCTGCCGCATCGCTTGGCGAGTGCAGCGAACTCCACCCCGATCAATCCAGCGCCAATGACGACGACGTCTCGCGCCGTCTCCATTCTGGAGCCGAGAGAGACTGCGTCGGCATAGCCACGCAGATAGGTGATGCCACCGAGATTCGAACCGGGTACGGCAAGCTTGCGCGCGCGGGCACCGACGGTCAAAGCCAATCCGGAAAAGTGGAATACGCCACCGCTCGACGAGACTGCCTGCCCTCGTGCAAGGTCGACTTCAACGATACGCTCGCCCAAATGCAGCGCGATACGCTGGGCATCGAAAAATGCCGGCAAGCGCAGCTGCATGCGGGGCGGCACGGAATCATGCGAGTGCAGCGACTTCGAAAGCGGCGGCCTTTGGTACGGCGCGAACGTTTCAGCTCCGACCAGAGTGATCCCATCTTCGGGATTTAGCTCCCGTAGCGATGAAGCCAGCTCGATTCCGGCCTGCGATGCACCGATGATCAACGTGTTTTGAGGCATAGACAATTGGGTTGTGAGGCGCCGGGTACATCATGCGCACAGATGGCATGTGGGATTTCAGATGCGATTAGCTGACAGCTCTTTCGACGTTTCTCAACTTCCCAAAACGTAAGTTCGCGTGTGTTTTGTTCATTTCGCTCATTGCCTAGGCAACGCCTGGCGCGCCGTCTTGTTAGTCAGCGCTTACCCCCGCAGCGCGCGAAACCCATCGTGACAGACCGAGAGTTCGCGCGTCATCATTGACCTGGCCCAGTAACTGAACACCGAGCGGAAGGCCTTGAACACTCAGAAGCGGCATATTCACGGCCGGCGCGCCCATTGCCGAGCTCGGAGCGTTGAACACATAGTCGCCCGTCGGGGTCGGGGATGTGTCATCGGTGGGATCCCACAAGGGCGCCGGTCCAGTCGCGGACAGCGAAATGACGGCGTCGCAGAGCGGAGCCAGTGATGCCAACGCGCGCTTCAGGTCGTCGCGTCGCTCGAGACGCTCTCGATATTGGTCCACCGACATAGCCTGTCCCGACTTCAGGCGCGCCCTCATTCTGGGGCTCA
>Ga0207426_1002170_pt1 | contig 13286 bp, 15 predicted proteins | sample AraplaMF_Cvi_mMS_FD_184265 | JGI IMG/M metagenome (GOLD analysis project Ga0207426, IMG submission 184265) | Arabidopsis root microbial communities from the University of North Carolina, USA - plate scrape MF_Cvi_mMS (SPAdes) (version 2) | ecosystem: Host-associated > Plants > Roots > Endosphere...
GCCGAGTTCGCTCACGCCCTCGACCAGCGCCAGGGTCTGGTTGCGGTCGGTATGCAGCTCGATCTGGGTATCGGACGCCGTCGTCAACGTTTCCCGGGGCATGCGGATCTCGAACTCGACCGCTGGCTTGGACGGGTTGAGGCCGAGATAGGCCGCCGCGGCATGGCGCATGTCGTAGGCGACAAAGGCAAACAGGACGAGCGCGGCGAGGGTGGCGAGGCCATGCCTGACCACGTCGCGCCAGCTGCGGTAGGACAGACGGAAGTACACGGTCATTGCCAGCGCGACCGCGAGGGCCGCCGCAACACCTGACAGGGCCGACATCAGGATACCAAGCCCGCCGGCGGCGGATTCGGTGAAAAGGCTGGACAGGGTGTTCATGGCTGGCTCGTCGCCGAGGGCAAAATCGCTTTAACGATCGGCGGTTGGTCGCAAGAGCGGGAACGCCGGTTCAACTCGTTGATTGTCAGGACCAGCAGACGCGGCTAATGACGGTCCGCGGTGCGCCGCCTTACGGGAAAGTTCCGATGTCCATTCAGATGGTTCTGCTGCCTGTGTTCGTGCAGGTGGGTCTCACCTTCGCGCTGCTGATCGGCATGGTGCTGGCACGGCGTCGGACGCTGGTCGCGGGCGAGACCAAGATCCGCGACATCGCGCTCGGCGAGCCGAACTGGCCCAAGGGCGCCACCCAAATCGCCAATTGCTACCGCAACCAGTTCGAACTGCCGGTGCTGTTCTATGTCCTGATCGCGCTGGCGCTCCCGCTCCGCCATGCCGATCTCTTCATCGTGCTGATGTCCTGGGTGTTCGTGGTGACGCGGTTCGCCCATGCCGGCGTGTTCGTGTCCTCGAACGATCTCGGCCGGCGCTCCACGGTCTGGCTTGCCAGCGTGCTGGTGCTGCTCGCGATGTGGATCTACTTCGCGCTGAAGATGCTGTTGTTGATCTGACGCTTGCGCGCCAATCCTGACCTGAAAGATTCAAATGACTCCCGCTGCCCGGCTGTCCGCAGCCATCGAACTGATCGACACCATCGAAAAGGACCGCGTGCCCGCGGCCAAGGCGCTGAAGGAGTGGGGCACCGCGCACCGCTTTGCCGGCTCGGGCGACCGCGCCGCCATCGCCGGCCTGGTCTGGGACGTGCTGCGCCGCTACGCCTCGAGCGCCTTCCTGATGGAGTCCGACACCGCGCGTGCCCGGCTGATCGGCATGCTCCGGCTCGAGCGCGACATGGACATTGCGACCATGGCCGCGTTGTTCGACGGCAGCCGCTTTGCGCCGGCGCCGCTGACCGGGGCCGAGCAGGCTGCGCTCGGCTCGCGGTCCCTGAAGGACGCGCCGGCCGCGATTGCCGGCGACTATCCGGAATGGCTGGATTCGCACCTGGCAAAAGTGTTCGGCGAGGACCGCGCCGCGGAGGCGGCCGCGATGGCCAGCCGGGCCCCGCTCGACCTGCGCGTCAACACGCTAAAATCCAATCGTGACAAGGCGCTGCAGTCGCTTGCTCATCTTCACGCGAAACCGACGCCGTGGTCGGCAACGGGCCTGCGCATCGCGCTTTCGGCCGATGCGCGCAACCCCGGCATCCAGGCCGAGGAGGATTTCATCAAGGGCGCGATCGAAGTGCAGGATGAAGGGTCGCAGCTTGCGGCCCAGTTCACCGCTGCAAAACCCGGCGAGCAGGTGATCGACCTCTGCGCCGGTGCGGGCGGCAAGACGCTGGCGCTCGCTGCCCTGATGCAAGGCAAGGGCCGGCTGATCGCGACCGACAGCGACAAGCGCCAGCTCGCGCCGATCCACGAGCGGCTGTCGCGCGCCGGCGTCCACAATGCCGATGTCCGCACGCCCAAGGGCGAGGCCGATCCGCTGGCCGAGATCCGCGGTTCGGCTGATCTGGTCGTGATCGACGCGCCCTGCACGGGAACCGGGACCTGGCGGCGCAACCCCGATGCCAAATGGCGCATGCGCCCCGGCGCGCTGGAGATTCGCCTGCGCGACCAGACCGAGGTACTGGAGCGCGCCGTGCCGCTGGTGAAGGCCGGCGGCCGAATTGCCTACATCACCTGCTCGGTGCTGGTGGAGGAGAACGGCGAGCAGGTGAGGGCGTTCGTCGCGCGCCATCCCGAATTCGCGCCGGTCCCGCCCGAGCAGACCGCGAGCGTGCTCTGGGACAAGGCGGATGCGTTCGGCGAGGCCGCGCTGCAATCGCCCGAGGGCTGGCTGATGACGCCGCGGCGGACCGGGACGGACGGGTTCTTCGTGTCGGTGTTGAAGAAGGCGTAGGAGTAGGGCGGATTAGTCGGCGGCTGCGCGAAGCGCAGCAGCTGGCGTAATCCGCCGCCTCTCTCTCCAGTGAGGCAGGCGTGGCGAATTACGCTGCGCCAATCCGCCGCTATGGAGCGCGTCTGACGTCCTCAAAATAAAAGCCCCGCGCACCGGATCCCGGGCGCGGGGCTTTCCAACTCTGGCGTTCTGCCGGTACGTCCGTGGTCAGAACGTTGCGCGGGCGTTAGCCGACGCGGAGATTGTCAGCCGAGGACTTGCCGCTGCGACGATCGGCGACGATGTCGAACGAGACCTTCTGACCCTCGTTGAGGGAGGAAAGGCCAGCGCGCTCGACGGCGCTGATGTGCACGAACACGTCCTTCTGGCCGTCGTCCGGCTGGATGAAACCATAACCCTTTTGGGTGTTGAACCACTTCACGGTGCCCATAGCCATGGGAATTTCCTTTAGTTAGTTAAAGAGCCTACGCACGTGGACCGATACGCATCATGCGCATGGTCCTGTTCAGTCGATGTTTGGAGAAGTCATCTGAAGCGTGCGCGCCCGTCAGCAACGAAGCGAAGCGGCCCAGTCGTTCGGCCAAGTATCGATGATCACAATATAGCGAGAATTTGGGGCCAGTTCAAGGCACCACCCGCGAGCCGGCGTGTCGCACCACTTTGCTATTTTGCGATGCAAATTAAGCGCCCGGCGGATCTCAGTCCACGATGAAGAGCGTCGCTCCCGTCGCGGTCGAGGACCGGTGCGCGGCGTCGCCGAAGTCCGAGACCTGGTAGCTCATCCCCGCCGTCAGCTTGAATTTGCGCCCGTCGCGCAGCTCGCTGTCGAGCTCGCCCTTGAGTACGTACAGCACGTGCCCGCGATCGCACCAATGGTCCGCCAGATAGCCCGGCGAATATTCCACCATCCGGACCCTGAGATCGCCGATGTCGAGCGTGCGCCATTTCGCCTCGCCGGTTTCGCCGGGATGGGTGGTCGGCGCGACCTTGCTCCAGTCGGTGACGGTAAAGGGGGAGGTGGGGAGCTTCATGGTGGAATCCTGTCTTGAGGCCGGCGGAGCCCTTGTTATCGGATGCGACCGCCGCAGTCCTCATCTTTGCTGGTGCGTCAATGCGCACCCGGCCGGCACCTGCATCCTGCTCGCAATCATGACCCAGACCAGCAGCGCGGCGGCGCTGATCCCGGCGCCGAGCATGCAGACGCCGGTCCAGCCGGCGATCGCATACACCATCGTCGAGGTGATCGCGCCAGCTGCGCTTCCGACCGAGTAGAACACCATGTAGCCGCCGATCAGTCGGCTGGCCGCATCCGGGCGCGCGGCGACGAGCAGGCTTTGGCTGGTCACATGCACGGCCTGAAGCCCGAAATCCAGCATGATGACACCTGCGACCACGAACCAGAGCGAGGTTTCCAGGCAGGCGATCGGAGCCCACGCCGCCAGCATCAGCATCAGCGAGAGCCCGGTGGTGCGCTGGCCCCATCCGAGATCGGCGAGGCGCCCGGCGTTGCGCGCCGCGAGTGCTCCGGCGAATCCGGCGATGCCGAGCAACCCGATCGTGGTGTGCGACAGCGCAAAGGGAGGCGCCGAGAGCGGCAGCACGATCGACGTCCAGAACACGTTGAGATCGGCGAAGATCAGGAACGCGAACAGCGCGCGCTCGCGCAGGAGCGGCTCCTCGGCAAACAGCGCGGCCGTCGAGCGCAGCAACGACAGATAGGACGCTCCGGCCATCGCGCTTGGCCGGCCGGGCGGCAGCACGCGCAGGAGCAGCACGGCGAGGCTGAGCATGAGGCCGGCCGAGACAAGGTAGACCATGCGCCAGCCGCCGATATCGGCCAGCGCGCCGGAGGCGAACCGCGCCAGCAGGATGCCCGCGACTACGCCGCTGGTGACGGTGCCGATGGCCCGGCCGCGCCCGTCCGGCGTCGCCAGCGTTGCCGCAAAGGCAACGAGGACCTGGACGACGACGGCCAGTACGCCGACCAGCGCCATTCCGGCGAGCAGGACCGCAGCGTGCGTCGCAGTGCCGACGATGACGAGGCCGATCGCCGACAGCACGGTCTGGCCGACGATCAGGCGGCGGCGATCCCTGATATCGCCGAGCGGCACGATCAGGATCAGGCCGAGTGCGTAGCCGATCTGGGTGATTGTCACCACCATGCCGATCGCGGCGGGTGCGATGTCGAGGTCGTGCGCCATGGCATCGAGCAGGGGCTGCGCGAAGTAGATGTTGGCGACGCTCACGCCGCAGGTCAGCGCGAACAGCAGCGCCATCGCCGGAGAGAGCCCGCGCCCTGTCATATCATCGACTTTCAGTCCCGCTGTTGCCGTGTCGTTCCCCGTCATCGTTGTCTCCGGCGTATTCCAATTGGTCTTAAAATAAGACCAGTTGCGCCGGATGCTGTCCAGTCTTATTTTAGGACCAGTTGTTGAAGGAGGCTGCGAATGAAGCGGACCGGTTTTGCGGAGGCGAGCTGCCCGGTGGCGCGCGCGCTGGATGCCATCGGGGACATCTGGTCGCTGCTGATCGTGCGCGATGCCTTCGATGGCTTGCGCCGGTTCGGCGATTTCCGGAAGAATCTGGGCATTGCCAAGGGCATGCTGAGCGCGCGCCTGCACAGGCTGGTGGAGCTCGGCGTGCTCGAAGCGGTTCCGGCCTCCGACGGCAGCGCCTATCAGGAATATGCGCTGACGAAGAAGGGGCATGACCTGTTTCCGGTCGTCGTCAGCCTGCGCCAGTGGGGCGAGGCCAATCTGTTCGCCCGAGGCGAAGTGCATTCCGATCTGGTGGACGAGGCGGGCCAGCCGGTCGGCAAGCTCGTGCTTCCGTCTCGGGCCGGCCGGCCGCTGACATGGTCCGACACCAGGGTGAGAAAGGCCGGCGCGCGCAAGCGCTGAATGCGCGGGGTCTCTTCAAGCCGGGATCGCGGCGTCAGTGCGGCAGATGGTTCGCCGAGCCCTGCACGATCAGTCCGGCCTCGTTGACCCGCAGATATTCGCAGATCTTCTTGCCGCGTTCGTTGGCGTAGAACACCACGACGCTGTCGGGGCTGACGAACAGGTCGATCAGCGTGAAGTGCAGGTTTGGAATCAGCCCTAAGGCCTTGCTCCAATAAGCGCGCAGCGTCTCCTTGCCGCGTACGGTGCCACAGGCGTCGAACCCCAGCATCGGAATGCGGTCCGAGGTCATCACGGCGGCCTCGTCGTAGAGCGTGAGCACGCGCTCGAGATCGCGCGCGTTCCAGGCCTCGACCCAGGTCCGGCCGAGCGCGGCGAGCGTTGACGGCTGATGATGTTGCGACATGACGGCCTCCCTGATCGGCGCCCTATCTGATGCGGGCGCATTTGGGTCAATATTACTTACCTATATCGATTTGTCCATGCCCAAAGAAGAATGTGGGCGCGCGGCCCGCGCGGTTGCGGCGCGCGCTCCGCCAGCGTATTTGCTGGCCATGACAGCAGCACAGAACGACCGCTCCGCGTCGACGCCCTCGGTGGCCTCGGCGCACGACAAGATTCTCATCGTCGACTTCGGCAGCCAGGTGACGCAGCTGATCGCCCGTCGCGTGCGCGAGGACGGCGTCTATTGCGAGATCGTCCCGTTCAACAAGGCCGAAGAGGCCTTCCAGGAGATGAAGCCGAAAGCGGTGATCCTCTCCGGCGGGCCGGAGTCGGTGCATGAGGCGGGCTCGCCCCGCGCGCCGCAGCTGATCTTCGCCTCCGGCGTGCCGGTGCTCGGCATCTGCTACGGCCAGATGACCATGGCGGAGCAGCTGGGCGGCACCGTCGAGGGTGGCCATCACCGCGAATTCGGCCGCGCCGATGTCGAGGTGAAGGCGCCCAGCAAGCTGTTCGAGGACGTCTGGTCGCCGGGCGGCAAGAACCAGGTCTGGATGAGCCATGGCGACCGCATCACCAAGATGCCGCCAGGCTTCTCGGTGGCCGGCACCTCGCCGAACGCGCCGTTCGCGATCATCCAGGACGAGACGCGCAAATATTACGGCCTGATGTTCCACCCCGAAGTGGTGCACACGCCCGACGGCGCGAAACTCATCCGCAATTTCGTCCGCAAGATCGCAGGCCTCTCCGGCGACTGGACCATGCGCGCCTTCCGCGAGGAGGAGATCGCAAAAATCCGCGCGCAGGTAGGCCGAGGCAAGGTGCTCTGCGGCCTCTCCGGCGGCGTCGATTCAGCCGTCGCCGCCGTGCTGATCCACGAGGCCATCGGCGACCAGCTCACCTGCGTGTTCGTCGATCACGGCATGCTGCGCCTGGATGAGGCCAAGACCGTGGTCGACCTGTTCCGCCACCACTACAACATCCCGCTCGTGCACGTGGACGCTTCGAAGCAATTCCTCGGCGAGCTCGAAGGCGTCACCGATCCGGAAGTGAAGCGCAAGACCATCGGCCGCCTCTTCATCGAGGTGTTCGAAGCCGAGGCCAAGAAGATCGGCGGCGCCGACTTCCTCGCGCAAGGCACGCTCTATCCCGACGTGATCGAGAGCGTCTCCTTCACCGGCGGACCTTCAGTCACCATCAAGTCGCACCACAATGTCGGCGGTCTCCCTGAACGTATGAACATGAAGCTCGTCGAGCCCTTGCGCGAGCTGTTCAAGGACGAGGTGCGCAAGCTCGGCCGCGAGCTCGGCCTGCCCGAAATCTTCGTCGGCCGCCACCCGTTCCCGGGCCCCGGTCTCGCCATCCGGTGCCCCGGCGAGATCACCAAGGACAAGCTCGACATCCTGCGCAAGGCCGACGCCGTCTACATCGACCAGATCCGCAAGCATGGCCTCTACGACGACATCTGGCAGGCTTTTGCGGTGCTGCTCCCGGTGAAGACCGTCGGCGTCATGGGCGACGGCCGCACGTATGACTTTGTCGTCGGCCTGCGCGCCGTCACCTCCACCGACGGCATGACCGCGGACTTCTACCAGTTCGACATGAAGTTCCTGGGCGAGACCGCCACGCGCATCATCAACGAGGTGAAGGGCGTGAACCGGGTGGTGTACGACGTGACGAGCAAGCCGCCTGGGACGATTGAGTGGGAGTAGGGGACGCGAGAAGAGCTTTCGCCGCTACTGGCGGAAAAAATCAGGTGAAGACGATGAAGATGACGTCTTCCATGAAGGCCGAAACCTTCTTCATGCCGGGCCTGTATTTTGACGGGTGCCCGCATCTGTTTCGCAGGTCCAAGGCCTCCTCCAGCGTGTCCTTTTCGCTCTTGTCGATGATGCCAAGCTCACGCGCGGTCAATAGTTGGATGCTTTCCTTGGTGTACGCGAAGTCGTCCACGGATTTGATCGCTTTGGCCTTCTGATCGTGCTTTTGGACTGCTGCGGTGACAGCCGTTGCGCCCTTCTTCATCATCTCGTGCTGTAGTGTGCGAGCGGCTGCTACCCACACCGATACCACACATGGCCTCAGGGCCCCCACGCTCAGGGACTTCAACGCCTCTCCCAGATACTCGCGAACGTCTACGTCCGTGACCTTGGAGATCGCCGCACTGAGCGTGCCGACGTCATGCTCCAGTTCGGGGTTGTTTGCGGGCAGGCCCAACAACTCCCGCACATGCTTACGGCCGGATTCCGTTAGTTTCCAAAGACGACTCTTGCCCTGAAGGCCGTTGGTGTCCGCGAGGGCGCCACTTTTGCCTAGAACGTCTGGGACATTGACCTTAGACGCCCCGGGCGCGCGGGCTCCGACGAGACGCTTCTTGATGTTGTCAGAGGTGAGTGACGCCTGATCTTCGTACTGCTCGCAGTAATAAAGCACGGCCAGCACGCGACTCTCGTGGGTGCCCTTTGTGAGCGGCGCGAGGAACTCAACCAGCGTCATGCGTTAGCTTTCGACCGAGTGTTGGTTCCCTTCTTCACCTTGTAGGTGTTCTTAAGATAAATTTCGCCGTGAACCGTAGGCTTGAATTTTCCTTTCCCAGCGGACATGAAAAGCTGCTTGCCGTCGTCCTTGGCTACACGAAGGGTCATGTCGATTCTCGACGGCACAGTGATGCCGGCGTCAGTCGCTACGCTCTCGATCTCCGCCGCGGTGAAAGGTTCTGAGCCATATTGCTCGAACAAATGGGCCGCCGCCAGCCGCACATTGTCGGCGGGCTTATCGTGGGTGTGTTTGCCGAACAGGCCACCCTCGTTGCTGTCTGCGTCGCCGTTGTCGTCGCTCGCGATATACTGTTCGGCCTGGCTCGTATCGTTGCCGGATGATGCGTTCTTGGTGACGTAGGCCTTCAAGAGGCTAAATGCGTCGCCCCGGATTTCGATTGGCAGTTTCTCGATGATCTGCCCGATCTCCTGTAAACGCGAGGTGCGTTCGTCAAATTCCTTTTTATTCAATTGTTCCTCCCTTAAAAATGAACAGAAACGATCACGATCGTGCTTTGCCAAACCCAGCGAGGACGACCTCTTCTCCGGTGCGGGTCACGAGCCAAGCCTTTGTGCTATTCTTCTTCTCACTGTGCTCCATGAAGTGTCCATTCCTCACACAGAGATTCGCCTTGTCATTGATGTTCGGGGGTACCGGCTCTCGCGCAGCGCGGAAACCGCGCTCAAGATCAGCGGCATTGAACGGCGACGCGCCATCATAATTCTCGAGGAAATAACCGATCGACAGCGTTTTTTGCACACCGTTCGACGGGCCTCGTTCAATCAAGAACTCCTTTAGAGACAGCTTCTTCTGCTCGGTCCCCGGCGAGCCGACTCCGCCGCCGGATTCGAGCTTCAAGACGCGGGCATCGAGGCTTTTGATAGAAGTAAGAATTTCGTCCAATGCGTCCTTAGTTTCGCGGTCCATGAAGATCAGGCTCCCTTCGGCACTCTCGACTCAAGGCGGTCTATGACCGCGTCAATCTCGTGCGCTGGAATCTCGTAGTTGGCTCCACTGCCGGCAATGAGGCCTTCCTCGCGCAGCTTCTTGATCGCGAAATCCACAGTGCCGGACTTGATCGAGGTCTGCTTCTTGATCTCTTTGCCGGACACTTCGCTGGTTCCGGTTGCTCCCTCGTTTTTCAGAAGCTTCTTCACCACCATGTAGGCGAGAACCTTGTCTTCCTCCTTTAGGGAATTGCCCTTCTTAAAGAACACGGCGTGCGTGTCCCGCTGAATCGTGAGGAGGGATTTCAGTACACCGGCCGCTCGTTCGGCGTCGAAGCCGCCGCTGTCGGTGTAAAGGTCTTCGAGGAGTGAGCTCTTCCCAGCCATTGGAGTATCAGTCTCCCAGCAAGATGAGGTGCCGCGCCCATTATGTGAGCGCGCCGTTCGGGAGTGTCAAGGCAATCGAATAAAATAACTTGTTCATATTATAAAAACAGGAAAACTATCGATTTTTTCAGGCAATCCTCGCTTCAAATATCATAATAATGGCAGATACATGGGAGACGTGCGCTTGGTGTCGGCTTTGATCTTGTGTAACATATTATGAATTATACGCTTTTTGTGTCGGCCGAGGAAAGTGAAGTATGGCAGTTGAATTGTGGATATTATTTCCGAAAGCGAGGTATTTCGCGGGTTGATTCGCGCGATTTGTGGGTTTCTCCTCTATTATGTGAAAATCTGTTCGATAGCTCTTGGTCAAGCTCCCTTTGCAGTCTTCATAATGTATGCGGCATATCATCTTGCAGGGAGACTGATGCTCCAATGGCTGGGAAGAACTCACTCCTCGAAGACCCTTACACCGACAGCAGCGGCTTCGATGTCGAAAAGGGTTTGACGCGTAGCCTGGTGTTCGGTTTGGGACGTGTACGGCAAGATTACAGTGACAGTGCATTTAACTATCGCTCACAAGAAGGCCTGCGAGCTTCATGCGCTGTCACGTAATCCCTCTGTCGTCATTTCTCCTTCCGCCGAAACGCCGCGACGAAAGCATCCATGACTGCGGCAAGCCCCGATCCTGCGGGCCCCGGCGCGCGCACGTTACGGTGACAGTGCACTCAATACGTAGGCGTGTCCGCTGCTTGGGACCCAGCGCGCAGCGAAGACAATCGCGATTGCAAATGAGACTGATGGTATTGCTGCGATCCAGTCATCCCACGAGCCGCATCAGACCGCCCCACGCACCGGATTGACCACCTGAAGCCCGGCGAAGTCCTTCTCGTTATCCGTCACCACGACACAGTCGTTTGCATCGGCTACCGCGGCGATGATCATGTCGAGCGCGCTTCGCGGTTTGCCCGCCGTTTTGCCTTCGGCCATCAGTCGCGCCCAGACCAGTCCCGCCTTGTCATCGAAGGACAGGATGCGGCCGGCAAAAAGCGCCTGCGGTCCTTCGGGCCCGGAGAACCAATTGTCGAGGATGTCGCGCTTCCTGCCACGCGGCTTCTCCAGAATGCCGCGGCGGATTTCGCCGACGGTCAACGATGTGATGAACAGATCCTCGTCGCGCTGCATCGACATCCAGGACAGCAGCGATTCCGATGGCCGCGGTTTGACGACGTTGCTGATGATGTTGGTGTCGAGGAGGTAGCGCGTCACAGGTCGACCTTGCGCCCCTTGTCGCGGGGACGGGAGAGATCGAGATCGGCTCCCACGAGCGGTGAACGACGCAACGCTGCAAGGATCCCGCCGGGCTTGGGTGGTTCGCCTCCGATCGACTTGCTCACGGCCGCGCGAAGCTCCGCAGCCTCTTGTGTATCCTCCGACAAACGTCGGGCGAACGAACGGATCAGATCGCGATCGGCGTCCCGGCCGAGCACTTCGAAACGCGCCAACCCGCGCTCGCCGAGCCGGGAGCGGTAATTCTGGATGGCGCGCTTCTGTGAATTTCCCATAAAGCCCTCGAGAGTATTTCCAGTAATATAGCCAGAAATGGTGAGTTCTGCAAGACAGGTGAAGGGCGTGAACAGGGGGGCCTATGACGTGACGAGCAAGCCGCCTGGGAAGACTGAGTGAGAGCCGGGGCTGAGAAACGGCGGCTTCCGGCGGCATGCGTCAGCCTGAACATAGTCCGCTGTACAATCTTCAAAGGCATGTCCGCCCCCAAAGTTGGCGTAATCTGCCCAGGACTTGGCACCTTCCGTCAATGCCGCAGGTCCGGCGCTGGCCTATCTTCCTCGCACCAGCAAGGAAGGTGACACATGTTCGATCGTAACAAAAAGTCCGCTCTCGTCACGGGGGCGTCGTCCGGAATGGGCAAGGAGATCGCAAAGCGGCTGATGGCCGACGGCTACCAGGTCTATGTGGCGGCCCGGCGCATGGCCGAAATGGATGACCTGAAGGCACTCGGCGCGCATCCGCTCCGCATGGACATCGCCAGCGAGGCCGATATCGTGGCGGCGGTCGCTACGATCACGGCGCAGACGGGCGGCGTGGACGTATTGGTCAACAATGCCGGCTTTGGCCTCTATGGGCCGATGGAGGAGATCGGTTTGGACGAGGCGCGATATCAGTTCGAGGTGAACGTCTTCGGCCCGGGTCGGCTGACGCAATTGTTGCTGCCGGCGATGCGTGCGAAGAAGGCTGGCCGGATCATCAACATCACGTCGATGGGCGGCAAGATCTACACGCCGCTGGGCAGTTGGTATCATGCCACTAAACATGCACTGGAGGGCTGGTCCGATTGCCTGCGTCTCGAACTCGCCCCGCTGGGCATCGACGTGGTCGTGATCGAACCCGGCTTGATCGAGACGGGATTTGGCGACGTGGTGGCGGATGGCCTGCTCAAGCGTTCCGGCACCGGACCCTATGCGGCGCTGACCCGCGCGGTCGCGGCCGGAACCCGCGACACCTATGCCAAGGGACGCACCAGCCACCCGCGCGTGATCGCGGATGTCGTCGGCACGGCAGTCGCCGCCGCCCGTCCACGCACCCGCTATGTCAGGGGCAAGTTCGGCGCGCTGCTGATCGCGATGCGCACATGGCTGGGTGACCGCATGTTCGATCGCATCCTCCTCAGCCAGCTTCCGAAGGGCGCCTGAGCGTCATGCGGCCCGCTCCCGCTGACCGGTGCAAGGTGCCGCATGGATTGTGGAATGCGGTGAAGGCGATCGGCATCCCGCCCGCGGCGCTGTTGCGCCAGGCGCGGCTGCCGGTCACGCTCTCCCAAACCGGGGACGGCATCACGACCGCGCAGTATTTCGCGCTGATGCGGGCGCTGGAGACGCTGTCCGACGATCCCGCGGTTGGCCTCAAGATCGTGCGCAGCGCCGACACGGCGGTGCATCCGCCGTCCACGCTCGCCGCCTTTTATGCCCGTGATCTCCGCGACGGGCTCGAACGGCTGGCACGGTTCAAGCGGCTTTGCACGCCGGAGACCCTGGAGGTCACCGAAGGTCTGGATGGGGGACGGCGCAGCTGCACCGTGGCAATGACATGGTTTCACGCCAGCGAGGCCGAGCCGTCGGTGAGTGTCGACGCAACCTTTTCCACGCTGATGGAGCTGGCACGCCGCGGCACGGGGACCGACGTGCGCCCCTTGCGCGTCGATCTCGCCCGGCCCGGCAAGCGAAGCGCTATCCACGAGAGCTATTTCGCCGCGCCGGTGCGGCTCGGCGCGCCGCGCGACCTCCTCGTGCTTGACGCCGCCGATCTCGACCGGCCGTTCCCGGGCCACAACCCTGAAATGCTCGCCATGCTGACGCCGGCGCTGGGCAGCGCGCTCGAGGAGATGCAGGCGCGGTCGCTGAGCGAACAAGTGGTCCTCGAACTCAAGCGCAGCCTGCCGAGCGGTCGACCGGACGTAGGCGAGGTCGCCTGCCGGATGGGCATGAGCGAGCGGACGTTGCAACGTCGGATCACCGAGGAAGGCCGCAGCTTCCGCGAGCTGCTGGTCGAGGCCCGCCGGGAGCTCGGTCTCCGCCTTCTCAGCGACGCATCCCTGGAGCTCGACGAGATCGCGTTCCTGCTCGGCTACCAGGACGCGACCTCGTTTCATCGCGCCTTTCGCGAGTGGGAAGGCGTCACGCCCGGACGTTGGCGGGAGCTCCGTTCCAATGGCGCCACCTGAACGATCTGTTTCGGAGCGTATCGGTCTATGACCGATCCGGTGCCGCTCATG